>Ga0182024_10022406_pt1 | contig 11386 bp, 8 predicted proteins | sample P32metaG_FD_120480 | JGI IMG/M metagenome (GOLD analysis project Ga0182024, IMG submission 120480) | Permafrost microbial communities from Stordalen Mire, Sweden - P3-2 metaG (Illumina Assembly) | ecosystem: Environmental > Terrestrial > Soil > Wetlands > Permafrost | place: Sweden: Stordalen... | reverse complement strand
GAGCCAGCTTTTTGCGGGAATTGGCACTGTTTCACGGAGGCACGTGGCATTCAGCCGAAGCAATCAAGGGTGGTTCATAACTGCCCAATACGGCGTGCAAAATATCACTCGGCTTGACGGACGCGAACTGCCCCGAGGCGTTGCACAACCCTTGACGGGAGAACACATCGTCAACATATCCACTCAATGCGAAGTGAAGCTGAAAGTCAGTCCGTGACAAAGCCAGCCATTTTTCGCATCGAAGGGGCCGTCGTCACACACCGGGGTCGCGTTCGCATCCAAAACGAAGATGCTGCATTATTTGGAAGCGTTTTTGCCGGTTCCGATCTTGGCCAGCCGCAACTCGTCAGAAGCAATTGCGACCCATGGCTCATCGCAGTGGCTGATGGAATCGGTGGCTCAAACGCCGGACGGGTCGCCAGTCGGCAGTTGTTGGAATGGTTGAAACAATCCGCGGATAAGTCGGCTACCGGGGTTGTCAAGCTGCTTCAAGAATGCAACGTCAGGTTATTCGAGCAGGGGCGGAGCAATCCCGATTTGGCCGGAATGGGAGCGGTCGTGGCCGGCATCGTCTGCGGTTCCGAGTATTCATTCGCGTTCAACGTCGGTGACAGCCGGGTTTACCGCGTTCGTGACGGTTTCCTGGAACAGATTACGCGTGATGATTCAACGGCGCAGCTGCTCGTGGATGCGGGGTTGGCGGAGCGGGATGCACAACGAAACGAAAAAGTGCATGGCATAATGCAGGCTATTGGAGGCCGTTTCGACCTACAGATTATCGAACCGCACGTCTATCCGTTGCGGATCACATCCTTGAGTCGTTTTCTTCTTTGCACCGACGGTCTCACAGACATGATCGACCTCGACGGGTTGGAGGCGACAATACATGGTCGCGCGACTCCCGCTGAAGCGGCGGCGGCTTTGTTCGGTGCCTCCATGGCTGCTGGCGGAAAAGATAATGTCACGATTATCGTCGCGGACGTTAACCTGGGATAAAAGAGACAGCCAACCCATGCCCTCTGAAACAGAATTTGTGACCGACGCTGCAACGCCGCGTTGGGTTAAAGACGTTCTCCGTTTTCTCGCGCTCAAGTCTCAGTTCATTTTGGCGGGCAACATTCGTGACCGGTATCCGTTTCTCATGGAGGCCGGGCGGCCCGCTCAAGGCGAACAGCCCACGCAGCAGGCCAAATACGTCCCATTAGGATTAACGGATTATGTGACCGAATCTCTCCGGCTTCGTGGCTATCAGTACTTTCTCGCGTACAATGCCATCGAGGGTTTTTCAGCGGTCGTTCCTCGTGGCGAGTCGGCGGAAGTCGGCCGGAAATTTCTCACGGACACCTTCAAGCTGAACTTCGATCCTACCGGCCATCACAAATGCAGCTTAGCAAAGGCACTCGAAGTGCTTGAAAATGTGCTGGCCCATAAGGAACACTTTATTGCTGTCTTTTTCGACTTCGCCTCGCGTTATTCGAAGCGCGTGGACAGCCTCGACCCACCCGAGCACGAATTCTTCACCAAGGCATTGATCCAGTGCCACGCCGCTCAACCCCACAATACATCGGCGATCCAGCAGGCACAGTTCAACACCGTTTTCTGGTTCTGCGATAAGGAGAACGATCTCCCCGACTGGCTGGCGCTCAATAATCCCCGCCTGCGCTCCGTGGTAATCCCGAAACCTGATCACATCATCCGCGGCGCTCTCATCACCCAGCTTACGTCCAGCCTGCCGGGTTTTTCGGAGACTTCGCCCGAAAAGCGCAAACAACTCCACGATGTGTTCATCGAGCAGACCGAGGGCCTTGTATTGACGGATGTCATCGCCATCACACAGCTTTGCCGGCGGGAAGGGCTCAAGTTCGAGGAGATTGGGGAAGCCGTGCGCCGGTACAAACTCGGTGTTACCGAAGATCCATGGAAACGTCTTGATCGGGAAAAGATCGCCCAAGGCCAGGAAATCATCCGGCGGCGTGTGAAAGGACAGCAGGCGGCCGTCGTCAAATCGCTCGACATCATCAAGCGTGCCGTCACAGGGCTTTCCGGTTCCCAGGGATCAAAAGTCGGAGGGCGTCCGCGCGGCGTCCTGTTTCTCGCTGGCCCCACCGGCACCGGCAAGACGGAACTGGCCAAGACGCTTACCGAACTGTTGTTCGGCGACGAGCGCGCCTACATCCGCTTCGACATGAGCGAATTCAGCGCCGAACAAGCCGATCAGCGGCTCATCGGCGCTCCTCCGGGCTACATCGGTTCCGATGTGGGGGGCGAATTGACCAATGCAATCCGGGAGAAGCCGTTTTCGGTTCTTCTGTTCGACGAAATCGAAAAGGCACATCCGCGCATTTTGGACAAATTTCTCCAGATTCTGGACGACGGCGTGCTGACCAGCGGACGCGGCGAGCGCGTCTATTTCAGTGAGTCTGTTATCATTTTCACTTCCAACCTCGGCATTTACAAAGTCGATGAAGACGGGCATCGGGTAGCCAACGTGCAGCAGACCGATCCCTATGATGTGGTCGAGCAAAAGGTGCGTGAAGAAATCGTCAACTACTTCAAACTTCAACTCAGCCGTCCAGAAATCTTGAATCGGATCGGTGAAAACATCGTGGTTTTCGATTTCATCCGCCATGAAGTCGCGGAGCAGATATTCGACAAGATGATTGCGAACATTTTCGAAAGCTTGGCTGATCGACAGAAAATCCTGGTCAGCATGCCGGAGGACGTTAAGGCTGGGTTGCTGGAGCGGTGTCTACGGGACTTGAGCAATGGTGGGCGGGGAGTGGGCAACCAACTCGAAGCGTGGCTCATCAATCCACTCGGGCGGGCGTTATTCGATCAGAAAATTCCCGAAGGCGCCAAGGTTGCTATTCAAGCAATCGAGCTGGTGGACAGCGTTCCAACGGTCAGACTCGGATAAACGATTATGCCGGAAGACCGCACAATTTTGGAGCCATCCGCGAACGTGCCGGGCCGTCAGCCTTTCGCGGTGACAATCGTTGAGGGCGCAACCGAGGGTTCAAATGTTGCTGGAGCCACCATCGTCGAGGCTCTTGTGGGCGACGGCCCTGTGGCGTCCGCTAGTGTGAATCTTATAGCGGGAGGGCACTTTCTGACGTACCGGCTGGTGGAGCCGATCAAAGTCGCTTCGGGAGAGGCCGACTTGTGGCTTGCGGATGGAGACGGGCGGCGAGTGGTTATGAAGCTCTACCGCTGGGGGGTGCGTCCCAAGGCCGAGATCGTCGAAAAGCTCGGCACGATTTCGCGGGAGAGGATCGTGGAGGTATATGAGCGAGGTATTGCTCCAGACGGACGAAATTATGAAGTGCTGGAATACATACGCCACGGCAGCCTGGCGGACTTGGGCCGGGGTGGCTTGGCGGAAGCCACGGTGCGGGTGGTGCTCACGGAGCTGTGCGATGCCGTAGCCGCACTGCATAACGTGGGCATCCTGCACCGTGACCTGAAACCAGCAAACATCCTGGTGCGCACGCTTGATCCGCTGGATTTGGTGCTGACCGACTTCGGGATTTCAAGTGTGACAGACGTGTCTCTGCATGCGACGAGCGCAAACCGGACAGCCGCTTACAGCGCGCCGGAAGCGCTTACAGGCGTAGTATGCCGGGCAAGCGACTGGTGGAGCATTGGAGTGATCCTGCTGGAACTGCTTTCCGGTCGGCATCCATTCGAGGGCATCGACGAACGCGTGGTAAACTTCACGCTGGTAACGCGTGGCATCACGGTGCCGGAAAATCTTCCGGATGGATGGGGCACATTGATTCGCGGCTTGCTTACACGAGATCATGCTCAGCGATGGGGCGAACAGCAGGTGCGTGCGTGGCTGTCCGGGCGGCGGGACATCCCGGTGCATTACGCCGATGCCAGTTTCGAATCGGCACCTGCTGCGGGACTGCCGCACAAACCGTACAAGTTTCGAAATCAGGACTACTCTTCGCCCGCGGAATTGGCGGTGGCGCTGGCCGAGCATCCGGACGAGGGGATGAAGCATTTAGGTCGGGGCTTTCTGACGCAGTGGGTAAAAGACGACGTTAAGGATTTTGACTTGGCCAGCCGTCTTATGGACGTGATGGAAGACCAACGCCTGACGGCGGAGCAGAAGCTGACCGTGGCAGTCCTTGCAATGAACGCGCAATTGCCGCTTACCTGGCACGGAGATGTACTAAATCGCGAATGGCTGACAGGGAATGTCGAATTGGCAGTGCGTCTGCTGGAGAGCAGTGTACCCGACTGGCTGGAGAAGCTCCGCGAGGATCGATGGTTGGTGGACTTGCGAGAGCATAGACGAACGCTTCTCTCGGACCTAAAGCCGTATGACTCATTGATGGATTATCACGTGTTGGATATGTTGATCCTAACGGGTGACGAGAAGGCGCAGGAAATTGCAGCGGAAGTCATGCGCGCGTACGTTGGGAGCACCAATGATCAGATAAACTGCCTCTTCTCCAAAACAGTGCTGAACTCGCCCGAGGCAATCCTGCTTGCCGGAAGCCAGCGAAAGCTACTGCTTACACCGGAGCAATCCTTGATGTCTGAGGTGCGGAAGAAAGCAGATGAGGCAGGGGTCAAGCTGGACAGCGAGAAACTGGCGCAGGTGGCGAAAATGGAACCAGACCAGTTAGCCGAAGCTCTCGGGCAACTCCAGCAGCAATACGTCGATAGTACCAATCCGAGACTGGCAGCGCTTTTGAAGCAACAGGAACTCGATGTTGAAGATGCGTTAATCCTTTTGTCCTGCAAGGAGCAGTCGCTGCTGACCGTGTCGAATAAATATCTCCTGGACGCAATGCGGTACCTCCGGAATTGCGGCGTGGAAATCGATTGGAATTTAGCCAAAAGACTGATTGAAGCTAATGACTGGCAGGAGATCCAGAACGAGAGGAAGAAAACGGATAAGTCGCGCATTCGTAGTTGGCACAAGCAGATCGATCACTGGTTGAACGCCGAAACCTTGGAGTACCTCGACGCCGTGGCTTTAACTGCCGCATCTCCGGTCTATTTTGCCGCACCGGGTAGCAAGCGCTGGGAGTTTGTCACCGGAGGTAAAGTATGGTCTTCTCCTGCAATAGGAGAGGACGGCATGGTCTATATTGGGTCATTTGACGGAAAGATTTACGCCTTGGATGGACAAACAGGAACTAAGCGATGGGAATTTGCGACTAAAGGTAAAGTGCTCTCTTCTCCTGCGATAGGCGATCATGGCGTTGTATATGTTGGCGGAGCTGATCCTGATACCAATATTTACGCCTTGGATGGACAGACCGGTGAACTGCGATGGAAATATGCAACGGGAGGCGTAATAGGCTCCTCTCCCGCAATTGGACCTAATCAGAAGCTTTATGTGGGTTCAGTCGATAAGAAAATGTATTGCTTTGACAGCCAAACCGGTTTCAAGCACTGGGAATTTTTAACGAGAGATAAGGTGTGGTCCTCTCCTGCCGTCGGTATTGACGGAACGATCTATTTCGGATCATATGACGGAAGCGTGTACGCCTTGGACGGCGACACTGGTGTCAAGCGCTGGGAATTTGTGACCGCCGGTGCGGTTCAATCCTCACCCGCCATTGGCGCGGATGGCACGGTTTATGTCGGTTCATTCGGGAAGAAGATTTATGCCCTGGACGGGAAGACCGGCGCCAAGAGGTGGGAACGGGCGACTTGGGATAAGGTGTATTCTTCCCCCGTGGTTGATTCCAACGGTACCGTTTACCTGGGTTCATTTGGCAGCTTCGAAAGCGGGCTCTATGCCTTGGATGCGCGAACAGGCAAACGGCTTTGGGGTTTTAGTATGGGGCAGAGGGTGGTTGGATCCGCGCTCTTGGGCGCAGATGGAACAATCTATATAGGTGTAAACGCAGGTAGAGTTTTTGCTCTGGATTCGCGTACTGGTGTTCAGCGTTGGACCTTCCTGGCGAAGGGCGCGGTAGCCGCTAGCCCAAATATGGGAGCGGATGGCACCTTGTACGTCGGGTCCATGAGCGGCAAGGTATATGCAGTCTGGACGGATAGCGGGGGGAACGCACAGAGCCCGTGGCCGATGTTTCGACAGAACCGAGCGCACTCGGGACGTGCAATAAGTAATGTACCCGACCAAGGTGTCGTGGTGACATCGATTCGTAAGACGAACCTGCAAAACCTCATAGTTGCCTTCTTTTTCTTCTCTATTGCTGCATTCTTTATTGTGACTGGTATAGGTATACTTGTTCTTCTCTTTTCTGATGCCAGCGCGTGGCCACTGAATGTTGTTCTTGCCCTTTTTTTTCTCGGAACAGGGTACCTTACAATATCCCTTGGGAAGAGACGCCTGGGTAGAAAGTAGGTTGTCATATCCAGTATGAGCGGCCCTAAAGCCATTAAGGTGACGCGAATGCCGCTGGAGAAGGCCAGAAGGAGTAATCATGTGCTCGTTGACCAATGGCTTTCCGAATATGCGCGACTTGAATCGAAGGTTTCGATGCTCAATGAGCAATTTGGCACTTTGGATGAGGCCCTGCTTCCGGCGCCTATCTCCGCCGCAGCACTCCGCAGCGAGTTAGAGCAGCACTTTGCACCCGGGCGGGACGGTCTCAGTGCGGTAACCCGCCTGCGAGGACTAAAGCAACAGTTCGAACAGCAGATTACGGAGGGAGAAGCGCGTCTGCGGAGAACCATCGGTGACCTACAGCGACGTTTCCGCGAGGCGGTTGCTGGCACGGAGGCAATCGAAGATGAGATCGCAGCTTTACGGTCGTGGGCGGAAAACGCTCTGCCAGCCAATTGCCCGGCGGGGGAATGTGAGCGGTTTCACGGTTTGTGGGAAGAGTTGTCCGGTCGGCTTCAGGTGCCAGGGCGGGTCGAATCCGCTCTTAATCGCAAAGCAATCGGGCGGCTACGAGACGTTGAAGCAGTTATCGCCGAGTCCTGCCAAGCGGCAATCGATATTCGGAAACAGCTGGAAGAAGATGTGCAAAACATACATCGCCGGTTTGTCAAAGCGGAGGTCGGTGGCAGCGTGCCAACTCAGAAGCTTTCGGATTACCTCAGGGCCAACGCTCCCGTATCAGCGACAACGGACCAACGATGGACGGAAAAACTGGATTTATTGCTGGCCGAAATGGCCGTGCTGCAGGACACGGGCGGCTGGGTTGGCATTCTCCAAAGAGCGGAAGTGGTGCGAAACGAAGGCAGCGCCGTTCGGCGTCGCGGGCTTTACGAGGCTCTTGTTTTGGAATGCGGCTCGCGTCTGCGGCGTTTGAGGGAATTCCGAAACTGGCAAACCGAGGTGCATCACCTTATTGACTCGGTCGCGGCTTATCGGGGCACCGCCGTGGACGGCATAGTCGTCGAATTGGAAAACATGGAGCGCGCCGGGCAGGTGCAAGATTTATCGGAAACCAGGAGTCGTCTCGAAGAAGCCAAAGCCGCAGCGGAGAAGCAGTCGGAACGGGAGGAAAAGCGCAAGGCGATTTTGCAGACACTCGGGGGATTGGGTTATGAGGTGATCGAAGGCATGTAAAGGGACTTTGTGAAGGCGGGGAGCGTTGTCGTGCAGAAAGCTGGGCACTCCGAATATGCGGTGGAGGTAGTGACCGATAGCGACCTCTCAGTATTGCAGACGGCCATGATCCGGTACGCGGATGGGACCGAGATGACGGAACAGCAACGGCTTCGTGACCGAGAAGAGGAGGTAGCATGGTGCGGCGATCACGCCCGGATTCGAGAAAAGCTCGCTGAGCGAGGCTTTGCCACGGATTTCAAGCTGAAGATTCCAGCCGGTGAGCACCCTGTAAAAGTCGTTCAGACGGCCGCGCGCAAACCCGTGTCCGCGCAAAGCCGAAAACGCGGCCAGATGGGTGCGAGCTGAGGGGCTTCGGTCCCCGAACGCTTTCGACACGAGGGGGACAACAGCAGGGGATGAGATGCACGCAACCGAGGCTCAACCAACTCCGAGGATCCAACCCTCCACTTGGACTTGGTCCTGAAATGAGACACCTGATACCCGACCAAAAGGCTTCTCGCCGATCTGAAAGCGCTCACCAAGCGTGTCGGCGTCCTCTTCGCCAAGCATCCATTGGAGCACCTTCCACGCATCCTTGGCATGAGGGTCGTTGTTGTATTCAGGCGGAACTGGATTGCCATTCACATTATTGCGATAGAGCGCGGGATAACATTCCGCAATGATGTTCCTTCCATCCGGTCGCCAAACCTCATGCGGCCAAATTTGAAAATCCAAGCCTTTGTCTGTACCCCTCTGACTGACCAATTTAGCCAAAACACTCAGCCCAGTTAGCGTCTGAAGCGTTACCGTCGCACCGGGACCGGCATACCATTGGCTTTTGGCTTGGGGAATTGCCATCTCCACAAGACGATAATAGGGGAGATGCAAATCACGAAGCAATGCCGCCAACCGCCACACTTCCATGTCGCCAGTCCAGAAGGGGCCAAGACTGCCAAAAGCATCGTTTATAAATTCTGCAATGTCTCGTCCGCATTGTAAACCCTCTACGAAGAAATCGTGAAGTATTTCAATGTTCGCGATCATTTCGCCCCAATTCTGCGCGTGGAAAACCCGGTCACAACTCCCCCACGGAAATCCAAAGCCGAAATCGAGCGCTACGATAGTTGCCCTGTCCGACCGGAGTTCAGTGGTCAACCATTCGACAAGAGAAGCGCGGGACCAACCACTCTGCCCGGGGCGTCCTTGCAGAGGCGGCTCAATTCTTGCCTCGTCATCCGGCCTTTTGATTGCAACTCTGATATCCACCGCCCTTCGATAGCTATTCGCTCCAGACCAATCGATAGCAATGTGCTTTTTGAACATCGTTCTACAGTTATGCTGTCGCCGATTTCGTAGCAAATCTTTTGATTTCATCGACTGCCCGCCGCTTCCGTTGGGTCCGTCTTTCTCTCAACGCATAAAATAGTATTGATAATGTATTTTATAAATACTAGAATTGAGAAATGGAGGGAGCGATGGTCGAGGAAGGAATTTTGGTGGCGGTGCAAAATGGTGAACGGAAATTAACGGCCAGAGAATTTCAGTCGCTGGCGGATGTGCCACCGGAGGTCGAGTGGTTCGCGAACATCGAAAATAAAAACACACGGCGAGCATATCGGACGGATGTTCGGGAGTTCATGGCATTCGCCGGCATTCGGCATCCCGGTGAATTTCGCATGGTCAAGCGGTCGCATTTGATCGCGTGGCGAAAGCAGTTGGAAATTCGAGCGCTGGAAGCGCCGACGCTCCGGCGGAAGCTCTCGGCGCTGTCATCACTCTTCGATTTCCTCTGCGAATCCAACGCGGTCGAGTTCAATCCAGCAGATGGAGTGAAGCGCCCAAATGCGGGCGCCAACGAAGGCAAGTCTCCTGCACTCTCCGGCGACCGCGCGAAAGCGCTTCTCGACGCTCCTGGCGAGCAGTCGCTAAAGGGGATACGGGACAGGGCGATTCTTTCCACGCTCCTCTTTCATGGGCTGAGACGAGCCGAGCTTTGCAGCCTCAAGGTCGGGGATTTGCAAGAGCGGAGCGGAGTGGTGCATTTTCGCGTAGAAGGCAAAGGCGGAAAAATTCGCTTCATTCCAGTGCATCCGCACACAATTCAGCGGGTGCGGGAATACCTGGTGCGGGTAGAGCACGGGCGAAGCCCGCACTCACCGCTATTCTGGCCGGAGAAAAACCCGAGGTTCGGCGTACTGAAAAAGCCGCTCACGGGGCACGCGATTTACAAGAACGTAGTCCAAAAATACGCCCGCCAGTTGGGTATCGAGCCAAGGGTAATATGCGTCCACGGTCTGAGAGCGACGGCGGCGACGAATGCGCTCGATCACTCTGCGGACATCGCAAAGGTCCAGGAGTGGCTGGGGCACTCGAATATTTCGACGACGCGGCTCTACGACCGCAGGAAAACAAAACCGGAAGATTCGCCGACGTTCAAGGTGTCCTACTGAAAACCGTCTCATCGAAGAAATTTCGGATTGCGTCACATTTCTGTAATAATTTCGTCGTATGATGAAAGTAGGAGTTAGGAATGGCAGAGACGGAAAGGATTTCCGAAGCAGATCGGCTGGAACAGGCTAGTCTCGAACGTAGCGTTTCGGATGTAGAGCGGCTGATGCTTTCGTCCTCGCCTGGTGCGCATCCGATTTTATCGGCGTTCCTTTTGAACGCAAAGGCCCGGCTCGGCGCTCTGGAAAAGAAGATTCACGATGAGGAACATGAGAAGGAAGAACAGGCGCGACATGATATTGCCCTGGTAGTGCTGGCGGAAAGAGAAGCCGCTTTGAGTGAGAAGGAAAGAGACCAATATAGCGGTTTCCTCAAGGAGGATTTTTTCACGAAAAAAGATTTTGCCCGTTTGGATGATTTCTACGCGCATGGCTGGGACCGCCTAAGCCAACGCGGAAGAGACGAAATGAGTCACAGGATTTGGGAAGGTGTTCGTCGAGACGAATACAAATTCGCTGATTTGCCGAAATCGGTCCGGGAGAAGGAGACAAATCAGGCGTATCAAATTCTGCGCGATTCACCAAATCGCTCTGATTCGGCGGCGCAAATTCCCGAAAAGGACAAGGACGATTTTCTGCGTGCTTACGCAAGCGGATCGCGTGATGACGCCGCAAAAATCTTGGACCGTCCAAGCTTCAAGGAAAATATGTTCCCGGCTGGAGACGCCAAAGAGGTTCGGCACACTGCGGTGACTCAGGGGAAGGATGTGGACAGTGAGACCGTCGCAACGGGTGTGAAGGCCGTTGACCCTAAAAGAGGGAAGGACCAATCTAAGGCCGCCGACGATTCAATGGGCAATCTGGACCTGTCTGCGATAGACCTGAGCGGAATGAAACCGGCTGAGAATTCTACGCAAGGTTCGGTGGCAAGCTTGCCGAAAACCCAAGGTGGCGCGGCGCGACTGCGGAATGGTCACGGCCAATGGGAGTTCACCTGGGTTCCAAAGCTCCAGCCGGTCGGCAAAGAGCATCGCCTGCACACTGGCGGTGTTGGTGTAATCGCGATGGGAGACGGCATTGACGATGTCGTATTCGTCCGTACGGCGAACCCAGAGAAGTGAGGTGCGCCGGAGCACGGCAGACTATTCATCCGAACAATCTCTATTTCCGCCGGGGATTAGATGGTAGCGGCTCGAACCTGGAGGGGCTTTCATGAGCAGCAGAGGAGCGGAAGGCGGGGCGCGGCCCCGTTGAGGAACAGGAAGGCAAAGTGCTTTTCGCCAAGAAAAGCCATAAAGACCATTCCCAGCGGAACGGCGCAGTGAAGGTCCAAAGAAAAACGGAATAAGTGCCTGCAAGGCCGAGCGGAACGCGAGTTATGCCGGATTTTCTCTTGACCGCAACGGAGGCGATTCCGCTCCGATGACCAACTGACTGCTTCCAGTCG
>Ga0182024_10022405_pt1 | contig 11386 bp, 10 predicted proteins | sample P32metaG_FD_120480 | JGI IMG/M metagenome (GOLD analysis project Ga0182024, IMG submission 120480) | Permafrost microbial communities from Stordalen Mire, Sweden - P3-2 metaG (Illumina Assembly) | ecosystem: Environmental > Terrestrial > Soil > Wetlands > Permafrost | place: Sweden: Stordalen... | reverse complement strand
CCCGTCAGCGGGCCTTCAGGGCTTGCTTGAGCCGGATGCGGTGAAAGCCGCTAGTCCGGTTCTTAGGGGGGCCGGGCGCCGCAAGGCGCCCGGCCTACCCGGCAGGAACGCGAGGAGCGTGTCCGGTGGCCGGTAGCGGCCTGGTTTCGCGTCGGGCGGCTTGGTCCGGGCGAGGGCTTTCTCTTTGAGCGCGAGGTCGGCGTGGAGGTAGATCTGAGTCGTCTCGACCCGTTCATGGCCTAACCAGAGGGCGATGACGGTGTGTCGATCCCGGCGTGCAGGAGCTGCATCGCGGCGGTGTGCCGCAGCGTGTGCAGGGTGACGTTCTTCGCCTTGAGGCTCGGCTGGTCGCGGGCCGCATGCGCGACGTGGATCGCGAGGCGTCGCTCGAGCCCGTCGCGGCTGAGCCGCCGGCCGCGGATCGTCGGAAACAGCGGGTCGCCCGGGTTGCCCGCACGCTCGTCGAGCCAGACGCGCAGCACCGCGGCGGTCGTCCGGGTGAGTGGCGTGATCCTCTGCTTTCGTCCTTTGCCCTCGCAGGTGACGTGCGCGGCACCGTCGAGTTGAACGTCGGCGATGTTGAGCGTGGTGATCTCGGACGCGCGCAGACCGGTCTGGATCGCGAGCAGCAGTAGCGCGTGGTCGCGTCTTCCGGTCCAGGTGGCGCGGTCCGCGCGCCGAGAAGGGCATGGATTTCGTCGCGGTCGAGGAAAGTGACGAGCGCGCGGTCGGTGCGTTTCGGTGGGATCGAGAGCACGCGTTGGATGTCGTGGGCGTGCTCGGGATGTCGCAGCGCGGCGTATCGGTAGAGCGAGTGGATCGCCGCGAGCCTGGCGTTGCGGGTGCGTGCGCTGTTGCCGCGTTCGGTCTGGAGATGGTCGAGGAACGCGGCGACGGTTGCGGCGTCGAGATCGGCGATGTCGAGCGTCGACGGTTCGCGGCCGCAGCGTGTGGCGGCGAACCGCAGCAACAGCTTGATCGTGTCGCGGTAGGCGGCGATCGTGTGCGGGCTGGCGTTGCGCTCCTGGAGGAGCCGTTGGGTGAAGAACGCCTGCACGGTCGGCGCGAGCGCGCTCATGACTGCGGCTCCTGCGCCGCTTCGAGCCGCTGACCGGCGATCGCCATCAACTCCGGCGCCGCCTGCAAATACCAGAACGTGTGCCGGGGATGGGTATGGCCCAGATATGTGCTCAGCAGCGGCAATCGCGGCGGCACGTCGACGCCGTCGCGGTACCAGTCGAGCAGTGTCTGCACGGCGAACCGGTGGCGGAGGTCGTGAATTCTTGGACGGCACACCGGCGAGCGAGGCCGCAGCCCGGCGTCGGCTCGAAGCTGGCGGAAGGTCGCGTGCACGTTGCAGTAGATCAACCTCGTGCCGGCTGGCGAGATGAAGAACGCGTCGCTCCCCTGCGCGTTCTGGTGCGCGTCTCGGACCCGCAGGTACTCGCGCAGCGCGGTCACGGTGGAGGGGTGCAGCGGCAGCTCGCGCGATTTGCCGAACTTGCTCTCGCGCACGGTCAGCAGCCCGTTGCCGACGTCGAGATCGCAGCGGTCTAAGCGGATCGCTTCACCGACGCGCATCCCGGTGACAGCCAGCAGCCCGATCAGGGTGCGATACGTCGTCTGGCGCAGCTGGCCGCGGAGCCGGCTGGTCGCGGCCATCAGCGCCGAGATCTCCTGCTCGGTATAGAGATACGGGACCGAGCGTCGTATCCGGCGGCCGAGCGCGTCCGCTGGCGGGATCTCATGCGCGGGATCGACCGCGTGCAGGTAGGTCGCAAAGCTGCGCACGACCGAGAGGCGAAACGCCCACCAGCTTCCGCTCACTCCGGCGCCCGGCAGCCGGGCCCACGCCAGCGCGTTCTCAACGGTCAGGCGATCCTGGCCCGTCGTGTCGAGATGCGCCAGGTACTGCGCCAGGAGCTTCTCGGCGCGCTCGAGCTTGAACCCGAGCGCGCGCCGGATCTGCAGATAGTCGGCAGCGTGTTGCTCAAGCGCCGTCATGCCACACCACCGTTCGGCCATGGGCGGGCGAGCTCGCGCAGGCGATCGCGGTCGACCTTCGCATAGATCGCTGTGGTCAGGACGCTGCGGTGCCGCAGCAGCTCACCGATCTCGTGCAGCGGCGCGCCGGCGCGCAGAAGCTCGGCCGCGGCGGTGTGCCTAAGTCGGTGCGCGGTCACCTCACCCAGGCCCGCGCGCTTGCTGGCGGACACGACGACCTGCGTGATGCCGCCGGCGGTCAGCGGCCGGCGTGGCGCTTTGATCCGCACGAACACCTCGCGGCCTGAGAAGCCGGGCGGGCGGGCGTCACGGAGATAGACGGCGATGGCCTCGCCGACATCGGCGGGCAGCGGCAGCCGCTCGATCCGCTGCCCCTTGCCGCACACCACAATCTCCCCGGCGCGCCAGTCGATGTCATCCAATCGCAGGCCGGCGACCTCGCCGCTGCGCATCCCCAGCCGCGCGAGCATCGTCAAGATCGCGAAGTCCCGCACACCGGCGACCGTCAAACGGTCGCAACTATCCAACAGCGCGCGAACCTGGTCTGCCTCGAGCGCTCGTGGCAGACCCGCCAGCCTCCAGCCCGCGACCGACGGCACCGCCCCGGCCAGAGGACGGCCGATCAGGCCCTGGACGTGCCAGAACCCCAACAACGACCGCAACGCGCTGACTAGCAGCTTCGCCGACTTCCGCGACCGCCGCCCGCTCTCCGCCAACACGAACCCGAGCACGTCCGCGGGCGACAGATCCCACAGGTCGACCGCGCCGACGGGGCTCACCCGCGACTCCACGAACGGCCGCACGATGTCGACATAGCCACGTGCTGTCCCCGCGGTCAATCCGCGCTCGACCGTCAGATACCGCCGGTACTGCTCAAGCAACTCGCCGGCCGCGGTCAGCGCCTGCGGCTCCTGCGCCGGCACGGCCCCCAAGCCGCGCAGATAGCCCAACACGACCGCGATCCCCGCCCCGCGCAAACTCGCGAACCGAGCGAGATGCTCTCGCCCGAACCGCTCGAGCTCAGGCTCGCGCAGCTCCCCTCGGGACACGCCCTCGTCCTTCATCCAGCGGCTTAGATGCGCAAGCACCCGGACCTGCACCGCCGCGGCGGCCGGTCGATATCCCGCCTCCTGCAGTTCGGCGATGAACCCTTCAGCGAACGGCTCAAGCGGTCCGGTCACCCGGACCCGCGACGGCTCCCTCATCAGGCGCTCCTCTCGATCGTGAAGAGGCCAGCGTCGCGGGACGGCGCCGGATTATGCCGATATCTCAGGCGGCCAAGGGAGCCATTTGCAGCCGGTTCTCAACACCGGTCGGCATAACCGGGACGTCGGCATAGTGCACGATGCACGTCTGCACCGTCGTGGCCGGGAACACCGCCTCGATGGCTTCCGGGAACCCTTTGAGGCCGTCCACGCAGCAGATCAGGATGTCTGCGACGCCGCGGTGCTTGAGCTCGGAGAGGACTTGCATCCAGAACTTCGCGCCCTCAGTTTCCTGAAACCACAGGCCTAGCACGTCTCGAGATCCGTCCATCGCGACGCCGAGCGCGAGATAACACGCCCGGCGTTGAACGCTGCCGCCCTCCCGGATCTTGAGCACCAAGGCGTCAAGGAACACGACCGGATAGACGTCCTCCAGAGGGCGTTGCTGCCACGCCCGAGCGTCGTCCATGACCGCGTCGGTCACGCGGCTGATCAGATCCCGGCCGACCTTGACACCGTAGATCTCGGCGATGTGCGCCTCGATATCCCGCGTTGAGAGCCCCCGGGAGTAGAGGGCGAGGATCTTGTCGTCAAAGCCCTCAAAGCGCCGCTGGCGCTTGCGCACGATCTTCGGTGAAAAGCTCCCATCACGATCCCGCGGCGTGTCGATCGGAACCTCGCCGTGCTCAGTGATCAATCGCTTAGACGTCGATCCGTTTCGCGTGTTCCCAGTACCACCCGGCGGCTCCTGGTGGCGCTCATAGCCCACATGGTCGGTGATCTCGACCTCCAGCGCCCGCTCCACCAGCCGCTTAGTCAACTGGCTCAGTACGCCGCCCGGGCCGACGATCTCCTCCTCGGTCTGAGCACCCGCGAGCAGCTCGTCGACCACCTCGTCTGGGAGCTTTCGGCGAATGTCATCCGGCACCTGACCCAGGATCTCAGACGGGGTCGCCGGCGTCTCGCCTAAAGGCTCGCCGCCGGCTCCCCCAGGATTAGAAACCCTCGCTGACTCGATACTTCTCTTGGTTGTTGAAGGCATGACGCTCCTTTTGGGTCATGCCTACACAGAAGGCCGGACACTCCCCCAGATCCTGAAAGCACTCGTCCGCGAGCCCCCCTGGGCGCAGCTGGATTACGCCTGAAGCGGCAGTGCTGGTCTCGACGCCGTCGTGACCGCTTCGGTGCTTGCTGCTTCCCGATCGTCCGTTAGCGCCCCGAGCAACGGGTCGGCCGCATCCGTCTGGGATGCGCAGCGTGCGCGTTTGTGGCGACGAGCAGGTCGCTCGGTACGGGGCCAATAGGCCTGCTTCGCCGTAGTCGCGGTACTCGCCGAATGGCGCGCCGGCTGGAGACGGGACGGAGCGTCACCGTTCACCGTCTCTCTGACGACCGCTGACCGAACCGGGCGGTGAACGTCAGGCCACCGCGTCCCCTCAAGCGAATGAGGCCGAGCTTCGTCTGAACGACGATGATCGGAGGATGGCGATGAACGAACGTGAAGCGCACGGTGCATCGACGGTTGCGAAGGAGCCGAACTGGTTCCGGCGAGCGGCCAAGGAGGCCGGGAGTCTCGACCTCGCTGTCTACTTGGCAGTCGCGGACAATCCGACCCCGAGCCTCGATCGCGTGCTCGGACGACTCAGCGACGCCGCCAACTATTCCCGCCTGTCGATCGCCTCGGCTGCCGTTTTGTCGGCCGCCGGCGGCCGCCGCGGGCGTGCTGCGGCCGCGATGGGCCTAGCGTCCGTTGCCGTCACCGCGACGGCGTTGAACCTCGGAGTAAAGCCGATTGTCCGCCGCCGCCGCCCGGACCGCGTCGCACACGGAGTGCCGCGCTCGCGACATGTATGCATGCCGTCCTCCAGCGCGTTCCCGTCGGGACATGCGGCAGCCGCATTTGCATTCGCCACCGGTGCAGGGCACGTGCTGCCCGTCGTGGGATTTCCGCTGCGTGCGCTCGCGGCGCTCGTCGCGTATTCGCGTGTCCATACCGGCGTTCACTATCCAGGTGACGTTCTCGCCGGGGCGTTGCTCGGCGGCGCGATTGCGCAGGCGACGACCTACGCGCTGGACCGCGGCAGCCACGGCTCGACGGACCGCGGGGTGGTACCCGCGTGAAGCCGGGTGGCGCCTCGTGCCCGGCGGGTTCACGGGCCCGCGTCATGCGATCCGGGTGACGACACAGCGTCGGAGCCCGGGTTCGATGTGTGCCTTGGAAGGCTTACGACCGCTGTTTGCCAAATTGAGACCGAAACGGACCGGTTGATGCCATTTCTCCCTTGCTGCCCGGGTTCCCTTCAGGGAGGCCTCCTGACGTGGTGAATCGGCAGGCGGTGGCGATCGCCTCCCTGCTGCTGCTGGTGGCGTCCGTCGTGTTGGCGGTGGTCGTCGGCGTACAGAGATTCCCGCGAGGTCTGTCCGTCCTTGCCTGCGTAGCGGTTGCGTTGGCGTCTGCGTGGTGGGCGTTGATTCACAGGGGACCCTTACGGATCGCTGGTTTGGTCGGCGCCGGCGCGTTGCTCGCAGCGGCCGTGCTCCTCGTCGCGCTTGAGGGCCGCGTGCTCGAGGACGCGCTGATCCTCGCCGGGCTCGTGCTCTCGATCGAGGCGGCACGGAGGATGTTCATCGTCCACGTCAAGCTCCCGGCTGGTTCGTCTCCGCAGCGGCCGGTGCTGTTCTACAACCCGAAGTCGGGCGGCGGTAAGGCCGAGCGCTTTCAGGTGGCGCGCGAGGCGAGCGCCCGCGGCGTAGAACCGGTGGAACTGCACCTCGGCGCCGACCTCGAGAAGCTTGTACGTGACGCGATCTCGAGCGGGGCGGACATGGTTGGCGTCGCGGGCGGAGATGGCACCCAGGCGATCGTCGCCGCGATCGCCGCGGAGCGTGGGATCCCGTATGTGTGCGTGCCGGCGGGGACGCGGAACCATTTCGCGCTCGATCTCGGCGTTGACCGTGATGATGTCGTGGGAGCGCTTGACGCGTTCACGAGCGGCGGCGAGCGTGTGGTGGATCTCGCAGAGGTCAACGGTCGCGTGTTCGTGAACAACGTGTCGCTCGGGGTGTACGCCGAATCGGTCCAGCGTGACGGCTACCGGGACGCGAAGCTCCGAACGATCGCTGACACGATCCCGTCGGTGCTCGGCCCGGGCGGCGAGAACCTCGACCTGCGCTGGACGGGCGCCGATGGTCGCGACCACGAGACCGGCGCGGTCGTGCTCGTCTCCAACGACCGCTACCGGTTGGGCCGCGTGCTCGGGTCCGGTACCCGTCCGCGCCTGGACGCCGGCGTGCTGGGCATCACGGTGGCCGGTGGCGGCGCGGCCGAGGGAGCCGGGACACGCGTGGAGGAATGGGCCGCGCCTTCATTCGAGATCAGATCCGACGGCCCGGTCGCCGCTGGCATCGACGGCGAGGCGGCGAGACTGGAACCGCCGCTGCGCTTTCGCACCCGGCCGAATGCCCTCCGTGTGCGCATCGCCCCGCAGCATCCCGGCGCCTCCCCGTCGGCCGCGATGCCCGAGGGTCCGTGGGACGCGATCCGCACGATCGCCCGCATCGCTGTCCACGGAAACCTCCTAGCGAGCGCCGGGCTTCGGTGACCTGGGCGCTGACGATCGTCGCGGTTGCACTGCTCGCGGTGGCCGCCGTGTCGCGGCGGCTGTCGAGCACCCCGGTGACCCCGGCGATGGTGTTCGCCGCGATCGGCGTGCTCGTCGGCCCGCTGTTCCTCGACGATCTCAACACGTCGCCGAAGAGCTCGCTCGTTCGCACATTGGCGGAGGCGACGCTCGCGCTCGTGCTGTTCTCCGACGCCTCGCGGATCGACGCCCGCACGCTGCGACGCCAGTCGACGATCCCAGTGCGCCTACTCGGCATCGGACTGCCGCTGACGATCCTGCTCGGATCGCTGCTGGCCGCCGTGCTCTTCGGGCATGTCTCGGTCACCGAGGCGGTCATCATCGGGGTGATCCTCGCGCCGACCGACGCGGGCCTCGGGCAGGCGGTCGTGACCGACCGGCGGCTGCCACAGCGCATACGTCAATCGCTCAACGTCGAGAGTGGCCTCAACGACGGAATATGCGTCCCGCTGCTGGTGATCGCACTGGCGGTAGCGGCGTCCAGCTCTGCGGACCCCGCGAAGGTCGTGGTCGAGGAGATCGGCTGGGGCGTCGTCGCCGGCGTCGGGGCGGGCGTCGTTGCCGCCGGTGTTGTCAAGCTCGCCGGCGGCCGCAACCTGATCGAGCGATCCTGGCGGCAACTGATCCCGGTAGCGGCGGCAACACTCGCGTACGGGACTGCCGCCGGCCTCGGCGGGTCGGGGTTCATCGCCGCGTTCGTGGCCGGGATGCTGTTCGGGTCACTGCTACGCGGCGACACCGGCGAGATCACGATCTTCGCCGAGGAGGCCGGCACCCTGCTCGACGGCGTCACTTTCCTGTTCTTCGGCGCGGTGCTCCTCGGACCGACGCTCGAGCACATCACCTGGCAGATGGCCTTGTACGCGGTCGTCAGCCTCACGGTCGTCCGCATGTTGCCGGTAGCGCTCGCGCTGTGGGGCACCAAGGCGCGCACGCCGACGGTGGCCTTGATGGGCTGGCTCGGCCCTCGCGGCCTGGCGTCGATCGTGTTCGCCGTGATCGTCGAGGACGCACACGTCCGGCACACGTCGACCATCATCGCGACGACCTACCTAACGATCGGGCTCTCCGTGCTCCTGCACGGGCTATCCGCCGCCCCGCTCGTTGACCGGTACGCGCGCTGGTACCGGAAGGAACCGGAAGACGTGACGCCGTCGATGGAGAGCGAACCCGCGTCCGAGTTCCGAACGCGCGGCCCAGTCCCGCACGCCGCGATCGCGCATACAGCGGCAACCCGATGACCGTCGGGAACCTCACGCGGCCGCAGCCGCGGACTTCCGACGTTCTTGGATCAGAAATCGGATCGAAAGCTGAAGGAGCAGAGCGTGAATTCACCAACACGTGCACAGGTGGCCGCGTGCGCGGTGGCGGCGTGCGGGAGTGGCCGTCGCGATCGCACTCGGCGCGGTTGGACCGGAGCGGCCCAGACAGCGGGCAGCGTCGCCGATACGGCAACCGCTCCAACGAGCACAGTGACCCTCAACCGCGGCGACCAACACCGAAACAGCCACAGCGAGCACGCCGACGGTGACCAAGACCGTCACGCAACCCGCGCAGACGACATCGGTCACAAGCTCCAAGTCGCTCACCGTCGGCACGACACCCGCCCAACCCGCGACCAGCTGCGGCAGCGGATTGCCCTGGTGGGGATGGGCCCTGATCGCAATCGGCGCAATCGTCCGAGCGGGCGCATTTGCTCGTCCGCCCTCCGGAGTCGCCGAGGGGCGGCGGGCGTCAGTGAGACCGAGAACCCTTTGCGCCCGGCCGGCTCTGTTACACAAGAGAGGCCGGGCCGCGAGCGCGGACCCTGCCGGCCCTCAACCGGGATCGCGACGCCCCGAGAGATCATGACCATCGGCGTCCCGGACCGAGGTCACGGTCCGACGCGCCTGCTGGCCGACTCGAGCCGGACTTCCACGGGCGCGCGATGTCGAGTCGGGGCGAGCGCGAGGAGCTCCTCCAACAGTCGGCAGACGCGGCGACCAACCAGAAGCGAGCTAACTCCGACGCTGATGATTTCATCCAGCGCGACGCTGAGATAGTCCTCCCAGGTGAGGAGTTTCAGTACCAGCCTCGTATCGTCATCGGAGCCGTCTATCTGTTCCACCGCGAGGTCGCGTCGGACGAGGACGCGGAGCAGGCCGTCGATCGCGTCGAGCGTCTGCACCGCGGTCGTGGGGTCGTTCACCGCCGGTGACAGCGCTCTGAGCGCGATGTCGGCGAGCACGCGCAGCGCCAGCGCGGGGTCCTGCTCGAAGGTGCGCTCCGGTCCGAAGCTGAGGGTTCGGAGGATGTCGTCGTCGATTTTGGCTCGGGCACCGTAAACGACGGCAATTCGGCTCTGCTCGGCGATCGTCTCACCTGGGGCCGCGCAGATCTGGATGAGCCCGTCCTCGTGCTCGGCGAGGCGGACAAGGCGAGGTACGTCGAGCGTCTGAAGAATGGAACTGTGGCCGGGCCACAGCACCTCCACACCGTCACTCGGAAGGTGAGGGGTCGTCGGCGTCCGACCGCTCTGACCCTGGCGGGCCCGGGACTGTGGCGGTTAGGGTTGCCGGGTAGAAGCCGTCGATCACCTCGCGCCCGCGCTGCCCGATCTGTTCGAGGATCGAGGCGAGCTGGATCGACCGGAAGGCCGTGTTCTGCAGGGCGCGCAGCAGGGTTATCGCGCCCAGTACCGCGAGTCCGAGGATGATCGGCACGAGCGCTGTGGTGTTCGGCGCCGTCCCGATTTGAAAGGCGGCAGTGAACGAGAAGACGATCACTGCGATCGAGCAGTTCAAGGCTGTGACGGCCGCGGAGAACTGCTGCCACACCCTGCATAACACGTACTCGATCCGCGGCACGAAGATCCGCGACCCGCTCGCATGGTCGAAGTATCTTGAGCGGACCATCGAGTTGTGGGGTGATCGCACCGAAGTGATGTACGGAATGCATCATTGGCCAGTGTGGGGCCGCGACCGCGTGCTTGAAATGCTTGGGAAGGGCCGCGATGGGTACCGCTTCATCAACGACGAGACGCTACGTCTGGCGAACCACGGTTACGGGCCGGCCGAGATCGCGGAGAGGGTCGAGTTCCCCGACGAGCTGGGTCGCCATTGGGCGATGCGCGGCTACTACGGCTCGATCAGCCATAACGTCAAAGCGACGTACGTCAACTACCTCGGCTGGTTCGATGGCAACCCCGCGAACCTGCGCGCGCACCCGCCCGAGGAAGCCGCAGTGCGGTATGTCGAGTTCATGGGCGGCGCTGAAGCGGTCCTGAGCAAGGCCCGTGGCGCGTTCGAGCTCGGTGATTACCGGTGGGTCGCGGAGGTCGTCAACCATGTCGTCTTCGCTGAACCGGAGAACCAGGCCGCCTGCGAGCTACAAGCCGACGCGCTCGAGCAACTCGGGTGCCAATCTGAGTCGGGACCGTGGCGAAACTTCTATCTCAGCGCCGCCAAAGAACTGCGGCAGGGCATTGCGGTGCTCCCGACGCCAAACACCGCGAGCGCCGACATGGTCCGCGCAATGAGCCTCGAGCTGTTCTTCGACTACCTCGGTGTCCGCCTCAACGGCGACAAGGCCGGGGACCGACGGATCACGCTCAACTGCTTGTTCCCCGATCTCAACGAGAGCTACACGCTGATGGTCCGCCACGGAACCCTCAGCCATCGGCCCGGCAAAGCCGCCCAAGCCGATGCCACACTCACGATAGCCCGCAGCGACCTGAACGACGTGATCCTCGGTCAAGCGACGATCGCCGACCAGATCACCGCCGGCGCCACTACCGTCGAGGGCGATGCGTCTGCGCTCCACGACTTCGTCGCGCTGCTGGACACCTTCGAGTTCTGGTTCAACATTGCCACGCCCTAAAGCTGGCCGCTCGGCCCGAAGCGCAACGTTTTCACGTCAGCGAGGATTCACGGTCGGCGGCGGGCTCACGCAAACACCGGTCGAGCGGTCCTCACGCCCTGCGAGCACCCCGACTGGAGTGCCAATCAACCCGGCTTGCGAGCGGAAGCATGCAAGCGCCGTTGAAGCGACGCAAGTCCAATCGACCACACCCTGGCTCCGCAGGTGATACGGAACTGATTGCTGTCGGTGGCGATGCCCGCCCGGCACCTGCGGAACTCCAAGAGACCTGCTCCCGTGCCGTCGCGGACAGGGCGCGCCCCCGTGTCGACGTCTCTCGTTTCGGGGCAAGCGCGCCCACGGCCCGCGAGCGCTCCACGGCAGAACTCGACGCGCCCGGGTGCAGCCAGATGCTCGGATGTTGCGAGCACCAAAGCAGCAGCGGCGCCGCCAGCGGTCGCACGGCCGCTGTCGGACACAGGCAGCCACGCCGGCGCCGTCAGCGAATGCCCGCGCCAACACGAAGGCAGGGCTCGCGGCGCGCGATGGTTGCGTCTCTTTGCCGCTGTAAATTCGGAACCTTCTGCTGTTTCCGGGGGTCATATGGGTAGCAGTGGGCAGAGGCCGCCGAGACTGAGCATCGCGAGGGCGATGAGGGCTTCGGGGGTGTGGAATCCGTAGGCGCGGCGGGTGATCAAT
>Ga0182024_10022404_pt1 | contig 11386 bp, 10 predicted proteins | sample P32metaG_FD_120480 | JGI IMG/M metagenome (GOLD analysis project Ga0182024, IMG submission 120480) | Permafrost microbial communities from Stordalen Mire, Sweden - P3-2 metaG (Illumina Assembly) | ecosystem: Environmental > Terrestrial > Soil > Wetlands > Permafrost | place: Sweden: Stordalen... | reverse complement strand
GCCGCCGCCGCCGCCCCCAGCAGTTGCCTGCGGGAGGGGCGAGGTTCGATCGTAAAACGTGCGGGCGCGGTCTCATCGCTTGCCGACGCCGGGCGGTGTCGTACCGCTTGGCGGCTGCGCCGGGCCAGTCCGATCACTGCCGCCTTGACGCTTCCGCCCACCAGCAGGAACACGCACGACAGCGGCATGACCAGCATGTGCCAGACATATACCGTGGCGTGGATGGCGATCGGCGTGGGGTTGCCGTCCTCGCGGATCCATTCCGGAGCGGCCAGGAAGCCGAGCATGTAGAGAACCATGCTGGCCATGAACGCTCCGACCAGCACGCGCCAGATGCCGCCTCGGGCCAAGTGCTTGAGCCGAGCATCGGCCCTTCGCCACCAGATGAGGTCGGCGGCGATCAACAAGATGATTACCAAACTGATGAAATTCACGCCGGAAGTATATCGATAGCTGAGTTTGGCGATACAGGGGGCCGAGGTTATTCGGCGTTGGCGCGAAACGGTATGTAAGTGTTTATTTGTGCGCGAGAAGCGTCAGCTTGACGATTTCCGCTGGGGCGTTGTAACGCAATGGGAACCAGTTGCCGACGCCGTTATTGACGAACAACTGGCTATCTCCCTTGCGGTAGAGACCGGTCCAGTAGCGGAAGCGGATGGGTCCGCCTCCGATGTGGTCAGTGAGCATGATTTGTCCTCCGTGCGTATGCCCGGACAGCGTCAGCGGAAGGCCGGCGTCCGCCGCCGGGTCCAAGGCATGAGGATGGTGGGACAACAGGATGGGGAATGCACCAGGTTCACGGAGGGGCAGGATTCGCTGCATGGAGGCGAGGATGGTGTCGTCCTCCATGTGCAGACGTACGTCACCACCGGGCACACCCCAGCATAAGCCCAGTAACTGGATTGGAGTCTGCCGTCCCGGCACGCGAATCGTTCGTGCTTGATCGATCAGGAGGGGCAGGCCCGCGGTGCGCGCCATCCACTCGAAATCCAGTGCGTTGTCGAGCAAATCGTGGTTGCCTTCGATCATCACCAGGTATTCCGGGCCATGGCGCGGCGTGAGTCGGCGCATGAACTCGATGCCCACGGGCATGTCGCGCAGGGAGTAATCGATCAGGTCGCCGCTGAAGACCATCAAGTCGGCGGCCATCGCATTGGCCGCGTCGGCAATGCGCTGCGGCATCCCCGGCCGAGTCAACTTTCCGATGTGAATGTCGCTGACCTGTGCGATCGTCAGCCCGTGGAGATCGGGCGGTAAGCTGGGAATGACGAGTTCGAAATGACGAATTCGAAACTGTCCGAGTTGAACGAATGTCGCTCCGCTCATCGCGGCGACAGCCAGCGGCGGCACCGCAACGGCCGCCGCACTTTGCATCAGCCGGCGGCGTGAAAGTCTGGGGCCTGCCCCCGAATCGACCCGGGCGGTGGCTTCCGGTGGATGATAAGCGATTGGTCGGATTGGTTTGAGGACCGCGGGTGATATCGTCCCGGCCTGCTGCACTTTGACGAGCTTGCCGTTGCGGAACCTGCGTTGCGCTCCGCGCCCCCGTCGGACAACGAACGCGATCCCGATGATGATCCAGACGACGGGCAGAACCATCAGGTGCCACAAGAAAGCGCTGACATGCAAAGGGAGCGGGGAAATGTTTTGGGCGCTTCGTACCACACCGGTACCAACCAGGAAACTCAGTGCGTAGGCGGTCTGGGCTGACATAAATAGCGCCAGCAGGACACGCCAGAGCACGGGGCGGGAGAAGCGCCGCAGCCGCAGATCAGCCCACCTCCACCACAGGAGGTCGGCGAGGAGGACGAGCGGGATGAGAATCATCGGTCAGTTCCTGGGTGCGGACTTCTCTTCAGGGTACAACGGCTGGCGAACACAGCGTACACCCCGGCAGTGCATCCAATGCATCGGCCCTGGGCCCTGGTTGCGGTCGCTTGCCGGTTTCTTCAACGGTCTTATACTGCACGAACTGAATGCGGCGGCATGTTACCGTTCCGTCCACCATTCATTATTCCCTGACACGGTTTCAAAGGCGGCCATGGTACGACTTACGGCAGGATTGACGATCTCCGCAACGTTTGGGCGCCCCAGCGTCAGGCTCGCCGTTGCCGGTTCGTTTCTGCTCCTATTGACGTTATCGACCGGTGGTTGTGTCGAGCAGTTGCTCACCGTCGACAGTGAGCCATCCGGGGCGGTTGTCACGCTGAATGACCAGGAGGTCGGGCGCACGCCGGTCACGACGAACTTCAAGTGGTACGGGTTCTACGAGGCGGACGTGCGAAAGGATGGGTTCCAGACGGTGAAAAAGACCTCGCCGGTCATCGCCCCATGGTGGAATTGGATGCCTTTTGATTTGTTTGCCGAGCTCATCCCGGTACGGTATACCGATCACCAGTATTTGCATTATACGCTGCAGCCCATGACGGCCCGCCAGGATGACCCCGCCCGGCTGTTGCGTCAGGGAGAACGGTTGCGGTCAGAACTGCAATCCGGCGCTAACGAGCCCCGGACGCGCCAGACCAAGCCCGCCACAACCAAGCCAACGACCCAGAATGCGAAGCCCTCGACGCGTCCGAACGGTGAAAGCTCTACAGAGCCAGTCGGGTAACGTCGGGGAAACACCTTGTTGGATCATTGTTTGGCGCGTCGCTGACGAGGCGTTGAGCGCGCGTAGCGTTGATGGAGCGGTCCACGCCCCGCAAGCGGGGCCGCCAAACAGGTTTCGACAGGTCTGAATGGAATTCACGCCGCCAAGGTCGCCTGGGACAATTTCAACCGGGCGGCGGTCGATTTGTTGTTGCTCATGACGACCGTCTCCCACAGGTCGATGCTCTCCAGCTTGAAGCGGTAGTCGATTTCGGCGCCGGTTCGCCGGATCAAGTCCTGGAGGGCCAAGTCGCTGCGCCAGCCGAGCTTGGTGCAGAGTGGGCAGAGGAACTTCTCGACCATGGCGATGAAGCGGTTGGTCGACTGGAAGTGGTTGACGATGACAATCCGCGCGTCCGGCTTGGCGACGCGCTGGGCTTCGCGCACCAGCTTGTATGGGTCGCTTACCACACTGATCACGTGGCTGATGAAGACATGGTCGAAGGTATTGTCGGCGAACGGCAACCGCATGGCATCGGACTGGAAGACGATCGCGTTATCAAGATGGCGCTCGCGGATCTTTTTGCGAGCCTCGCGGAGCATGCCGGCCGACAGGTCAACGCCGATAATCCGGCCCCGGTTGGGGTAGTAATTCAGCGAAACGCCCGTGCCGATCCCCAGGTCCAGCACGCGGTCGGTGGGCTGGATGTTCATGTGGTTGATGGCGCGCTCGATGCGGCGTTTCACCAGACGGCCGAAGGTGGCGTCGTAAAAGACCGAGTGAATATCGTAGATTTTCTTGGTACTGGCTTCCTGCATGGGCGGACCTTCCCGCTTCCTTCCGGGTTCCGGCACGGGCACATTGCCCCGCCGCGCGCCGGCATCCTGAGCCGACGCAAACCACGAGCAATGTATGCATTCTCAACCCTTTTGCCAAGGAGCCACGACAGGAGCCAATAACGGCAGGCCAATTCGTAGCACGGGCGTCCCGCGCCGGGACGGTTGTGCCACGAAGAAATCACACGCCCACAGAGCCGGGTTCAGGCTTGCAGGCCCTTCGCATCATCGTGTTCCTGCATAGCGGCCGCCGCGACATCGAGAAGCCAGGTGACTTGACCCTGGGGCGGGTCGATCAACTGGATCGGCAGGCGTTGCGGGTCGCGCGGGCCCTCCAGCACTTCCGCAATTCGCGCCGCCTTGTCTTTGCCGCCAACCATGATCAGGATTTGATGGGACCGGTTGATGAAGGGCGCGGTCATGGTGACGCGCCAACTCTTGCCGGTCGTGGAATGCTCGGCGTAGTTGGCGACGACGCGACGCTCCCGCTCGCTGACGGCAGCGGTGCCGGGGAAAAGCGACGCGGTGTGACCGTCCTGCCCCATTCCCAGCAGGTTCACGTCCACGCCGCCAGCGTCGCCGAACTTCTCGGCAAGGAGTTGATCGTACTCCCTGGCGGCCTCCTGCGGGTCGATTTCGCCGCGGACGCGGTAGACGTTGTCGCCGGGAATGGGTACGTGCGAGAGCAGCGCGGTGTTGGCCATGCGGTAGTTGCTCTCGGGGTGGTCCGGCGGGACGCACCGTTCATCCCCGAAGAAGATGAGCACTTTGGGCCAGTCGATCTGCGGCCGATAGTAAGGCCCGGCGAGCAACTCATAGAGGGTCTTGGGCGTCGACCCGCCGGACAGGGCAATGGAGAACTCGCCGCGTGCTTCGATCGCCTGCCGGGCCGCCACGACGATTCGTTCCGCCGCCTCGCGTGCGATGCCGGCAGGATCGGGAAGCACTTTGATTTCGGGGATGCTCATAGACGGTAGATTCTACCGGCGGGCAGATGTTTGCAAGGCCAAATTACTCCCGGCAGTTTTTCCTTGGACTGCTTGTCCCGGGCGGGTAAACTCCCATCAATGAGTTGCCAGTGGCAGCGTCACGCGTGGGTGAGGCGGCGGTTTCCGCAGGTGAGGCGGAACGAGGCGAGGGCCGGCCTCTTTGACCAAACTTGTTGAGCTGGCCGCGGCCTGACCGATAGAAGTTGCTGACCAACCGCAGTCCGTCCTTCGAGGCAGGCGGTATTTGCCGCTCCAGGCCTCATGCCGCGTATTTTCGCCTCGATGACATCCTCTTCGACCGCTGCGGCCGTCTCGCCCGCCCGAAGGCGAGGGCCTGTGGTATCGCATCGCAACGAGAAAACCAGGACCGGCGGCGACGAATCAATCGAGCCGACGGTCAGCGCATGACGTATAATTAAAGTAGAGGGAAGCGGGATGTGGGGCGCGCGGGAAAGACCGGCATCCGGGAGGCATTTGCCCCCGATACCAGGCCGGCTGACCGCCGCCATGAAGTTTGAATGGATTCGCAGCATCTGGGAGTGCCCAATTATGGCCGTTACCAAGTCAAGCCCCTTGATCGGCATTATCGATCGCAAGTTGGACGTTGCCCGCTTCCGCGAGCAGCACTGGGAAGGCACGTTTGCCGAATACCTGGAAATCATCGCTGAAACGCCCAATGTGGCGCGAAACGCTTTCCAGCGCATCTACGACATGATTCTCACCTACGGCTCCGAGCCGTACACGCAGTTCAAGCAGGAATACACCCGCTACCACTTCTTCGCCGACCCCCTTGAGAAAGGCGCCGACGCGATCTTCGGGCTGGAACGCCCGCTGATGCAGTTGGTCGACTTCTTCAAATCGGCCTCGCAGGGGTACGGCACCGAAAAGCGCATCCTCCTGCTGCACGGCCCGGTTGGGTCGAGCAAGTCCACCATCGCCCGTCTGCTCAAGAAGGGCCTGGAGAACTACAGCCGAGCCGACGCCGGGAAATGCTACAGCTATTCCTGGCGCTTGCCGCGCCTGGCCAACGGCGATGAAGGCGAGCACTACCTCGAATGCCCCATGCACGAGGAGCCCCTGCTGCTGGTTCCTCGCGAGGCCCGCCAGGACGTCCTCGAATCCATCAACGAGAAGCTCCCCGACGGCCGCAAAATCCGCCTTTACGGCGAAATCTGCCCATTCTGCCGCAAGGTCTTCGGCGACCTCATGGACATGTACGACGGCGAATGGAAGAAAGTGATCGATCACGTCAAGGTCAAACGCCTTATCCTTTCCGAAAAGGACCGCCGGGGTATCGGCACCTTCCAGCCCAAGGACGAAAAGAACCAGGACAGCACCGAACTGACCGGCGACATCAATTACCGCAAGATCGCCGAGTACGGCTCCGACTCCGACCCCCGCGCCTTCAACTTCGACGGGGAGCTCAACATCGCCAACCGCGGCATCGTCGAGTTCATCGAAGTGCTCAAGCTCGACGTCGCTTTCCTCTACGACCTGCTCGGCGCCAGCCAGGAACACCTGATCAAGCCTAAAAAGTTCGCCCAGACCTACATCGACGAGGTGATCCTCGGCCACACCAACGAGCCGGAGTACAAGAAGCTCCAGGGCAATGAGATGATGGAGGCCTTCCGCGACCGCACCATCAAGATCGACGTGCCCTACAACATCAAGCTCGACGACGAGATCAAGATCTACCAGAAGGATTTCGGTACCGAGAAGATCAAGGGCATGCACGTCGCTCCGCACACGATCGAGGTTGCCGCCATGTGGGCGGTCATGACCCGCCTGGCCGAGCCTAAGAAGGCCGGCATCACCAAGCTCCAGAAGCTCAAGTTGTACAACGGCAAGAGCATCCCCGGCTTCACCGAGGACAGCATCAAGGAATTGAAGGAAGAGGCGCCGCGCGAGGGCATGCAGGGCATCAGCCCGCGCTACATCCAGGACAAGATCAGCAACGCCCTGGTGAGCCATCAGGCCCAGGTGGAGAAGGCCATCAACCCGTTCATGGTGATGAACGAGCTGGAAGGCGGCCTGTCGCACCATTCGCTGATCACCGACGAAGAGCTCAAGAAAGAGTACAAGGAGCTGCTCTCGGTGGTGCGCGAAGAGTACGAGGACATCCTCAAGGGCGAGGTGCAGCGGGCCATCAGCGCCGACGAGGACGCCATCAAGCGCCTCGCTGCCAACTACATCGAGAACGTGCGCGCTTACACGCAGCACGAACGCGTCCGCAATCGCTACACCGGTCGCGACGAGGACCCGGACGAACGCCTCATGCGCAGCATCGAGGAGAAGATTGAGATCCCCGACAGCCGCAAGGACGATTTCCGCCAGGAGATCATGAACTACATCGGCGCCCTGGCGCTTGACGGCAAGAAGTTCGAGTACAACACCAACGCCCGGCTGCTCAAGGCGCTGGAGCTGAAGCTGTTCGAGGACCAGCGCGACACCATCAAGCTCAAGAACCTGGTCTCCAGCGTGGTCGACGACGAGACCCAGCAGAAGATCGATGTCGTCAAACAGCGGCTGATCAAGTACTTCGGCTACAATGAAACAAGCGCGACCGACGTGCTCAACTACGTGGCGAGCATCTTCGCCCGAGGAGATTCGAAGCAGGATGACTAAACCATGAGCCTCACGCGAACGACCCGCAGGTCTGGCTTCATCCTGGTGGTTCTCGGACTGCTCGGCGCGGGGTTCTTCTGGCTCACCGACCCCCGTTGCGCCTGGCTGGCGGGGCTCGCCTCGGCAGGCTGGTACAGCCCGCGTCACTGGCTGGCCCTGCTCCGCAGCTCCTCCGGGAACATGGTCGACGCCGCCCATGAATCCTACGTGGTCACCTGCATCGGATTGGGCGGCGCGGCACTGGTTTTGATAGTGGGACTTTATTTGATGAGTCGACGAACCGTCTAAATATATGATCTTGAAGATCGAAAAAGACCATCAGCGCTTCCGGCAGATCGTCAAGGGCCGGATCAGAGAGGACTTACGCAAGTTCCTCACCAAGGGCGAACTGATCGGCAAGGAAGGCAAACACCTGATCAGCATTCCCGTCCGCGGCATCGAACTGCCGCATTTCCGTTACGGCGACAATTCCGGCGGCGTCGGTACCGGTGACGGCAAGGAAGGCGACGTCGTCGGCAAAGGCAAGCCCGGTCAGGGTAAAGGCCAGGGCGGCGTCGACCCCGGCCACCACCTCATGGAAGTCGACCTGTCCCTCGACGAACTGGCCGACATCCTCGCCGAAGAACTCAAGCTCCCCCGCATCGAGCCCAAGGGCAAGCACCGCATCACCACCGTCCGCGACAAATACAGCGGCATCCGCCAGGTCGGCCCCGACAGCCTGCGTCACTTCAAGCGGTCGTTCAAGGAGGCCCTCAAGCGGCAGATCATGTCCGGCGGCTACGATCCGGTTAACCCGGTCATCATCCCCCAGAAAAAGGACATCCGCTATCGAAGCTGGAAAGAAGTCAAATCCCCCCAGTCCAACGCCGTCATCATCTTCATGATGGACGTCTCCGGCTCGATGGGCGAAGAGCAGAAAGAGCTGGTCCGCCTCGAAAGCTTCTGGATCGACACCTGGCTCCGCAAGAACTACGAGGGCATTGAGTCCCGCTACATCGTCCACGACGTCTCGGCCAAGGAAGTCGACAAGCACACCTTCTACCACCTCCGCGAAGACGGCGGCACCAAGATCAGCAGCGCCTTCAAATGCGCCAAGGCACTGCTCGATTCCCACTACAGCCCCAACGAATGGAACATCTACCTGTTCCACTTCAGCGACGGCGACAACAGCAGCGAAGCCGACAGCCGCGAATGCATCAAGCTGCTCAAGGACCAGCTCCTCCCCGGCTGCAACATGTTCGGCTATTGCCAGGTCGCCAGCGCCTACGGCTCCGGCAACTTCATCAACGTCCTGCACGAGCACCTCCGCGGCCACGAAAAAGTGCTCACCAGCCGGGTCAACAGCAAGGACGACATCTACGACTCGATCAAGACGTTCTTTGGGAAGGGGCATTGAAGGAAATGAAGGCGGAGCAAGTTGCCGACCTGCTGTTTCGCGACCCATTCGTCCCCGTAAGAGTTAAGCTTTCTGACGGAGATCAATTTGTCATCGCGCTCCCGCACCGAGCCCATGTGACCTGGGACGAACTGATTGTGGGCGTTTCGAAGAATCCGTTTGCGCCACCGGAGAAACGACGGCGGCGGTTTATTCCGCTGGACAAAGTCGAATCGATCGACGACATCTCGCTTGGCAGACGCCGCTCGCGGAGCGGCGGTCCGCGGAAATGACCCTTACGCACCTACTAATGCGGAGAAACAATGACCCAATCTCGTAAGCTTGGCCGCCCCGCGATTGCCTGCATCGTCTCTGTCGTGATGGCCTTCAGCATCTTCCGGGCATGGCACGGCAATGAGCCGGTGGCTTCCGCGCAGCCTGTCGCCCGGGTGCCAGATGCCGTCCGCACGGAACTGCGGCCCAGGGTGGAAGAACTGCTCACGCTTTACAGCCAGGGCAAGATCGACGACATGCTGCAGCGCATGCCGATCGCACCGGCCCAGACCCGCGATGAGTTCGACAACCTGCGCCGCGAGCTCATCGCACTGACGGGCATCGCCGGACGATACCTCGGTTTCGACATCATCACCTCCCAGGCGCTCACCGAACGTTACCACGAAGTCTACGTGCTGGCGTACTTCGAGAAGGAGCCGATTCTCTTTGAGTTCGGGTTCTACAAGCCCGGGGAAGTCTGGCAAGTGCAGCGGTTCAAAGTGGAACCCGATCTCGGCCCATTCCTGGAGACGATGCTGGCCAGGAAGTGATAAGGCGCCACTTGGAACGCGTCGACCGTGAGTCAGCAATTCGCGGTTGATCCGGAACGCCGCGGTTTCGTAGTTTTCAAGCGTCTGCCGGCCCATGCGAAATCCCTTCCGCGCGCATAGAATCGTTTGAAAGACGAACTTCTTATGGCTTCCCACACCCTCGCCCCATTCCCAGCGGAACTGCTGGCCGCCAAGAAGCAGATCCGCGAGCGCGCCCGCAGTTACGGACTGGACTTTTTCCCCGTCGTCTTCGAGATGTGTGATTACGAGCAGATGAACCAGATCGCCGCCTACGGCGGGTTCCCCACTCGCTACCCGCACTGGCGATTCGGCTCGGAGTACGAAGGCCTCCGTAAGCGCCACCACTACGGCCTGGGCCGCATCTACGAGATGGTCATCAACAACGACCCCTGCTACGCCTACTTGCAGGAGTCCAACCAGATCGTTGACCAGAAGCTGGTGATTGCGCACGTCTACGGGCACAGCGATTTTTTCAAGAACAACCTGTGGTTCAGCCAGACCAACCGCAAGATGATGGACGAGATGGCGAACCACGCCACCCATGTCCGCAAGCACATCGAGAAACAGGGATACGACGCGGTGGAGAAGTTCCTGGACATCTGCCTGTCGCTGGAGCACCTGATCGACCCGCACAGCATGTTCATGAGCCGCGGGCCGATGGAAGCCCCCAAGGAGCCCGAAAAACGCGAGGAGCAGCAGGCGACGCGCTACAAGGCCAAGGACTACATGAACCGGTGGATCAACCCGCCGGAGCGCCTGGCCGCCGAGGCCAAGAAGTTCAAGGACGACAAGGCCAAGATGCGGCACGTCACCCCCGCCCGGCCCACGCGCGACGTTTTGCTCTACCTGCTGGAGCACGCCCGCCTCGAAGACTGGCAGGCCGACTGCCTCGGCATCGTCCGCGAAGAAAGCTACTACTATGCCCCCCAGGCCATGACCAAGGTCATGAACGAAGGCTGGGCCTCCTACTGGCACAGCACGCTGATGACCAAGCATTTCGTCAATGCCACCGACATCATCGACTATGCCGACCATCACAGCGGCACCGTCCACATGCCGCCGGGCAACTTCAACCCGTACAAGGTCGGCATCGAGTTGTTCCGCGACATCGAAGACCGCTGGAACAAGGGCAAGTTCGGCAAGGAATACGAGGAAGCCGAGAACCTTGGCCAGAAGAAGCACTGGGACAAGGGCCTGGGCCTGGGCCGGGAGAAGATCTTTGAGGTGCGCCGAGTCTACAACGACGTGAACTTCATCGATGAGTTCATGACGCCGGAATTCATCGACAAGCACAAGTTCTACCAGTACGGCCGCGACCCGCACACCGGGAACCTGCGTATCATCAGCCGCGACCCGCAGCGCATTAAGCAAACGCTCCTCTACCAGCTCACCAACATGGGCCAGCCGTTCATCTACGTCTGCGACGGCAACTACTGCAACCGCGGCGAGCTGTTTATGGCCCACAAGCACAACGGCCTGGACATCGAAATCAAGTTCGCCATCGAGACCCTCAAAAATGTCTACAAGCTCTGGCACCGCCCCGTGCACCTGCAAGCCAAGATCGACGACGACATGATCCTGTTCACCTACGACGGCCACCAGCCCAAGCAGCAGACCATCCACGACGACCTGCCCAAGCCGGCACACCAAATATCGTAAAGCTGGAGCGATTTCGGTACGGCAGTTAACATACCTGCCATGGAATCTTCGGCGACAACTTCTGGTCCCCTGTCCGTTGGGGAGTACCTTCGGCGAGAGGTCAACTCGCTCGAAAAGCATGAGTACCGCAACGGCCGCGCCATCGCCATAGGTGGCGGCGCCCCGGAGCACAGCCTGATTATCACTAACCTCATTGGGGAACTGGGCGATCGGCTCAAGGGTGGCGCTTGCCGGGTTTACGACAGCAACCTTCGGATGCGAATTCCGCGCACGCCGCTCTACACCTACCCGGACCTGTCGGTCATTTGCGGACCCCACCCAACTGGATCCGAAAGACCCGACCAGCACGACGGCCATCAACCCCCGCGTTCTGGTCGAGGTGCTGTCCCCGACCACGGAAGGCTACGACCGCGGCGACAAATTCCGCCGCTATTTGACAATCGATTCGCTGGAAGAGTACGTGCTGG
>Ga0182024_10022403_pt1 | contig 11387 bp, 4 predicted proteins | sample P32metaG_FD_120480 | JGI IMG/M metagenome (GOLD analysis project Ga0182024, IMG submission 120480) | Permafrost microbial communities from Stordalen Mire, Sweden - P3-2 metaG (Illumina Assembly) | ecosystem: Environmental > Terrestrial > Soil > Wetlands > Permafrost | place: Sweden: Stordalen... | reverse complement strand
TCTAGCAGGTTCTGAGTGCGCTCGTAGCCGTTGGCACCGTCCATGGTGTTAAGTTCCGCCCGCAGGCGGTCTAGCTCTTGTTTGTTATTGAAGTATTGATCAATCGTCTTTCTGTCGAGTTCTTTATTTTGGAATCTCCGGCCGAGAACCTCAAAACTGTTGCGCTGATGAAAATCGTCAAAGTATGCATCAAGCTGTTCGATCCGTTTTTTGGTTTTCGCGTGCTCGTCCGCATTGTAAGGATTGGGTTCGTCTTTGGCCATATAGCTAAGGAGGTTATCTAATGCGTTGATCCTGCTCTTCAGCGCCTTGATCGTCTCGGGATCTTTGACGCATCCTTCTTTACTGTCGGCGGCTATTGCGGTCTTCAGCAGTTCGCGCTGTGCTCGCACTTGCTTTATTACCTCAGGATCCACAGCGTCGAGCGCCTTGCGCATCACTTCTCCACGCTCTTTCGCCGTTTTTACTAGCTCATCGGTCTTCGTGCCCGGCGTGGAAACGAGCATGTTGATCACATTCATGTTGTCGCTGATCGTGCGGAATTGTGAATTCAGCTCCGCTACTGCCTGGTTTTGATCGATGATCGACAGAGCATAATTACGCAGCGGTTCAGTGTCCAACATACGATTTTCTGGATTTTTATCTTCCGGGCTGAGTTGCTTTAGTAAATTGAGCGCTTTTTCTACTTTGTGTTTATCGTTGTCTGCGATGTATGGCAGCTCGGCAAACTGAGTTTTCCCAGCTGCGAACAGACGAGGCCACAAGCCCTGCGGACCGCCGTCCAACACTGTGTTTGCTATCTCTGGAGAGAGAAACTGCAATGCCATTCCGTGCTTGGAAAACATCTGCATCGCCAACAGATCCGCATCTGCCGTCTTGCCTTCTTGCATCAATCGTGAGAATTGCAAACTGTTCCACGATAGCTCAAACAAATCTACTCGGGCTGAATTCTTCTGAATCTCAAGCTCCTTCTCTGCTATCTTTTGCTGCACCAACTCAATGCCGACAAAATTCGCAATTTGATTTGCTTCGTATTGATCGCCAAACTGAACGTTCTCTTTTGCCAGACCCAGTTCCAATAAAGTCTTGCCTAATATCCTGTCGGTCTTGTTCTGACATTCCTTTACTGTCTTGTTGCTTACCATTTGCTCGACCCTGGACAGCTCCAGCAGGTCTTTTTTCGATTTGGCCAGATCTTCTCGTGCAATCTGTAATGAATTGGCGATCTCATTGCTGATCGATCGTTCGCGCATCAAGAACTGCAGCGGTGAATCGGCATCACCGATGGTTTTATTAGCCATCAACGCCAGAACCAACCCGGCGTCAATCCGCTCGACCAAGCCACTGATCGATTGGCGATCGGCTGGTTCTAACGCATTGAAAGTTTGCGCGTCCAGACTGATTGTGGAGAGATCTTGTAGAACCCAGCCCGACGGCAAGGTGCGAGTTGAGCCGATCAACTCCTGTCTGCACTCAGCTGGCAGTCGATTAAAGGTGGCTGAATCGAGGGTGCGACCGTTCATACTGATGTATGTGCCGGGAGCAGCGTCGGCAGCCGACCCTGAGAGCGCTATGCGCAGGTCTTGGTCTTTGATGTTGTTGAACATCTCTGCAGACAACTTGCGATTGTGCAAGTCCGGAATCGAGCCCATTCCTTGGTCGAGAACCACAGTTTTGCCGTTGTTCAAGTAAGCCCGCGTTTCTTCCGGCAGTGCATTGAATGTGGCGGCGTCAATGAACTTGCCCTTAAGCAAATCGGCCGAAACATAGATTTGCTCTGACTCGTTATAGGTTCTATTGGGGTTGTAGCCAGTGACCTCGCGGTATACGGCTCTTGGATCGAACCCCGGCAACTGAGTCACGGCACCCGAACTTGTTAGCGATCCCAGGCGTATTAAGTCATCACCAGTACCTAGCGCCAGGTCCTTCGCCACGTCTTTGCCGGTGGCGCCCCCAATCCATTTACGTGTGCCAATCGGTTCTTCCGAGCCGGTTAATGCTTTGCGCACATGAGGAGGGAACGTATTGAAAACAGAAGCGGGCAGGGTTTTTCCTGTTAGATCAAACTTTTGCCCCTCCGCTGCTTTGTCTTTCGATCCGGAGATGCGCTCGCGCCACTCCGGTGAAAGTTTATTGAAGACCGTTACCTCGAGTTTGTGTCCACCGAGATTCAAGGTTTGAGTTTCTTGCAAAGGACTAGTAAATCCGCTTTTCTGCCTGCGTCCATCGGGAGGCAGAGCATTGAATGCGGTGATGTCGTCTGCGATTTGGCGAACCTTCTTATCGCCGTAGTTATCTATGGCTTGTTTGGTTAGATCCTTCAGCCGCTCGTCATTGAGCCCTGCACCTTTGCTAGCAAAAACGGCCTCAAGCGAGGGCGGCTGTGCCCCGTAAACAAGCTTCGCTACACCGCCACTGATGGCTATGTTTTCTGGATGGTCCTTTTGCAGCTGCAACAGCCGATCTCGCACAGTCAGCAGCTTCAATTTCTCCGCGTCCGCCAGCTTTGGCTCAAACGCCAGCAACTTCGTGCGAATTTCCTGACGTTGTTGATCCACCAGTTCCTTCATACGTGGGAAGTGCACTGCTCGTAGAGCTTCATCTTCGGCTGAGCTATATCCAGACTCAAGAGATCGACCGTCCAGGGAATTTTTAAACGATTTGAGTAGAAAACTTGCTGTCTGGTTGGTTTCTTTGTCGCGCAATCTTTCCAATTCATGTAACGCCTTCGCTGCATTTTGCGGATTGGTTGCCTCCAAGATCTCAAATGCGCACTCAAGCGCGCGCATTTGAGCCTTAGTCTGTGTGTCAACTTTGTCGTCCTTCAGCGCAGCCACGAGCGCTGCTCGCCGGCGCGAGCTATCAATGTTCGGCTCCAGAAACTGCTCGCTCATGTAGCTGATGCACCAGTTTCTGCCCGCGAAGGCATTGAAAGCCGCGGTCTGAATTGCTGGAATCTTTGACTTTTCGGACATAGTCAGCAGAGCATCGCCAACTGCTCTCTGGAAGGTCACAGCATTGTCCTTGTCATTCTCGCCACTGAGAGTTTTAAATGCTTTCGGACCGCCCAGCTGGTGCAGGGCGATGATGTCTTCAGGCGTGGCAAAGCCTGCGCCAAGCTCTCCCAGAGCCTTTAGGGCGTTGATGCGATACGTTGGCGCAGAACTCAATAACATTTGCTGGCGCAGAGCTGCCATCAACTTTCTTCCGATTTCGGGTGTGATTTTGTCCAGGTTTTGTCCCAGCAGTTTGGCAACTTCTGGTGAAACCTTCTGGCTCAAAGTCCAGACGTCGCCATCGTTCCAAGACTGTGCCATAGCCATCATGCCATTGAGCGCGCTTTTTCTAGCTTCAGGCGATAGTCTGTCCAGTCCCTCACGAAGTGCGTCGCGGACATAGCCTGGGATGTTGCCAGGATCTTGTGCTGCAATTTTGCCCAGAGTCTCAAGTCTGCATCGGCTATCCCCGCCAGCCAGATATTCCTGCTTGGGCGTGTAGATGAGCGCTTTCATCACGTCTTCTCGCCAGTCAGGACGCTTGCTAGTTAATTCCAATAGTATAGCCTGTGCCTGTTTGGCGAGCTTGTCTGTTGGCACCCAACAGGCATTTCCGCCTGGTTCTTTCGGGAACAATTTGCTCTCGGTGGACGTTCTGGTTTTGCCGCTCTGATCAACGGAGATCCAATCATTAGCATTACTGTTTTTGTCGCCGGCGCCACCAGCTATGGCGGCAAGCACAGAGATGGCTGCTGGATTGCCTTGTTTCGCCATACCTTTGAAGACGTCAATCTGCTCCTTAAAGTGGCAACCAATGCCGGGCCCGTAGTCTGATCTCGTGTATCCAAGATAACGATTGGTTTCGCTGCTGGTGCCCAGAATATAGTGAGCAACTATCTGGTCGCAGCCGGGAACCTGTGATTCGATCACTTTGAACAGTCCTTGCATCGCCACTTCTGTTTGTCCAGCCAGTTTGCATTGCCGCTCGCTGTCGAGTTTATCGAAATCGAACTTCGAGGCACCGTCGGGTGCTTTCGGTTTAAATACTCCTTGGAAGTAGTCGATGATCACGTTTGAAAGTTTTTTGTCGTTTTCGTCAAGTGGTTGCTTTTTGATTCCTCTATCTCTCAAATCAGCAAGTGTAAAAGCAAGCGCCGCTGACTCAGGCTCACTGAGATTGCCTTCTCGTTTGCCAATCTCGATCAATGCTGTTGCCGCTTGAAGTTTGACTGCACTTTGTTGATCGTTCGACAAAAGCTTGGAGAGATCTGGGAGAGCTATTGGTCTTTCGTCCAGCCTGTGCAATACATTGTCGTATGCCTTTGCCCAAGCTTTTGCTCCATCGTCGTTGCCGGACATAAGAATGGTGGTGAGAGCTTGACGGGCAAATTCATTTCCAGCATTCGCTTCTGCGATCAAGTCTTTCATCTTGAGCATTGGGTCGTTCGCTCGGGTGGCATCACTTGTGGTGCCACCCTTTGCTTCCGTCTTGAGCACTGAAGAGTTGTCAGTTAAAGACTGCAAAATGTAGTTTGCGCGCAAAGCGTTTAGCGTTGCATCAGCAGTCGGTAGGAGCTGCTTTAGCAAGCTCAAGCTCGATTCCTTTGCCTCCGCTTTTTCAAGTGTATTAATCAGGTCTATTACGGTTTTTGGCTCACCGCCTCGACCTTGAAGTCTTGATTCGAAAATTTGTAGATAGTCGGACGCCTGGGTATTGCCCGCTTTACTGAGGCTAATCAGCTCTTTTAGACATGCAGCAGCTTCGCTAGGATTCTTCAGTCGGTGGATGTCACATACAACGTCGACTGCTTTCAAGCTTTGAATGATCTCGGCATTACCGTTGCCCTTGTTCAGGGTTTCGATGGCAGATTTGCGATTTTTGCTTTCGAGTTCAGGCGAATCAGCGCGGGCTGCAAACTTTGCCACCTCTGGTGACACCACCTCGGTCAGCAGTGGGTTGACACGCTTCTCCGCAGGCGGGACGAACTGTCCATTGCCTTGCGCCGCTGCCGGTTGTTCCTGAACAGGAAACGGTCCTATGAAATAGATACGGTCGCCATCGACTAGTTTGAGCATCTTTTGCCCAGCCGGAAGTCCCTCCAGTTTGTGTTCATCCAGACGCAAATGGCCGAGTCCTGACTGACGCAATGCCGTTTTGAATGAGTCCTGGAATTTATCGAGCGATCCGGTCAGTGCCGCCTGGCGTATGACTCTGTCAAGTTTCCCCAAATTGTTGGGATTCTGTTTTAGATCCTCTATCGCCAATTCCGCACCGAATTTCAAGCCACCGGGCCAATTGATGGCCTGTGCCTTTACACCCTCCGGCGCTGGTGGCTGTGCCTTTACACCTTCTGGCGCTGGTGGCTGCGGCTTGGCTTCGTCTGGGCCGCCGTAGCCAGTAAATTCCACGTGTGGTAAATAATCGGATGGTGTGACCGACACCGTTGTGCGCAAGAGTTTTCTAAAGTCAGCCTCAGCGACATCTGGAGCTAAAGCGTCAGTATTGAAAACCGATTCGGCTGAACGTTGAGAACGCGACTCAATTCTAGTCATTGGGCTCACTCATCCGTAAAATCGCAAAGCGACCGCCAGGGGCACGGATTCGCCTTGTAGGTAAGAAACTTGGGCGTCGATGAATACTCTAAGTTCGAGTTACGACAAAACTACGACATGGATGGCAGCCGAAACCAACAGTCCTGCCCTCTCTTACTCCGCCCGTCACACAATTGGGTGGCGCGATTTTTACAAGCACCATCGACACCATTCACAGGAAGCAATTCTTCATTGCTTGGTTCGCCACATTTTCAGATTAATCAAAGACAACTTCTGAGCATAACTCTTCGTGATGATTGGCATAAAACTTTGATGCTTTCCAGAGCAGCCCGATAGCCTCACCTTGAGTATCCGGTTTGCTTGTCGGATTATTTAGGATGGACTGCGCCAAATCAACCGCTATTTGGTTACCAATGAAATCGTTCTTGTCATCGAGAATTGGGTGCCTTTTATGAGCTTTGCGCAAAAATTCCTCAGCTTGCGCCCAGTCATCCTTTGCAAATGCCCGCAGGCCGTTCGACCAATCATCCAATGTCGACTTATCTGCTCCTTTTTCCGGAAGATCTTCAAGCGCATCGCATATAAACACCTGGCATTTGTCCAACTCTTTCGGCTGGGCAACACCGGACATCCCGATCGCTCCATATTGGGTTATGTTGGTAGCACTGCAAGCTACCGCCGAGTCGCTGAAGAAATCAGCCAACAATTTTTCAGAGCAGTTAGCGCTGACACTTGTAAGTGATTCCTGCTCGACCTTCTCGTATCTAGGTGTCATAGTCAATCTCCCCATTCGAAGCTGGTCAAGGCCTGGCCGATCGATCTTTGGCGGTGCCGAGAGCGCGATGCAGGCTTTCGCTGCATTCCGTAAGATTGGCTGCTTGAGCCATGCTTGCGCTAGAGGCGTTGCACATGGCAAGCAATCCGTCTACAGTTCGTACTGCAACTTCCAACTCGATAATTTGTGCCTTGGTCACGGACCAGGGTTAGACATTCTGATTGCCCTCCGTTCCTCGCCAACCTAGGAGCTGACGTTCGGCATCTCTACGATCCGCACGGCGTGCAGTTCTTGAATCAGCGAATCAGAAAACTCTGTTCCGCCGCCACTGCGTTATGATGTGAATAATTTTTCGGAGCGAATATTCACTGCCCTCCCCCAGGAAGTTCCTTACGTTATAACCGCATCACGTCTCAGTTCCAGCAATTTTGGCGACTCAATAAGGTTAATCAGTGATAGTAAAACGACCATGGTATCACATGGGTCTCTGGGTGCATATTTTAAACCGCAGTTACGACAGAGCTATGACATGAACCCATGCTGAAACGGTCAAAGGTGTCTCGACTGAGATTGGTGCGTTAAGGGTTTTCTTCGCACGTGTTGAAGTCTTCTGCGTTCTTTTTGCATTCCAACATGGCTCGCTCACTGATCGTCGCAGACTTTGACGCGATCAGATATTTCGCAGTTTCAACATCGACTTGCTTTGTATTTGACGTGTCTGGATTGACGTGCCGCGCTTCGTCGTACCATTGTTTGGCCAGTTTGGCATCGCGCTTTAGTACATAAAGGCGAGCAATTCGCACGCAGGTCGGAGCCATCAACCACGGTGACTTCATTGCAGCATCTTTGTTATCCAGTCTGAAAAAATCCACATTAGATCGGATCGCCGAATCAAGATCAGAATTGTTACTGCTTAATACCGCTTTCCAATAGAGCACTTTTGTGTGCCGCAGTGCGCAATAGCCATAGAGACGTTTATCGCTCACGACTTCCTTTTCTTTCATCAACTGTGCGTAAATGCGCTCCGCATCTACAGTACTGTTCCAGCCTGAAGATCGGCACCAATTCGTCCGCAACTCACATTCCGCCAGCCAAACCCGCAAGAAATAACGTGATGGCACGAGTGGAACATCCATACGCGACCGAGCCAGCTGCTCCTTGCAATAACTCACCATTTCTGATGCGCTTGAGGCATTGACCAAACGTTCCATCGCTACGCGGACTGTTTCAAAATGCGGACTCGGGGAGGTCCGGCACAGGTCCAATGCCTTGAGACATTCATTTTTGCAGGCAGCTTTGTCCTCATTTATCAGTGACATACAAGCATCGCGGCAAAGAGCGTCTGCTTTCACGACCGGGTCATCCGTTTTGGCTGCCAGCGCATCCAGTTGCAGTCTCAGTTGCGCTGCACGTCGTAACTGGTTCTGCCGGCTCTGTGCATCCGTCCAAGATTCCAGCGTGTCGAACCATTGACTAAGCAGAAGCGATCGCTGTCGAGGTGTCAACGCGGACTCCTTGCAGGCAAGCACCTTCGTGTACAACAGTGCTACTTGATCGTCGAGTTTACTAGCATGAAGGTGGATTCCTGCCCACTTAAGTGCAGGCGCAACGATCGTTGAGAACGCTTGAGGATTATTGCATCCGTCCATGGCCGCTTTCTTGTAGTGATTCATCGCCTCGCCTGCCATGTTGTGGTCGTTTTCCCAATCTGCCAAAGCGATCAAATCCTTGAGCGTATCGATGTGACTGGTTCCAACCATGTTCAGGTGCGTGAGCCAGTTTTGCTTGGCTTGCTTCAATTCCATCAAGGAAACCTTGCTTATCTCTTTTGAAGCAATCTGCCTGGCCTGAGATTGTGTACGACTGTCGTCGCCGCCAAATGACGCTCGCATGAGATCCAGAGCTTTTCGGTCGTAAACGAGCGACTCGTCACACTTTTCTTCCTGCCAGAGTACTGATGCGGTAAATTTCAGATTGTCTAGCAAAAATGGACTATTGGGGATCTTCCCCGCTATACGATTCTCGAGCATCAGCAATGAAACCGCCTGGTCACATTGATTGCACATACGCAGAACTTCTGCCAATTCGCGCAGAGATATGGCTTTGTAAGAACTTTCAGAACCAAGTTTGTCCGACAACCTGAGCGCCGCTCGCGCAGTTCTCAGGGCCGAATTCCGTTGATTCTTGTTTGACTCGTCCTGGATCTCAACGCGCATATTAGTCCAAACTTTGAGAGTATCCGCAGGTGAAGAATCATCTTCAGCGACTGCCGCTCGCTGCCAACTAATGAGCAGAATAATGACTGCCAGGGCGCATATCATTGCAGACGAGCAGCTCCCGGATAGAGTCCGCCGCCTCGTGTCACTTTTAACTTTGTGATTGGACAGATGCGGCTCCAGAAACGCCTCCATTTAGTCCACGTAACCTTTGCTGTACGACAAATAGTTTGCATCGGGCACATAATGTCTCAATGCAGTAGAGCATTATAGTGCTTAAGGTGAAAGATTGTCCTGGCGCTTAAGGTGAATAGGATGAATCCCAAGGTCGATCACAACCAGAGTTTTGCCGCGTGCGCCGACGAATCTCAAGCTGCCGGCCGGGATCTCACCTTCTTGCAAATGCCGATCGCCTACTCGGATTGGCTGGTCGACACCCTGGTATCTTTCGTCATCAACAGTGAATAACAGCTCTGCATCGATGAAACATTGATTGATAATCTGGATGATGCCGCTAACATTTTGCCCTGTTTTCCTCGCAAATTCATACATCAACGGACCTCGTTGCTGCATGTAATTAGCAATCACTTCTGCTTCGCTAATTTTTGCATTACCAGCGATTGATTTTTGCACCAAGATTCCTGCTAACTTGTAGCACAAGTTCGACAACTTGCTTTCCACAGCTGCCACTGCAGCAATCGTCCCTTGCGCCAGGTAGGCGACCTCTTCTACCTTGGTAGCCGCATCTCGAGCTTTCTGGATGCGTATGGGTCTGGGATCGTTTTCGTTTTGCTCATCGGGCTTGAATTTGTGCTCGTACAGAAACAGCCGCCATTGGTCAAGGATGATCGGTTCCTCTATGTCGGTCCGTTTCTGCTGCTCTGATTCTAAAATCGAAAGAACAGGACGTTCGACTTTTTCCGTGTCCTTCGCATTGAAGCCTTTGTTTGAACTGATGACTGGCTCAGATGTGCAAATGTGCTGTGGTCTAAAATCCATAACGCCAGGCGGCACCTTGGCCAGGGTATTGATTGTTTTATCGGTATATCCGAGCGAAGGATTGCGTCCACGGGCAGTGTCTTGCGCATCCGATGAAGACTGACCGCCGACCAGCGCCGGGACTGACTGCAAGATGTCGTACGGAAGGTCTTTGCTCATAGGATTCACTCCAGTGTAGAAACGTTTGCATTTTGTACTAAGGTACTACCGACCCGGCCATCCATCATGCGGATCACGGGGCCAACCTATTTGGAACCTCTGATTGATTCCATCGCCTTTTCTGTTCATCGAGATCGGCGCGCATCTTTGCCACCTTGTTTGGATCGCCGCCTGCTTGTTTGTACGCTTCCATGAAATGAGAGTCATTCACGTCGAAGCCGCATCGCAATATCAGATGTATAACTTCTTCGCTTTTGATCAGTTTCTTGTCATGTTTGAACGCGCTGTTAAGAGCAGATTTGGTCGCCTCGTAATCACGGTCGGAAGCAGCCGCGCTTGCCAGATCAATCTCCAACGCAGCACATAGTGGGGCAATCTGTTTGAGGTTTTTCATCTCCGTTTGTAGATCCTTTAGGCGTTCCGGCGAAAGATGGAGCTTTCCTAGAGTGCATTGGGCAAGAAGTTGATCGACTTGTTCAACACGTTTCTCAGTTAGTTTTGGATCTTCGGCGAATTTACGAGCCTGTTCGACCTTGAATTGTTTATCCTGTCTTGTGTCAAAATCGATATCAAATGATTGGGCTATCGCGCCAAGCGCGCCCAGCCTGTTCACGGCGCCTATGGCCATGCCTGCGCCGATTCTGCCCATTCCACTATCATCGCTGACGGCATCGCGTTTAATGGTGATCAGACCTCCCTGGCCAATGTTTTCGTTCAACAAATCGGCAGCATGTCGCTTAATCTCTGGATCCTCATTTTTCAGCTCTTTTTCCAGATAAGGACAAGCTGGGGCGCCCATTTGGAGAATCGCTTTGTGTGCTGCCTCCCGAATGTGGAACGAGCTGAGATCATTCTCGAGACCAAATTCGCCCAATTCTTTTTGGTACTTTTTGCGCTCCTCCGTATTGCTTGTCTCAAACTCCGCACCAGCGCCGAGCAATGTTACATAGCGTGATAGCTTGTCCTGATCAGGCGCGGATAGTTGTTTTATTTTGTCCTGCGCCTGCAAATATCGGCGAGCGGCCTCGCCAGCACCTTGAACAACTGACTGTGCACATTGCAGCAACCGCTCTGCCGTTTGCTGCGCCAATTCAGCGGCCGTCAACTCGTGTGGAGCCGGGTGATGTGCCTCAGCCGGATTGGGCATGGCTGCGCCGTTTCGATTTGGTTTGTCGACCACTTCGGGTCTGGGTAAATCTGGCATTGCATTTATTCCTTAATTCCTACACTTTCGTTTACCCTAGATCCGAGTTACGACAGAACTATGACACGACCACCAGGTCTGTCGAAATGTGCTCCTCTGCGCGGCTCACCTCATACTCCGATGGCGCCGCGAGAAGAAGGATCTACTGTTAATTCGAGTTACGACAAATCATGACTGCGCTAAGACATAGTGGGCAGCCGAAACCAGAATGTGCTGCCTTCGCCCAATTCGCTTGTCACTCCAATAGTGCCGCCGTGTTTTTCGATAAGATATTTGCAGAGACAAAGACCCAAACCAGTCCCTCCCTTGCGCTTCAATGCATCGGAATCGACTTGATGAAACCGCTCGAAGATAACCGCATGAGATTCTTTTGGAATTCCCGGACCTTGATCGGTGACTGCCACTTGCATGTAGTTGTGCTCTTGCCTGATCGAAACTTCGATCTCACCGCCGAGAGGAGAGTATTTGATTGCATTGGACAAAAG
>Ga0182024_10022402_pt1 | contig 11387 bp, 11 predicted proteins | sample P32metaG_FD_120480 | JGI IMG/M metagenome (GOLD analysis project Ga0182024, IMG submission 120480) | Permafrost microbial communities from Stordalen Mire, Sweden - P3-2 metaG (Illumina Assembly) | ecosystem: Environmental > Terrestrial > Soil > Wetlands > Permafrost | place: Sweden: Stordalen... | reverse complement strand
GCGGAGAAAACTGGTCGTACAAAGTGAGATCTGTTTTGAATACTTCCTTCGGCATCAGCATTGTGATTCCCGCTTACAACGAGAGCGCACGTTTGGGTGCGACCCTCGATCGGGTTCTAAATTTCGTCCGACAACAGGATTGGGACGCCGAAGTGATTGTGGTCGACGATGGCTCACGCGACCGTACCGCCGACCTGGTTCGGGATTGTGCCCAAGCGAACCCCATTGTGCGCCTGGTGCAGAATCCGGGCAATCGCGGCAAAGGCTACAGCGTGCGCAACGGCGTGCTGCATGCACAAGGCGCGATAGTTCTATTTACAGACGCTGATCTTTCGTCGCCGATCGAAGAAGCTCCGAAGTTGTTCGACGCGCTTGAGGCCGGGGCAGATGTCGCCATCGGCTCGCGGTGGGCTCGCAGTGAACTGCAGACGCAACGTCAATCCGTGGGACGGCAGGTCATGGGGAGAGCATTCAACCTGCTCCTGCGAGTTTTATTGGGCTTGGACTTTAAAGATACGCAGTGCGGTTTCAAGGCGTTCCGTCGAGGCGCCGCGAAGGTTCTCTTTCCGTTACAACGAGTCGAAGGATGGGGCTTTGATCCGGAGTTATTATTCCTTGCTCGCAGGGCAGGATTCAAAGTGGCGGAAGTACCGGTCGTGTGGGCTCATGACGAAGGCAGCAGAATTCACCCGCTCGCAGATGGTTCGAAGATGCTGCTGGAAGTGCTTCGGATCCGGTGGTACGCCCTGACCGGGAAGTACGGCGACACGCCTGCCGGTCATTCCCGGGGAGCTCTCGCACAAAACCCGCGCTCGCGGACCTAATTGCATCCGGCGAGGACGGAACGTTGGCAGTTAGCCGATGTCCCGCCCGCACGTTTGGCAAAGTTGATCACCACTATTTTCCCTTGGGAGGCTTGGGCTCAGGCCGGCTCGGAGGAGCCTGTCTCTGTTGCATCTGCTGCTATTGCTGCACCCGGTGCCGCTTTGCTTCTGCGGAGTGTGGATTTGACCGGCAACGCACCGTACAGTGGATCCTGTAGCGGGTGATAAATGAGAAGGGCTACATCCCCATCAGGCATTCGCTGTATTGCCGCTGCGGGCAGCGGTCCGCTAAGTTGACTGAGTATTAGGGAACGGACTTGGGTAGTCATGGGTTAGCGTCGTCGAAAGCGACATTCAGACCCTAACGATTACCCGCCCCGGGCTGGAGATGCGCGGTTGACGGCGCCGGGCGGGAGCTAGTTTCACGCAAAGGAGACCAAAATGAAAAAACTGATGACGATTGTCTTCGCGCTTAGCCTGCTGACGTCTTTTAGCCTGGTGGCTCAAGACACCATGAAGCAGGACACCATGAAATCCGATACCTCAGCGAAAGCTGCCAGCGTCACGGGCAAGATCAGTGACGACGGCAAGACGTTCGTGAGCGACAAAGACGGGAAGACCTGGACGATCACCAACCCGGATGCGGTCAAAGGGCACGAGGGACATCACGTGACTTTGAAAGCGAAGGTTTCACCCGACAAGAATGAAGTCGACGTCGTTTCGCTGAAGATGGCGGGCGATAACATGAAGAAGGACAACGCGCAGAATTAGTCTCTGCACAACTGTTTGTCTTGGGGCCAGCAATCTCTGCTGGCCCTTTTTCTTTCCTGGTGAAGGAATACATAAGGAAGTCCCAAGAATGAGTGAAACAGCGCCCTATCTCGTTTCAGGTCTGATCGTCCGCAGAGGAGCTCGATGTCGAGTCCTTTTGATTTCAGCGCTCGTGGAAGAACATCGGATGAATTTAAGAAAGACAGGCCGATTGGACTCCGGCGACTCTGGCTGTACAGCCAGCGACACCCGCCATTATCGGCCCTTCTACCCGCTCAGAGTCTCACTTCAGGCGGTACGACTCCCCATGACAAAGTGCAGGATCAGAGAAATCACCGCGAATACCAACAGCAGGTGAATCAGTCCACCGGCAACATGAAACACGGTAAAACCGCCAAGCCATGCGATCAGCAAAACAACGAACAATATGGTCCAGATGCTCATTATCTTCCCCTCCGCTGTTAAATACCTGTCACGGCCCGACGAAACCGCGGGACCCAGGGCAGCACAACCCAGCGTATTCGTTGGCATTTGAGCTGTCATTACCGGGCATCTGGTAGCCGCCGTGCAATCGCGCTGTAGCCTGCGTGCTGGCGAATTCGTCTTTGTGGCCAACCCTAGCCCCGTTTTGGCAACTAAAGAACGCGGTACCAGGGCTGCAGTCGCGCTAGATCAGTCGCGCCCATTCGGTTCAGAGAGCGGAAGGCGAGCGCCTTATGAGACGATTTGCACATTTTTGGCACGCCGCATTGAGCTTCGGGCTATTCCTCGGCCTGACGCAGGTTTGCGGCGCTTATTCGGTGCTCACGCATGAAGAAGTCGTCGACCTACTTTGGAAGGATGACATTCAACCGCTGCTTACAAAACGATTCCCCATGGCGACTTCGGAGGATCTGAAAAAGGCCCACGCCTTTGCTGATGGCGGATCACTGATACAGGACATGGGTTACTACCCATTCGGCAACAAGTACTTCAGCGATCTTACCCATTACGTGCGCAGCGGAGATTTCATCGTCAATCTCATCAACGACGCTACTGATCTGAACGAATACGCTTTCGCGCTTGGCGCGCTGGCACACTACTCGTCGGACAACATTGGACATCCCACGGTGAACCAGGCAGTGGCGATCGAGTTCCCAAAGCTTCGGAGAAAGTTCGGTAGCGAGGTCACGTATGCGGACAATCCAAAGGCGCACATTCGCACGGAGTTTGGCTTTGATGTGACCCAAGTCGCGAAGACTCGCTATACGTCCGATCGTTATCACGATTTCATCGGCTTTGAAGTGTCGAAGCCCGTGTTAGAGCGGGCTTTTCAGGACACGTATGGGATTCCGCTGAGCGATGTGATTTCTAATGAAGATCTGGCGATCGGAACTTTCCGGCGGGCGATCAGCCACATACTTCCGGAGATGACGCGAGTCGCACTGCTGGCGCGAAAGAAGGAATTGGTTGCCGAGACGCCGAACTTCAACGCCCGCAAATTCCGCTACTACCTGTCGCGGGCGAGCTATCAACGGGAGTGGGGCAAGGGATACCGGCACCCGGGGTTCGGCACCCGAGTTCTCGCATTCTTTCTGAAGTTCGTGCCGAAGGTGGGACCATTCAAGGCAGTCGATTTCAAGATTCCAACTCAAAAAACCGAAGATCTCTACATCGCCAGTGTCGACCACACTCTCGATAACTACAAAATGCTACTCGCCGAATCCCGGAGAAAGCCGCTGCGTCTCGCCAATACTGATTTCGACACAGGACGAATGACGCACGCTGGAGAATACGTTCTCACCGACAAGTCCTATGCGCACCTGCTGGACCAGTTGGCTCAGAAAGACTTTGCGCTGGTTACGCCAGAACTGCGCGACAACATGCTGGCCTTTTACGGTGATCCGAGCGCGCCGATCGCGACGAAACAGAATGCCGGTGCGTGGCAGAAGACACAGGATGAAGTGGAACGATTGAAGGCCTTCGCTCCGACGAGCAACTCGTCGATCCGGGTTTCGACTCTCCCTTAGCTTCGCTCCTTTCTGCCAGTAACCGTTTTGGCCCAACCCTTCGCCGTTTCAACCGCAACTAATTGAAAGCGGTCGATTCAATCGCAATGTGCGCCAAGTTGCGCACTGAAAAGGGAGGACTATTTCATGGCAGACGATATGGAAAAAAACAAACAGCAGGGTGGACAGTCTGGTCAGCAAAGCGGACAGCCGGGACAGCACGGCAACCAACCCGGACAGTCCGGCCAAAAAAGGCCAGGGCGGCCAACAGAGCAACCAGCCCGGACAGCAGAAGAAGAGCGGCCAGAACGAAGAAGAGGACAACGAAAATCTGGACCGGCAGCGTCGCGCCTCGTAGTTGAAGGCACCAGCGCTACACCAGCACTATAGGTAAGAAGTCCCGGCCTTCCGTGCCGGGACTTCTTTTTTCCTTTCACAGTAGCCCATCCCTCGCTTCTGATTGGTAGACGAGCTTACTCTGCAAGCGAGGCAGCAGTTTCCACTGGTCCCGCCGGGTTTTCAGCGCCGAATTAAAGGAAGCCACCCCACCGCTCAAGACAGCATCCAACCGTTGCTCAGCAAAGGTCTTGATCCTGGCATTGAGGGAGGTTTGATGAAGAAACCAGCGTTGACGTGACGAACTTGCTCGCAGCGGCCGGCCTCCTATTCGCGGGCTATGTATTTCTCTCGTCTCTTCCGGATCTGCGTCGATACATTCGAATCAGCACGATGTAGCCACATCATTCGGCGAACGGTTCATTTGACCATTCGCCGACCACACCTTCCGTATTACGTGACACTGCGGGATCGCTTGGGAGTTTGGACGAAGAAGGCCCCTAACAAATACTTTGGAGTTGAAGATTCGTGTCGTCACCCGCCTCTACCCGTGCAGTCGCTCCTCCCTCTCCGCTCGACCAGACGAAGGGCAAATCGTTGCGCCAGAACCTTCGCAGACATAGAAGAGCTATCATCCTTGCGATAGTTGCGGCTTGTATTGTGGCGTTTGCTGTGGCAGTACTCTTGATCCGGATCTGGCCTTTCACCGAGAGGGCCGTCGTAGAAGATCTGGCGGAAGCCAGCGACAGTGCTGTCACCATTCGAACGTCTCATCGCACCTATTTCCCGATCCCGGGCTGCATCCTCGAGGGCGTTGAATTCCACCACGGCAATGAGAATTGGAATCTCATAACCATCGACAAGCTGACAATTGAAGGCAGTTATTCCGGGATTCTCAGGAGGCGTGTACCTCGCGTCCGGATCGAAGGCGGGCATGTATTTGTCCCACCTTTTGGCAGTAATGTGACTTTTCAGACGCAACACTCCAAGCTTGAGGTCGACGAAATTGTCGCCAATGGAACGGTCGAGTTCGCCTCGAGCGATCCGAAGGGGCAGTCACTGCGCTTCGAAGTGTACGAGGCTCTTTTGCACAGTGTGCGGTGGGGAAGCCCACTCAGTTACGAATTGAAGCTCCATAACCCAGAGCCACCGGGCGAAATCACAACGCACGGCAAGTTTGGAGGCTGGACGACCGGCCATCCTGGTGATACTCCGATTTCTGGTGAATACACCTTCGACCATGCCGACCTCGGCGTCTATGGCGGGATCGCTGGCATGCTGTCTTCCAAAGGAAAATATGACGGAGTTCTGAAGCACATCGATATCGCCGGTGTCACTGATATACCCGACTTCGAGGTAAAGTCAGGCGGCCACAAAGTAAAGTTGGCAACCAAGTTCAGCGCTTTCGTCGACGCTATTCACGGCGACACATTCCTGAAAAGCGTCGATGCCCATTTCGGCCAGACCAGCGTGATCACGGTAGGAAGCGTCGCGGGCACGAAGGCAAGTAAAGGCAAGTCTGCACTTCTCGATCTGACCGCCCGGCGAGGAAGAATCGAAGACATTCTCGGCTTGTTCGTTAAAGATCGTCGGTCGCCGATGTCGGGCGAAATTGTTCTCAAGGCCAAGGCAGAGCTCCCTCCAGGGAAGGAGGCTTTCCTCGAAAAGGTGAAGCTGCAGGGAACGTTTGGAATTGATGACGGCACGTTCTCGAAAGCAGAAACACAGAAGAGCGTAGACGAATTGAGCGCCGGAGCGAAGGGCGAGAAGATGGAGGACGCCGAAACCGTTCTCACCGGTCTCAAGGGGCAAGTCGCGATGGAACGCGGAATCGCAACATTCTCCGATCTTTCCTTCGGCGTGCCAGGGGCTTCGGCGCACATGTATGGCACGTACAACATTCTCAATCACAGGATCGATTTTCACGGCAGGATGCGCGTCGATACAGAGATTTCTAAGACTACTACCGGTGTGAAGGCGTTGCTGCTGAAGGCTATAGATCCCTTTTTCAAGAAGAAGAGGAAAGGTGAGGTCGTTCCTGTGCACATCACAGGAACGTATGAGCACCCTCAGTTCGGGCTGGATCTGACGAAACCGAAGGGGCAGGAGAACAAATAACACCTCTATTCGGCAACGTTTGAGGAAACCTCGACATCCAACCTCCGGCAAAGGAGCCACATGGCATTGTGGGTCAGATCTCCGTCCTCATCTAGAACCTTTTTTTCGTTGTTGACTCTGTGTGCGCTTGCCGCGCTGGAACTCGCGTGTGGCGGAGGATCTACCAAGACTCAGACATCGGTTCCGCCGGGTCAGCCGGGTCAGCCCACTTTCAGCCACGTCATCCTGGTGGTCGAGGAAAATCACAGCTATGCCGAGGTCATGGGTATTTCGTCCATGCCCTACTTCAACAGTCTGGCCTCGCAGTACGGCGTGGCCGGGCAGTATTTCGCAGATGCGCACCCTTCTCTGCCGAACTATCTCATGCTGACCACCGGTTTACTTGAGACGCTGGACGACAATTTTTCGGGCATCATCAGCGACGACAACGTCGTCCGCGAGCTGGTGAAGGCGGGCAAGACCTGGAAATCGTATGCTGAGTCTCTTCCTTCGCCCGGCTATTTGGGCGGCGACTCCGATCCTTACGTCCGTCATCACAACCCATTCACGTATCTGTCTGACGTACAAAGCGACAGCTCGCAGGCCGCCAATATTGTGCCTTTTACACAATTCACGACGGATCTCGCCAACAACACGCTACCTCAGTATTCTTTCGTCGTCCCCAACCTCACGGACGACGCCCACGATGGCACTCTCGCCCAGGCGGATGCCTGGCTGCAGACCAATATCGCGCCGCTGATCGCGAGCCCCACGTTTCAGGCGAGCGGCCTGCTGATTATCACCTTCGATGAAGGAGATCAGACCGACTCGAACCATGGCGGCGGACAAGTTGCCACACTCATTATCAGTTCGAATGCCAAGAAGAACTTCAAATCCCAGACGCTCTACCAGCATCAGAGCGTGCTGCGTCTGATCCTCACCAGCTCTGGAGTGGATTCGTTCCCGGGCCTGGCCGCGGCGGCGCCTGATATGACGGAGTTTTTTGCGGGCCACTAATCGCGCAATCGGGGACGCGGCCGAAAAGCCGAACTGAATGCGCGACAGCGGTGCTCACAAACGTAGCACCGAGTCGCGTCGACTTCGGCCTTTGGTTGGCTAGGATTAGCCTGCTGTTTGTACCGCTCTCTCCCCCTTATGAGAACCGGCATTAGCATTCCGCTGGCGATTAACGACCTCTCCAACCTCGAATTGCTCTCTGCCCGCGAGCGGACCACTCGTGTGTATGGCCTGCTCCGAGTGATCCTGAATGTGCCCGTTGAATCGAGAACGGCCGTTCTTTCGGAAATGACGCTCACGATCGACCGGCACCCATGCCGCGAGTCGATCCGTTCAACGCTCCGCGACTTCCGGTCCCATTATTCTTATGTTCGTGTCATCTCGGAAGCGGGATTGCCCGACGAGGCCTTTCTTGTTCGGGAACTCGTGACAAGGGCGGTCAGGCACCTGCTGCCGGTCGACGAAGTGGAGGGCGACCTCTATGTATTGATGGACTCCCTGAATGTGAAAGAATCGGATGGGCGCTGGGTGGCTTCGCTGCCCGATTCTTTAATCGCCTCGTGGGCCGACACCTTTCGGCCCTCGACTTTCTCGATTCTGGCATCCTGCAAGATTCTCGCTCTGCGAGCCACGAGTGTTGCACTATCGCGAGACCTGATCGCGTTCACCGACGATGAGGACATCACCAAGTCGAGCTTCTTCCATCTTCCAGCGATGGTGGAGCATGTCATTCGGCACCCCGAAGACTTTCATCTTTGGGAAAAGCAGCGAGCGGCGTGTGAAACGCAGCTACAGACCGTAAACCAGTCGCTCTCGGAGCGGGGTTCTTCCGCGAATCTCATCTTTCGCGTCCGCCTGCTGCGATCTCTTCTTGGCCGAATCCACCAAGTGATCAGTTTGGAGCGCCCGGACTCAGACGCCCGCAAACTGGCGGTCACGGTACTCCATGGTTTTGCTTCTCAGCGACGGCTTAGGACTGTGATGGGTGCCAGCACGCGCCGCCTTGCGCGCAGCGTTGTCGAAAGAACGGGGCGCGCAGGCAAACACTATATCGCCCAGAATGCCCAGCAATGGGGAGTGATGGGCCTGGGGGCGGTTCTAGCCGGCATCATCACTTCATTCACGGCGCTGTTCAAATACTCTCTTGCAGAGATGATCCATGCACCCCTGCTTCTCGCTGTGGCGCATTCGCTGAACTATGTTGTCAGCTTCTTGCTGATGCAGGCGGGGGGCTTTTTGCTGGCTTCCAAAATGCCGGCCGTCACCGCAGCTACCCTGGTGGACGCTATGGAAGACCCGGCAAAAGATCACATGGCCAGTCTGCAGGCAATCTGCAAGACGCAGTTCATCGTAACGATTAGCAATCTGATAGGCGCCGTCCCGGCATCGATCGCCATCGACCGGATTATCAATGCAGTTCGCGGACATCCTTTTCTACCTGAAGCGGCGGCGGAGCATGGCATTCACATGCTCTTTCCCCACAAATCGATGACAATACTTTTTGCGATCACAACCGGGGTCTTCCTCTGGCTCTCATCGTTGGCCACGGGATGGACCGCGAACTACCTCGCACTGCACCGGATGGCTTCCGCAATCTCGAAGAGCCTCCGCATTCGCGCGAAGCTTGGGCCGGAGCGAGCGGCGAAGCTGTCACACTGGGTTAGAAATCATGCCCCTGGATCTGTGGGATACATCGTTCTGGGATTTCTTCTGGGTGCCGTGCCTATTATGTTTGAATTGTTTGGAATCCCTCTTGAAGTCCGCCACGTGACCCTGGCAGCCGCCAGTTTAGGCTATGCGCTCGATGCCTCCAGACTCTACGGGCAACTGCGCTGGCAAGATGCCGTTCTCGCGTTTTCGGGCATTGCGATCGTCGGCGTGCTGAATATCGTCACGTCGTTTGTTCTGAGCTTTCTTCTCGCTGTGCGCGCTCGCAACATCGGCGAGGCACAATCACGCCGCTTCTTGCGTGAAGTGGGACTGGAGCTGCTGGCTCACCCGTTTTCTTTCCTGCTTCCGAGTGGGTCGAACCGCCCATCAGCGACATGATGTTCAAGGTGGTTCCGGTCAGCAGCAGCAGTAACAGCATTCCCGACAGTCCAGGCAGCACCGCCAGCAAAATAATGAATGGGTCGAGAAACGACGAGAACTCGCCGTCCGCATAATCCCCAACTAATCGGTTCCGTTTACATCGATTCGCGTCGGAAGAAGATGTGTCGCGAAGACTCGAAACGAGTAAGTTACTCTACGGAGCCGCAACCCCAGTAACTGCCGCAAAAAGAAAGCGCACAAATAACCCCAGCTGCTTGGTCTCAATGCGCTCGTCATTACCGTGTACGCCCCGACTCTCTTCTTCGGTCTTGGGCACCCCGATCCCGTAAGCCTGAACGCCTTTTGCTCGCAGGAATGAGGAATCAGTAGCCCCCGTTGTCATCGTGGGCAGAGTAATAGCCTCGGGACTGACTTCCTTTTGTGCTCGCTCCAAAGCGGCAAACATTTCCGTGGCTAACTTACTGGGAGGTGCCGCCGGCATGGAAAGCGAAGTATCTTCAGCGATGACTCGGATTTGCGGATCGTTGATGATCTCCGCCAGCATCTCGCGAAACTTTCCGAGGTCTTCGTCGGGCAGAGCGCGCACGTCGAGCGTCGCTTCCGCGGAGGGTGGGATCACGTTGGACTTGTAGCCTGCTTTCAGCATGGTGGGAACAACCGACGTTCGCACCATCGAGTAATACTGAGGCTTTTTGCGCTTCAATTCTTCTTGTACTTTCACATCCAGCACATTTCGATACCACGCCGCCTCCTCGGGCGCCGAAATTGTGGCCAGGCGTTCGAAAAATGCGCGGGTGGTTTCATTGAGGCGCGCGGGAGTATCCCACGTTCCAGCTTTCGCGACGGCGGCCGCGAGATGGACGACCGCATTGTCGATTCGGGGCACCGACCCGTGTCCGCTGCTGCCGGTAGCTTCCAGCCGCAAGCCTCTCGGGAGCTTCTCTGCGGTCGCGACGCCGAAATACTTCACCGCTCCATTCTCGACCAGCGATCCTCCTCCTTCGTTGAGCGCAAATTCGCAGTCAATCTTGTCCCAATATCGATCGACGATGGTGGCCATGCCGGCGGGCGAGGACATCTCCTCGCTGGCTTCGGAGAGGAAAATAACATCTCGATCGAGCGGCACCTTCATGCGCTTCAATTGCAAGAGGACTTCCAGATTGGCTGCCACCATCGCTTTGTCGTCGGACGCACCACGACCATAGATCACGCCGTCGCGCTCGCTGCCTGCAAACGGGTCAACCGTCCAGCGCGATCGATCGACCGGAACCACATCCTCGTGTCCCATGATCAGCAACGGGCGCTTTTTCCCGTTGCCCTTGAGCCGCGCGACAATACTGGCCCGTCCCGCACCGGTTCAAGGATTTCCGATTCGATCCCTTCGCTCTTCAGCACGCCCTCGAGATAGTGCGCGACCTTCGACTCATCGCCAGAAAGATCCTGAGTATCGATTCGTACCAGGTCGACGAGAAAGTGTACGGCCTCGGCTTCCGCTTGCTCCGCATTCAAAGAAGAGTGTCTGGACTGCGCCAGGCTCGCGGTTGCGGTCGCGAACACGTAACCTCCAACGAACATCGCGAGTATTGTCTGTCGAATCAAGCAGCGCCTCCAGGCGAGCGATTATAGCTTAGCCCCAGCGGTACAAATCGCAGCAGCCACAATGCCTGAATCTGATACCCGACAAATGTCCGTGATGTTCAGTGATGCTTCAAATCCGTCGCGCACGAAGTCTGCTGATCGAGACAAGATCGCGCAGGCGGGGACTGCAGCTAGGGCACCACGCAATACTGCGGTACCGTCACTGCTACCTGCGTGGACGGTGCGGAAGCGTGTTCAAGCTGGATACGCAACATTTTGCGTGGGCCCGAAGAGCCGTTGACGGGACCATTTACAGCGTCTTCAGGTACTCGATAATCTCCATGCGCTCCTCTTCGGAGAGCTTGCGGCCGATCACGCCGTTGCCCTTGGGACCGTCATTGAATTCGTGCCCGGTGTTCGAATTACCTGGCATATCGGTGCGAAATTCAGTGGCGCCTATGAGCGGATCGGTGTTGAGCCCGAGTTTGACGGGGTCATATTCCCTATTCCCGAGGTAAAACACTTTCGGGCGCTCCGCAACTGGTGACAACAGGGAAAATAAGTTGGGAACAGAACCATTGTGAAGGTAGGGAGGCGTGGCCCAAATACCGTTGTGTGGCCGCGCCTTGTATGCCAGAGGTGCCAGCAGTTCGTTCTGCCGGTAGCCGTTCCACTCCTCCTGTTGTTGCGGTGAGAGTTTTAGCTCGGCATATGACTGGTCGAT
>Ga0182024_10022401_pt1 | contig 11388 bp, 9 predicted proteins | sample P32metaG_FD_120480 | JGI IMG/M metagenome (GOLD analysis project Ga0182024, IMG submission 120480) | Permafrost microbial communities from Stordalen Mire, Sweden - P3-2 metaG (Illumina Assembly) | ecosystem: Environmental > Terrestrial > Soil > Wetlands > Permafrost | place: Sweden: Stordalen... | reverse complement strand
ATGGCGTCCAGCGAGCGTATTTTCAAATTGCTGGACACGCCGGTAGAAGTCACCGCACCAGCGACGATCAAAGCCCCCGACGGCCCAGGCCGCATCGAATTCGACCACGTCTGGTTCGCCTATAGAAACGTCCCTAGCGTCAACGGTGACCACGTGGGGACGGCCGCCCCTGGCCGTCCGATCGAGCAAAGCTCGACTAGCTCCGAACCCGACTGGGTCCTCCGCGACGTAAGTTTCACGATAGAACCCGGCGAAACCGCAGCCTTCGTAGGCCACACCGGAGCCGGCAAGACCACGATCATCTCCCTGCTGATGCGCTTCTACGACGTACAAAAAGGCGCCATCAGAATCGACGGAATCGACGTCAAAGAAATGGATCTAGCCGATCTTCGTCACCGCTTCGGCGTAGTCTTGCAGGACCCATTCCTCTTCAGCGGCACGGTCGCCAGCAACATTCGCTTAGGCACCGAAGGCATCACCGAAGCAGACATAGAAAAAGCCGCCGAAGACGTCAATCTAGCCGACTTCATCCGCACGCTTCCCAACGGCTTCAACGAAGAAGTGCGCGAGCGCGGCAGCACGCTCTCCACCGGACAAAAACAGCTCATCTCATTCGCCCGCGCCCTGGCGCACAATCCCAAAATATTAATTCTCGACGAAGCCACATCCAGCGTCGACACCGAAACCGAATTCCGCGTGCGCGACGCCCTCAGCCGCATGGTCGAGGGCCGCACTTCGTTGGTAATCGCGCACCGGCTTTCGACCATTCAGCGTGCCGACAAAATCATAGTCATGCACAAAGGCCAGGTCCGCGAAATGGGCTCACACCAGCAACTGCTCGCCCAGCACGGCATCTACTACAAGCTCTATCAACTGCAATACAAAGATCAGGAACTCGCCGCCGCCGGTCCACAAGTCACCGCCAACGCCGACGACTAGATCCGCATCCCTTCAGATTTCGAACTTGTCACTATCTTTCCCCAGTCGGCCAAATCTTTCGTAACTCTTCTCTATATCCTTCCCCACATTAAAATCGGTAAGAGATCACAGGAAGCATTAATCAAGCCGCATGGATCAACCAGCATTCCAGGAAGTAAGCCAGAACAGTCCCGAAGCCATTCCGGCCCAGATGCGTCAGATCGAAGGTCGCGAATGGTGGCTATGGGGATTCGCCGTCGCTGTGACCTTAGCCTTGACACTGGGCATCGTCTCCTTTACTTTTCCCTGGTTTCGTTGGAATCCCGACTCGTCCTACTGGTTCGACCTTCGCGAATGGGTGCGCGGCTTGGCAGGTCTGGTTTTAATTTTCGATTTCTACACTGTCTACCAGCACATGCAACTTCACCGCATTCGGCGCCAACTGGCTGAGCGGGATCAACTGTTCCAGCTGATCAGCGAAAACGCAGCCGACATGATCGCGCTGGTCGACTGCGATGGCCACCGCCTTTATAACAGCCCCGCCTATGAAAAGGTCCTCGGATATTCTGCTGAAGACCTGAAGACCACTTCGTCGATGGATCAAATTCATCCCGACGACCGCCTGCGAGTCTTGCAAGCCGCAGAAAATGCCCGCATGAGCGGCCAAGGCGAATGCGTCGAATACCGAATACGCCACAAAGACGGCTCCTGGCGCACAGTGGAATCAACCGCCAGCGCCATCCGTAACGCAAAAGGCCAAACCGACAAACTGGTAATCGTGAACCGTGACATCACCGAGCGCAAGCGAGCCGAGGAACTGCTCGCCCACAATGCCTTCCACGACGGCCTTACCAACCTGCCCAATCGCGCTCTGTTTTTGGACCGGCTGCAGCACGCTCTGACCCTCTCCAAGAGGCATTCCAACTACAAATTCGCGGTCTTACTCATCGACGTCGACGAATTCAAAATCATCAATGACAGCCTCGGACACTCAGCCGGGGATGAGCTGCTGGTTAAGATCGGCCAACGATTGACAGATGCGGTGCGACGAGCCGACACCGTCTCCCGCCCGCGCAATCCTGGCCTGCCAGACAAGCGTCCCAATGACGATACCCTGGCCAGACTCGGTGGCGATGAATTCGCCATCCTTTTGGACGACATCCGCGACCCCATCGAGGCAGTCCGGGTTGCAGAACGAATTCAACCACAACTCGCGGCTCCGTTCGTTGTAAACCAGCAAGAGATCGTAATCTCTGCCAGCATCGGGATCGCTTCCAGTACTAGCCCTCACACGCAAGCGGAAGACCTGATGCGCGATGCGGATTTAGCTATGTACCGCGCCAAGCGAGCCGGAAAGGCCCGCTGTGAAGTCTCCGACACGGCCATGCATGCCAATGCCGTGAAGCGATTAAAGTTGGAAACAGACCTGCGCAAGGCGCTCGAGCAGGGAGAATTTCGGGTTCACTATCAGCCCATCGTGTCGCTGCAAACTGGCAAAATCACGGGCTTCGAGGCGCTGACGCGTTGGCAACGCCCGGAAGGAATGCTTTCACCAATTGCGTTCATCGCCGTTGCCGAGGAAATTGGACTCATAATCCCCATGAATCGGCAACTGCTGCGCGAGGCATGCCAACATCTCCGATCTTGGCAAGCAGAATTTCCTTCCACTCCAGCCCTGACTATGAGTGTGAACATTACCCCCAAGGAATTCGCTCAACCCGATTTAGCCAGCGAAATCGGCAAAACGTTGCAAGAGGTCGGTCTGGATCCCAGCTGTCTGCAACTCGAAATAATCGAGACGATCGCCATGGGAGACGCGGAAAAATCCGGCCACGTACTTGCGCAATTAAAGGCCCTGGGGGTTCGTTTGAGTATCGACGATTTCGGCACTGGCTATTCCTCACTCAGCCGCCTGCGCCGCATTCCGGTCGACACCTTGAAAATCGATCGCGCCTTCATTATGAACATGGACACCGACCCGGAAAGCCGCGAGATCGTCCGCACCATCATCATGCTGGCCCATAATCTGGGTTTGAAGGTAGTCGCTGAGGGAGCGGAAACGGAATCGCAGATAAACCAACTCAAGCAACTAAATTGCGAGATGGCCCAAGGCTATCTTTACTCCAAGCCTGCCGACGACCAGGCCATGTTGAAACTTCTGGCCGGTAACCACAGCGTGAGTGCCGCGACCGCCGGAAGTTAATAAAGCCGTAGCGAGGGCATCCTGCCCTCGCTGTACGAGCGGGAAGCCCATGGCAACCGCGGAGACGGCGGCGCTACCAATTCAGCGGGATCCAATTCGTGCATCCCGTTACAATGCTCCGGTGCGAATTCTCATCTCCGCGGGCGAGGCCTCCGGTGAAATGTACGGCGCGCAACTCATCGAGGCTCTGCGATGCCGCGATTCATCGCTAGAATTTTTCGGCGTGGGCGGAGACCGCATGCGCACCGCCGGATGCGACACTGTCGTCGACGCCAAAGACCTCGCCGTAGTCGGCATTTCTGAAATCGTCAGCCACCTGCCCAAAATCTACGGCCTGTTTCACAAGTTGATCGCGGAAGCCGACCGGCGCCATCCCGCGCTCGCTATCGTCATCGATTCGCCCGCATTCAACTGGCGCGTGGCTCGCCAAATGCACAAGCGCGGCATCCCCGTCGTCTATTACGTTTGCCCGCAATTCTGGGCATGGCGGCAAGGACGGGTTCGCTTGCTGCGCAAATACATCAACAAGGCTCTGGTGATTTTCCCGTTCGAAGAAAAGTTTTATCGCGATCGCGGCGTGGATGCGACCTTCGTCGGACATCCACTCGCCGATCTTTCGCCGCCGCCGACCGATCGTGCAATCTACGCCGCAACTAACCATCTCGATGCCGCGAAGTCATGGATCACCCTCATGCCCGGCAGCCGCATGAAAGAAGTGCGCATGAACTTACCCACAATTTTGGATTCGGCCGCGAAGCTCGGCGGAGAATATGAATTCCTTCTGCCGGTCGCGCCGACGCTCGATCGCAGCTTTCTGGAATCGCTGATCGGCAGCCGCGAGTCCATCCACTTGGTCAGCGATGCGTTGCCTGCGCTAGCCCAATCCCGCGCCGGAATTATCGCCAGCGGCACCGCAACCGTAGAAGCCGCGTTAATGGGCACGCCCTTCGTCATGGTGTATCGCGTGTCGAAACTCACATATATGCTCGGACGTCCGCGCGTCAAAGTTCCGCATTTTGCCATGGTAAACTTGATCGCCGGAAAAGAAATTGTCCCCGAACTGGTGCAGCACGATTTCACCTCCGAGAAGGTAGTCGCGCGTCTGCGAGAGATTCTTCCCGATGGCCAACCGCGTAACCAGATGCTCGAAGGATTGGCGTCCGTAAGAAAGTTGCTGCAAGGAACGAATGCAGACCATCTCCATCCCGCCGAACGCGCCGCTGAAGCCATATTGAAGCTTCTGCAACAAATGCCAGTTCAGGCATAGTTCCTCCGGGATACCAAAACGGTTTCCACCAACCGCAATCCGCGCGACTGACAATTGACGAGCAACGGTACCCTAGGTACTCTGGAAGTGACCCGACGCAATCAAAAGGAACTCTGGTGGCAGTGAAATCCATCCAACTCGGACAAGTCTGGCGCAAGGACGATGACGGCCGCGATTACCTCGTCACCAAGGTGTACAGCGAGGTTTTTTCTCAATACGCGGTGCTGCGTCCAGCCGAAGTGACCGCGCCCGACGCCCCCACGGTGCGCGTGAAAGTCGCCAAAAGCGCCCAGGGCGCATCTCTACCGGGGTTTAGCTTCACTCAGGAAGGATCATTCTAGGACTGTGTACCGAAGTTGCTTGCAACGTCTCTTTGTTGCAACTGTCTGTCGGAGACGCAACCACCGAGATTCATATCAAGATTGCATCAAGGATCGTATCAAGATTCGCATCAGGTTCGTATCAGGATATGGCTTCAGCCATATCGCAACTGCACAGAACTACCGCGGCTTCAGCCGCTGTCTTTTGGACAGGCCATTTGTTAGAAACTACAGGCTAACAATCTTCAGGCACAAAATTTTACGGCCTTCATTCCCATGACTGAGAAAATTCTCGCCGTCCTCTTCGTCTTCATCAAATCCGTAGTCGCGACCGGCGGCTACGCAGGCCTAACCCTGCTCATGGCCATCGAATCAGCCTGCATTCCGCTGCCCTCCGAGCTGATCATGCCCTTCGCCGGTTACCTGGTCTACGAAGGCCAGATGAAACTTCTCTGGGTCGCCACCGCCGGCGCCATCGGATGCAATCTCGGCTCGCTCATCGCCTACGAAATTGGATGCTACGGCGGCCGTCCACTGGTAGAAAAATACGGCCGCTGGATCCTCATGGGCAAGCGCGAACTCGATTTAGCCGACCGCTTTTTCGCCCGCTGGGGATACCTAGCCGTCTTCATCGGCAGGCTGCTGCCAGTAGTCCGCACCTTCATCGCCCTACCCGCCGGAGTCGCCCGCATGCCCCGAGGACGATTTCATCTCTACACCTTCCTCGGCTCCTGGCCATGGTGTTTCGCTCTAGCATGGCTAGGCATGAAGCTAGGCGAAAACTGGCGCGGCCTAGGCAAATACTTCCACCAATTCGACGCGGTCATAGGCATCGCGCTCGTAGCGGGAGTAATCTGGTTCGTCTGGTCGCACTGGCAAAACCGCATGACAGCCACAGAATAATATTAGTAGCGTCGGCATCTTGCCGGCTGCCTGCGGGCGTCTCGCCCGCAGAAAGTTATTGGCGGTTGAAAGGACGAAAGACACTTCTTTCCATACGCTACGAGGGTTTATATTCTCTGACCAGAACGGAGACCCACATGAAGCCCCTCATCGTCGCACTAGCTGTATTATTCGCAGCCCCAACATTAAATTTCTCGCAGACCACGCCCGCGCCAGGCCAACCTTTCGTCATCGAATACTATTACAAAACCAAGTGGGGACACGCCGACGAATTCCTGCGCCTGTTCAAAAAGAATCACTATCCATTGCTGAAAAAAGAAGTTGAAATGGGCCGCCTGCTCAAGGTCTGGATGGATCAACCGCGCTACCACACCACCGAAGACGGCCGCTGGGATTATCGTGTAACCATCGTCTTCAAAAACGCCACAGTCGCCAACGAACCCTTCGACGAAGACGCGCTCAAGAAGCAATTATTCCCCGACAAAGGAATCTATGACCGCGAAGAACAGCAGCGTTTCGAAATTCTAGCTGCCCTTTGGGACCTCCCAGTAAAAACAGTTGACATGGAAGCAAAGTAAAAATAAGTAATGGAGGACGGGCGTCTCGCCCGTCCCGTAGGATGCAAAGATACGCCATTGAATCCTCCCGCTCCACATTCAACCCAACGATGTTGCAAATCCCTTCTCCATACGAGAACATAACTGTTTGCCTATCATCAATAATTCTCATAAGGAAGCCTCCACCAAGATGGCGACTCGGCAGAAATCCGCAAAAACGCAACCCACGAAACACAATGGCAGCGCGATTCAACCCGCCAAAGGCAAGCTCGGCGTAATGATCCCGGGCATGGGCGCGGTCGCGACCACATTCGTAGCCGGCGTAGAAGCCATACGCAAAGGCATCGCCAAGCCCATCGGCTCGCTCACCCAAATGGGAACCGTCCGCCTCGGCAAACGCACCGACGCCCGCTCCCCAAAAATAAAAGAATTCGTCCCCTTAGCCGCACTAGACGACATGGTCTTCACCGGCTGGGACATCTTCGATGACGACATGCACAGCGCCGCCAAAAAAGCCGGAGTGCTTGATCGCGACTTGCTTGATCAGGTTAAGCCGTTTCTCAGCTCCATCGAGCCGCGCAAAGCTGTCTTCGATCACAATTACGTCAAGTTAATTGACGGCCCCAATGTAAAAAAGGGCAAGAACAAAATGGATCTTGCCGAACAGCTGCGCGCCGACATCCGCGACTTTAGAAAAACTTCCGGAGCCGCGCGCCTCATCACCATCTGGTGCGGATCCACGGAAAGTTATATCGAGCCAACGGCCGCGCATCAGTCGCTGAAATCATTTGAGAAGGCTCTCACGCAAAATGACGAGAACATCGCGCCCTCGATGATCTACGCCTACGCCTCTCTAATGGAGAGCGTACCTTTCGCCAACGGCGCTCCCAATCTCACCGTCGACCTCCCCGTAATGCACGAACTCTCGCGCAAAAACGAGGCTCCCATCTGCGGCAAAGATTTCAAAACCGGACAGACCCTGATCAAAACCATCCTCGCCCCCGGCTTCAAAGCCCGCATGATCGGCCTCAACGGATGGTTCTCCACCAACATCCTCGGCAACCGCGACGGCGAAGTGCTCGAAGATCCCGGGTCTTTTAAAACCAAAGAGGAATCCAAACTCTCCGTCCTCGAACACATTCTGCAGCCCGAACTTTATCCCGAACTCTACGGCAATTTCACTCACAAGGTTCGCATCAACTATTACCCGCCGCGCGGCGACAACAAAGAGGGCTGGGACAATATCGACATCTTCGGCTGGCTCGGCTACCCGATGCAGATCAAGGTGGATTTCCTTTGCCGCGATTCGATTCTCGCCGCCCCCCTCGTGCTCGATCTGGTGCTCTTCATGGATCTAGCGCAACGCAGCGCCGAACTTCGCGGCCTCGGCATTCAAGAGTGGCTAAGTTTCTATTTCAAATCCCCAATGACCGCCCCGGGCCTCTATCCCGAACACGATCTATTCATTCAGCTGATGAAGCTGAAGAACACGCTACGCCATCTCCGCGGCGAAGAACTAATCACGCATCTAGGCTTGGAATATTACGACTAATTCTGTGGGTCTTGGATCTACTCACGAGGGTGCCCCATTCTAACGTCGTGCTTTTCGACGTTAGGGTGGGGACGTTGAATTTGATTTACCCGACCCAATTCTTGAACTGAATCAGGAAAAGCCCTTTACCGATCAAAACCTCCGACTCACTTCGAACTCACAACCCGCAACAACTCCCAAGCCTCCCGATACCTCTCAAAATATCCCCCATCCCGCTTTCGCGTCCCCTCCGGATAAAGCCGAACATGCGACCGACCCACAATCTCCGCCACCGGCACGATATACCAAGCATCATGAGGCACAATGTAAGCCACAACGAAATCAATCTCCTCAGCCGAATATCGCTGCGCGCGCCGCCCCAAACGGTTCCGAGCCACAGCCACGCTATATCCCCATCGCGAAGTAGTGAAAGCCGACTTCACCTGAATGCGCAGCAATTTCCCATTCTCTTCAATTACCAGATCGTAAGCCTCGCTGTCGCCATAAGGCTTGCTAACCGCAAATCCCATGCTGGAAGCCTTGATCACAAAGATCAATTCGGCAATCTCGCCTTTGCGTTTGGTATACCATTCGTCGCGCCCAATCGACAGACGCTTGATGACCTGCGGCTTCGCAGAAATGCCATGGTTCTTTCTCATGAACGTTAAGGCGCAGACCGCGCGCAGTCCTTCCCTGAATTAAGAAATCAAATTTATGGATGTCGAGAGATTTCGCGGACAGGAATGTCCGCGCCACACAAAAAAAGCGCAGGCTGGATGCCCGCGCTTGTTATTCAACTATATTTCCAGACTATCAGGTCGGAAGGGGTAAACCCGCCATTTTTAAAACTTTATATTCGCCTTGCAATGAAGAGGTTGAAGAAAATCAAAGGCAAAAGGGGGCTTGACAACATTTTTCCCAAATCGGGAAAAGGAGCCGCGATCGAAAGGGTCGGAACTGTGACGAAGCTCGTGTGGGGACGGGCGCCTGTTAATCAGATCTCTGGGGTGGGATCAGTCGTTTTGGCCGTCGCGAAACGACTAACCAAGGCAAGCAGAGCCCGACCTTGGGTAATTAGACCGATGTCCTTATTCTCTTTGGAACCCTGACACGAAGTTGCGGCAACCCTGTTGTGAGTCATTTGGGCTTCCACCATGAGCCCGAGATCCGCTCCTCGCGCGAACCCATAATAATATAGCGCCTCTGGTATGTTGCCCATTATCTGGTAAATTACGCCGAGGTTATTCTCTATCATCGGAGAAACTGCACTGGCATGTCCTACCTCAAGGTGGGCTTCCACATGGTACTTTTCAGCAAGTTCATGCTCCCCTTTATGAAGGTGAATCAACCCCAACCCGGCATGGGCGGCCGCTGAGTGGTCTTGAAAACTCCAGTATCGCTGCCCGCGTTCCTGCTGGACCTCAAAAAAGCCCACGCCATTCGCGGACTTCTGTTCTCGGGAAAAATCAACATGTTCCCTGATGAAGTCTCTCCAATACATATGGGCCTCCTCTAAGAGTTCTTTTGCCTCCACATATTCTTCAACCGTTATTAGGACCTGCCCAAGATTCGACCGCACGATTGCGCGAAGATGAGCCATGCGGGCTGGGGTGGCGCTGACGGCCAGCCGGGCTAGGCTTCGAGCGGAATAGTAATCACGCTTCTGAGAAGAAACAATGCAAAGGTCTGTCAACAACTGAACGACCTGAATAGCCGACTTAGTGGAACGCGCCAATGCAAGACATTGTTGAAATACCTCCTCAGAGAGACCCAGCAGGCCAAACTTGCGGAGATCGCACCCTATTTGTTGCAGTGTGTCCGTCAACGAAGCGATCGATCGAAGAGCTTCTGTGGCCCCTTTGTCATCAAGGGGGCTGGAAGCGGCTGCATCTGAAGCATTCAGCCTCGGATCAAGCTCCTCTCGGAGATACTCGTCGTATGGGTCGATTTGCGTTATGTACCTTTGAATGTATAGAGCTTTACTCGAAGTTGTACCCGAAAGAGCGTCTTCTACAGCAACGATTTGCTCAGACCGTTGCAGCGAAGCGCTCACGGTTTCGATAGCAGATTCAAGAGCTGGCCGCGTGCTTCTATCTGAAGGACCTTCCACTGTGGTCACAGCCCGCTCCAAGGCTCTCCTTGCCCTAGAGAGTCTACCAAACCAAATCAACAGCAGAGCGTATTCAATGATGGCCTTACGACTATTCGTTAGCAGCGCCTTTCTGGCCAGCGCTATCTCATCGTCGACGGTATAAGTCTTTTCGTCCGACTTATCCGGCGCTGCCGGGGTTTGCGGCGAGGGCGTGGGCTCGTTCGTCGCGCCCGACTTCCCGTCTTCGCAATGCTGCTCCTGATCGCGAGTCCATTTGGCCAAGAATCTCCGCAAAATGCGTTCAAACTCTCTCGGAGAATCGAAGAGATGAAAGATGAACTCTTTGTCCTCTTCCACCTTTCGCCGAAATTTCAATACACGCTGGAGCTGCACGCCGGGATCGCAAAGCTGCCTCGCACCGACTCCCTTGAATAGGATTATGATCTGCTTAAGCGGGAAATGGGTATCATGCAAGGCCTGTTTTGCTACGTCGTACTCCTCTTCAGTTCCGGATGTGAACCGGCCGGGCTTCTTGGTTGGTGAAGATCCCCACCTATCCCAAATGACTAGAACAAAGTAGTCAGAGGTTCTGATATCGGCGTTGATTAATTCCTGGGGCCGCCCCGCAGTCTCTAGCGTATCCTCCCAACCAACGGGCACAAATTGCAGTCCTCGATGCATCGAATCCATCCGGTTAAACTCTTCGATGCTTTCTCGAAAGGACTTCCGTTCGTCCTCAAGACCCGAGGGAGAGGCGATGAATACTCGGTACGTCGTAAGATCGGTGGCCATCTGCCCAAACGCGTCGCAGCGAATGCCAATATAGCGCAAGGGGGTCACCTTTGCACATTCAATCTCTATCTCCTATTGGTTGCCGTCGCTCGCCGGGTGCCCAAGGTTCGCGTTGTTTTTTGACGCTAACCTGGGTCAACCCGCACCGATGCGACTCCCAGGTTACCGCCCTAAAAAAGCGGGAACCCGGGACACTAAGCACAGGCGAAACCGACATCACAATGAGAACCGCTTCCGAAGCTTTGGCATCAAAGACCCGAGAGGTGCACTATGCCGGATACCAAGAAGGATTCAACAAGTTCACCGCAACAGTCATCAAACGAACGTAGCTCTGAGGAGGCCGCTCTCTCCGAGCGGTTGGAGAAAGAGGCAGATGAAATGGCGGGTGAAGCTCAGAAAACTGAGAAACGATACGACCAGGATCACGATATTTTCACCAAGTGATTGCCGGGTACTGGGTGCCCCACCCTTAACGTCGTGCTTTTCGACGTTAAGGGTGGGGACTTTGACTTTGTGTTCGCGCACACCGCAACTTTGAAGCCCCTGCCTAAGCGAAAAGCTTGGACGGGGCACGTTAACGTGAACGGCAAATACTGAGGTTGCGGAAAACCGCGGAAAATCGGCGGCTGGCAGACTTGAAGGGGCGCGGCTTCAGCCGCGCCGCATTCGTTTTCAATGACTAATGGCACGGCTGAACAGCTTGCGGAAAAAGTGGCTGGGGAATCGGATTTCGAACGAGAGATGCACAGGGAAAGCTGATAAGAAGTAGGAATGCGAGGAAACGACGAGCAACAGGGAGCGGTAT
>Ga0182024_10022400_pt1 | contig 11388 bp, 11 predicted proteins | sample P32metaG_FD_120480 | JGI IMG/M metagenome (GOLD analysis project Ga0182024, IMG submission 120480) | Permafrost microbial communities from Stordalen Mire, Sweden - P3-2 metaG (Illumina Assembly) | ecosystem: Environmental > Terrestrial > Soil > Wetlands > Permafrost | place: Sweden: Stordalen... | reverse complement strand
GACGTGCGCAACCTGCGCCAGCGCGTGGACGCCGGCATCGGTGCGCCCGGCGCCGAATACCGTTACGGCGGCGCCGCAGAAAGCATGGATCGCGGTTTCGAGCGCCTCTTGCACCGAGAGCCCGTTCGCCTGGCGCTGCCAGCCGACGAGCCCCGCGCCGCAATACTCGATCGTCAGCTTGTAGCGGGGCACGGCAGGAGGGTCCCGGGCGGCAGGGCAAACCCGCGCAGAAACGCCGCCGTGTCGAGGGCGCTGCGGCCCGGCCGCTGCAATATCAGCGGACGCAACGCGCCGGCCCCGCAAGCGACCGACAGGCGATCGTCGAGCACGGTGCCTGGCGCGGCCGCGACGGGCTGCGGATCCACGGCGACCTGCATCACGCGAATGCGCTCGCCGCGCGCGGTAAAAAACGCGCCAGGCCACGGGTCGAAGGCACGGACCTGCCGGTCGAGCGCCGCCGCGCTTTGTCGCCAATCGAGCTGCGCCTCCTCGCGGCGGAGCTTCGCCGCATAGGTGATGCCCGCGCCGGGCTGGGGCCGCGCGAGAAGGGTGGCGCGGGCGACGCCGTCGAGCGCGTCGAGGATCAGGCGGGCGCCGAGCGCGGCGAGGCGCAAGCTCAATTCGCCGGCCGTGGTGTCGGGCGCGATCGGGGTCGCCTCTTGCGAGAGGATCGCGCCGGTATCGAGCCCTTCGTCCATCTGTATGATCGTGATCCCGGTCTCGCGGTCGCCGGCGAGGATCGCGCGCTGGATCGGCGCCGCGCCGCGCCAGCGCGGCAAGAGCGAGCCATGGACATTGAGGCAGCCGAGGCGCGGCGCGTTGAGGATCGGCGCCGGCAGAATGAGGCCATAGGCCGCAACGACCGCCGCATCGGCCGGGATTGCAGCGAATTCAGCCTGCGCCGCGGGGTCGCGCAAGCTCGCCGGGCAACGCACCGCGATCCCGCGACTCTCGGCCAGCACCTGGACCGGCGAGGGCTGCGATCGGTGACCGCGGCCCGCGGGGCGCGGCGGCTGGGTGTAGACCACGGGCACGTGATGGCCCGCCTCGATCAGCGCGGCGAGGATTGTCGCGGCAAAATCCGGCGTCCCCATGAAGATAAGATCGAGGGGGGCGGCGCGGGCCCCTCCCTCCCCCGCAAGCAGGGGAGGGGTTTCATCCGGAGCGCACCGTCGAACTCCCTCCCCTGCTTGCGGGGGAGGGTTGGGGTGGGGGCTATTCGGCATCGCAGCTTACGCCGGTGCGAGAGTGCGGCCGCGTTTGGTCTTGGCGAGCTTCCTCAGGATCATCCCGCGCTTCAGCGTCGAGATGTGGTCGACGAAGAGGACACCTTCGAGGTGGTCGATCTCGTGCTGCAGGCAGGTGGCGAGGAGGCCGGTCGCCTCGATCTCGCGGATCTCGTTCTCGTGGTCGAGATAGCGCAGCCGGATCGCCTCGGGTCGCTCGACCTCGGCGTAATGCTCGGGCAACGACAGACAGCCCTCATTGGCGACCAGCAGCTTCTCGGAACGCCACAGGATCTCGGGATTGGCGATGCGCAGCGGTTGCGGCTTCTCGCCGTCGCGCGCGCAATCGATCACCAGGACACGGCTCGCCACCCCGACCTGCGGCGCGGCCAGCCCGATGCCGATCGCGTGGTACATCGTCTCCAGCATGTCGTCCATCAGCCGGCGCACCGTGGCGTCGACAGAAGGGACCGGCCGCGCCTTGATCTTGAGGCGCGGATCGGGGGCGGTGATGATCGGCAACAGAGCCATGCGGCCTAGGTAAGCCGTGGCCGCGTGCCCGTCAATAACGCTCGAATTGGTTTTGTCACCCCCGCGAAAGCGGGGGTCCAGGACAAGCGCTCAAGCGCCTGCCCCTGGATTCCCGCTTTCGCGGGAATGACGCGAAATGGACGAAATCACGCCGCCGCGTCGCGCAGGCGTTCGAGATCGTCGAGCGCATCGAGCGGGGTCATGCACAAGACGTCGTCGAAGCCGACATCCTTGATGCGGCGGAGGCGGTCGCGGGCCGCTTCCTCGCCGCCGGTCAGCGTGACGGTCGCCGACGAGGCGCGTTCCGCGGCGTCCGAGCCGGCCGCCAAGGCGACGATGACGTTGGAGAGGATGGCGCGCTTGCCGCCGGCGTCGCGGTAGATCTTCATGCCGGCGGCGAGTTCTTCGGGTTGCGAGTAAAGCCCCGAGGCGATCCAGCCGGCGCATTCTTCGGCGGCGTAGACGATCCAGCGCTTGTTGCGCCAGGCGCCGAGCAGCACCGAAGGGCCGCCCTCGGTGCCCGGCCAGGGGGTCAGCGCACCGCCCGGCAGAGGCTCGCCGCGCCATGCCCGGCCCATCGTGTCGAGCCCGCTCATCAGCATCTTGAAGCGCTGCGCATAGTCGAGGCCGACGAGGTCGAAATCGGCCTGCGTCGAACCGCTGCCGACGCCGAGCTGCAACCGGCTCCCGGTCAGCGCGTAGAGCGATGCCAGGCGGTGCGCCAGCTCGACCGGGTGGCGCACCGGCACCTGGAGGACACAGGTGCCGATCTCGATGCGGCTCGTCACCGCGGCGACGACGCTCATCCCGACCACCGGGTCGAGGGTCGGCCGGCCGCGGCCGAACGAGTCGGTCAGCCACAGCCCCGCAAAACCCCGCGCCTCGACCTGCCGCGCGAGCCCCACAAGGTAGTCGAGCGTCCGGCCGGCGTAATCAGGGTCCGGCCGCAGGAAATTGACGACATGCACGCGCATCTATTTCACCCAATTCTCTACTCGTCATGGCCGGGCTTGACCCGGCCATCTCTGGGAAGCCGCGCCAGATCCCCGGGTCAAGCCCGGGGATGACGGGTCGGGCTGCACCTAATCTGACTGGAATTCGATCTATTGCACCGGCGCTCCCGCCGCTCATTCCGCGGCGAGGAAGCGCTCGGCGAGGCGGGCAAAGAAGCTGACGCCGACCGGGATCGCGCTGTCGTTGAAATCGTAGCGCGCGTTGTGCAGGAGGCAGCCGCCCTCGCCCGGGCCGTTGCCGACCCACAGCATCGCCCCGGGCCGCGCCAGCAGCATGTACGAGAAATCCTCGCCGCCGAGCGACGGCGCGACGTTGCGATCGACATGCTCGGCGCCGCAGATCTCGGCTGCGACATCGGCGGCAAAGCTGGCTTCGTCGGCATGGTTGATCGTCGGCGGATAGCCGCGGCGGTAGCTCAGCTCGGCGGTGGCGCCGTGGAGCGCCGCGGTACCCCGCGCCACCTCGCCCATTCGGCGCTCGATCAAATCCTGCACCTTGGGGCGGAAGCTGCGCACCGTGCCGCCGATATGCAGCTCGTCCGGGATCACGTTGTAGGCCGAGCCGCCCTTCATGAAGCCGATGCTGATCACCGCCGAATCCACCGGGTCGATATTGCGCGACGGGATCGTCTGCAAGGCCATGACGATCTGCGCGCCGATGACGAACGGGTCGGTCCCGAGATGCGGATGGGCGGCATGCCCGCCGCGCGCCTTGATGTGAATGTCGAAGCGGTCGGAGGCGGCGAGCATCGGCCCCGCCCTGGTCGCCATATCGCCGATCGCGATGCCGGGCTTATTGTGCATCGCGAAGACCGCATCGCACGGGAATTTCTCGAACAACCCCTCCTCGACCATGACCCGGCCGCCGCCATAGCCTTCTTCGCCCGGCTGGAAGATGAAATGGACGGTGCCCTCGAAATTGCGGGTTGCCGCGAGATAGCGCGCCGCACCCAGGAGCATCGTCGTATGCCCGTCATGGCCGCAGCCATGCATCAGGCCCTCATGTTGCGAACGGTGCGCGAACTCGTTCAGCTCCTGCATCGGCAGGCAATCCATGTCGGCTCTGAGCCCGATCGCGCGCAGCGAATTGCCGCGCCGGATCGTGCCGACGACGCCGGTCGTGGCGAGGCCGCGATGCACCTCGCAGCCGTATTCGGCGAGCTTCTGCGCAACCAGATCGCCGGTGCGCTCCTCGGTGAAGCCGAGCTCGGGATGGGCGTGGATGTCGCGACGGATCGCGCTCAGTTCCTCGGCAAATTCGAGGATTTCGGGGATGATCGGCATATTGGCTCCGCGGGGTGGCAAGCGGCCGAGTTCGGCCGCTGCAAGGTTCGGGCCTCAAAATCAAACTCGGTCCACCATAAACGTTCCGGGCCGCCTGGGCCAACAAGCTTGCGCCGAGGTCACCGGCCGTTACGCTGACTTCGCCGCCTCTCGCAACGATTGAGCCTGTTATGCCATCCCCGCTGGAGTTCGTTGCCGCGACCCTGATCATGGCCGTCGGGTCGGCCTTTCAGGCGGCGGTCGGCCTCGGCCTGGCGCTGCTGGTGGTGCCGCTCCTCGCTCTCATCGACGCAGGGTTCGTTCCCGGCCCGATGCTCTTCGCCGGGATCGCGCTGACGCTGGCGACGGCCTATCGCGATCGCGCGGAGATCGACCGCGTGATGCTGGGGCGATTGCTGGTCGGGCTCGCGATCGGCACCGGAATCGGAGCTGTCGCGCTCAAATTTATCGCTACGGCCTATCTTCCAAAGCTGTTCGGCGCGCTGATTCTCTGTGCCGTTCTGGTCAGCGCCGCATTTCCGCGATTGACCATCAGCCGGCGGATTCTTTTCGCCGGATCGACACTATCCGGGATCATGGGCACCATGGCGGGCGTCCACGGTCCGGCAATCGCGCTGGTTCTGCAAGACCGCGAGCCGGCCCAGGTACGGGCAATGCTCGGCGGGTTCTTCGCGGTCGGCTACATTATGGCGGTCGCCTTGCTGGCGGTGCTCGGCATCTTTGGCCGGCACGAGCTGGTGCTGGGCGTGGCGCTCTTACCCGGCGTCGGCATCGGGTATCTGGTTGCTCCGGCGATCTCGAAATTTATCGACACCAGGGTATTGCGGATCGCTATCCTCATTGTGTCTGCAGTGAGCGCCGGCGCGCTGCTGCTTCGATAGGGCGCGGGTGCCAAAGCGAGGGATCCATGAGTGATTCGACGAAAAATCGACCCGGCATCGTCGGCGCGGTGATCGTGCCGCATGCCCCGCAATTCCTCACCCTGCCCGAAACCGAGGATCATGCGCAGGTTGCCAGGGTCAACGCGGCGATGCGGGAACTGGGCGATCGCTTCCGCGCGCTCGCCCCCGATTTGGTGATCGTCATCTCGAATGCGCATTGCGACGATTTTGTCGTGCGCTGCGTCCCGGCCTTTCTGGTCCATTGCGGGGCGCGCGCCGAGGGTATGGGCGGGCATTGCGGTTGGTGGCAGATCGACGGCGAGGCCGGCGGCGCGCTGGTGAAGGAGCTCTTCGATCTCGGTTTCGACCCGGCCTTTACGCTCGACGCCAAGCTCGGCACCGCGTTCACGATCCCCCTCGATTTCTGCGGCTTTCCGCGCGAACAACCGTTCCTCCCGGTCTTCGTCAACGCGTACGTCCCGCCGCAGCCGACGCCCGAGCGCTGCTTCGCCTTCGGCCGGGCGCTCGCCCATGCGGTGGAGCGGATGGGCCGGCGCGCAATCGTGCTGGCTAGCGGCGGGCTCTCGCATTATCCGGGAACCCCGCTCTATCCGCATCCCGACCTCGCCACCGACCGGGTCATCTTCGAGCGGCTGGCGGGAGGCAATCTGCGCTACCTGATGAGCCTAGACGCGGCCGCGCTCGACCGAAGCGGCAACGTCGAATGCCGGTCGTTGCAGATTCTCGCCGGCATGATCGGCGACCGCCCGCCGCAGACCGCGCTCTTCGAGCCGTCCTGGCATCACATCTATGCGGTGATCGGCTGGACCGAGCTCGCGCCGGGCGCCGCGGCAGCGCTGCATTACCCGGCGACCACGCCCGAACGCAGCGCGCTCGCCTCGGCGATCTTCACCCTCGTCGAGGATGCCGATGAGTGCGCCGCCTTTCGCCGCGACCCCGGCCTCTATGCCGCCCGCTTTGACCTCGCCGAGGGCGAACGCGCCGCCCTCGCCGCGCTTGACCAAGACACGCTGCGCGAACGCTTCCAGATCAACCCGATGCTGCTCTATCAGCTGGCCCAGCGCGTGGCGTAGGCGCCGCCCTCAAACCAGGCCGAACCCGCCGAGCACCGCGCCTGCCCCGAGCAGCCACAGCGGGTTGACGCGGTTCCCCAGCAGCAGGCCGGCTGCGCCGACCGTGATGCCAACGCCGATCCAACCGGCATCCACCGCGCGCGCCATCGCATAGCCGCCGGCGGCGACGAGACCGATGATGACCGGCGTCAGGCCCCGGCGAATGCGGCTTTGCCAGGGCGTGTCGCGGAACCGCTCCCAATAGTGGAACGCGGTATAGGAGAGCGCGCAGGGCGGGCCGAAGGTCACAATGGCGCTGGCGAGCGCGGTCGGCAACCCACCGATCTTCCAGCCGATAAAGCTCATCATCAGGATCATATTCGGCCCGGGGATCGCCTGGACGATCGCGAAGCAATTGGCGAACTCCTGGTCGGTCAGCCAGCCGTTCGTCGTGACGACAAAGTTGTGCAGGTCGGGCAATACGCCGGGAACCCCGCCGAAGCTGATCAGCGCCAGGAGCGCGATATGCGCGACGAGCGAAGCGGGGGCACCGGTTAGGTTCATCGCGCCGGAACCGGCTCCCGGCCGGCTACGGCGATCGACAACGGCACCAGCCCAAGGACGACGATCAGCATCGGCAATTTCGCCACGGCGAGGCCGGCGAAGGCAAGCGCGGCAAAGACCAGAGCGGCCGGCCGGCGGCGATAGGGCACAAGCAGCCGGAGGCCGGTGGCGAGGATCAAACCGGCCGCCGCCGCGGCGACCCCGCGCAAAATGCCCTGCAGCAAGGCCGCCTGCGCGTAGGACAGAAGTATCGCCCCGAGCGCGAAGCCGACCGTCCACGGCACCAGGATGAAGCCGGCGAGCGCCGAGAGCGCGCCGGCCGGACCGCGGAATTTCGCGCCGAGGCAAACCGAAAGGCTGACGACGTTGGGACCGGGCAGGAATTGGCAGAAGCCGAGGATGTCGGCGAAATCCATATCATCGAGCCATCCTCGCTGGTCGACGATAATGCGGCGGGCCCAGACAATGGGTCCCCCGAACCCGTACATCGAAACGGTCAGGAAGGTGACGAACAGCGCCGGCAGCGTGATGCGCGGAGCGGGCTGCCCCGCCTCGAGCGAATAGGCCACTCCGCTTGCCCGGCGCTCAGGCGAAGGCTTGCCTGAACGCCGCAGCGACCGCGCGCTGCGCAACCGTCGCGTCGTCGATGATCGGCACCATGCCGAAAAAGCCGTGGATCATCCCCTTGTACTCGCGATACTCGACCGCGATTCCGGCGCCGCGCAGGGCTTGCGCGTAGCGCTCGCCGTCGTCGTGAGGACGTCGCATTCCGCGGTGACGACGATCGCCGGCGCGACGCCGGCGAGGCTCGCCGCCTTGATCGGCGAGGCGCGCCAATCCTCGGCATCGGCCGGGCTGCGCAGATAGTGTGCCTGGAACCACACCATCGCGGCCCGGGTGAGGAGGCCGTAGCCTTCGGCGAATGTGGCGTAGCTGGCGCTCTTCAATGTGTAATCGGCGACCGGATAGACCAGCGATTGGAGCCGCAGCTTCGGGCCGCCGGCGTCCCGCGCCATCAGCGCCACGACCGCGGCCAGGTTCGCGCCGGCGCTGTCGCCGTGGACGCCGAGCCGGTTCGGGTCGGCGCCGAGGCTGGCGGCATTGCGGGAGAGCCATTCGAGAGCGGCAAAGCTGTCCTCGACCGCCGCCGGAAAGCGATGCTCCGGCCCCATCCGGTAATCGACCGAAAGGACCAGCGCCGCTGCGCCGGCGCACAAATTGCGCGCGATCAAATCATGCGTGTCGAGGCTCCCGATGACGTGCCCGCCGCCGTGGTAATAGGCGATCGCGGGGACCGATCCGGCCGCGTTCGGCCAGTAGAGCCGCACACGGATCGGCCCGGCGGGGCCGGGGATGTCCCGGTCCTCGACGCGGGCGACCGGTAAGGGCTCCGCCTTGCGGCTCTGGGCGGTCGCCTCCATCTGGGCGCGCGCCTCGGCGGGGCTCATCGCCTCGATCGGCCGAAGCGCGAGCTTTTGCATCGCCTCCAGGGCGCTCACGATCTGTGGGTGCAGGGTCGGCATGGGGTCCCCCTTCGAATGCAACTTCGATCCTAGCGGATGACGGCTCGCAAGGGCAGCGCCCCCGATCGTCCCGGCACTTCCTGCCGCTGTCATTCCGGGGCGGCGCGAAGCGTCGAGCCCGGAACCCATGAACACGGTCGGCAGGAGGTATTGCTCGAAAGTCGGTGGGCCGTCGAATCGGTCGGTGTTCTTGGGTTCCGGGCTCCGCCCTTCGGGCGGCCCCGGAATGACAATGTGCTGTCGCTCCGATACGATGCTAGCTCCCGATGAGGAGATCCGCGTGCCTCTTTCCGCCAGCCCGTTCCGCCTCGACGGCAAGACCGCGCTGATCACCGGCGCCGGGCGCGGCATCGGCCGTGCGGTGGCGCTGGCGCTTGGCCAAGCCGGGGCCGAATTGCTGCTCAACAGCCGCACCCCTGCCGAACTCGCGGCGGTCGCTGCGGAGATCGGCGCGCAGGGCGGGCAGGCGCGATCGCTGCCGTTCGACGTGACCGACAGCGCCGCGGCGCGGGGTGCGATCGCCGGGCTCTCGCGCCTCGACATCCTCGTCAACAATGCCGGCGTCAACCGTCCGCTTCCGTTTCTCGAGGTCGACGAGGCAACGCTCGACCGAATGATCGCGCTCAACATCAAGGCCGCGTTCGTCGTGGCGCAGGAAGCGGCGCGGCACATGGCCCGGGCGGAAAGCGGCGTCGTCATCAACATGTCGTCGCAGATGGGCCATGTCGGCTCCGAGCGCGACCGCACCGTCTATGTGATGACCAAGCACGCCATCGAAGGGCTGACCAAGGCGATGGCAGCCGAGCTGGCGCCCAAGGGCGTGCGCGTCGTCTCGATCGCCCCGACCTTTATCACCACGCCCTTGACCGCGCCCTTTTTCGAGAACGCCGAGTTCAAGAAATGGGTCGAAGACCGCATCCCCTTGGGCCGTATCGGCACGGTCGAGGAGGTGGCGAACGCCGTCGTCTTCCTCGCATCGCCCGCCGCCAGCCTGGTCACCGGCTCATCGCTCCTGGTCGACGGCGGCTGGACCGCGTGGTGATGAACCGGCGCGACCGGATCCTCGGCCTCGGCGGCACGATCGCCGCGCCCCTCGCGGCGCGGGCTCAGCAAAAGGCCGCTCCGACGATCGGCTACATGAGCGGCGGCTCCGCGAGCTTCTACGCCGCCGGGATCCTCCCGGCGTTCCGGGACGGTCTGCGAGAAGCAGGCTATGTCGAGGGCGAGAACGTGACGATCGACTACCGCTGGGCGGAGGGCCATTACGATCGGCTGCCCGCGTTCGCCGCCGAATTCGTTCGCCACAATGTTGGCCTGATCGCCGCAACTGGCGGTATCGCGGCGTTGCGCGCGGCGAAAGCGGCGACAGCGACGATCCCCATCGTCTTCACCTCCGGCAGCGATCCGGTCGCCGACGAGCTTGTAGCCAGCCTCGCTCGGCCCGGCGGCAATCTCACCGGCATCAGCTTTCTGACCACTCAACTTTATCCAAAACGGTTGCAGCTGCTGAGCGAGGCGGTACCACAGGCGCGGTCGGTCGCCATGCTGGTGAATGGGAACGGGCCGGACACTGACGATAACCTTCGAGAAGCCGCCGCGGCAGGAGAAACGCTGGGCAAGAAGTTCATACCGCTCAGGGTCGCCACCGACGCGGATTTTGAGCCGGCCTTCGCTTCGCTCGACCAGAAAATCGCCGCGCTGGTTATCCAGACGGATCCGTTCATCGATGCGCGGGTCGATCAGCTGGTTGCGCTGGCGACGCGCTACCGCATTCCGGCAATCTACGGTTTCCGTCAATTTCCGCTGGCCGGCGGCCTGATGAGCTACGGAGTGAGCATCGCTGGCGTCTATCACCAGGCCGGCCAATACGCGGGGAAAATCCTAGCCGGCGCCAAGCCGGCCGATCTGCCGGTGCAGCAGCCTACAAAGTACGAGTTCGTCATCAATCTCAAGACCGCCAAGGCGCTTGGCCTCACGGTCCCGCAATCCTTGCTGGCGCTGGCCGACGAGGTCATTGAATAGGAGAAATACATGCCGCGTCACATCAAGATCCCCGCCCTTGCCGGCAGCCAGGACGAGGCCGACGCCCGGACGCGCGCTACGGTCGAAGCAATCATCGCCGACGTGCGGGCGCGCGGCGACGCCGCGGTGCGCGAATTGTCGGAGCGATTCGACAAATGGTCGCCGGCGAGTTTCCGGCTGTCGGATAGCGAGGTCCGCGCGTTGGTCGCCCAGGTTTCGCCGCGGGCGATCGACGACATCAAATTCGCGCAGGCGCAGATCCGCAATTTCGCGCAGATCCAGCGCGCCGCGCTGAAGGATGTCGAGGTCGAGACCCTGCCCGGGGTGATCCTCGGCCATCGCCACATCCCGGTCGGCTCGGTCGGGTGCTATGTGCCGGGCGGGCGCTATCCGATGGTGGCGTCGGCGCATATGTCGATCGTCACCGCGAAGGTCGCCGGGGTCGGCCATATCGCCGCCTGCACCCCGCCCAACCAGGGCGGCCCGCATCCCGAGACGATCGCGGCGATGCATCTGGGCGGGGCCGACGAGATTTATGTGCTGTGCGGGGTCGAGGCGGTGGCGGCGATGGCGCTGGGCACCGACACATTCGCGCCCGTGGACATGCTGGTCGGGCCGGGCAACGCCTATGTCGCCGAAGCCAAGCGCCAGCTCTACGGCCGGGTCGGCATCGATCTCTTCGCCGGGCCGACCGAGGTGCTGGTCATCGCCGACGACACGGCCGATGCGGAGATGTGCGCGACCGATCTCTTGGGCCAGGCCGAGCACGGGCCGACCTCGCCGGCGATATTGCTGACGACATCGGAAAAGCTCGCGCACGATACCGTCCACGAAATCGCCCGCCAGCTCCATGTGCTGCAGACCGCCGACGTGGCCGGCGTCGCGTGGCGCGATTACGGCGAAATCATCCTCTGCGCCGACGACGATGAGATGATCGCCGAGGCCGACCGCATCGCCGCCGAGCATGTCGAGGTCTTGTGCCGTGAGCCGCGCCGTTATCTCGACCGCCTCAAGAATTATGGCGCCCTCTTCCTCGGGCCGCGGACCAATGTCTCCTACGGCGACAAGGTGATCGGCACCAACCACACGCTGCCGACCAAGGGCGCGGCCCGCTATACCGGTGGCCTCTGGGTCGGCAAGTTCCTCAAGACCTGCACCTATCAGGAGGTGAAGACCCCCGAGGCGAGCGCGATGGTCGGCGAATATTGCAGTCGCCTTTGCGCCATCGAACGCTTCTGGGGCCACAAGGAACAGGCCGATCTGCGGGTGCG
>Ga0182024_10022399_pt1 | contig 11388 bp, 9 predicted proteins | sample P32metaG_FD_120480 | JGI IMG/M metagenome (GOLD analysis project Ga0182024, IMG submission 120480) | Permafrost microbial communities from Stordalen Mire, Sweden - P3-2 metaG (Illumina Assembly) | ecosystem: Environmental > Terrestrial > Soil > Wetlands > Permafrost | place: Sweden: Stordalen... | reverse complement strand
CGTCAAAAAGCAGGATTAGTAGCGCGGGGCCATGCCCGGCGCAGTTATAACCAGTTATAATAGAGTTTTGACCATTTAGGAGTTTTCGCTTGACAAAGAGTTTTTCAACCATAGCATTGTTCGTGGGTTTTGCCGCCATGTCGCAGGCCCAGACCGCACCCGCCGCCCAGGCTCCTGCGCCGGCGCCCGCACCGGCCATCGCCTCCGCCCCGGCCGGCAACGTCGTTCTTCCGACTAAGGTCGCGATCATCGCCATCCAACAAGCCATCCTGGCGACCAAGGAAGGCCTCGCGGCCGGCGCCGCGGTCAACGCCAAGTACGAGCCCAAGAAGACCGAGTTCGAGAAACGGAAGGCCGGCATCGACGCGCTGCAGGAGCAGTTGAAGAAGGGCAGCGCCACCATGAGCGAGGAAGCCAAGGACAAGATCGCTCGCGACATCGATGCCAAGACCAAATCTCTGCAGCGCGATACCCAGGACACCAGCACCGACTACGAAGAAGAGATGGGCAAGGTGTACCAGGAGATGGGCAACAAGATGCTTGAGATCATCCAGCAGTACTCGTATCAGAACGGGTACGCCGTGGTGCTCGACGTCAGCAATCAGCAGACGCCCGTGATTTGGGCGGCCCCTTCGGCGAACATCATTACGGATATCGTCAGGCTCTACGATCAGGCGCATCCGGGCCTGCCGCCGGTGAAGCCGGCCGCACCCGCCAAGCCGGTTGTCCCCTCAACGATAAAGAAATAAGTTTGTGGGCAGCCACACCCGCGGCGCCGCCGGGCAAGCTAAAGCATACCCCACCACTTCGGGAGACTCGTCGGCATTGGTAGCGCATGCTTTTGGTAGCGCATGCTTTAGCTTGTTCCTTTTTTTCGATCGTCGGACCCGCGGCGGTCGCCCGCGCTAGCCTCCCCAAAACGGGTGAGTACCCTCCGGTCGCCTCCCCCCGCCCGCCGCCTCCGCAGCGGCGAAACCTCCGCTCCGATCCGCTATATTAAGACATTACGGCCTTTTTTATGAGAGATTGGAAAGCTATTGCGAAAGCCACGGGCTCCCCGCTCGCCGGCAAAGATTTAGACCGCCTTACCCAGCCTTTAGAAGCGCTCGAAAAGCTCTTCCGTCCCTTGGCCAACGATCTGTCTCCGGCTCTCGAGCCCTCGGTGGAGTTCCGTATGGAGGCCGGCGTCGAGTGACCATTCGCGAAGCCGCGAGCGCTTTGCGGGATAAGCGCGTTTCTCCGGTCGAATTGACCACCGCTGCTATTTCACGCATCGACCGGCTGAATTCCAAGCTCCGCGCCTTTATCAGGGTCCTTCCCGAATACGCCTTGTCGCGCGCGCGCCTGGCCGAGACCGAGATGGCGAGCGGCCGCGATCGCGGCCCTCTGCACGGCATCCCCATCGCCGTCAAAGACCTCTTCGCCATGCGCGGCGTGCCCACCACCGGGGGCTCCAGAATCTTCGAAAACCTTGTGCCCGATTTCGATTCGACGGTGGTCGAGCGGCTCGAAGGCGCCGGTGCCGTGATTCTCGGCAAGCTCAACATGCATGAGCTCGCATACGGAGTCACGTCCGCCAATCCGCACTTCGGCGTGGTCCGCAATCCATGGAACACCGAGCGCAGTCCCGGCGGCTCTAGCGGCGGGTCGGCCGCCGCCGTCGTCGCGAACATGGTTTACGGCGCCATGGGCAGCGATACCGGAGGATCCATCCGCATTCCCGCCGCATTCTGCGGCGCAGTGGGACTCAAACCCACATACGGACGCGTCAGCCGGTATGGCGCGTTGCCGCTGGGCTATTCGCTGGACCACATGGGTCCGATCACGCGTTGTGTCCGCGATGCCGGCTTGTTCTTAAACGCTATCGCCGGCCGCGACCCGCACGACGATTCCTCTTCCCGCCGTCCGGCGATCGATTTCGTTCCCGACGACGGATGCTCGCTCCGCGGCCTGCGCCTCGGTTTCCCGGAGAATTTCTACTTCGAGCGGCTCGACTCGGAAGTGGAATCGGCCGTCCGCGGCGCCATCGCGCGCGCCGAATCCTTGGGGGCCGAAATCAAGCCGGTCTGGGTTCCCGATATTTCCGCATTGAACGCCGTCGGGCAGGTGATTCTGCTGTCGGAAGCTTCGGCCGTCATGGAACCGTACTTGGAAAATCGCGCCAGCTTTGGCGCCGATGTTCTCACGCGCCTCGATCAGGGACGGCTCATTCCCGCCACCGATTACATTAACGCCCAACGCATACGGCGCAAGCTGCGCATCGAATTCGACAAGCTCTGGTCCGATGTCGATTGCATCCTCACGCCCACTACTCCCAACACCGCCCCGGTGATCGGCCAGAACACTATCCGCCTGGGCGGCCGCGACGAGGATGCCCGCCTTGCCACCACCCGGCTGGTGCGCGGCATCAACGTTCTTGGATTGCCCGCGCTGTCCATTCCTTGCGGACTCAGCGGATCGGGACTTCCCGTAGGGCTCCAGATTCTCGGTCCGGCTTTCGACGAAGCCACTATTCTGAAAGTCGGCGCTGCCATGGAAGATGGCGGGGTCGGTATTCCCCCGTGTCCTCTAAGTTGAAATCCGGCTGCGCCTAACGTACTTTCACGCGCAAACGATTGAATTCCAACGCCTCGAATCCGTTGAATGGTAGCGATGTCGCTACGCAATTTCATATCTGCGTAAGTTGCTGATTATAAATAAATTACAAATCTGCATGAATTTGAGAAGTTAGCGCTTAAGCCCACACTATTACTCAGAGACGTAACCGTAATGCAATTGGATCGTATAACGTGTTAAGAAATAAGAAGATGACGGAATTCGAACCGTGGATGACAACGTGCGTAAATAGGTGCAATCCGTTGTGGACTTTCAGAACCGCGACCGTGAGGGAGCGGTCTTCGCGGGAGACGATACCGTATTTTCGAAACGGTGCACTTAGCTACGTGAAAAAAGCTCGTCAACGTGCTCTACCTAACGAGAGAAGAAGAGGAGAAGCCCAGTGTCTGAGAGTAAAGTAAGTGGAGTTAGCCTCAGGTATTTTAGATTGTTCGCCCTGTTGTCGCTGCTTTGCGCCGCCATGCTAGCGCAGACCATCAGCGGCGATCTTACCGGCGCCATTTTCGACGCCAGCGGCGCAATTGTCGCCAACGCTACAGTCACCGCGAAGAACGAGGCGACAGGGGTCGAAACCAGCACCAAATCCACCGCCACCGGGGAATACCGGATCAGCAACTTGCCGGCCGGCAGTTACACGGTTACCGTATCGGCGACCGGATTCGGCCCAACCCAAACTAAGGGCATACTGGTGGCGCTCAACCAGAGTCAAACGGCTAACTTCACTGTGCAGGTAGGGGGGACTACCCAAACTGTGGAGGTTCGGGAATCGGCGGCCACCATCGATACCACCACCGCGCAAGTGCAAAACACTTTTGACGCCACGCAAGCCATGGATCTGCCGATGGCCTCTTCGGGGTCGGGGGTCCTCAACCTCTCCCTGTTGAATGCGGGCGTTGCCACTGCCGGCTCGGTCGGCGCCGGTTCGGGACCGACCGTGGGCGGTATGCGTCCCCGCAATAACAACTTCACCATCGAAGGAATCGATAACAACGATGGCAGCGTTACCGGGCCCATGGTCGGCATCCCCAACGATTCCGTGGCGGAGTTCACGGTTCTTCAGAATCAGTTTTCGCCGGAGTTCGGACACTCTTCGGGCGGCCAGTTCAATCAGGTAGTGAAGAGCGGAACCAACCAGATCCATGGCTCCGCGTACGAATACCTGGAGAACCGCAATCTCAATGCGGCCGACAACCTTTCGTTCATTGACGGCAACCCGCTGCATCCCCGCTTCGACAGCAACCGCTTCGGCGGAACCGTTGGGGGCCCCATCAAGAAGAACAAGTTATTCTACTTCTTCAATTACGAGTACAACCCCATCGGCGGCACATCGTCCTCGGGTTTGATCTATGCCCCAACCCAACAAGGCTATAGTCTGCTCTCATCGATCGGGGGCATCAACCAGACTAACCTGGGCATTTTGAAACAGTATATGGGTACGGCGCCCTCTGCGGTCTCGGCGGCCTCCATCGGCGGCTATCCGCTGGTCGGCCCTGGCAATGAAAGCCTGGGACTGCAATCCGCGAGCGCGGTAGCGATTCCTATAGGCCAGATCTCCATCGCGGCGCCGAGCTACACCAATAGTGAAAGCGCCGTGGCGTCCATCGACGATACCGTCTCCGATAAGGACAATCTGCGTTTTCGTTTCATTCTGAATCGCACAGGCTCAATCGACACCGCCGCCAGCCTGCCGGTATTTTTCCAGATCACGCCCACCAATGCGTATATCACGACGTTTTCCGAATACCACACCTTCGCGCCCTCGGTCACCAATGAGTTTCGTTTGGGGTACAACCGCCTCTCCAACAATCTTCCGGCCGGCAACTTCACGTTTCCCGGCCTCGATCAGTTCCCCAATATCGTCCTCTACGAATTGGGCGGCGTCAGCATCGGTCCCGATGGCAGCGCGCCCCAATTCCGATTCCAGAACACGTACCAACTGACCGACAACGTCTCCTGGGTGAAGGGTAATCACAGCTTCAAGTTTGGATTCGATGGATGGCGGATGATCTCTCCTTCGAGTTTTACGCAGCGCTCGCGCGGCGATTATGAGTGGTCGTATCTTTCCGATTACCTTTTCGACTACAACCCCGATTATCTGGCGCAGCGCTCGCTGGGCAATGTAGTCTACTACGGGAATCGCTGGTTTGTGGGCGGCTATGCCAACGACACCTGGAAAGTCCGCCCCAACTTCACCGTCAATCTGGGTATCCGGCTGGAGCACGAAACGGTCCCGCTCAGCGCGCATACTCAAACCCTGAACGCCGTCGCCAACACTCCCGGCGTAATCGTATTCCAGAACCCGCAAGCGCAGCGAATCAATCCCATGCCGCGCATCGGCTTGGCCTATTCGCCGGGTAAGAGCGGCAAGACCTCCATCCGCGCCGGGTTCGGCATCAGCTACGACGTGGCCTATGACAACCAGGGCATTCTTTCCCTGCCGCCGGAGCTCAGCACCACCGTGGATGTGACGGGCCTGAATCAGGGAGGGTTCCTGGCCAACGGCGGCATCGCGCCGAACGCCACGGGCGTAGCCCTCACCCCAGCTCAACTCAGGGCCGGAACGGGGGCGTATGTACCCAACGAGATACGGCCTAAGTCGTTGCAATGGAATCTTGGCATCCAACACGTTTTCGCCAATAATTACACGTTCGAAAGCCGCTATTTGGGAACGCGCGGTCTCGACCTCGCCGTGCAGGATCAGTTGAACCGCCAGCCGGTGGTCAATGCATCGAATGCCCTGCCGGTATACTTCTCCGCGCCCAGTCAGGCAACGCTCAACTCACTCACCAACAACCTTGCGACCCTGACCGCCGCTTATAACGCCGGCGGAGACATTGTGCCCGGCTTCCTGAATGCCGGTTTTACCGGGATCATCACTTCGTACCAGCCCTGGGGCAGTTCCACCTATCATGGCTGGGCGAACCAGTTGACGCGGCGATTCTCCAACGGATTGCAATTCATCACGGCTTACACGTATAGCCATGCGCAGGACAATTCCACCGCCGATGTCTTTAGCACTTACGTGACGCCGCGCCGTCCCCAGAACGCGCGAAACCTGAGGCCGGACTGGTCCGACTCCGCGCTCGATCACCGCAACCGCCTGACCGCCGAGCTGATCTACGACTGGCGTCCGTTCAAGGACGGCCACTGGCTGATGAAGAATATCGTCGGCAACTGGGAGATTGCACCAGTCTACACTTATCAGACCGGCACGTGGGCCACGGTTCAGGCGGGCGTCGATTCCAACCTGAATGGCGATTCCGCCGGCGACCGGGCCATCGTCAACCCCAGCGGCAATAATAACATCGGTTCCGGTACCACCCCGCTAACCAATAGCGCCGGACAAACCGTGGCATTCCTGGTAAGTAACCCGAATGCCGGATATGTCACGACGCCGAAAGGCGCCCTCGCCACCGGCGGCCGCAACACCGCCATGCTGCGTCCCATCGACGATATCGATATGACCTTCGCCAAAACCTTCGATGTCGGTCACGAAGGCCGCTTTAAGCTGCGTTTCGATGCTCGCTTTATTAACATCCTCAACCATCCGCAATACACCGGCGGATTCCTGAGCGATGTTGCGCCCGCGAGCGGCGTCACCAGTGGCGACGTTCATAACTTCCTGATTCCGAACCAAGCGTTGTTCATGAATCCAACGATGGTATTCTCCAGTAATCCGCGCGGTGCGCAAATTGCCGCGAAGCTGACGTTCTAAGCTGACCTAGGGGATGGGCGCCATGCCCGTCCCCTACCTTGAGTTTCTACGTTTGCGTAAGGATTTGCGCCAATTGTGGGACAGGCGCTTTCGCCTGTCAACCGCGATGCGTCCCACTTCATTCCGCACACGATGGTCGAAGGACTCATCTTGCCAAAAAAGCATCTCCCGTTCGGCCTCGGGTGTTGGCAGGCGAAAGCGCCTGCCCCACTTTGGCGCGAAAACTCCAGGCGCGCGCGGTAGGGGACGGCTTGTCCGTCCCCTACGCTCTCCAACCAATCTACGGTTGAGGGACGATGCGGATGTACGGCTTCGGAGTCTTCCAACCTCCCGGATATTTCTGTTTCGCTTCCTCTTCACTCACCGACGGCAGGATGATGACATCTTCCCCGTGCTTCCAATTCACCGGCGTGGCAACCTTGTGCTTGGCCGTAAGCTGCATTGAATCGAGAGCCCGCAGTACTTCGTCGAAGTTACGGCCGGTGCTCATCGGATAGATCAGCATCAGCTTGATCTTCTTGTCGGGGCCAACCACGAATACCGTGCGCACCGTGGCATTGGTCGCGACCGTGCGTCCCTCGGAGGTATCCCCGGCATCGGCCGGCAGCATGTCATAGAGCTTGGCGATTTTCAGCTCGGGGTCGCCGATCATCGGATAGTTGACCTTGTGGCCCTGAGTCTCTTCGATGTCGCCGGCCCACTTACCGTGGCTGCTCACCGGGTCCACGCTCAGGCCGATAATCTTGGTATTGCGCTTCTCGAATTCGGGTTGCAGTCCGGCCATGTAGCCGAGCTCGGTAGTACACACCGGAGTGAAATCCTTCGGGTGTGAAAAGAGGATCGCCCAACCAGCGCCAATCCATTCGTGAAAGTGGATTGTTCCCTGCGTGGTTTCAGCGGTGAAATCCGGAGCCGTATCGTTTATACGTAAGGACATTCCATTATTTTAGCCCGTGGCGCGGGCCCATGGCCGGCTTGGCGCTGTCCGGAGCCGCTCTGAGCGCTCGGCCCGCAGCCGCAAATCATGTATATCGCTCCGCGAGAAGCTGTGAAAAGAACAGGTTGGCAGGCGAGAGCGCCTGCCCCACCAAGTCAGCCTCGCGGCTATGGAACTAGCTTCCTGCGCCCGCCCCGCTCACAATCCGCGCGCGGATCAACCGGTCGAGTTGCGGAAACTCGCGGTCCAGGTATGCATTCCCCTCTTCAAACAGCTTTTCCTGATGGCCGGCGCGCATGCCGCCGCCGGAGCGCTCGCCGTAGCCCTTGTAGAGTTTGTCCACCACGTCCATGCCTTCCGCAATCCGGCCGAATGGAGCGAAACCGTCCCCATCCTGGCGCTTCATACTGTCGTCGGTGCAGATGTAAATCTGCGTGGTGCGCGCGCCCGGGCCCGTCATGGCGAAGGCGAAAGAGCCGCGCGCATTGCTGGCGCTTTCTTTGTCGTCCGGAAACTCCGCTTTGCGCCAGATCCGCGCCAGCGCGGGATCGCCGGCGATTCCAAACTGCGCGAAGCGCCCCGTCACTACGCGGAAGAAGCGCGAGTTGTCGTAGAAGCCCGTCTGCACCAGGTGATAGAAACGGTCGGCCCCGCGCGGCGCCAGCGAGCGCGTTATTTCCATGACGAAGCTGCCCTTGGTGGTTTCCACGCGCACGCGGTAGATCGCCGGCGCCGGCCGGCTCCATAACGGCGCTTGCGGATTTCGCAGCGCGGCGGTCATGCTGGGGTGTGTAAAGCGCTGGGCGCAGCCCGTCATCGACCAGGCTGCAACAGCCCACGCCGCCGCCCATGCAACCCTGGCGCTATTGATGTTCCGACTCCTTCAGCAGCTCCGCCAGATAGTTCCCCCAGATCGCCGGCAGCGAATGCGTGCCGTGCCCGCGCGTCTGGTCGCTGGTCGGAATCAGAATGTAGCGGCCGCGCTTGACACGCTTGATCTCGCGTTCCAGAATTCCCAGTTCCGGCGGATTGACTTGATCGTCGGCCGAATTCACCGCATAGAGCGGGGCTACAATTTGCTCCAGATGCGGCTGCGGATTGTAATCGCGCGAGCATTCATATTGGTAGAGCATATCGTTCGGATCGGGCCACCGGTCGCGCGCCTGCCCCTCGAATCGCGTCTCGAATGCTTTATCCGCTTGCTCGCGCGTGGGCGCCTGTTTCAACAACTGCAGCGGGCTCGATGTCATCATGAACAGCGCAAATTCCGCGCCAAACATGCCGCTCAACGGCTTCGCGTATTCGCCGCCGTTGAAATCCGGGTCCTTGCGAATGGAGTCGATCACCATCTTGCGCAGCATGCGGTTGCGGCCGCCGATCTCCACCGGGGCCGACGCCAGCGGCATCAGAGCATCCATGAAATCGGGATACATGTAGCCCCACAGCCACGTGTGCATCGCGCCCATCGATGTGCCCATCACCAGACGCATGTGATTCACCCCCAGTCCTTCGGTGACCAGCTTGTACTCGAGCCGCACCATATCCTCATACGTGTATTTGGGAAATTTCTGGTGCAGCCCGTCGCTTGGCTTGCTGGATTTTCCATGGCCCACGTCGTCCGGCATTACGATATAGTGCGTGGCGCCATCCAGCAGCCCGCCCGGCTTGAACAGAATCCCGCCAAAGGACGCCGAAGCAAACCCGCGTCCGCTGCCGCCCGTGCCATGCATGACGATCACCGCGTTGCGCACCACGCCGGCGGAATCCTTCACCGGCGTACCGACCGTCGTGTAGTGCAGGCGCACCTCGGGAAGCTCTTCCCCGGTGGTGAACTTGTAGTCTTTAACGATGTAGTCGCCTCTTTGGGCGTAGGAAAATTTGGCGGCCCGCCGCCGCGTCCCTGGGAGAAGCAGACGGCGCCGAGCGCGAGTGCTATAGCGATAGTTCGCAGCATAGTAAGGATGCTATCGCAAAACGATGGCAATCGGGGAAGGTGGGGAAGGTGGGAGAAGGTCGGTAATTGATACGCAGATCCAGAGCCCTTTTGAAGCCTCTACGCCTCAATCAAATCAACAGTATAGCACGGCAGATCGAGGAGAAGTTGAGCAAAGTCCGCAATATGGACGCCAGGAAGATTCCCGCGAACGGCACGCGGCAGAAACGGCCGCGGCAGCGCTGCATTTTTTGGCTAGATCTGCCCGTCGCGGGTTTGATTTCGAGGACGATACGTTACCCTAAACGTCGGTGCCGGTCCTCCTCATCGGCCTCCCGATCAGCACTACCACAGCAATTGCCAAGAACTGCGCAAGGCGTTAGCTTCTGAATCGAGGCCTCTGCATCCCAGAACAAAATTGCCCACCTCCCGACGCCCTTCACGATAAAGCTTTCGCCGATGGCTTGATTCGCATTGACGTGGTGCTGACGCGCGATCACAGCACCAACGCGCCCCGTCATTTGCCGCTTTGTTTCGCTAATCGATCGAGAGTTGAAAAAAATCGGATCAAATATTCTGATTCTGGAAGCGTGGCCGCCCCCCAGTGACCTCCATCATCGAATTCGACAAGATCCAATATCAAACTATAGCTTATCGATTTTGGCGTTCTTGGCAATGGTATTGCGATAGGCTTTGAAGACGACTCAACTTCGCCTGGCAAAAGGTATCGAGGTTGTCCTCCAGGAGAGGTCATAATCATTGCCTGGGCATGGTGTGCAAATATAATGTGGCTACTCTTTCTGAATCGAACATCGACGACATATCCCCGTATCTTTCTCGCCGAAATGTTGCGGGCATCTACGACTAGGATCCGGCTAGAATCTCCTGGCGTGCGGGAGAACGTTTCGTGGGCGATAATTTCCAGAACGTTAGGCACATGAAGCATTCGTTGAGCTTGGTCGAACGGATCGCGGCCCTTAGAAGACTGAGCGGCGAAGGTCATAGTGGCGAAGAGGAATCCGCTAAAACAGCGATGAAAAGACATTAGGCAACTCCAATCGTAGTGACTGTTGGCTATCTTGGGCGATTTCGAACACGTTCTTGAGGATGGAGATATGCGTTCCGGGAAGGTCCCGACCATGCTTCGCCCCGCATCCGCTCGTGTCCTGCGAATGAGCCGCTACTCGGTCCGCCGAGATGCGGGGGCAACCAAGTATACGTATGGCCTCAGGTCTGAATGTCGAAGTCCGTTACAGATGGACGCATATCGACAACCGTAGCCGTTCAGTATCAGTTCGCCTCAGGTTTTTGAGCCTCGTCGATAACGAGCGTTTCTGTCGACCCCGTCCCCGACTGAAGCTTGAGCCCTAATTGCTCTTGCAGCGCCTTAAACATCGAGGCTACCTGCGAATCCGGCGATGGAATTAGATTGGCTGGGAACCAATCCAGCGTATACGAATAATACCCGGTAAGATTCGTCTTGTCAACGACGGGACGTCCGGCGCTCCTGGATAGCTGCTGGACCAAACCCGCAATCTTTCCTTTCACGACTTCCATATGCATGACGCCCTCGTCCGTCGAATTGACGATACTCTTCGCTGTCGCGTCGAGAGGGCTCTCTTTTATTTTCGGGCCACCTTTGTTGATAACAAGCTCATAGACCGGCGTCGCTATCGTTTCACGGTGCGCACGCAGATGGAACCGATCGGCTAACAAGCCTCGCAACATCCGCCGGAGATCGTTACCTGTCGCAGGGCTACTACCGCTCACGCGCGCCACGAGGTCGAAACGCTCTGTACTGATCCAAGCCGGCCCACGCGAGATCTGGTCTCTTCTCAGTTCATAAGCATCTTCGATCAGGTTCAGCAGCGACATCGCCGTCGCCGTCACGAGGGACCCATGAACAGCCGGATCAGCAGAGAAATCAATTGGGCCCGGATGGCTCTTTATCGATACCACTTCAAACACTGCCTCCTGCGCAGACGCATCGCGTTGAGCCGAACACTGACTTGCAAATGCTAGCTGTGCGGCCACGATTATCAAGGACGATCGAAGCTTCATTTTCGTCTACCCCGCAACCCTCTCCTCATACCGAGCAAGCGTGAGTGCTGATCTGAGAACGCAACAACTCTGCGCAGCCGTCCCGCGCGGACGTCATATCCATCCGTCGCCAAGCCAATCGGGCCT
>Ga0182024_10022398_pt1 | contig 11389 bp, 11 predicted proteins | sample P32metaG_FD_120480 | JGI IMG/M metagenome (GOLD analysis project Ga0182024, IMG submission 120480) | Permafrost microbial communities from Stordalen Mire, Sweden - P3-2 metaG (Illumina Assembly) | ecosystem: Environmental > Terrestrial > Soil > Wetlands > Permafrost | place: Sweden: Stordalen... | reverse complement strand
CGACGCGGCTGTCGAGCACCATATCGGAAATCCGTATGGTGATGACCGAGACGACGAGCAGGGTGACCAGGAACACGCCGCCGACGACGGCGGCGGTGGCGATAACGTCGTTATTGAAGTACTGCTTGGCGTAGGGCAGCAGCTTGGAATACGAATAAAGCGTTGCGCCGGCAGCCAGAATCCAGGCGGTGATGGAGAGCACCTCGCGCATGAAGCCGCGCACCATGGCAAGCAGCCCCGAAATCAGCATCACGACGATGAGCACGATATCGAGCAGCGTGATCGGCATGGTTTTCGTGAAAGCCCGAGGGGCGATGGTGGCGCTGGCGGTCGCCGCTGTATAGCGGGCTGCGGGCAGCGCGTCATCCGTCTTCTCGCGTTCTCCAATCCGCCGGCTTGGGGCCCCGCACCCCGCTTTTGGGGACAAGCCTTCTTGAAGTTGATTAACGCTGCGGAAAGATAAAGTCTGCCCGCCCCTCAGGTTTCGGGACGGCCGACGCGCCGCAGTGGTGGAGCGCCGTCACGGGCGATATCGGCCACAAGGTTCGCAAGATTACCGATGGTGATGAGCGAGAAACCCTCGGGCGCTTCGGCGCGCGAGGCCTCCGGTACGACCGCGCGGACAAAGCCGAGCTTCTGCGCCTCTTTCAGCCGCGGCGCGGTGTGCGCCACCGGGCGCACGGCGCCGGACAGCGACACCTCGCCGAAATAGACGGCGTCCGCCGGCAGCGGCGCGTGAGCCAGCGAGGACACCAAGGCGGCGGCGGCGGCGACGTCGGCCGCCGGCTCCTGGATGCGCAGGCCGCCGGCGACATTGAGATAGACGTCATGGCCCGAGAGGCGAACGCCGCAATGCGCCTCGAGCACCGCCAGCACCATGGACAGCCGGGCGGGGTCCCAGCCGACCACGGCACGGCGTGGGGTGCCGAGCGTCGTTGGCGCCACCAGGGCCTGGATCTCGACCAGCAGCGGGCGGGTACCCTCGATGCCGGCGAAGACGGCGGTGCCGGGGCTGCCGAGGTCGCGCTCGGACAGGAACAATTCGGAGGGATTGGCGACTTCGCGCAGACCGGCGCCGGTCATCTCGAATACGCCGATCTCGTCGGTGGGTCCGAAGCGATTCTTGATGGCGCGCAGAATGCGGAATTGGTGGGAGCCTTCGCCCTCGAACGACAGCACCGCGTCGACCATGTGCTCGACCACGCGCGGTCCGGCGATCTGGCCGTCCTTGGTGACGTGGCCGACCAGGATGACGGCGGCGCCGGTGCGCTTGGCGAAGCGGATGAGTTCGCCGGCCGAGCCGCGCACCTGGGTCACGGTGCCGGGCGCCGCTTCCACGCTCTGCGTCCACATGGTCTGGATCGAATCGATAACCAGGAGGCGCGGGATCGATCCCTGCGACAGCGTCGCAATGATATCTTCGACCGACGTTTCCGCGGCGAGGTCGACCGCGGCGTCGGCCAAGCCGAGCCGTTCGGCGCGCAGCCGGACCTGGGCCACGGCTTCCTCCCCGGAAATATAGACGGCGCGTTGATGCGCGCGGGCAAAGGCGGCCGCGACTTCCAGCAGCAGCGTCGATTTGCCGATCCCCGGGTCGCCGCCCAGCAGCAGCACCGAGCCGCGCACCAGGCCGCCGCCGGTTACCCGGTCGAATTCCGGCATGCCCGAAGGCAGACGCGGCGCTTCATGCGGCTCGCCCTTGAGCGGCTCGATGGCGAACACGCGGCCCTTGCGCGCGGAACGCGCCGCGGCGGCGGCGCCTTCCTCGAACAACGTGTTCCATTCGCCGCAGGCCTCGCAGCGGCCGGACCAGCGCGGATAGGCAGCGCCGCAGTTCTGGCAGACGTAGTTTTGGGTGCGCGCCGCCATCTCAGCCGCCGCGATAGACCAGATGGCAACGCGGCCCAAGCCGCGTCAGGATCTCATAGCCGATGGTGCCGGCCGCGGCGGCAAGATCGTCGACCGCAATCTCTCCGCCGAGGAACATCGCGGCATCGCCGCGATGGATGACGCCGTCGGGAAGATCGGTCATATCGACGCAAACCAAATCCATCGAGATGCGACCGACGACCGGGCAGGTCTTTCCTGCAACCATCGCCGTCGCGCCGCGCCCGCCGTCGGGCCCGCTGGCGGCGCGCAACAGTCCGTCGGCATAACCGAGCGCCACAACCGCGATGCGGCTGCGGCGCCTTGCCGTCCAGGTAGCGCCGTAGCCGACCGTTTCGCCTTCGGCGACGCTGCGGATTTGCAGGATGCGCCCGCGGAGCTCGACGATGCCGCGCATCGGATTGGGCCGGCCGGGCGTCGGATTGATGCCATAGAGCGCGGCGCCCGGTCGCACCAAATCGCAAAGCGCGGAGTCGCCGAGGTAGATGCCGGAAGAATTGGCGAGCGAGGCGGGTATCCCCCGGTAGAGCGAGCGCAACTCGCGAAACAGCTTGATTTGCGCGACGGTGAGCGGGTGGTCGGCGATTTCGGCGCAGGCCAAATGGCTCATCAACAGCGCGATGCCGTGATTCTCGGTTTGCACGCGTGGCGCCAGCGCGGCCGCTTCGTCCGCGGAAATGCCGAGTCGGTTCATGCCGGTGTCGACCTGCAGCGCCGCGCCGCCCCGCCAATTGCGGGCGGCGATGAACGCGTCCCATTCGGCCAGTTCGGTCATGCTGTTGATGACCGGCCGGGCATTGAGCTCGATGAAGGTCGGTGATCCTTCGGGCGTACAGCCGTTGAGGACGTAGATCGCGGCTTCCGGCGCGCGGGCCCGTACCCGGCGCGCCTCGGCCAGATCGGCGACGAAGAAAGTCTTGCAGCCCGCCTTGGCGAGCGTCGCCGTGACCGGCTCGATCCCCATCCCATAGGCATCGGCCTTGACCACGGCGCCGCATTCGACGGTGAGAGCCTGGTGCGCCAGCGCGCGCCAATTCGCCTCGATGGCGGACAGGTCAACGGTCAGCGTGCCGCCGGTTTCCAGTGCGGCGCGGGTGTCGGCCGGCTCCGTGTCGGCCGGTGCCGCAAGCGGTTCCGCGAGTGCCATGGCGGCGTTATGAACGCGGCCGCGGCGGCGGTAAAGCGGGTTCGGATGGGTCGGCCTAATAGCCCGGCTGGTGCATCGTATCGAGATTGGCGAACCGCGTGACGGCGGCATCGAATTGGAGGTCGACGGTGCCGGTGGGGCCGTGACGCTGCTTGCCGATGATGACCTCGGCCTTGCCCTGGACGCGCTCGCCTTCAGTCAGCCATTCGGCAAATTTCTCGCGGTTCGATTCCATCGGCTTGCGCATCTGGTGATAGTATTCCTCGCGGAACACGAACATCACCACGTCGGCGTCCTGCTCGATGGAGCCCGATTCGCGCAAGTCGGAGAGTTGCGGGCGCTTGTCATCGCGCGACTCGACCTGGCGCGACAATTGCGACAGGGCGAGAATCGGGATGGTGAGTTCCTTGGCCAGCGCCTTGAGCCGGGTCGTGATCTCGGTGATCTCCTGAACGCGGTTCTCGCTGGAGCGCCGGGTCGAGCCTTGCAGGAGCTGGATGTAGTCGATCACCAGAAGGTCAAGCCCGCGCTGGCGCTTCAGTCGCCGCGCCCGCGCCGCCAGCTGGCCAATCGAAAGACCGCCGGTCTCGTCGACGTAAAACGGCAGGCTTTGCAGCTCGATGGAGACATCCTTGATTTTCTCGAAATCGCTCTCGTCGATGGCGCCGCGGCGGATCTTGTTCGATGGGATGGCGGTTTGCTCGGAGATGATGCGGGTGGCGAGCTGTTCGGCGGACATTTCCAGCGAGAAGAAGCCGACGATGCCGCCGTTGACGGTCGCGGTGTGACCGTCGGCGCGGAGCTCTCCTTCCCACGCCCTGGCGACGTTGTAGGCGATGTTGGTGGCCAGCGCGGTTTTGCCCATGCCTGGGCGTCCGGCAAGAATGATCAAATCGGACGGCTGCAAGCCGCCCATCCGGCTGTCGAGATCGCTGAGCCCGGTCGCGAGTCCCGACAGGTTGCCGTCGCGCTGATAGGCGCGCGCGGCCATATCGACCGCGGTGGTCAGCGCCTGGGCAAAACGCTGGAAGCCCGAATCGTAACGCCCGGTCTCTGCAATCTCATAGAGCTTGCGTTCGGCTTCCTCGATGTGAGTGGCCGGCGTGGCATCGACCGGTGCATCGTAGGCGCTGTTGACCATCTCTTCGCCGATCGCGATCAGATCGCGGCGAATCGACAGGTCGTAGACGGTGCGGCCGTAATCCTCGGCGTTGATGATCGTCGTCGCCTCGGCGGCGAGTCGCGCCAGGTATTGATTGAGCGACAGTCCGGCGATGTCGGAATCCGCCGGCAGGAACGTCTTCAACGTCACCGGGGTTGCGAGCTTGTTGGCGCGCACAAGTCCGCCGGCAAGCTCGAAAATGCGCTGATGGATCGGCTCGAAGAAATGCTTCGGCTCAAGGAAGTCGGAAACGCGATAAAACGCTTCGTTGTTGACCAGGATGGCGCCGAGCAGCGCCTGTTCAGCCTCGATATTGTGCGGCGGCGCGCGGAACGTCGGTTCTGCGGGCGCCTGCTTGCGTGCGGTCGAATCGAATACAGCCATAGCCCGAATCAAGGGGGTTGCGTGTGGCCAATTTGGGGTCACTCAACATCGCGGTCACTCAACGATAAGCAGCACTGTCGGTGCATTCCCCTTCCTTGCCGTCATCGCGGACGGAGCAAGGCAGAGGTCAACCACGAACGCTTCGTCGATAGTCGAGCCGCACGACGATGGGAAATCCTCATTGCGGCTTTCCCCACTACTCACCGAACGCGGCGGGGAACTTTGCGCGGCGCCGATCGGCTCTTGACGGCGGCTTTTCGAGCGCGATCCGGAAAACCGGCAACCGCTGTTTCGAAAAGATCATGCTCGATCAAGCTGCTAAAGCTTGTCGCTGCAGTCCGATGCGACGGCTCCGGGCCGCCGGCGGCTGAACTACTCGCCGGCCAGGCGAAGCGGCGCTCTGGAGACCGGCTCGAGCGCGCGTAACCGCGCTTCCTCGCGGGCGATATAATCCCGCGTCGCCGGCGTGAGCGCCTTGTGCCTGGCCATCTGGATTTGAAAGACGACCATCTCGCCTTCGCGGAAGGCCATTTCCGAGCAGGCGAGGTAGAACTCCCACATCCGCACAAAGCGTTGATCGTAGAGCCGGAGCACCTCGTCGCGGTGGGCGAGGAACCGCTGGCGCCAGGCTTTGAGAGTCTCGGCGTAATGGAGTTGCAGAATTTCGACGTCGGTCACGATCAGGCCCTCGCGCTCGATCGCCGGCAACACTTCCGAGAGCGCCGGGATGTAGCCGCCGGGGAAGATGTATTTGGCGATCCACGGATTGGTAATGTTTGGCGGCCCGCTGCGTCCGATCGCGTGCAAAACCGCAATGCCGTCGTCGGCGAGCAGGTCCCGGCATTTGCGGAAGAAGGTATCGTAAAAACCGACGCCGACATGTTCGAACATGCCGACCGAAACGATGCGGTCGAAGCGGCCGCCGATATCGCGATAGTCGATCAATTGGAAATTCGCACGGGCCGTCTGGCCGCGTTCGACCGCGCGATTCTGTGCGCGTTTGTTTTGCTCCTGCGACAGCGTGATGCCGGTTACCTTGGCGCGTGCGGTCTCGGCGAGATAGAGCGCGAGACCGCCCCAGCCGCAGCCGATATCGAGCACCGAGGCGCCCGGCTTCAGGCATAGTTTCGCGGCGAGATGCCGCTTCTTCGCAAGTTGCGCGTCATCGAGCGACTGATCGGCGGATTCGAAATAGCCGCAGCTGTATTGCTGGTCGGCATCCAGGAACAGGCTGTAGAGCCGGCCGTCGAGATCGTAGTGATGCGCCACGTTGCGGCGGGCGCGCGATCGCGGATTGAATTGCTGCAGGCGGCGCAGCAGATAGCGCAACAGCCGCGGCGGCAGCACCCAATTTGCGCTTCGCTCTTGCCCCACCAAGATCGCGAGCACGTCGGCAATCGAACCCCGCTCGACGACGAAGCTGCCGTCCATGTAGGCTTCGCCAAGCTTCAGTTCAGGATCGAGCAGGACGGCCCGCTGCGCCTTGGCCGTGGTGAGGCGAACGGCCACCGGCGGGCCGCTGCCGTCGCCGAAGGTGAATATCTTGCCTGCCGCGGTCGTGACCTTGAGCGACCCGCGGCAAATAAACCGACCCAAAAACCACGCCAGCAACCGATCCACGGCCGCCTCCACGCACGCCTAACGCCCGCCACCCGCAAAAAGTCCCCGATAGGTGCCTCGCCGAGGCTTGCGGCCGCTGCCGGACCCGCCCAATCGGTTCTTGCGCCAGAGGCGTCCTGTTTCTTGCCGTTATTAAAACAAAATCCTCGTTGACCAGCAATGCACTATTCATGTTCGCCATCGGGCAAGAACGGTCTCGCTCCACTCACTTTTGACCGGTTTTGGGTTAAGTATGCTGGGTCAGCCCATCAGACTGGAGAAAGTCAGCATGTTTCGGGGTGTCGCGCCTGCGATCGGGCTATTTGGGCTGCTTGTACCGGCAATGGCGCACGCCCAGACCAATATCGACCAGGGCAAATCGCCCGCGGAAGTCTTCGCCAACGACTGTGCCACCTGCCACAAGACGGCGCGCGGGCTGGCCAACGGCAGGAACAGCCTGACGCTCGCCGGCTTTCTGGTCGAGCATTACACGGCCAGTCGCGACCAGGCGTCGGCGCTGGCGGCGTACGTCATGGGGGCAGGCGGCGGCGACAGTGCCCCCGCGACGCAAGCACGGGGGCCGAAGACCGCTCCCGACCGCGGCGCCGCAACGGCCGAGGAGCCAAAGCCGTCACCGCGTGCAACGCGGGAAGCGGCAAAGCCGCCGGATGGGTCAACCGCCAAGCCGCGGCAACCTGGGGCGGACGAGAAGCGGCTCGGCGATGTGCCCGGCATCCTGGCGGAGCCCGGCCCTGGCGCTCCGGGCCGTCGGCCAGCCGGCCGTGTCTTGCAACCGGCGACGGCGACGGCCAACCGGGGCCGTCCGAAGGAGCCGGAATCCACGCCGCCGCCGCAAGAGCCCGCGGCAGTTGTGGCCGAGCCGGTCTTGCCACCGGCACCCGCCCATGATTCCAGTCCGGCAAGTACGCCCGGCCCGAGCGCGGCGGCGCCGGCCCACGCCGATTCGGGCGAGACCACGACAGTCCCGCGCGACGATATTCCGGACTGACGCTCGCGCCGCGCGAAGCGGTCTTTAGGCCTTATCGGCCGGGGCGGCGGAGTTCTCGTCCGGCTGGCCGTCTTCGCGCTCGCGCACTGATTCCGCTGCCTCGGGCTCGAAGAAGGCTTCCGCAGCCAGGGTGGCCGCTTCGGCTTCGCTCGGCTCCTCGCGCAGCCGCGTGATGTCCTCGCCGCGGGCGATGCGGGCAGCCTCGTCATTGTTGCGGGCGACGATGACCGTAATCGTGGTTTCGATCTCGGGATGCAGGGAAATCGGCACGGCGTGCCGACCGATCGTCTTGATCGGCGCGTTGAGCGCGATTTGATTGCGGCTGACGGTAAATCCCGAGGCCCCGATCAGGCCGACAAGATCGCGCGGCGACACCGAGCCGAACAGTTGACCCGTCTCCGAGGCTCGGCGCAGCACGGTGAAGCTCTGGCCGTTGAGTTGCTCGGCAACGCCCGATGCTTCCGTCTTCAACGTCTGCGAGCGCGCCTCAAGGTCGCCCTTCATGGTTTCAAAGCGCGTGCGGTTCTCGGTCGTGGCCCGCAGCGCCTTGCCGCGCGGCAAAAGGAAATTGCGAGCGAAGCCGTCCTTCACGCGCACCACTTCGCCCATCTGGCCGAGCCGGGCGACGCGTTCGAGCAAGATCACTTCCATTTCGACTTCTCCTGTGCGGCTTGCGCCATCGCGCCGAGGCCGGCAGCGCCGCGTTGGATGGTCATCAGCGGATTACATAGGGCAGCAGACCAAGAAAGCGCGAGCGCTTGATCGCCTGGGCAAGTTCGCGCTGCTTCTTGGCCGAGACCGCCGTAATGCGGCTCGGAACGATCTTGCCGCGTTCGGAGACAAAACGCTGCAACAGCTTGACGTCCTTGTAATCGATCTTCGGCGCGTTGGCGCCGGAAAACGGGCAGCTCTTGCGCCGGCGGAAGAACGGGCGGCGCCCGCCGCCGGATTGCGGTGACATTGCCATGATCAGACCTCCGCCGCCGGTTCAGTTTGCTCGGCGTCGTCGCGCGGACGGCGGTCTCGCGGGCGATCACCACGGTCGCGATCGCCCCTGTCGCCGCGGTCAAATCTGTCGCCGCGGTCGAACCGATCGCCGCGGTCCCCGCGCCGTTCATCACGGTCGCGGTCGCGCTCGGCCCGGCGCATCATGGCGGAGGGGCCCTCTTCGTGCTCCTCGACCTTGATCGTGAGATAGCGCAGCACGTCTTCGTTGAGGCGTTCCAGCCGCTCGATCTCATTGATCGCCGCCGGCGGCGCGTTGAGGTTCATCAGCGTGAAATGGGCCTTGCGGTTTTTGCGCAGCCGGTAGGAGAGCGATTTCACTCCCCAGTACTCGGTCTTGGCGATTGAGCCGCCGAGCCCTTCGATGACGCCCTTCAATTGCGCGGTCAATTCTTCCACCTGTTGCGCACTGGCGTCCTGGCGCGCAAGGTAGACGTGTTCATACAGAGGCATGAATGGCCTTTCCCAAGTTACCCTCGCTCGCCTCGGCGCCAAGCCCCTCGAGCCCTTTGGGAAAGGCTCGGATGCTCTGAAGGCGGGGACACCGGACGCCGGACCCTAAGGTCCTACCGCTGATCGAGCGGCCGTCCGTTCAGCCCCCGGCCGAGGTCGAGCGGAAGCGCGCGTTATACGCGGACAGCATGGAAAGGCAAGATGAATCAGCCGCCGCGGAATGGCTTGGCGGACCCCTGAATGAGCTCTGCGAGCCGTACTGCAAGCTCAACCCCCTCGCGGATCTGGTGCGCGCCGGGGCCGTTCGCGGCCGGGGTTTTGCGCAACTTTGTCAGTCCCGCAAGCAAAACTTCCATGTTTTGGCTCAACAGCTTCTGGCGGAACGCGGAATCGCTTCGCGCGCGGACCAGCTCCTCGTCGGTAACCGGGGCAAATCGACTCATGAAACCGGCTCGTTGGCCCGTTACGGTGGCGGTCCTTGCGGCAGGCCACACGCTATCAATTCGCGGTTGTCGCTTGGTTACCCTGGAAAGCGCATCCCTTGACAGGGCGCCGATCGCGGTATCTTTCGCGCCTTTTACCGGGGTACGCTGGGACATGAAGACTGCGTTCGTTTTTCCGGGCCAGGGCAGTCAGACGGTTGGAATGGGGAAGGAACTGGCCGCGGCCTTCGCGCCGGCGCGTCATGTCTTCGAGGAAGTCGACATGGCGCTCGGCGAACGCCTCAGCGAGACCATGTGGAACGGGCCGGCGGATGCGCTCACGCTGACCGCAAACGCCCAGCCCGCGCTGATGGCGGTATCGCTCGCCGCGATCCGCGTTCTCCAAGCGGAAGCCGGCCTCGACCTTGAGCGGGATGCGGCCTTTGTCGCCGGTCATTCGCTCGGCGAATATTCCGCGCTCGCCGCGGCCGAGGCCGTTTCGATCGGCGATGCGGCGCGGCTGCTGCGGATACGCGGCCGTGCCATGCAGAAAGCGGTTCCGGTCGGTGCCGGCGCCATGGCCGCGCTCATCGGACTTGAGTTCGGCGCCGCCAAGGCGATTGCCGCGGAGGCCTCGGCCACGCAGGTGTGCGCGGCTGCCAATGACAATGGCGGCGAGCAGGTCGTGCTGTCGGGCGATAAAGCCGCGGTCGAGCGCGCCGTAGCCCTGGCCAAAACGCGCGGCGCGAAGCGTGCCATGTTGCTGCCGGTTTCCGCGCCCTTCCATTGCGCCCTGATGCAGCCGGCGGCGGATGCGATGGCGGAGGCGCTGGCGACAGTTTCGGTCAAGCCGCCGCGCGTGCCTCTTGTTGCCAATGTCCTGGCCAAGGCGACCCGCGATCCCGCCGAGATCGTGCGCTGCCTTGTCGAACAGGTGACCGGGACCGTCCGCTGGCGCGAATCGGTTCTGTTCATGGCGGGTGCCGGCGTGACGACGTTCTACGAGGTTGGTGCCGGCAAAGTGCTGACCGGCTTGATCAAGCGCATAGCCGACGGGGCGAGTGCCTCCGCCATCGGGACGCCTGACGACGTCGCCCGGTTCAAGGCTGCACCCTAAGCTTTTGCGAGGACGGGCATGTTCGATCTGAGCGGCAAGACCGCCTTGATCACCGGTGCCACCGGCACTATCGGCCGCAGCTTGGCGCGTGCGCTTCACGCGCAGGGCGCCACCGTCGCCATTTCCGGCACGCGCGTCGAGGTCCTTGACCAATTTGCGGCGCAACTGGGCGACCGCGTCCATGTTCTGCCATGCGATCTCGCGGATCTTGCCGCTGCGGAAAGTCTGGTGCCGCGCGCCGAGGAAGCGATGGGCCAGCTCGACATCCTCGTCGCTAATGCCGGAGTGACCCGTGACAATCTCATGGTGCAGCTGCGCGACGAAGACTGGGATCAGGTGATTGCGATCAACCTCTCTGCGACGTTCCGCCTGGCGCGTGCCGCCGTGCGCGGCATGATGCGCCGGCGTTTCGGTCGGGTCATCGCCATCACTTCGGTGGTGGGTACGACCGGCAACGCTGGCCAGGCCAACTACGTCGCTGCCAAAGCCGGCCTCGCCGGCATGATCAAGTCGATCGCGGCGGAATATGCCAAGCGCGGCGTCACCGCCAATTGCGTGGCGCCCGGCTTCATCGTCACGCCGATGACGGAGAAGCTCAATGACAAGCAGCGCGAAGTCATTCTGGCGAAAATTCCGGCGAGCCGCGCCGGCCTGCCGGACGACGTCGCCGCCGCGGTGGTGTTTCTCGCTTCCAACGAGGCCGGCTACGTGACCGGCCAGACGTTGCATGTCAACGGCGGAATGGCGATGATTTGAAGGGGATACGCTGGACGGGGCGCGATCGGGCGCGCTGGTCAAGGTTATTGAAGTGTGGTAACCGAACCGCGACTGGGCTGGGGAGCCGGAAACGCCGGAGAGCGGGGCGATTATCCGCCTCTGATCGGTGACGACCCACGGCCGTCGCCCAAGGTGGACGCACACTTGGATCGAAGACTTGGACGGGACCGAAACTGGATAGAACGGGTCGTGCGAACGATGAGGTCGGAACAATGAGTGATATTGGCGAGCGGGTGAAGAAGATCGTCGTGGAGCATTTGGGCGTAGAGCCGGACAAGGTCACGGATAACGCCAGCTTCATCGATGACCTCGGCGCCGATAGCCTCGACACGGTCGAATTGGTCATGGCTTTCGAGGAGGAATTCGGTTGCGAAATCCCCGATGACGCGGCCGAAACTATTTTGACCGTAGGCGACGCCATCAAGTT
>Ga0182024_10022397_pt1 | contig 11389 bp, 9 predicted proteins | sample P32metaG_FD_120480 | JGI IMG/M metagenome (GOLD analysis project Ga0182024, IMG submission 120480) | Permafrost microbial communities from Stordalen Mire, Sweden - P3-2 metaG (Illumina Assembly) | ecosystem: Environmental > Terrestrial > Soil > Wetlands > Permafrost | place: Sweden: Stordalen... | reverse complement strand
CCCGCTCCATCACACCGAGTGGGCGCTGATCGGCCTCTTGGGATTGGTGCTCGCCGTCACCATCGCCGAGTTCGCCTGGCTGCAATTCAAGCCTGCAATCACGGCAGCGAGGCCGTCCTTCCGCCCGCAGGATGCTTCCATAGCCGTGCTTGCCTTCAACAACATGAGCGGCGATTCCAACAATGAATATTTCAGCGAGGGCATTTCCGAAGAACTTCTGAACGACCTGGCGCAGGTGCCCGGTCTGCGCGTGGCCGGGCGAACATCGTCATTCGCGTTCAGGAACAAGAGCGTCAATATCGAGGACATCGGCAAGGCGCTCAAAGTGCGCACGGTGCTCGAGGGCAGTGTGCGGCGCGAGGGAAACCGCGTGCGCATCACCGCCCAGCTGATCGACGCTGTGGACGACTATCACATATGGTCACAGACCTATGACCGCGAGATTGCGGACATCTTTGCCGTGCAGGACGAAATCTCGCGTGTCATCACCAAGGAACTGACCGGGCGCCTGCTGGGCGGGAAGAGACAGGCGAGCGCGGCGGTTGCGCCCGCGCGGCCGCGTATCAATCCCGATGCCTATACGGCTTATCTGCAGGGGCGCTTCTTCGTGAACAGGCGCAACACGGAGGACATGCTGCGCGCGGTGGATTATCTCAAGCAGGCTCTCAGGCTCGAGCCCGACTATGCCGACGCGCATGCGAGCCTCGGCATGGCTTATGAACTGCTTTACCTCAATGGACAGCGGCGCGATACGCTGCAGCTTGCCAGGAACGAGCTTGCCGTTGCCTTGCGCCTCGACCCCGACAATTTCACAGCCCTTCTGATCGGTGCGAATGCCGAAGCGGATTCATGGAATTGGACCGGGGCCAGTACCGCCATGCGGCGCCTGGTGGAACGTTTTCCCAACAACGCCGACGTGCATCATTTCTATGCGGATTTTTTTGTCCCGCTCGGCATGCCCGATAGGGCGTTGGCCGAACAGCGCCGGGCCACCGCGCTAGATCCGCTGGCGCCCATCAATTATGACAACACCGGCGACGACCTGCATTACCTGGGCCGCGATCAGGAAGCCATTGCCGCTTTCCGGCAGGCGCTCACGCTCGACCCGACCTTCGTGTTCTCGCTCAAGAGCCTTTGCGTGATCGACGCCGACATCGGAAAGCTGGACGATGCAAGGCAGATTCTGCGCGACAGGCTGCTGCCGCTGGATGGCGAGAAGGGCAGCTATTCCAGCTGGTGCAAGGCGGCCATCGCCTTTCGCGGGCACGACCAACCCGAACTGAAACGCATCGCCCAGGATATGGAACAGGCCTATGCCGGCGGCGAAACAAGCGCCAGCCAGGTTGGGTACACCTATGCCCTCGCGGGCGATTTCGATGATGCGATGCGCTGGATCGGGAAATCCTGCGACGAATACGATATCGGCTTCTTCTACTTCAGCATCGATCCGGATTTTCCGGCCGCACTCAAGGCCGACCCGCGCTGGAAAACATTGATGCAGCGGGCAACCTTCGGGAAACTGGCGCGTGTGCGCGCCGAGGTTTCAACGCGGCCTGCCGGTGGCGAACGCGCACATTGATGCAGTGGCCCGCTCAAAGCCGAAAATGGATTGGCAGCATTGAGGCGCATTCCAATTGCCTGTCGCCGCAAAGGGGAAGCAAAATCAGGGCTGCATCATACTGTTCGCGGTCGCGTGACCGCGGCACTTCGCACGAGTAAACAACTGCGCACTCCGCAACCCGGACTCGCGACTGTGCGATGGGAGGGCTCATGTCCGCGACCGTGAATGCGCCGGCGCGCGCGACACTTCCGATAGTCCGGCTTGCGGCCCTGCTCGCCCTCGCCATGTTCATCAACTATGTGGATCGGGGCAATCTCGCGACGGCCGCGCCACTCCTCAAGGGTGAATTCCACCTGACCGCGACGCAGATGGGCGTGCTGCTGTCCGCTTTCTTCTGGACATACGCGCCGAGCCAGCCGGTGGTTGGCTGGATTGCCGATCGCTACGGCGTGCGCTGGCCAATGGCGGCAGGGGTCGCACTCTGGGCGCTCGCCACAGCCTTGACCGGGTTCGCGGGCACGTTTGCGGGACTGCTGGCGCTGAGGCTGCTGCTCGGTCTCGGCGAGAGTGTCGTGTATCCGTGCAGTTCCAAAGCGCTGGCCCATTCCACGGCGACGACGGAACGCTGTCGCGCCAACGCGGCAACGACGGTCGGCCAATCGCTCGGGCCTGCATTCGGCACGTTCGTGGGGGGCATGGTGATGGCGCAGGCGGGATGGCGGATCGTGTTCATCCTCTTTGGATTGGCATCTCTCCTCTGGATCTGGCCGTGGCTCGTGGCGACCCGCCTGGAATTGCAGTCCCACGCCAATCCGCCGCCCACGCCCGACCCGCGGTACCGGGTGATCCTTGCTCAGCGCGCTCTGTGGGGAGCCTCGCTCGGACAGTTTGCATTCGCCTACGGGCTCTATTTCGTCCTGTCCTGGCTGCCCCTGTACCTGGTCAAGGAGCAAGGTTTGTCGATAACAGCGATGGCGCAATTGGGTGGCGTCATTTACGTGCTGCAAGCGGTCGGCGCGGCGTTGGGAGGCTTCATTGTCGACAGGCGGATCGCGGCGGGCTCGACCGTCAACCTTACGTACAAGGCGGCCCTCGGTGGGGGCATGGTTGGCATCGCCCTGTGCTTCGTTGCGTGTGCTACCGGTGGCCCGGTCGTGGCGACGGCGAGCATCGTGGTCGCAGGGATGCTCCAGGGCGTGGTGGGGCCAGTCATTTTCGCGGTTGCGCAGACGCTTGCGGGCCCGACGGCGAGCGGCAAATGGGTCGGAGTCCAGAATGCCCTGGCAAACATCGCCGGCATCGCGGCGCCGGTCGTCACCGGAGTCATTGTCGATCGCACCGGACACTTCGCGGGCGCCTTCGTGCTCGCGGGAACCATTGTCGCGCTCGGCGCCCTCGCCTGGACCGTCGTCATTCGCAGGGTTGAGCCGACGCGATGGACACGAGCCGTTTGACGACGGCGATAAATCGGGCGACCGGTGACGCATTTCCTGCCGACGCATTCTTCCAAAGAATGGGCACGCGGAGCCGCGGAGGACGCGGAGAAAGAAATATCCACAATGAGATAGTGAGACAGTGAGGACTATTGCGCGCCAAAGGCGCGCGATTCTCTTCCCGCTATTTCTTGGTAACCCCGTTTTCCGCGTCCTCCGCGGCTCCGCGTGAGCCCTTTCGCCAGCAGACTCGTGGTCCTGAATCGCGAACGCTCGCAAACGAATCCCGCTCAGTGCTTCGCGTGCGGGTCGCGCTCCCCTGCCGTCACCGCGAGGGCGAGGCGGTCGAACGCCACGGGGCAGGTGAAGAAGGCCGAGCGCGCGCAATTGGGATTGTAGGCGTAGTTGAAATCGATCGCGAAGCGCTTCGGCGGAAAGACCTTGAAGGCCGGAGCATCGACATAGCGGCCGGCGCCGTAAGCGCCCTTGCCGGTCAGATCGTCGGTGAAGAACGCCGACAGCGAGGTGATCTTCTTCGGCTCGTTGGTGTCCGTGTAGAAGGGCAGGGTGAAGCGCTGGCCCTTGAGGCGGAAGCTCGCGACGCCCGCCCGGTAGAATTGCTTGCTGGTGCCGCGCGAAGTCATGAAACTGTGCGCCGGAATTTTGGGATCGGGCGTGAACTCCGCCTTCACCACGAAGCCCGGATCGTAGGGGAAATAATCGACACCCCTGAACGCCTTCACCGCGGGGCTTTGCTGATTGTAGACGAACACGCGGATGCCGGGCACGCCGGCCTGGACCTGAGTCGGATAGGCCTGCACGTCGACGTCCTTGTCCACCGCCACATCGGCAAGCGGATTGGCGAGCGCCTTGCCGCTCTTCGTGATGACGGGCTTGCCGTCCGCGAATGCAGCGACGAGCACCGCGTCCGTCCGCGCGCCGTTGACCCATTTGTAGCTGCCCGGGGACCCGCGCTTGCCGACGAGGCTCGCGCTGTTCCCTTCGCCGAGATAGGCCGCATCCTGGATCTTGAGGATCGCGTGTGGGGTTGCCGTATAGGCCTTGTTGGTGTCCGCGAGATCGGCCCTCCAGGCCGCTTCGGGCGTAGCCGCCCACGCAGGCGCCGAAAACGCGACTAGGCACATGCAGAGAAGGAGAGATTTCATGGGTGGCCCAATTTTTGTCGGACCCATCGTAGCAGTGCCTTTGCCGTCGTGAGAAGACTGGCGGAAAGGTTTGACGCAATCGCGGTGATGGCCGGTTCGGCGAGCACGCAGGTTTAACATCTCCGCCCCGTCTCAACCAAAGGCCTCAATTGCTTGACCCCAAATTTCTTGGTGTGATGACACGTTCTCATCGGACGGGGTCACGATGCCTGCAATCAGTCGGCGCGAAATTTCGGCAAGCGGGATCTCGGCAGCCGTTCTTGCCGGCAACGCGCTTTCGCAGAAAATTCTCGCGCGTCCCGGTGTGTTCGCCGATGCGGAAATCCGGAAAATCCTGAGCGATCGCGTTAACGCCCTCTCCGCCGGCAGGGACGGCATCGGCATGGTCGCGGGCGTAATCGGGCCGGAAGGCCGGAGGATCGTTGCAATCGGGCGCCGCGGGAAAGCGGACGCGCGCCCGCTCACCGGCAACACCGTGTTCGAATTTGGCTCGGTCGGAAAGGCATTCACCGCGCTCCTGCTGGCCGACACGGTCCGGCGTGGCGAAGTCTCGCTCGACAATCCGGTGGCGAATTATCTGCCCAGGAGCGTGAAGCTGCCGATAAGAAACCGCCGCGCGATTACCGTCGAGGACCTCGCGACGCACATGTCGGGGTTGCCGTTCATGCCGAACCGGTCCCCATCCGGCGCATACGCCGCTGCCGATCTGTACGAATTCCTTGCGCATTATCGGTTGACTCGCGATCCCGGAGCCGGGTGGGAGTATTCGAATCTGGGCTACTGGCTCTTGGGCGAGGCGCTTGCGGCGCGCGCGCATAAGGACTTCCGGGTTCTGCTGCGCGAAAGAATATTGGCGCCGCTCAAAATGGCGCATTCCGGGTTTTCGCTATCGCCGCAGATGAAGGCCGATATGGCGACCGGGCACGATGCGTCGCTGCAGCCCTCGCCTCCGCTTTCGGATGTCCAGATCTACAATCTCATGCCTGCGGCCGGCGCAGGTTTTTACTCGACCGCGGACGATGCGCTGACGTTTCTGTCGGCCGCGATGGGCTACAACCGGTCGCCGCTGGCCGGCGCTGTTGCGCTGAGCCTCGGGACAAGGTGGCCAATTCCGGGCTCCGCAAATATCCAGGCATTGGGTTGGACGCTAATAGGCAGCGGCAATGATCGGATCGTCTTCCGCGACGGCGGCACTTTCGGGTTCGCAAGCTGTCTCGTCTGGGACCGGAACAGGCGGGTTGGGGTTGTCGTGCTTGCCAATGTCGTGTCGGATGTCGGCGACATCGCCCGCCATATTCTGCGGCCGGATTTTCCGCTTGCTAAACAAACCCCGACTGTCGTGCACACGGAAATCCTGCTGGATGCGACGGCGCTCCAACGCTGTGCGGGTCGATACGAAATTCAGGGAGAAGGCATCTTCATTGTCGCGCTTGAAGGCAGCTATCTCAGCTTCGAGGCGCCGGCCGATTGGGGATTGCCGAAACTGCGAATCCGTCCTGAAAGCCGGCAGGATTTTTTTGCCTCCGAATTGCCGCTGCGCGTCAGGTTCGAGTTTGGGGCGGACGGATCGGTGACAGGCATGATTGTCTATCCGCCGCGCGGCCAAAAAGCGCTTGCAGCACAAAAAATTGGCTAAAGCGCTGTCCGATCGAATCGAACCATACACCCAACTTGTCGTTCCCGCCGAACCTCCGCGCTGCGCGCGCGGCGCTTTAACCTACCCGCAAGCGGCACCAGACAGGGAGTAAATCTGGCGACAGTTAATGCATTTACTGTCGCCGCGTTCCTTTTCTGTCGCCCGATTTGGAACAAACGGGGCTATTGCGGCGGAACGGCGCGGATGTAAGGCAGGCCGCCATTGATCTTGCGATCTTCGGCCCAGATTTTCGGCGACAATCCCGGCGGCAACCCAGACTTCCATTGCCTGGTTGTCAAGCCGCTGATGCCGGGATCGTTGGACTTGTTGCCCGTCGCCTTGTCGGTTCCGCTCGTGCTGGTGTCCCAGTAGCAGGATTTGAACTTCAGCGTATGGTCGTCGAATCCGGCGAAGCCGCCTTCGCTCGATCCGCCGACCGCAGCGCCGGTGGAATAGGACGAGAACACATCCGCGCCCTGGTTGTAGCCGACGAGGCCGCCGCCAAACGTTCCGTTCGTCACTGTTCCGGTCGCGTACGAATCCGTGATCGCTCCGCCGATCCCATGAGATCCGACGAGGCCGCCGGCGAACGTGCCCTGGTTGACGGCGCCTGAAGCCCAGCTTCGGGAGATGCTTCCCGAGCTGACGCCGGCAAGTCCGCCCGCGTCGTGAACACCAGCCACCGAAATAGTCACCCAGGAATTCTCGATGATGCCCTCATTCGCGCCTACGAGCCCTCCGATAGCGTTGGGCTGTCCGGCTGCCGCCATCCCCGTCGCGTAGGATCCGGTAATCGTGCCGCTGTTCGCGCCGGCCAGAGCCCCGAGCGTCGTCGTGGAGTCGCCGGTCACGTTCGTGCCCACGAGACCCACGTCGCGTGCACTGCCGCCGGTGTCGATGAAGGCAAACAGGCCGACATCGTCGCCCGCGTTTGCTTCGTCGTCGACAGAGAGATTCAGGATCGCGTTGCCGAGCCCTTCGAACGCGCCGGTAAACGCCGCTGCGATGGGCGCCTTCGCATAAGTACCATCGCCTTTTGCGTCATAGGAGCCGGCCAACGCGTAGTTCCCGTCGGGGTTTGCGGCAATGGCGGCGGCGAGCGTGGCCACGGAGGTTTCGAGCGTGTAGGCCGCGCCGTCGATCGAGAGCAGGCTCGACGGGTTTGCAAACGTGAGTTTGCCGCCGGCGATGAAGGAGAGCGCGCCGCTTTTGCCGCGGGTGAGAAGCGACAGCGCACCGGCACCGGCGACCGAGACCGGCGCGCGGATGGCGATCGCGTTGTGGGCGTCGAGCGTGAGCCGGGAATCGCCCGGCCAGCCGAACGCGGCCCGGACAAGGATATCGTGGGCTTCCACGCCGCTCCCGGTGGTTGCGATCTCGATATCGCCGCTTGCCAGCATGGCTTCGAGATCGGACGTGTTGACGATGGCATTCTTCGCCGTCGGCGCGCACAGACCACCCGAGCAGTTCATATGCTCCGTGGGCTGGGAGGAGATGACCACCGCGCCATCCGCCGGCGCGAGCGGCACCAGGGTTGCGAGCGCCAGTACGCCGGCGGCGCCGCGCCACGAAGTGGCGCATTCGGCTGTCTTGTCCATTGCCACCTTCCCCAGATTTTGTGCAGCGTCACGAGGTGAGCTGGCATTCTGTAGACGTGCCGGCGCCGCCGGATATTCCACTGGCCGGCAGGAGCATCGGACGACCGACACAGGGCGGCAAGCCGGCGAGGCAGACCGTTGGGCAGGCGCATCGTTTGGGGCGCAAACCTTGTGATCAAAGACGGAGGCGTGAGACAATTCTCAATGGTAATAACGAAGCGCGCCAGCCGGATTACGTGGGGTTTTCTTCTCGGTATCATTCTGCTCGAGGGCTGGGCCGTCCTTGCCTCGTTTCGTGCCCACGGAAACCTTGCCGCCGCTCTGTTGCGCTACGCCTCTACGCCACCCGGTACGCCCCTCGCCTGGGGAATGGCTGCCCTGGTCACCACCGCTTACGCGGCGTACGCGGCATCAGCGAGTCCATTCATTCGCGATCACATGTTGCGGCCCGGGCGTTGGCGGCCCTACGCATGGATTCGCATCGTGGCGGTCCCGATGGCGCTGATCAGCGGCTTCTTCGAAGAAGCGTTCTTTCGCAAAGCGCTGATGGACTATGTCATGCATCGAGGCGCGGGAATTATTGTGCAGCTCGCGATCACGGCCACCGTTTTCGGTGCGGCACACGCCATCTGGGGTCTGATGGGCGGAAGCGTTCGTGGTGCAGTCGGAGCCATGGCCGCCACCGGCATTCTTGGCGCGGCGCTGGGGATTATTTATATTGTCGGCGGCCGCAGCGTCGGCCCTTGCATGGCCGCTCACATCGCAATCAATCTTCTGATCGAACCGTGGTTGATCCTGGCCGCGGCCACACATAGTTGGCGTCAGCGGAAATCCGGCGTGTGACAAACCGAACCATCGAGGCTTCCCCGCAGCTCTATGCCCGAACGGGTGGCGCTCTCTACCTGGCGATCATCGTGCTCGGCGGATTCGCAGAGGGGTTCGTTCTCGTTAAGCTTGTTGTTTCGGGGGATGTCGCGGCGACGGCTCACAACATCATGGCCTCGGCGGCGCTTTGGCGCCTCGGCGTCGCGGGCGACTTCATCGTCGTCATTCTTGCGGTTCCATTGCTGTGGATCGAATATTTGCTTCTGAGGCCGACAGGCAAAAATCTGGTCATCCTTGCGGTGCTTCTCAATCTCACGTCGCTCGCCGTCGAGTCCGTCAGCAAGCTGTTCCTTCTCGCGATCATGCCCATGTTGACGAACACCCCCCTATCTGAGCGCTTTCGAACCGCGGCAACTACAGGGTCTCGCGGGCTTGGCGCTTGCCTCGCATAACATCGCGTTCAACATTGCCCTGATATTTTTCGGCTTTACGTGCCTGGTGAATGGTTATCTGATTTTCCGATCGGGTTATCTTCCCCGATTCATCGGCATATTGATGCAGATCGCCGGGCTCAGCTATTTGATCGCCTGCTTTACGGCGCTTTTCGCCCCCGCCTTCGCCGACCTGATAACCCCCGCCATTCTGCTTCCGCCATTGATCCGCGAATCGTCATACTGTCTGTGGCTTCTTGTCATGGGCGTGAATGTCGCCAGGTGGCGGGAGCGGACAATCGCGGGATACGGCGCCTGAGCATCGGCGTTCCGCGCGACCCCGCTACGGCCTCTCACCCGTCCATTCCCAGTGCCAAGGCTCGAACGCGTAGTTGACGAAGCCGAAGCGCGCGGCATTGGCCACCAGCCAGCGATAGGCGGGCGAGCGGGAAATGAAGAGCCGGTTCGCATCGGCCGAAGAGTCGGGCGCTAATCCGGGCGCCGCGCCCAGGTAGAGATCCATTGCGAGACCCGTGCGGTGGGCCGAACAAACCGCGCGCACGATCCCCTGGCAATTTCCCTCGCGGGCGCAGCGCGCAGCGTCGTAGTCGGGGCTGCGGTATCCCGAAAAGATCGTCAACAGCCGCGGGTCGGCGGCGAGTTCGGGCACCTGCGTGCGCGCGGCGGCGACGAGCTGCCGCCAGGCGGCGAGCGCCGCGGGCCGAAGCAACGCGATCTTTCCGCCATAGCTCTCGGCGCGTGTAGCCTGGGCGAGCGAGGACTCCGCGGGCGGCGGCGGGCAACCCGTCCGGCTCACCTCGACGAAAGGCCTTCGCTGCTGCCAGACCTGTTTGAGGCGCGTGAACGTGGCCAGGTCCAATGCGCCCGTGTCTGGAAGGTCATGCGCGTGCTGCCAACTGGTCAGCCGGGCTGCGAAACCGCGCGAGCCGGGCGCGCAAGCCGCACCGGTCTCCTGGGCGATCAGCGGCGCGTAGATGGCCCAGCCGGTTTCGGGCCGCCCGAACGGCGCCCACGTGAGCGCGCCGAGGGAATGCGTGTTGCTTTCCGCCGCAGCTTCGGGTCCGACATTGCATGGCGGCGTGGCGCCTTGAGCGCCGCCTCCTGCGCGCAGCACGAGCAGGAGACCGGCGGTCGCGCGCGCGAAGATCTTCGTTGCACGCCTCTGGTTCGCGCCGGCATTGCGGAACCGGGCGGTCTGTCGCGCTTTCCCCATGGGCAACAATGGGAATCTTCGATGGGCCTACGTCAAGCCGCACTGATGCGCAGGGCATTCGTCGGCGGCGTCATGCTGATGGCGTGCGCGGTTGTTCAGGCGCTTCCGCGCGATACGGTGTCGCCGTCCCGCCATGCTGCCGCGACAGAGAGTACTGCGCACGCCGATGCACCGGCCACAGGTGGGCCGGCCGCGCCCGAAGCTGGCGGAGGAGCCTCGAACAATCCCGAGGCCCAGGCGATCGAGGCAAGCACGTTTTCCGCGATGAAGGGTTCTACGGCGAAACGCCGCCTTCTGATCAAGGTCGAAACGCTGCTCGACCGTGAACATTTCTCCCCCGGCGAGATCGACGGCCAGAACGGAAGCAATCTCGAGAATGCCATGGCCGCTTTCGGGCAGGCCCAGGACCTCTCCGGAGGCGGCAAACTCGATGCCGCTTTTTTTGACGCCCTGACGAAGGCCGACAGCGCCCCCGTCACCCAGGATTACGTGATTACGGCCGACGACGAGAAGGGTCCGTTTCTCGGGACGATTCCCTCCGGCTTTCCGGAAATGGCCAAGCTCAAATCTCTGGGCTACGCGAATCCGCTCCAGTATTTCGCTGAGAAATTCCACATGAGTGAAAAACTCTTGCGCGAGCTCAACCCGAAGGCCGATTTCACCGCTGTTGGCACGTCGATCGTCGCGCTGCGCCCGGGCAATGGCGATATCGGGGAACCGGTGGCGCGCGTGGAGGTGGACAAGAGCACCGATCAGGTGCGCGCTCTCAATGCCGCGGGCCGCGTCGTCGCGGTCTTCCCGGCCACGGTCGGTAGCACCGAGCGACCGGCGCCGAGCGGCGAATGGGCGGTCAAATCCGTCGTCAACAATCCTCCCTATACCTACGATCCCAAGCGGCTCACGTTCGGCGACAAGTCGAAGGGTGCGCTTACGATCGCGGCGGGTCCGAACAATCCGGTGGGCTCGACCTGGATCGACCTGACTGTGGAAACCTACGGCATTCACGGCTCGCCAGATCCCACGCTCATCGGCAAGACGGCGTCGCATGGCTGCGTGCGCCTGACCAACTGGGACGCCGCCGCCCTCGGCCGCGCGGTGAAAAAGGGCACGCCGGTCATGTTTGTGGGAAGAACAACGAAGACGTAGGTCCGGGAGAGGTCCGCCGCATTCTTTTTTCCTCCCCCAAAGCGAGTGCCGAGCGCAGCGAGGTTATCGTCAACAGCGCATGGGCCGGAGGGCCCCGGTCGGTGATGAAAAGCGACATGTGCTCGCCGCTCAGGCGCCAATATTCCGTTTCCGGAAGCACGGAACAAAGGACCGCTCACACGGGTTATCTGTTCGAGTCTATTTGTGGGCGCCCACATGTCGTCATTTGCGCTTTACGTTGTCGGCTTCATTGTGCTGGTCGGCGGCCTTCTTTATGGCGCTTACCTGATCCACATCCCGCATACCTGGATCATTGTGGGGGCATTGGTCTTCATCGGGCTCGGGATCATGTCCGCAGT
>Ga0182024_10022396_pt1 | contig 11389 bp, 8 predicted proteins | sample P32metaG_FD_120480 | JGI IMG/M metagenome (GOLD analysis project Ga0182024, IMG submission 120480) | Permafrost microbial communities from Stordalen Mire, Sweden - P3-2 metaG (Illumina Assembly) | ecosystem: Environmental > Terrestrial > Soil > Wetlands > Permafrost | place: Sweden: Stordalen... | reverse complement strand
TGGCCTCGGCGAGCAGCACGTTCATGTGGCCCGGCATGCGGCCGGCCACAGGATGAATGGCGTATTTGACCTCGACGCCTTCGTGCTTGAGCTTGTCGCCCATTTCCCGAAGCGCGTGCTGGGCCTGCGCCACCGCCATGCCGTAGCCCGGCACGATGATCACCTTGCCGGCGTTTTTCAGGATGAACGCCGCGTCCTCGGCCGACCCGATCTTGACCGGGCGGTCGCTGGCATGCGCCGCCGGGCCCGCCACCTCGCCGCCGAAGCCGCCGAGGATGACCGAGATGAACGAGCGGTTCATGCCCTTGCACATGATGTGGGACAGGATCGCGCCCGAGGAGCCGACCAGCGCGCCGGTGATGATCAGGGCCGAATTGCCGAGCGTGAAGCCGATGCCCGCCGCCGCCCAGCCCGAATAGGAATTGAGCATCGAGATCACGACCGGCATGTCGGCGCCGCCGATCGGCACGATGATCAACACGCCGAGCAGGAACGACACTGCGGCGATCAGCCAGAACGCGGCATGCGGCTGGGCTTGGTAGAACCAGACGATCAGCACGACGAGCGCAACGGCGAGCGCGATGTTGATCGCATGCCGCGCCGGCAGCATGATCGGCGCGCCGCTCATGCGGCCGGAGAGCTTGAGGAACGCGATCACCGAGCCGGTGAAGGTGATGGCGCCGATGGCGACGCCGAGCGACATTTCGATCAGGCTCTGGCCGTGGATGGCGCCCTCGCTGCCGATGCCGAAGGCCGCCGGCGCGTAGAGCGCGCTAGCCGCCACCAGCACGGCGGCCATGCCGACCAAGGAGTGGAAGGCGGCGACCAGTTCGGGCATCGAGGTCATCGGCACGCGCCGCGCGATCACCGCGCCGGTGCCGCCGCCGAGCGCCATGCCGACCACCACCAGGGCCCAGGCGGCAAGGCTCGCCGGCGGATGGAACGCCAGCGTGGTGGCGATCGCGATCGCCATGCCGATCATGCCGAATCGATTGCCGCGCCGCGCGGTTTCGGGATTGGACAGGCCGCGCAGCGCAAGGATGAAAAGCGCGCCGGCGATCAGGTAGCACAGCGCGGCGAGATCGGCCGACATCATTGACCTCTATCGGGTGCGACTGCGGCGGGATATTGAAGGAAGGTTAAGGTGTTGCCGGAAGGATCCTCGGCGAAAAGCATGATGCCGCCCCAGTATTGTTTTTCAGGCGGGCCGTGCAGCGGGACGTTCCGCGCCTTCAGGTCGGCATAGAGCGCGGCCGCGTCCTTAGTCTCGAAAGTCACCCCGGTGAAGCGGCCAAGCAATCCTTCCCGGCGTACGTCGTCGTCAGCGACCTCGACCACGATACTCGGCGAATCCTCGAACAAAACAACGGTCGGCGCTGTCGCGGTGCGCTTGAGACCGACGACGTCCTCGTAAAACGCTGCGCCTTTCTCGAGGTCGTCGACAAATATCCGTACCGAAGTCAGGCGCATGGCAACGCTCACTTCTGCTTTCTCTGGAACATGGCGAGCATGCGCTGCGTCACCAGGAAGCCGCCGAAAATATTGACCGAAGCGAAGGTCAGCGCGACGAAGCCGAGCGTGCGCGCCCACAGCGGCCCGGAATCGTCGGCGGCCAGCGCCACGCCGACCGCCAGCAGAGCGCCGACCACGATCACCGAGGAAATGGCGTTGGTCACCGACATCAGCGGCGTATGCAGCGCCGGCGTTACCGACCACACCACGTAATAGCCGACGAACACCGCGAGTACGAAAATCGACAGCCGGAACACGAACGGATCGGCGACTTCACTGGCCGCGGCGGCCGGCGCAACGGCATTCACCTGGGCGAGAAGCGAAAGCGTCACCATGAAAAAATCTCCCTTGCTGTCCGTCCCCTTGTGGGGAGGGGGAAGAACCTACGCGGCGCTCTTCGGTAGGAAATTCGGATGCACGATCGCACCGTCGCGGGTCAGCGCCGTCGCCTTGACGATCTCGTCGTCCCAATTGACGGCCAGCGCCTTGGTCTTCTTGTCGATCAGGATTTCCAGGAACGCGTAGAGGTTCTTGGCATAAAGGTTCGATGCCGTGGCGGCCAGCCGGCCGGGCATGTTGCGATAGCCGACCAGCTTGACGCCGTTCTGCTCGCTGACCGCGTCGGCGACGACGCCTTCCACATTGCCGCCGCGCTCGACGGCGAGATCGACGATCACCGAGCCGGGCCGCATCGACGTCACCATGTCTTGCGAGACCAGCCGCGGCGCCGGCCGCCCGGGAATAAGCGCGGTGGTGATCACGATGTCCTGCTTCTTGACGTGCTCGGCGACCAGGGCGGCCTGCTTGGTTTGATACTCTTTCGTCATCTCCTTGGCATAGCCGCCCGCGGTCTCGGCCGCCTTGAATTCCTCGTCCTCGACCGCGATGAATTTGGCGCCGAGGCTTTCGACCTGCTCCTTGGCGGCCGGCCGCACGTCGGTGGCGGTAACGATGGCGCCGAGGCGGCGCGCGGTGGCGATGGCCTGCAGCCCGGCGACGCCGGCGCCCATGACGAAAACCCTGGTCGCCGGGACGGTGCCGGCCGCCGTCATCATCATCGGCAGCGCGCGGCCGAATTCGGACGCGGCATCGATCACGGCGCGGTAACCGGCGAGATTGGCCTGGCTCGACAGCACGTCCATCGCCTGGGCGCGGGTGATGCGCGGCAACAGCTCCATCGCGAAGGCGGTAAGGCCGGCGTCGGCGATGGCGCGCAACACGGCGTCATTGCCGTACGGATCCATGATGGCGATGACGATCGCGCCCTTTTTGATATGCGCCAGCTCGACCGAATTCGGCCGTCGCACCTTGAGCACGATGTCGGCGCCGCTGAGCGCGTCGCGCCCCACCGTGGCGCCGGCAGCCGTGTAATCGGAATCGAGAATGCCGGACTTCAGGCCGGCGCCCGGCTCGACCACGACGTCGGCGCCGAGCGCGATCATCTTCTTGACGGTTTCGGGCACCGCGGCAACCCGCGGCTCGCCCGCATCGGTTTCGGCAGCAACCGCAACCTTCATGTGTCCTCCGACGGCTGCCGCTCGCCCGCTGTCAGCCGGTTCGCTCCCGGCTGCGAGCCGGCGCGGCTGGCGGTCAACCGAACAGTTATTATGTGCAGCTCAATTCAACCCAGGAAGTACGCCATCAGAATGACAATAATGACCACCGCCGCCAAGCAGACTTTCACCAGGGTGATGAAGCTGTGATACGTCTGTTCGTGGGCCGGCAAATCATTGCCCGGCGCCGTTGCGTATTCGACCTCGCCGTGATCGGCCATTCCGTCTCTCCAAGCCTCGTACCGGCGCCGGCCGACTTAGCGTAATTGCCGCCGCAGAGCAACGGGATGCGGCCCTTGCACGCGCAATTTTGCGTCGCTGTCATTCGCGTCGCTGTCATAAGGCCGCGCGCCGCAATGCCGACGCCAGGTTCCGGGCTGCGCCAGCGCGGCTTGCCGGAGCGTGGTCGAATCCCTACTGTCATACAGATAGCAAGATTGACCACGGACGCGCCATGCTCAGAAAAGAACAAAACGAGCTGTTGACCCAGACCGGCCCCGGCACCCCGATGGGACAGCTATTCCGCAGCTATTGGCTGCCGGTCCTGCTCGCCGAAGAATTGCCCGCGAACGACTGCCCGCCGGTGCGGGTCAAAATCATGTCGGAGCGGCTGCTCGCGTTTCGCGATTCCGCCGGCAAATACGGCCTGATTGATGAATTCTGCGCCCATCGCGGCGTCTCGCTGTGGTTCGGCCGCAACGAAGAAGGCGGGCTGCGCTGCCCCTATCACGGCTGGAAATACGACACGACCGGCCAATGCGTCGAAGTTCCCTCCGAGCCGGCCGAAAGCGGCTTCTGCAAGAAGGTCAAGCTCGCCTCCCATCCACTGGTGAAGCGCGGCGAGGTGCTGTGGGCCTATCTGGGCGCCGCCGACAAGAAGCCGCCGCTGCCGGAATGGGAATTCGCCATGGTGCCGCCGGAGCAGACTTTCGTCTCCAAGCGGCTGCAGGAGAGCAACTGGCTGCAAGCCATGGAAGGCGGCATCGATTCCAGCCATGTCTCGTTCCTGCATCGCGGCGATCTGGGCTCCGATCCGCTGTTCAAGGGCGCCAAGGGCAATCAATACAACCTCTCCGACATGCAGCCGCATTTCGAAGTGGTCGAACAGCCCGGCGGCCTGTTCATCGGTGCGCGGCGCAACGCCGAGGACGGCAAATATTACTGGCGCATCACGCCGTGGGTGATGCCGTGCTTCACCATGATCCCGCCGCGCGGCGACCATCCGATTCACGGCCACTTCTGGGTGCCGATCGACGACGAGAACTGCTGGGCGTGGTCCTACGACTTCCATCCTGTGCGGGCGCTGACCAAAACCGAGGTCGACGCCATGAAAGACGGCGCCGGCGTGCACTGCAAATACATACCCGGCACCTATCGGCCGCTCGCCAACAAGGACAATGATTACCTGATCGACCGCGCCGCGCAAAAAGCCGGCAAGACCTATAGCGGCGTCGCCGGCTTCGCGATTCAGGACTCGTCACTGCAGGAGAGCATGGGTCCGATCTGCGATCGCACCAAGGAGAACCTGGTCTCGACCGACAACGGCATCATCATGGCCCGGCACCGCTTGATGCGGGCCGCCAAGGCGCTGGCCGACAAGGGCGTGACGCCGCCCGGGGTCGATCCCGAGCATCAGAAGATTCGCTCGTGCTCGGTGGTGCTGCCGCCCGACGTGGCGTTCAAGGACGGCGCCAAGGAGGCGCTCCGCGCCAAGCCCGGCATGGCGCAGACGACGGTGTAGCCGAGCCGCCGCGTTCGCTGCGACCGTTGTCGGCGTCGGGTCAGCAACTGAGACGTCCGGGCCGGCGGCACGGGCTTGCCCGCTATCTCACCCAGGATACTTCGGCGCGCCGAGAGCTCCCTACGACGCGAGAATTGGTCTGTCGGGATCGAGCCAGAATGCCCAGACGCCGGCGCCGATGACGAGGAGAACCGCCGCCACGATGAACGGCGCCTGCCAATTGCCGCCCTGCGCCAAGGCGCCGAACACGATCGGCGACAACGCACCGCCGAAATTCCCCGCCATGTTCATCATTCCCGAAACGGTCCCGGAATATTTGCCGCCGGTGTCCATCGGCACCGCCCACGACGGACCGATGGTGAATTCGAGAAAGAACATCGAGGCGGTGAGGCCATAGACGGCCACATAGGCGTCTTCAGTAAGCGCCGCCGGCACGATGCATATCGCGCAACCGAGCAGACCGACGATCGCCACGACGCGCCGTCCGATCTTGGCGCTGCCCGTGATCCGCAACAGCCAATCGGTTGCCACTCCGCCAATCGTATCGCCGACGACGCCGGCGAAAAGCGGCAGCGAAGCAAACAGGCCGACCTTGATCAGGGTAAAGTGACGAACCTCGATCAGGTAGGACGGCAGCCAGCTCAAGAAAATCCATAGGCAGTAGACGTAAGTGAAATAGGCGCACATGATCGCCCACATGTTCGGCGATCGTACCAATGTGGCCCACGGCACTTTGGTTTGTTTTTCCATCGGCGGCGGGTTGATGATGCCGTTGGCGTCGAGGCCGCGGATGCTGACGAGCTCGGACTTGTTCACCAGGGCATGTTCTTCCGGCAGGTTGCGATAGGTCAGGGCCCACCACACCGACCAAAACACCCCGACCGCGCCGCAGATGTAGAACACCGGACGCCAGCCAAACTGGCTCATGATCAACACCACGATCGGCGGAGCGATCGCCGCGCCGAAACGGCTGGCACTGTGCGTGACGCCTTGCACCAGGCCGCGTTCGCGCTGCGGGTACCAAAGCTGCATGGCGCGCGTGGCGCCCGGAAAGGCGCCGGCCTCGCCGACGCCGAACAGGAAGCGAACGGCGATGAACGACGTGGCGCTGAAGGCCGCGGCGGTGGCGGCGGTCATGACCGACCAGTACAGCACGACGCCGGTGAGCACGCCGCGCGCGCCGAAGCGATCGCTCAACCAGCCGCCGGGGACCTGGAACAGCGCATAGGCCCACACAAACGCGCTGAAGATGAAACCCATGGTGACTTTATCGAAGCCGAATTCCTTGCTGATCAGCGGCGCCGCGGTCGAGATGTTGACGCGATCGAGATAGGTGATCAGGTACATCACGCTGATCAACAACAGGATGTACCATCGCCCCAGGCTCGGAGGCGCTTGTGCGGGTTGCCCCATGTGATTCACTCCCATTCTTGTCTTTGATGTCTTTTGATTGGCGCGGGCTTTCGGCGGCAGCGCGCCGTTATGGCCGCGCCGGATCAGCTCGCCACCACCCGCAGCGACGGGCTGTTGGTCATGTCGCGGGCTTCCAGTTCCCTCATCGCGGCCGTGACGCCGCCGGCCCGATGCGGAACACCGGCGGCGGCGAGCCCCATTTCGACGCCCGTCAGCGCGGCCATCAGGACCAGCTCGTTGCACTCGCCGAGATGACCGATGCGAAATATTTTGCCGGCAAGCTTGGCGAGCCCAGCCCCGAGCGACATGTTGAAGTTGTCGAGCACAACCTTGCGAAATTGATCGGCGTCATGGCCGGGCGGCATGAGCACGGCGGTCAGCACCGGCGAATATTCCGCCGGCTCCTCGCAGAGGATTTCGAGGCCCCAGCCGCGCACCGCCGTCCGCGTCGCCGCGGCGAGGCGCTGGTGGCGGGCGAAGACCCGATCCAGCCCCTCCTCCAGCAGCATCGTGAGAGCCTCCTGCAGCCCATAGAGCAGATTGGTCGCCGGCGTGTAGGGGAAGAACCCGTTCGCGTTGGGCTTGAGCATATCGTCCCAGTCCCAGTAGGAACGGGGCATCTTGTTGGTCTTCGACGCGGCAAGCGCCTTGTCGGAGATCGCCGTGAAGCCGAGGCCGGGCGGAAGCATCAGCCCTTTTTGCGAGCAGCTCACGGTGACGTCGACGCCCCATTCGTCATGGCGGTAGTCCGCCGAGCCGAGCGAGGAAATGGTATCGACGAGAAGCAAAGCCGGATGGGCGGCTGCGTCCATCGCCTTCCGGATTTCCCCGATGCGGCTGGTGACGCCGGTCGAGGTTTCGTTGTGAACGATCATCACCGCCTTGATGGCGTGTGAGCGATCTTCGACCAGCTTGGCCTCGACCGCAGCCGGATCGGCGCCGCGCCGCCAGTCCCCCGGAATAAAGTCGACCTCAAGCCCCCAGCGTCCGGCCATCTTGCGCCAAAGCGTCGCGAAGTGGCCGGTTTCCACCATCAGCACCCTGTCGCCGGGCGACAGCGTGTTGACGATTGCCGCTTCCCAGGCGCCGGTACCAGACGACGGATAGATGACGACCGGACCTGCAGTCTTGAACAGCGCTCTGCAACCCTCGAGTACCGCCCGTCCGAGACGCTGGAATTCCGGCCCGCGGTGATCGATGACCTGCTTGTCCATCGCCCGGAGAACCCGCTCCGGAACTGGGCTGGGTCCAGGTATCTGCAAAAAATGGTGTCCTTGGCGTTGAGACACAGATACCTCCCCCCAGCGCCGCGGCTGAAAAATGGAGCGATGCCGATGGCTTGAAGCGGACAATTGCATTCATTCTTTTTGTCTGCAATATATTTTTGAATTCCAATCTCAACCTGGACTAGAATTGCTAGAAGAGGTACGGTGGTGACTGTGTCGAGTGCCGTGACGAATCGCATTCAGCCACTACCGTCAGCGAGGAACCGACCAGCGTGCTGAGAGCCGAAAACTCAAGGTCCAAGGTGGTCTCGCTGCACGGGGAGATCCTGTCGCGGCTGCGCGATTTCATCGTCGAGGGCCACCTGACGGACGGCGCGCGAATTCCCGAGCGGCAACTCTGCGACATGTTCGGCATATCCCGGACGCCGCTTCGCGAGGCCCTCAAAGTCCTGGCGTCCGAGGGACTTGTTGATCTCCTGCCGAATCGCGGTGCCCGCGTGCGGGAACTCGGGGCCCGCGAGTTGGCTGAGCTTTTCGACGTGATGGGCGGGCTTGAAGCGCTTGCCGGTCGGCTGGCCTGCGAAAAGATCACGGCGGCGGAATTCAGCGAGATCGAGCAACTGCATCATCAGATGTACGGGTTTTATCTCAATCGCGACATGCCCGGGTATTTCCGCTGCAACCAGTTGATTCACCAGAAGATTGTTGCCGCGGCTCGCAACGCCGCATTGGTGTCGGCCTATGGCAGCCTGGCTGGCCGCATCCGGCGCGTGCGTTACGCCGCCAATCTGGCGCAGAAACGCGATCGCTGGGGTGAAGCCATGCGAGAGCACGAGGCCATTCTCGACAGCCTGCGTCGCCGGGATGGCCTGGAATTGAGCGACGTCCTTTTTAGGCACTTGCGGAACAAGCAGACTGCCGCCATCGAATACCTTGAGGATACCTGCCAGGACGAGCCGGCTGACCATACTGTCGCGGCCACTCCATAGAGTTGCGCTGATTGCAAAAATAGAAGCAGTTTTCCGCCAAACAATTTGCATTCAATTTTTTGATACGCTCCAACCCATTGAATGCCGTTCGCTTGACAGCTTCTTGCAATTGTGGAAGCTTTGTATTGGTCCCGGCATCAGATGCTGGATCAAAAATGACAATGGGCAATTTGGGGGAGGTTGGCGAAAGGCGGGCGCTCCAGGCTTCTGGGCTGCTTGGCCTAGTCTCAGTGATTGGCGTTGACCGGGTTTAGCAGGCCGTACCTCGACGGTACGGCCGGGCTGTATTCCCGTAGACTTTGATCGCTTCTCACAAATCATCCGCGCGAGGACGAAAGCCGCACGCACTGCGCGAGCGGGACCCGTCGCGTGCGAACGTCCCAGTCGAGGAGAGGGAGAGATGAACATGAGTTTCAGAAAAAATGCGGCCATCCGCTATCTGGTGCCGGCTATCGCGGTCCTTGGCGCAGTGATCGGCTGGAGTTCGCCGAGCAGCGCCTACGTCCAGCAGATCGTCATCGATCAGACCGCGACCGTCAATTACAACCCGATCCCTTTGGGTAGTTCGACCCCCGGTGCCGCGACATCATATACGGTGTACCAGGGCCGGATCTTCGGCAACCTCGCACCAACCAATCCCCTCGACTCCGTCATTACCGACATCAATCTCGCGCCCACGACGGGCGGCGTCGTCAATTACATTGCCAACTTTCAGATCGTCACCCCGACTAATCCGGCAGCGCGCAGCGGACTCCTGATCCATGGGGTGCCGAACCGCGGCGGCAATACGACCAGCACAACCGCGCTGATACAGGGCGCGACCTATGTGCAGAGCGGCTGGCAGGGCGACCTGCTGGCGCAATGCTCGCCGGCCGTAGCGGCTCCGTATCCCTGCTTCGATCTGAACTCCGGGCCTTATGGCACTTTGAATACGACGACAGGGGCCTTCACGCCGCCGACGGTCACCAATGTCAACGGCACGGCGAGCCTGGCGAGTTATGTCGTCCAGGTGCCGGTGGCTACCATTGACGGCAACCCGCCGAACGGAACCAACACTATCACCGGCCAAGTGTACGGGCACGTCTGCACCGGCACCAATGGGTGCGGCCTGGCAGTCGGCAGTGCGCCCACGAGCACGGCGCACATGGCGATCCAGGCTCCGGCATTTCCCCCCTATAACCCGGTAAGCCTCGACACGAACCAGGCTCGGTTCTGGACCGTAACGTCGCAAACCGCTGCCGGCGTCGACAGTGCAAAGACGTCGATTTCGAGCGCCCAATGGGCCTGGGCGTACTGCCCCACCGGCTGGCCCGGCACGCCAAATCCGAACTACATCTGTTTGAACGGCGCGACGTTCAATCCGAACCTGGAATATGAGATGGTCTACACGGCGGCCAACCCATTGGTGCTGGGGGTCGGCTTTGCCGCGTTTCGCGACCTCAGCTCGTTCCTTCGCTACGGCACGACGGCCCCCGGTGGTGGTTCGAATCCGATCGCCGGCTCCGTCTCCCGCACTTACACCGTCGGTGCATCGCAATCCGGCGCATTTCTACACAGCTTCATCTTCTATGGCTTCAATGAGGACGAAGACGGCCGCATCGTGTTCGACGGCGCGTGGCCGCAGATCGACGGCCGGATGATGGTGATGAACATCCGCTGGGGGCAGCCGAACAACCTGATGTACCTCTATATGGGCGGCGACGAAGCCCCGGTCTGGTGGGCGGACTACCCGAACCTGGCCCGTAACCTCCCGGCCGACGGCATGCTCCATCGCTGCAATGCGACGGGCACGTGTCCGCAGATCCTGGAAACCTTCGCTTCGGCGGAGCTCTACTCTGAAAAGATGGCGGTCAGCCTCTGCGGCTTCACGTGCGTCGCGGACATCCCGCTGCCGTCGAACGTCTATCGGTACTATTCCCCCGGCGCTACGCATGGCGGCGGCGCGGTCAGCTTCACCTGGACCTCCCCGGCTACGGTGACCACACCGGCCGGCCAGTCGTTGCCCAACGATCCTATTCCGGAGACCTACACCAACAATGCGCTGCAGGCCGATTTCATCAACCTGCTGCTGAACGGCACCGCGATGCCGCCCAGCGTCTATCCCACGCTCGCCAAGGGAGAACTGGTGCTGAACACCCCGACGGCCGAGGGATTTCCCACTGTTCCTGGCCTTCCGTTCGAGGGGACTCAGGCTTGGCCCCCGTTCGTCTATGACTTCGGACCCCAGGAGAACTACGACCAGGAGAGCGGCGTACCAACCATCCAGCCCCCGAACATTCAGCAGGTGCTGTCGGTCTATGCGACACCGGTGAATGCCGATGGCAACGAGAACATTACAGGCTTGCCGACCGTGCTCGGCCAAGCCCCGCTGGGTACCTATGTGGGTTGGAACTTGGCGACAACCGGCTGGTACGGACCCAACGAGAGCAACGGCCCGGCAAGTGTAGGCCAGGTATTCGCGGGAGCCGGCAACAGCGGCGGTTATTGGCCGTTCTGGGACACAGCGGCGCACCGCGTCGCCGCCAGCGATCCGCGGCCGTCGCTCGAGGAGCGGTACGGCACCCATACCGGCTATAACTGCGTGGTGCGGGTGGCTGCCAACAAGGCCGTCGGCCAGCGCTTCCTGCTGTCGTCGGATTTGACGACGCTGGTCACGCTGGCGAATGCCGGCAACGTGTTGACGGCCGGCTTCACGCCGACGACGGCCGACACGGCTCTCGCTAATGACGTCCTGTGCGGCCTGACCGCCACCCATGACTTCAACGGCGACGGCATGAGCGACATCTTGTGGCGCGACACCGGCGGCGACATCGCGGTCTGGCTGATGAACGGCGGCACAGTCACGCAGTCGGCGGGCCTGAGCACCGTGCCGGGGACCCTGTCGGTCGTCGGCCAGAAGGACTTCAATGGCGACGGCAATGCCGACATCCTCTGGCGTGACACGTCCGGCAACGT
>Ga0182024_10022395_pt1 | contig 11390 bp, 9 predicted proteins | sample P32metaG_FD_120480 | JGI IMG/M metagenome (GOLD analysis project Ga0182024, IMG submission 120480) | Permafrost microbial communities from Stordalen Mire, Sweden - P3-2 metaG (Illumina Assembly) | ecosystem: Environmental > Terrestrial > Soil > Wetlands > Permafrost | place: Sweden: Stordalen... | reverse complement strand
GCAAGCAGCGAATCGATGGGTTGACGAAGAACGTTGCGGAACAGGCGCTGGATGCGAGCGTCAACGCCCGCGTGACGCTGATGGCCGGATTCACCACGGTACGCGACGTCGGCGGACCCGATTTCATCGACGTCGGACTGCGCAACGCGATCGCGGCGGGAAAAGTTCCAGGCCCGCGCATGCTGGTCGCGACCAATGCAATCGGCGCAACGGGAGGACATTGCGACAATGCGGCCGGCTACAAATTTGGCGTGTTCGGCCGCGAATCCGGCATTCAGGATGGCGTGGCGAACGGCCCTGACCAGATGCGGCAGATCGTCCGCTTCAACATCAAGTACGGTGCAGACGTGATCAAGACGTGCGCCACCGGAGGCGTGCTTTCGCTCACCGACGACGTCGACACGCCGCAGTTGACGCAGGCCGAGCTCGATGCGATGGTCGACGAAGCGCACGCGCTGCGCCGCAAGACGGCCGCCCACGCGCACGGAGCCGCGGGAGCGAAGCGTGCGATACGGGCGGGGATCGATTCGATCGAACACGGGTCGTTTCTCGATGACGAAGCGCTCGACATGATGAAAGCGCGCGGAACTTATTACGTTCCGACCATGATGGCGGCGCAGGGCCTGCGAGAGGTGCTGGAAAAAGGATACGTGCCTCCGCAGATTGCGGCGAAGGCTCGCGCGGCGATGGCTTCGCTCGACGCGGTGGTGGCGAAGGCGATCGCGAAGCAGATCAAAATCGCACTGGGCACCGATGCCGCGGTCTATCCGCACGGACGGAATCCGGAGGAGTTCGCGCAAATGGTGCGGGTCGGCATGAAGCCAATCGACGCGCTGAAAGCGGGGACATCGGTCGATGCGCAACTGCTCGGATTATTCGAAAAAACGGGATCGCTGGAAGCAGGCAAGTGGGCGGACATCGTCGCGGTGCCGGGGAATCCGCTGGATGATATTCACGCGACGGAGAAAGTCGTGTTCGTGATGAAAGAGGGGACGGTGTTTAAGAACGCGAAGCGGTAGGCGTTCTTCTTGGTTTAGGCTTTGGTTGCGATTCCATTGCGACGCGCAGAATGCGGTTGATGCGCGTCTGATAACCGCGGCCGTTGGATTTGAGCCAGGCGAGAACGTCGGAATCGAGACGAATCGTCAATTGCGCCTTCGCCGGGAGCCAATTTACGGCCTTGGCGTTCTTAAAGAAATCGGCGTCGACTTCGGGTATGTCGGAATAATCGATTGGAATTTCGTCGAGTCGCTTCTTTTCGGCGGCCGTCATCTGATAGAGATTCTTGGGATCAAGTGTGTAGCGCTTTATCATATTCCCTCAATTCGCGATCATTGGCCTTCCGCGCTGAAATCAGGCGAAACAGTTCTCCGCGCCAAGTGTAGGCGACGGAATAGAGACGCCCTTCGATTCTTCCGCACGTTAGTCTCCGCTCCTCGCCATAGTCGCGACGGTCATCCTTTTGGTCCACTCGGTGTAAGTCGAGAAATACTCCCGCGGCAAGTTCAAACCGAACGCCGTGCTTGGCGACATTTTGTTCCGCCTTCGCCGCGTCCCATTCAAACGTCATGAGTATTGTAACTCTTTTTGTAGTTACGTGGCCGGCGTCGCCGCGAGCTTGGCGCGGTGCGCTTTGTACGCCGCGCGCACCGCCTGAATCTGCTGGACGTGCTTTTCGACGTGCATCGCGTGGGTGCGGAGCAGGTCCAGGACGGTCATCGGGCCTCGCTGCAAATGATTGCCGGTGCGTGCGAACACCTCTTCGGGCTGGTCTTTTAACAGCTCGTAATTTTCGCCGCGCAGACGGCGGAAGGTCTCGATGGGCTGGGAAATTTTTCGCTTCTTGTAATCGAGATTGGCGGCCCACTTATCCTGATCGAACGGAAACAGAGTCGGATTATCCTCGGCGATCATCTGGCGGAAGCGCATCACGTTGACGGCCTCGCAGTCGGCCAGGTGGCAGACGATCATGCGCACGCCCCACTTGCCTTCGGCCGGAGCGAAGTCGAGCTCAGGGCCGGCGGCGCCTGTTGTGACCACGGCCAGCAGTTCCGCGCCGCGGCGGAATCGTTCTAGAAGTTCCTGAAGTTCACTCACGTCCTATAAGTATAATTAAAGGGAGTTCCCGATGCGAAAAATACTTGCTCTTGTGATCGCGGTGAATGTGGCGTGCAGCGGGCAGTCCCGCCGCGAACTGGAGCGGCCGGTTCGTCAAGCCGTCCGCGGTACGCATGGCGCGATTGCTGCTGGAAGCGAGTATGCCACCGAGGCCGGGATGCGCACGTATTACAGCGGAGGGAATGCGGTCGACGTCGGCGTCGCGACGATGTTCGCCGCTTCCGTAACCGAGCTTTCGCACTTCGGCTTGGGCGGCGAGGCGCCTATCCTGATTCGCACGAAAGCCGGGAAGGTCTATGCGATTGCGGGCGTCGGCACCATGCCGAAGCTGGCGTCCGCGGAGTTATTTCGCACGCGCCGCTTGCTGCCGTTTGAAATTCTAGAAATGGATCCGGGCGGGCTGAAGGGCATCATTCCTGTCGCCGGACTGATGCCTGCGCTGGTGCCGGGCATGATGGACGCGGGGTTGCTCGCACTGCGCGAATTTGGAACCAAGTCTTTCGGCGAGATCATCGCCCCGGCGATCGAGCTAGCGGACGGATATGCCATCGATCAGATGCGCGCGCAATCCATGGCGGGGTCGCGGCCGTTTTTCGATGCGTGGCCGACCTCGAAGGCGCACTTCATGCCCAACGGGCACACTCCCAATGTCGGAGAGATTTTCCGCCAGCCCGATACCGCTCGCACATTGCGTGCGATGGCGCAGGCGGAAAAGAAAGCGCTCGCGGGCGGCGCCAAGCGAGAGGCGGCGATCGATGCCGTTCGCGATTACTTTTATCGCGGGGAGATTGCACACAAAATCGACGCTTTCAGCAAGGAGAACAAGGGGCTGCTGCGCTACGAGGACATGGCCGCCTTCAAACTGAGCGTCGAGGAGCCGGTATCGACAACCTATCGCGGCTACAACGTTTACAAGCCGGGGTTTTGGAGCCAGGGTCCGGCGATGATCGAGGCTTTGAATATTCTCGAAGGCTACGATATGCGCGGCACGCCGCTCAATTCCGCCGAATATATTCACCGTACCGATGAGGCGCTGAAGCTTGCGTACGCGGATCGCGATACCTATTATGGCGATCCGAAGTTCTCGAAGATTCCATCCGATGTTCTACTTTCAAAAACCTACGCGACGGAGCGCCGCAAATTGATCACCGAAAAAGCGTCGCAGGATTTTCTCCCCGGGGCGATCAATGGAAAGACCGGCAAGCATCCGGCGGAGACGGAGATGGCCAGCATCCGGATCGACGACGCGCTGATGGCGAAGGACACGACGTGTGTCGATGCGATCGATCGCGACGGCATGGTGTTTTCCGCTACGCCTTCCGGCGCCTGGCTGCCCAGCGTGATCGCGGGAGATACCGGCATTCCGCTCACGGCGCGCGGCCAGCAGTTCGTGCTGGTCGAGGGCAACCCGAATGAAATGGCCGGCGGGAAGCGTCCGCGCGTGACGCTGAGTCCGACGATCGTCACGCTGGCAAATGGCACGCCGTATCTCGCGATGTCGACCCCGGGCGGCGACAATCAGGATCAGGCGCTGATTCAAATGTTCCTGAACGTGGTGGAGTTCGGGCTGAACGCGCAACAGGCGGTGGAGGCTCCGCGCTTTCAGACGCGCCACCTGGTTTCGAGCTTCGATAATCACGCCTGGAATCGCGGCGATCTGCTGCTCGATGAGCGGATTCCGGCGGCCGTGGTAGCCGATCTGGCGGCGCGGGGCCATCATACCGACATGCGATCGCGCTACTCGAACGGCGCCGCGCCGGTGATGATTAAAGTTTTGCCGAGCGGCATTCTTGAGGCGGGCGCGGATCCGTTTTATAACCGTTCCGCTCACGCCTGGTGAACCTTTCTCTCTTCGATTCGCCGCGTTCGTTCGATAAGGAAGCCTTGGCCCGGTGCCTGCGCTCTCTTGCCAATCAGGATATTTTCATGGGCACGAGTTCCTGGAAATACCCTGGATGGATCGATCAGATTTATACGCGCGAACGATACCTGTCGCGGGGCAAATTCTCACAAAAACACTTTGAGGCGGAATGTCTGGCGGAGTTTGCTGAGACATTTCCCATTGTTTGCGGAGACTTCTCTTTTTATCAATTCCCGACGCCGGAGTTCTGGAAAAAACTGTTCGCGACCGCTCCGGCGCAGCTCCAATTCGCGCTAAAAGTGCCCGAAGAGGTCACCGCGGAAGTGTTTCCCAGGCATCCAAGGTATGGGCCCCGCGCGGGCCGCACGAATGAGTCCTATCTGAATGTGGATGCGTTTCGCGCGCTGTTTCTCGAGCCATTGGAGCCGTATCGCTCGCGCATCGCGTGTTTGATCTTTGAGTTTGGCGCGCGCGGGGCGACGGCCGGGGAGTTCGTGGCGCAGATTGCTCCGTTTTTCGATTTACTGCCGCCGACGTTTCGATACGCGGTGGAGATTCGCAATCGCGAGTACCTGGTTGACTCGTACTTTGATGCCCTGCGGGAGCATCATGCGGCGCACGTTTTCAACGCTTGGACAAAGATGCCTCCGTTGGACGAACAGATCGCGATGCCGGGAGCGTTCACCGCCGATTTCACGGTAGTGCGTGCGTTGCTGCGCGCGGGCCGCGCGTATGAAAACGCGGTCGAGCAGTTCGCGCCCTACAACAAAATTCAGGACGAAAATCCAGAAGGCCGGAAGGCGCTGCGAGACGTGATTCGCCGCATGCGGGAGGAGCGGCGCTCGGCTTACATTTTCGTGAACAACCGGTTCGAAGGAAACTCGCCGGAGACGATCCGCGCGGTGGTCGGTTCATATCCAGATGAAGCTCCCGATTGACGAGACTCCGCGCGGTGGATGGACACCTGTCCTGGCGCACTTGCTTGCGCCGAACCCAAGGGCGGAGGAGGTCACCCGTGACTTCGCGGTGCGGAAGGAATTTTACGCAGATGCCCGCGACGTGCCTCGCTCGAAAAGCCGCCTGAAAGGGCGGCTGCCGCCATGATTGGCCGCCCTACAGGGTTGTATTTGCGAAAAACTATTCATCGAAGCGCGCTCCTACCGGTTTTACCCGGGCCCTTTTGATAACCCAGAGGGGACTGGGACGCTGTGTCGCACGCTGCTCTCGCTGTATCGTTAAACGTCGGTCGATGAGGTGGTCTAGAACACTCACGCTCCGGTGGGCTGGACGCCGAATCAGTGCGCCAACCTCTCGATTGAAGGATAGTGCGGGAAATCGAAGGGCAATCACGCGTGAAAGCGGTAACGCGCAGAAAGCAAAGAAAAAACAGTCAGCACACGAGGCAGGACCACTCCATTAACGAACCGGTTTTACTACCGGCGGACTCAGGCCGGCTTTCGTGAGGGCGGCTCGCAGGGCGGATTCGCTTTTGGCTCCGATTTCGTAGAGGGCTACTTTGCCTTCGCGATCGATCAGAACCAGGGTTGGATAGGCGTTGACGGAGAGAGATTTCAGGATCTCGTCGTCGACGGACACGTGGAGGGACGGGAAGGTCAGCCCGGCGGCGAGTTTGTCGTCTCCGACGTTTACGCCCAGCACGACCAATCCTTTGCCGCGAAATTCCTGGTGGAGCTTCTGAAGGACTTGCAATTCGCGCTTCGAGGGTGTGGACCAGGAGGTCCAGAAGGCCAGCAGTACTACTTTTCCTTGGGTGGGCGGAGCGCCTGGAAGAACGGGCGCGGGTTTGCCTTCGACGTCGGGCTTAACGATGCCGGGAAGGGTCCAGTCGGCGGTTTCGGTGGCGCCGGCGGGCGGGGTGAAGGCGAACAGGGACTCGGGCAGGTCCGCGTCGAGATTGAGGCCCATGGTGGTGATTGCCTGCGTGATCTCGACGGACTCCGGGAGGGAACCCATGACGAGGTGCGCGGTGAGACTGCTCTGGAGCGTCAGACCTAGGGTTTTCGAAATCCAACTGATCTGCACGGCGTTGGTGACGGTCAACTGCTGATCGGGGAGCTTGATGGTGTCGTAGCGGGCTTCGACGACCCAGCATTCGTAGGACTTGTCGTCGATCTCCATGGTTTTTTCAGCGGTGATTTTCACGGACTGGATGGCGCTGTTGATATCGGGTAGATCTTTAAGGATGCCGTTTTCGCCGAGGGCGGTTTCAGGAGACTGGGTGGCGGCTCGTTTGACGTACTTCTTCTCCTTATCGAAATAGATGAACGTATGGGAGCCGTCGCTGACGACGGTCATGCCGGCGGCTTCGTTCTTCGATTCAAGGCGCATGCGGTCCGGGCGGCGGACGCTGATCACGGCGGCGATCTGGGTATGGTTGTTCATTCCGCCGGTGGTTTCGACGAGGCTGAGGGAGTGGATCTGATAGCTGTTGGATTTTTTGAGCGCGTCGCCCGAGTGGAGCAGCAGCGTGCGGGCGTCGGGTTGGTCCTCGGCAAAAAGAAAGGCCGGAAGCAGGAAGAACGCGAGGCGCATAAATCAGGGCAGGAGCTTTAGAGTGGCTTTGCCCATGGTGCCCTCATAAAGCAATTCGAGCGAATGGATGTTCTTCGTCTTGCCGCGGTATGGGAAATAAATCAGGCCCGAACAGGGCAAGGTTTTCTCGCCTTCGGGGAGCGATGCGCTTTGGACACGGGCCTCGATGGTATCCTGCTGCTCCTTCTGAATTGTGATGGATGCCGGTTGGCCGGGGGCCGTGCGTTCGTTGCCATCGCCTGGGAACTGGCTGGGAGGCGGTCTGGGCCCGACGGTCACGGTGCCATCGCCGATGTTGACACTGCCTGCCGCGGTTAGGGCAGGATGGTCGCTTGGATACTTGATCGATTGGGCAACCAGGCCGGGGGATTGGGTCATAAGAGGGGTTCCGCGGCCGTTGATACGCAGGGTGAAATTGTCGGGAGAGATCCTTAAGCGCGACATGGAAGGGCCGGCAAAGACAACCTCGACCATCAGATAGTTGTTGGTCACCAGGGTTCCTTGAAGAGTGGGCAGGGAGCGGACCAGGTACTCAGCCCCAAGGGTCACCGTATCCAATTGAACGTGAACGGGATAGTCGGCGGCGCTGGTTTTCGGCTGGGTGGCCTGCGCGGGAAGCAACGTGACAGCGCTCAGAAGCAGGGCGAGTCGCATGGTTGCTCACAAGTTACCACAGTTCTGCCGATGTACATACTACATGGAGCTATTGTTCAGCGCCTTAGCTTTCTCGACTGCCGCGCTGCAGGTGGCGACGGTAGTTTTTCTCTTCCTGGGGACGATTCGCAAGTACGCGTTTGTGCTGGCGTATTGCCTGTTGCAACTGGCCACTTCGGTGGTCGAGATGACCGTAGCCCTCAAGTTCGGACCCAGGAGCAGGCAGTTCTTCGAACTTTTCTGGACCGACGAGATCGTGCTCGATGTACTGCTGTTTTTCATTTTGATCCTGCTGACCTACCGGGCGATGGAAGGGAGTACGGCCCAGGGGCACGTGCGGCGCTTGCTGGGCGGGGTAATGCTGATGGCGATGCTGCTGCCGTTTGTGTTGTTCAAAGGAGCATTTGTCACGATGGCGTGGTTCGACCATACGAGCCAGTTGCTGAACTTCGGCGGCGCGATATTGAACCTCGGGCTGTGGGACCGCGCTGCTGGGGTCGCGGAAGAGGGATCCACAACTGCTGACAGTGAGCGCCGGGTTCGGCGTGGTGGTCACGGGAGTGGCGATTTCGTTCGGATGCCGGCGGCTGAGTCACCTTTCTTCGGCCGGCTCGCACAATCTGGCATTGATGGCGGCGGATCTGGTGTTCGTGCTAGCGCACCTGACAGGAGCCTTGACTCTCTGTTGGGCATTCCGGCCTGCGAAACTTTCGCGGAATAGAACGGTAGGAAACTTACCTAGCTTAAGCCAAAACCCTACCCACTGAATAAGGGCTTCGCTTGGTGTTAATTGACGCGGACGAACCGTACCATTAAAGTTGATGTCATGGTCCAGTGACGTACGATGCCTGTATTGCGACGGACGACTGCCGCTTTACCGGAAAATCACGAACGGGCAGTTTTGCTCCGCGCCGCATAGAAAACTGTACTGGCAGGAGCAGGAGCGCCTGGGTGTGGAGCGTCTCCATCAAACCCATGATTCGCTGCGCGCGTTCCGGCCCGCGGGTGGCGTGGAGGCGATTCTGGGCCAGCAGATCCCGGCCTCGGACGAACTGGCTCCGCCGCCCAGAGGAATCCTTCTGCCTCCGGTGGCGCCGAAATCCGGCGAATGGCCCTCGTTCGTGGCGGCGGATCCGCATTCTTTCGAATCGGAAATTCAGCCGAGGACTCCTTTATGGGCGCCACAGATCGCGGCCATCAACGAAATAGAGGCGCCGGCGCCCTTGGCGGGATTGATTCAATCGTCGTCCACATCGCTGTATGGCTTGCCCCAGGCGCAATGGCCGGCGGACCGGCTTGAAGCGGCGGAGCCGAATCCGCTCCCACCCGATTTAGCGACGAGGCTGCCCTTGCGCGCGCATTCGTCTATCTCGAAAGAGGTGCTGGCGGCGGGTGTCGCGAAGATTCCGATTGAGCCGAGGCGTCATAAACCGGTATCCCATGCGCAGCCTCTGAGCTCAGGGATGCTCCCGTGCCGTGATGTTTCACTTTCCGCGTCGCCGCAAGGCGGCGTGCTGGCGGACCAGGATAACATTCCGCGGGCGGAGAAGCTCGCCCTGACAACGTTCGCCCCGCGCGACTTCTCGCAGGAATCCCGGCGCAACCCGTGGCCGCCGGCACCTTTCGCGATTTTGCAGAAAGCGCATCTACCCCTCGGGACAATGGAGTGCGGAGTGAGGTTGGCACGCGCGACGCCAATGCTGGCCGGGTTGCGGAAGCTATCGGTCGAACAGGTGCCGCTGGTGCATGGAACCTGGATCGACAGCCTGCGGGCGCTGGGAACGGACGCAAGCCATGAGGTGCCGCGCTACGAACTGTCGACGCCGGCGCTCCGTCCTCGTCTGCGGCTAGCCGCCGGGAGCCGCTATGCGGTGGCCACGCGCGATCCCGGATTCGCCGTGGCTACGATCGAGCCTGAAAATCTTCAGCCCTCGGGGAAAGCGGTGGCAATTCCGGAACGAAAGGCGATGGCGGCCGCGGCATCGGCTGGCCAGTCGGCGCGCGAAATCCCGGCGCCCGGCGCCGCGGGGCTGATCCCGCTGGCCGGCGCCAAGCCGAATGAGCCCACGTCTCCCCAGACCGCGCAGACCTTCAATCCGCCGCAGCCGTTGTGTACGGAGCCGAGGCGTCCGGCGTCGCAACTGGAGCCGATTGACGCGAAGCCGATCATGGATTTCATGATGCCCGCGCCGGAAGAGAACAGGCAAAACGCCCGTTCAGGTATCGAGGATCTCATGCCGCCGCCTGGAAAGGGCGCGAACGCGGCCGCCGCGTGGAGTCACGTGTCCGGGTTCTGGCAACACGCACCGCGCGATCTCAAGCTGCTGATGATCGGGATTCCCATCCTGCTGGCGCTTGCTTTGCACCCCTCATTGAAGAAGATTCCCTACACTGCGCCTGCTCAGGCGGTGGGGATTCAACGTGGGATTGAGCGCAATTTCCAGAGCAAGTTGAGTGAACGGTGGCAGAACGTCCGGCAAACGCTGGTGGATCGCGCCGCAGTCGCTCTGGACGAGGATTTCCGCGCCGGTTTAGACGACTGGACCAGCCGCGGCGGGACCACCGACTGGGCCTTTGACGCGACCGGGTTCGTGCGGCCGGGTCCGCTGGCTTTGTACCGGCCCACCATCGATCTGACCGACTATCAACTGCAATTTTTGGGATTGATCGATAAAAAAGCGTTGAGCTGGGTAGTGCGCGCGGCCGATTTTGACGATTACTACGTGGTGAAGCTAGTCGTCCTCAAGCCGGGACCGGTGCCGACTATCGGCGTGACCCGCTACGCCGTGATTCAGGGCGTGGCACAGAACCGCGTCGATACGACCGCGTTCATCAATGCACGGGAAGACATGCTTTACCGGGTGCAGATGGATATTCACGGCGATGGATTCGCTCTAACGGTGCAGGGACAATTGGTCGATAGCTGGTCTGAGCCGCGCTTACGGAAGGGCGGCGTCGGATTCTTCACGGCGCGCGGAGAAGCTTCGCGCCTGCGTTGGGTGCAGGTTACCCATCAGTACGACATGCTCGGACGGCTGTGCGCGTACCTGGCGCCTTATAACATTCCATCGACAAACGGGGGTTGGCAACCATGAGCGGACGGAAAAACGGAGTAGATTCGGCACAGCGCGCCGTTGGCAAGGCAGTATCGCCGGCGCTCGCAAAGTCGGTCTCGCTGCATCTCGAAGGGAAGCGCAAGGAAGCGCTGCGGGAGTTGAACGCCGCCATCGAGACCGGCGAGGAAACGCCCGAAGTGTTCGCCGCCAAGGGGCACATCCAGTTCGAACTGGAGCAGTACGAGGACGCGATCAAAACCTACGAGAAGCTGCTGAGCCTGGCGCCGCGGCACGGGACGGCGAATTTCAATCTGGGCATCTGCTACGAAAAACTGGGACGCTGGCAGGACGCGACCGATGCGTTCCGCAAGGCTCTCGAAGTGGACCCGCAGCGCGAAGAGGCGCAACTGGGGCTCGGGATCTGCCTGCTGCATCAGGAGAAGCCGGAACCGGCCATCGCCTGTTTCGACAAGGTGCTGGCCCGCCAGCCGAGTCACGAAACAGCCACCTTCGGCAAGGCGGTTTCGCTGCAACTCCTTTGGAAATTCGATGAGTCGACCGCGCTCTATCTGAAGATTCTCGAACGCAATCCGCAGTCGGAAGAGTGCCTGGTGAATCTCATCACGATCGGCATGGCGCGGAAGGATCACGCGCTGATCCAACAATACTCTGAGCGGCTGCTGGTGATGCGTCCGTTCTCGCAGGCCGCGCTCGAAGGTCTGGCGACGTGCGCGTTCCAAAGCAACGAGTATGAAGCCGCGGCCCGTTATTGCACCAAGCTGGTGGAGTTCACACCCGATCATTTCGAGCGCTGGTTCAACCTGGGCGTGGCCGAACAGAAGTGCGGACGCCTGGAACAGGCCGCTAAAGCATACGGCGAAGCGGTTCGAGTCCGTCCCGATGCCAAACAGGCTCATGTGAATCTGGGTATCGTACGGCAGGAACTTGGCGAATTGAAGCAGGCTCGGGAATCGTATGAGCGGGCGCTGCAAATCGCTCCCGATCTGGCCGACGTGATCTACAATCTGGCGAGCGTGCTGGAACAACAGGGCGAGAAAGAAGACGCGGAGCGGCTGTACGTAAAGCTGCTGAGCCGCAATCCGGAATGGGAAGACGCGTGGTTCCGCTTAGGCTATCTGCGGTTGCAG
>Ga0182024_10022394_pt1 | contig 11390 bp, 10 predicted proteins | sample P32metaG_FD_120480 | JGI IMG/M metagenome (GOLD analysis project Ga0182024, IMG submission 120480) | Permafrost microbial communities from Stordalen Mire, Sweden - P3-2 metaG (Illumina Assembly) | ecosystem: Environmental > Terrestrial > Soil > Wetlands > Permafrost | place: Sweden: Stordalen... | reverse complement strand
GCTTGTCGATGAGACCGTCGAGCCCGTGCAGGCCGGCGACCTGCTGCCGGGCACGACCTACCACTACGCGCTCGTGGCGGGCAACACGGCGGGGAGCAGCATCGGCGAAGACCACACGTTCACAACCCTGCCCGGCACCCCCCCGACCGTCAGCACCGGCGGCGTCAGCAATGTCAGTCAGAACGCGGCGACGCTCTCGGGCACGGTCGATACGAACAGCCTACAGACCGAGTACGGCTTTGAAATCGGAACTGAACCGGGGACCTACAGTCCCGCGACGGGTCTCGGCAGTCTCGGCGGCGCCACCACTAAAGGGGTGAGCGTGACGCTGGGCGAACTGCAGCCCGGCACGACCTACTACTACCGGGTGACGGCGACCAACGCCGATGGGACCGTCCAGGGCGCACCCGAGTCGTTCACCACGCCCGGCTTCCCGACCCTGATCGCGCCTCCGGCGTCCCCGCCATTGGTCGCCTACACCTCGCCCGGGTTCCCGGCCAACACGGCGAACACGCAATCGCCCACGATCGCGGTCGTCAGCCACAAAGTCAAGGGCAAGACCGCGACGATCAAGGTCAGCGTCCCGGCCGCCGGCAAGCTCGTGGCAACCGGCAAGGGCGTGTCAAAGGGAACGGGCAAAGCGAGCAAGGCCGGGGATGTGACGGTGAAGGTGTCGTTGACGAAGAAAGAGCAGGCGTTCCTGGCCAAGCACAAGGGCCGCAAGCTGAAGGTGGCGGTGAAGCTAAGTTTCACCCCGACGAAGGGGAGTAAACTCGAAACTTCGGTGACAGTCCTAATAGCTTAACTAAAACTTAGCCAAGCTTGGCGTCGCCCACCCCCTCTCGGGCGGCGTTCGAGGGGAACCACAGACCCAATGGCGTTAGCATCCTCTCGCGCCAGGTTCCCTGCCCCACTGGGCGCCGCGGTCGGCCATCCCTCCGGCCGCGGCGCCCGCTCTTAACGCCCGCCCGGCGTGGCGGTTGTTCGGGTTGAATCCTGTCACGGCCCTGTCGCAGAATCGTCACATATGTGCGTGTTGCGTCACATTTGTGGCGGTAGCGTGCTGTGGATGGCAGATCCGCCCCAAACGTCGCGTCTTCACGACTCTGGCCGTCTCCACGGCGCAGCGCTCGACCCGCTCCGCGAGGTCGGGCTCAACCAGCTGACGATCTAAGCGACTCTCGCCGGGGGCCTCGACACACAGGCGCTCGGCGTTCTCGCCGCCGATCTCGCCCTCGGCGGCACGCTCGTAGTGCTCACGCCGTGGCTTGCGCCGGTCGCGATCGCCGCGGTTTCGGCGCTCGTCGCGATCACGGCGGTCGTCGTAGCGCCACCGAACTACGGCACCACGCTGCGCAGCCTGCTCCAGGACGCCGAGGCGCTGCTTCCGATCCAGGCGGACGGCGTCGACGAAGCGCTGCGCTGGATGGTCGTCGAAGACCTCACCGACGCGCTCGACGCAAACACCAGGACCCTGCGCTTCAAGAGCTACCTCGTCACAGGCGCGATCGCCCTGCTGCTGCTGAGCGCGCCTCTGATCCTCGCCCACAACCTCTGAATCGGAATACACTGATCCCATGTCCAAACAAGCTCCCCCGCAGACGCGCAGCACGCCGCGACGGAGGGCACCAAGACGCCTGCGCTGCCACCGCGCGAGCCAATGCGCATACCCAGCGGCCCGGGGTTCCCGGAGTTCGTCTACCGCTTCGTCAACAAACTGTTCCGCCTCGACCGCCCTCACTAGATCGACCGCGGAAGCGGCAAGCCCGCGTCAGCACCCTCTCGCGCCAGGGTTCCTTAGACCCACACAGGGCGCCGCGGCTGTTCCCTCGGCCGCGGCGCCCCCTCTTAACGCCCGCCCACCCGGCGTGGCAGTCGTTCGGGTTGAATCGGACGCCCACCGGCTGAGCCGGGCTCTATTCGGCTAAAGCGTCGCAGGCGCTGAGTAGGTTGGTCGGCCATGTCATTGGAGCGGATCACACCCGGCTCGCCGGCAGACCCCAGCGCGATCGACCCGGACGGGCGGCTCGTTGTCTTCGATGCGGGCTCGCACCTACACCTCGCCCAAGGCGACCGTTCGTGGTTGCTCGATCACGTCGAGACGATCCTCACCACAGTCGCACGCCCCGACTACCGCGACGACGATCCACGGCCAGGACGCGAGCGCTTCTACCGCCAGAACGCCCTCACACCGGGACGCTGGATGCGTGTTGTCGTAGACTGTGATGACATCCCCAGCTGGGTCGTCACCGTGCTGATTCAGGACGACGATCCCCGACCACAACAAGCCTGATGAGCATCACAATCGCCGCCACCACCTTCGAGCACCACCATTACGACCAGCGCGGAGACGTGCTGTACCTCAGCGTGGCGGACTACGAAGGCCCTCCGGCCAAAGCTTTCTCAACCCCCGAGGGCCACAACATCGAGTACGACCAGTCCGGCACCGTGATCGGCATGACCCTCGTCAACGTCCGGTTCCTCCTCGAGCGCGACGGCGTGCTCACCCTGAGTCTCCCTCCCGAGCAACTCGCGGCCGAGGCGCTGGACGCCGTCCTCGCCGCCGCCTAGCTGCCTTCGGGTTGCGGCGAGTGCGCCCCTCGGCTCCGCTCGCCGCCGCCCTGCTCGCCCTCGCCCTCGCGTCCCCGGCCGCGGCGAGTACGAGCTCGCGCGCGCCGCGGCCGAACACCTCCTCCCTCACGACGGCGAAGCGGGCTGCCCCCGCCGCTTCGGTCCCCCAGGCGACGGTCTCCGAAGCGCCCGTGCCCGTCCCCGCGTCGCCGATCCCGCCGCCGGGACGCCGGCTGTCACCCGACCGGGTGCTTGCGATCGCCGAAGCGCTGCCGAAGATGCGCGCCGTAAGGCGGAAATACCCCGGCTCCTACGGCGGCGCATATCTGAAGGGTCCGGAGCGCTGGCAGGTGAGCTTCTTCTCGAAGAAGGGCGCCAAGGAGATCGGGCAGGTGATCGTCGCCGACGCGTCCGGGCGCGTGCTCGAACAGTGGACCGGCTTCCAGGTCGCCTGGTCGATGGCGCGCGGCTATCAGGGCGCGTTTGGCGAGCACGTCAACGCGCTGTACATCTGGATCCCCCTGTGCGTGCTGTTCTTCGTCCCTTTCTTCGACTGGCGCCGGCCGTTCTCGCTGCTGCACCTCGACCTGCTCGTGCTGCTGTCGTTCTCGGTCTCGCTCGCGTTCTTCAACCACGCGCACATCTACGCCTCGGTGCCGCTCACCTACCCGCCGCTGCTGTACCTGCTCGCGCGGATGCTCGCGCTGCTGTGGCGCCGCTCGCGACCGACGATGCCCCCGCGCCTGCTCATCCCTGCTCCCTGGCTGGCGCTCGGCGTGGTCTTCCTGCTCGGCTTTCGGATCGCGCTGAACGTGACCGACGCCAATGTGATCGACGTCGGCTACGCCGGTGTGATCGGCGCGCAGCGGATCGTCGACGGCAGGTCACTGTACGGCGGCTACCCGGCGGACAACGAACACGGCGACACGTACGGCCCAGTCAACTACGAGGCGTACGTCCCGTTCGAGCAGATCTTTGGCTGGAGCGGCACCTGGGACGACCTGCCCGCCGCCCACGCCGCGTCGGTCTTCTTCGACCTGCTCGCGGTCGCGCTCCTGTTCCTGCTCGGCCGCCGCATACGCGGCCCGACGCTGGGGATCGCGCTCGCCTACGCGTGGGTCTCCTACCCCTTCACGCTGTTCGCGCTCGAGAGCGACTCCAACGACACGCTCGTCGCCGTGCTGATCCTCGCGGCGCTGCTCGCGTCGAGCTACCGCTCGAAGGCGGGCACGGCCTCGCGCGGCGCGTTCGCGGCGCTCGCCGGCCTGACCAAGTTCGCGCCGCTCGCGCTCGCACCGCTGCTCGCGACTCACAATCTGCCGCGCGAGCGCGGGTGGGTGAGCCTTCAGGCGCTGCGTTCGCGCGCGTTCGCGCTGTTCGTGCTCGCGTTCGTCGCCACCGCCGCGCTCGTGTCGATCCCGGCGTTCACCCACGATTCGCTGCACACGATCTTCGAGCGCACGATCGTCTACCAGGCCAACCGCGGCTCACCGTTCTCCGTCTGGGGTTTGTACGGCGGCCTACACGGGCTCCAGCTGGCGGTGCAGCTCGCGGCGCTCGCGCTCGCGCTGGCGCTGGCGGTCGTGCCCCGGCGCGCCGACCTGGTCGGCCTCGCGGCGGGGAGCGCCGCGGTGGTGATCGCCACGCAGCTCGGGATCGAACACTGGTTCTACCTGTACATCCCCTGGTTCTTCCCACTGGTGATGGTGTCCTTGCTCGGTTCCTGCGTCAGCGAATCCAAGTAGCTCCAAATCTGTCCAAGTACTTGGAGTTGTGCTAAGCTCCAAGTTCTTGGCACAATCTGGAGTAATTTGGAATAAGGACCCATGTACGTAGCGCCAGCCCCAACTCTTTCCGAGATGATCAGCAAGGTCATCGAGCAACGCACCGAACGCCTGCCGGAACTGCTTCAGCGTGGTCTAGGCGAACGTGGTCTAGTCCAAGATGGTCGCGACTATGTCCACTGGGACAAGCTGAGGCAGCTCGAGCCGCCCGGTGACCTCAGCCGCGAGGAGTGGTGGCTGCTCATCAAGTGGGGACGGCAGAACGTACAGCGGGCCATCCCGCTGACAGACCCCGCTGGCAACCATTTCGTCTACGGCGTCCCCGACCTCGTCGCGCGCCGACTCCACTACGTCGATCAGCGCTGCGCGGGAGAGATCGCGATGTCAGAGGTCGTGACAGCAGATGCCCACGCTCGTGCGCACTATCTCGTCAACTCCCTGATGGAGGAGGCGATCCGCTCTAGCCAGCTCGAGGGAGCAACGACGACCCGACGTGTCGCCAAGGAGCTGCTCCAGACCGGTCGCGAGCCCAAGGATCGCAGTGAGCGCATGATCCTCAACAACTACCGAGCTCTGCAGTACATGCGAGACGAGATGCCAACCGAGTTGACCCCTGGGACCGTAATCGAGCTGCAACGGATCCTCACAGAGGGGACGCTCGACAATCCAGACGCAGCGGGTCGTCTCCAGCGCCCTGGCGAGGAGCGCATCGCCGTCGTGGATCGTGTCGACGGCACGGTCATCCACGCTCCGCCACCGGCCGAGCAGCTTCCCGTGCGTCTACGGTCGCTATGCGACTTTGCCAATGAAGGAGAAAGCCCAGACCGGTTCATCCACCCCGTCCTCCGGGCGATCCTCCTGCACTTCTGGCTCGCCTATGACCATCCGTTCGAAGACGGCAACGGCCGAACCGCCAGAGCGCTGTTCTACTGGTACATGCGCACGCACGGCTATTGGCTGGTCGAGTACTTGTCGATCTCGCGCATCCTGCGCCAAGCTCCCGCCAAGTACACGCGTGCCTTTGTGCTTACAGAGACGGATGAGCGCGACGTGACGTACTTCATCGTCTACCAGCTTGATGTCATCCAGCGGGCCGTAGAACAGCTCCACGACTCCCTGCGGCAGAAGATCAAGGACGTTCGCGATGTCGAAGCTTTGCTCAAGGGCTCGGACCAGTTCAACCACAGGCAGTTCGCTTTGCTCGCAAACGCGCTTCGTGTGCCGGACGCGATCTACACGTTCAAGACCCATGCTGCGAGCCACGGGGTCACCCACGAGACGGCGCGATCGGACCTGTTACCCCTCGTCGAGATGGGCTTCCTCGAGCAACGTCGCCAAGGACGGCGCTATACGTTCACACCCCCGGCCGATCTTGCTGAGCGCCTGAAGGCTTCCGGTTAGACGGGCCTCGGCATCAAGATCTGCTCGATCGCCTCAGCTCGCCTGGGTGTAGTCGAGCAGCGGATCAGCACGCCCATCAGCCACGGGTCCTCCTCGGAGGTTTCGAAGCGCACGGGCATCTGCGTCAGCAGCGACTCGATCGCCTGCTCGCGCTTGACCCCGATCACACCGCCGCGCGGCCCGGTCATGCCGACGTCGGTGATGTAGGCGGTTCCCCCAGGCAGCACGCGCGCGTCCGCGGTCGGCACGTGTGTATGCGTGCCGACGACGGCGGTCACACGCCCGTCCAGGTGCCAGCCCATCGCGACCTTCTCGCTCGTCGCCTCGGCGTGCATGTCGACGAGGATCTGATCCACCCCGCCCAGCTGACCCAGCGCGGCCTCGATCTCCGTGAACGCGGGACGACCAGCGCGCAGGTACAGGTTACCGCTGAGGTTGACAACCCCCAGGCGCACCCCGTCGCGCTCGACCACACAGGTGCCGTGGCCGGGCTGGATGTGAAGGAAGTTCGCCGGACGCACGATCCGGGGCTCGGAGTCCAGATACGGGTAGACCTCGCGGCGATGGTAGGTGTGGTTGCCGAGCGTGATCGCGTCGACTCCCCCCGCGAGGAGCTGCTCGGCGGCCTTCGGCGTGATCCCCAGCCCGCCCGCGACGTTCTCGCCGTTGACGACGACGAACGTCGGGTCGAACCGCTCGCGCAGCAGCGGCAGGCACTCGAGCAGCGTGCGCCGGCCGATACCGCCGACGAGATCGCCCACGAACAAGATGCTGGCCTGTGCCTCAGCCATACTCTGGCGATGGTGGTGGGAGGCAGATGAGCGGCGTATCCGAGCACGCCCCCGAGGCTGCCCCTCCGCTCGCGCAGGAGCGCGAGCTGGTCGATGCCCGGGTGGGCGGGCCTTCATCCGCGGTCGAGCCGTCGCGCGTGATCGTCCCCCGCTGGGTCCAGCTCGTGCTGCTCCCGCTCGCGTTGCTCGCGGCCTGGGCGCTGGCGAAAGCCGCGGGGAAGGTGTTGTTGATCTTCGTCGTGGCGGGGGTCATCGCGCTGATCCTCAACCCGGCTGTCGCCTTCCTCCAACGCTCGCGGTTTCCCCGCGGCCTGGCGGTGCTCGCCGTGTACCTCGCATTCTTCCTCACGCTCGCCGGGATCGGCGTGCTGCTGGCCAACCCGATCTCCAACCAGGTGAAGTCGTTCACGCACAGCCTGCCACACCTCGTCGATGAAGCGAACAGAACGATCGTCGCCCTCGAAGGCGATCTGCATCGCCTCGGCATCCACGCGCGACTCGCCGAGCAGGGCAAGACGGCGCTGCAGACCCTCTCGGACAAGCTCTCCAAAAGCGGTGGCTCGATCGCCTCGTTCGGCGGCTCGCTGCTGACCGAAGCCGCGGGCGCGATCTTCGACATCGTGCTCGTGTTCGTCCTGTCCGTCTACATGCTCGTCTACGGCGAGCGGATCGGCAGGCTGGTGCGCCGCACGCTGCCCGACGGCGACGGCACGCGCGCGGACGACTACCCGACGCTCGTCCAGCGCGCGGTCTCCCACTACGTCCAGGGCCAGCTCGCGTTCAGCCTGATCATGGGCGCCACGGCAGGCGTCTCGCTGTACGTGTTCGGCCTGATCGGCATCTTCCCCGACGGTCGCAAGTACGCCGTCGTGTTCGCTGTCGTGTTCGGGCTGATGGAGCTCGTCCCCTACATCGGCCCGTTCCTCGGCGCGCTGCCCCCGATCATCGTCGCGTTGCTGACCGACCCGATCACGGCAGTGTGGGTCGCGCTGCTGTTCGTCGGCATCCAGCAGCTCGAGGGCCACATCATCGCGCCGCAGATCTTCGGCCACTCGCTACGCATCAACCCGCTGCTCGTGATCTTCGCGCTGCTGCTCGGCGAGCATCTGTTCGGGCTCGTGGGGGCGCTGCTCGCGCTGCCGATCCTGTCGATCCTGCGCGAGACGGCGCTCTACCTGAGTCGCCACCTGACGCTCGAGCCGTGGGATCGCCGTCCACGAGACGGGATGCTGTGAGCGAGACTTTGGCCGGAGCCGGAGCCGGAGCCGGTGCCGGAGCCGGAGCTGGGCTTGGCGGACCTGTTCTCAGCGCGCGAGACCTGTCGATGCGCTACGGCGAGCGCGAGGCGCTGCGCGGCGTCAGCTTCGACGTCGCGCCCGGAGAGCTGGTCGCGATCGTCGGGCCCAACGGCGCTGGCAAGACGACGCTGCTGTCGATCCTCGCCGGGGTGCAGTCCGCGAGCGCGGGGACGGTCGCGGGGTCCTCGACTGAGAAGGTCCCGCCGCCCGCGATCGGCTGGGTACCTCAATCCCCGGCCGTGTACGCGAAGCTGTCGGTCGCAGAGAACCTGCGCCTGTTCGCTCGCCTGGAGGACGTGGCCGACCCCGACGGCGCCGTGACGCAGATGCTCGAGCAGACGGGGCTGAGCGAGCGCGCGGGCGAGCGCGTGGAGAAGCTGTCCGGCGGCAACCGCCAGCGCGTGAACGTCGCACTCGGCCTGATCGCCGACCCGCCCGTGCTCGCCCTGGACGAGCCCAGCTCGGCGCTGGACCCCGGTCAGCGCGAACGGCTGTGGGAGTTCGTCGGCACGCTCGCGCGCGGCGGCACGGCCGTGCTGTTCTCGACGCACCATCTCGGCGAGGTGCGCTCCTACGCCACGCGCGCGATCGTGCTGGCCGACGGCGAGCTGCTGTTCGACGGCGCCCCGTCCGAGCTGATCGCGGCCAACGGTGGGGATCGAGATTTCGAGCGCGCTTTCGTCGCGTTCCTGCGGGAGCGAGGGCACTGATGAGGCGCGCCCGCGGCGAGCCGTGCCCGCGCGTCTGCCGGGTCTTGCTCCCACGGGGAAGGGGTCACCGATGAGGTGGCTGCTGGGAAAGGACCTGTTGATCCTGCGCCGCTCGCGGTTGACGGTCGCGTTGCTGGTCGTCTACCCCGTCGCGATCGCGCTGTTGATCGGGCTCGCCCTCTCCCGCGGCCCCACCAAGCCGCGCGTGGCGATCGTCAACGAAACCACTCCCGGCGCGACCGTGCTCCTCGGCAGGCGCAGCGTCGACGTCAGCGAGTACGCGTCGCAGCTCTTCAACCAGGTCCAGGCGGTCCCGACCGCGACGCGCGCGCAGGCGATCGGCAAGATCAAATCGGGCGACGTGCTCGCGGCCGTGGTGATCCCCCGCGACATCGCCGCGCGCCTCTCCTCCGACGTCACCCAGGCCCGATTGGAAGTCCTCTACAACGGCGACGCGCTCGAGCAGTCGCTCGTCCAGTCCTCGCTCAATTCCGCGCTCGCGCAGGCGAACCTCGGCTTCTCCGAACAGATCCAGCGCGCCGCCGCGCAGGCGATCGGCCTGCTCCTGCGGGGCGGCAACCTAGGCGTGCTCGGGGCGCCCTCTCATTTGATCGGCCTCAGTCAGATCCCGCCGCTGTTGAAGGGCGTGATCGCGCGCCAGCCCCCCGGTCCGGATCGCGCGGCGCTACAGCGGACGCTCGCCTTCGCCACGTTCGCCGCCCAGAACCTCGCCCTCTCAAAGACCGTCCTTACGACGATCAGCCAGCCGATCGCGGTCCACAGCACGCTGCTCAACGGCCGCCGCACCCCCCTCGACACGTTCGCCGTCGTGGTCGCCGTCAGCGTCTCGTTGATGTTCGTCTGCGTGCTGCTGGCCGCCGGCGGCGTGGCGCTCGAGCGCGAAGAGCACGCGCTCGCGCGCCTGATCAGGAGCCCGCCCGGGGCGGGCGGGGGTCGAATCCCCGGGAATCGAAGTCCCCGGGCGGGTCGGCGATCGGGTCGGGCTTTGATCTCGCGCGAGGGGCTGTTGGCCGAGAAGGCTTTGCTCGCCGCCTGCTGCTCGTTCGCGCTCGCGTTCGCGCTGCTCGCCGGGATCGGCGCGTTCGTCCCGCTCGACTGGTCGCGCGCCGGGCTGTGGCTGGCGGCGCTCGCGCTCGGCGCGGTCGCCTTCGGCGCGCTCGGCGTGGCGATCGGCGCGCTCGCACGCGAGGTGCGCGCCGCCTCGCTGCTCGCCTTCCTGCTCTCCCTCCCGCTCGCCTTCCTCGCGCTCGTGCCCCCCGGGTCCGTCGCCCACCCCCTCTACGACGCGATCTCCACGATCTCGTTCGTGTTCCCCTTCAAGGCAACGCTCCAGGCGCTCGACGCGGCCGTCAACCAGTCCGCTCCGGGCGTCCTGGTCTCGCTCGCGCACCTCGCCGGCCTCACCCTCCTGTTCGGTGCGCTGGCGCGCGTCGGGCTGCGACGCCTGGACTGAGCCGCGCGGCGGGGGTGGGGGTGGAGGCTTGTTCCTCGGGGATGAGCGTGTGTGAAAAGCGCTTCGCTTCAAGTACCCGATCCGTCCGGACGCGGCCCCTTTCAGAACGGTGAGCTGCGGCTCGATATCCGGCAGTAAAGGGCGAGTATCCTCATAGGCGATGGCCTTTCCCCAAACGCGCATGCGTCGCCTGCGAGCTTCCGCTTCTCTACGCGGGCTCGTGCGCGAGACCGAGCTTCGTCCTGGCCATCTGGTCCCGCCGCTGTTCGTCACCGAAGGAGACTCCGCCTCCCCTGCGCGTGAGCCGATCGTGTCCCTGCCGGGGGTCGAACGCCTGTCGATCTCGGCCCTTGTAGACGAGGCCCACGAGGTGGCCGCGCTGGGAATCGCCGGCGTGATGCTGTTCGGGATCCCCGCCGCCAAGGACGCCGAAGGCTCGAGCGCGTGGGACGAAGAGGGTGTAATCCAGACTGCCGTTCGTGCGCTCAAGCGCGCGTTGCCCGATTTGCTCGTGCTCACCGACGTGTGCCTCTGCGAGTACACCGACCACGGCCACTGCGGCGTTCTGCGTGAGGACGGAGCCGTCGACAACGACGCGTCGGTAGAGCTGCTCGCGCGCGTCGCGGTCAGCCACGCGCGCGCCGGCGCCGATCTGATCGCCCCCTCGGACATGATGGACGGGCGCGTCGGCGCGATCCGCTCCGCACTCGACGAGGAGGGCTTCACCGACACTCCGATCCTCGCCTACTCCGCCAAGTTCGCCTCCGCCTTCTACGGCCCGTTCCGCGACGCGGCGGGCTCCGCGCCCTCGTTCGGGGACCGTCGCGGCTATCAGATGGACCCCGCCAACGGACGCGAGGCCGTCCGCGAGGCGCTGCTCGACGTGGCCGAGGGGGCGGACATGGTGATGGTCAAGCCCGCGCTCGCCTACGGCGATTTGATCCGCGCGGTCAAGCGCTCCTCGCGCCTGCCCGTGGCGGCGTACAACGTCAGCGGCGAGTATGCGATGGTCAAGGCCGCCGCCGCCGCCGGCTACCTCGACGAGCGGGCCGCGGTGTTGGAGATACTCACCTCCCTGCGCCGCGCCGGCGCCGATGTCATCGTCACCTACCACGCCAAGGACGCCGCCCAATGGCTAGCCCAACAGAGCTGACTCCCTCCCCAGCCGCCGACCGCGCGAGCGCCGCGATTCCGAAGACCCGCTCGCGCAAGGACGGGGCGGCCGTTTCGCTCGACGACCTCGACCGCAGGCTGCTCAACCTGATGCAGGGCTCGTTCCCCCTGGAGCCGAGACCCTTCGCGGCGGTGGCCGACGAGGCCGAGGTTTCCGAGCTTGAGGTGCTCACCCGCGTCCAGCGCCT
>Ga0182024_10022393_pt1 | contig 11390 bp, 14 predicted proteins | sample P32metaG_FD_120480 | JGI IMG/M metagenome (GOLD analysis project Ga0182024, IMG submission 120480) | Permafrost microbial communities from Stordalen Mire, Sweden - P3-2 metaG (Illumina Assembly) | ecosystem: Environmental > Terrestrial > Soil > Wetlands > Permafrost | place: Sweden: Stordalen... | reverse complement strand
TAATTCTTACCAACCACCAAAAAAGTTGGACCATCGACATCAACCGGCAAACTCGCAACAAACAACTAAACAATCGCACAAAAGAATGTCCGGAAAAGTCCTCTTTGTGCTTAGCTCTCACGACAAACTTCTCGATGGGAAAACACCAACGGGATGGTACTCAGATTTTCCATCGCGTGACTAACTGTGAGGTATTTGCCCGAAGCGGCACATCCCTATTATGTTCTCAAGAAGAACGGCTACGATGTTGTCTTCGCTTCTCCAAAAGGTAGTTGACGTCGGGAAATAGCAGGCTGATAGTCCATAGGCGGCGAAGCCCCGCTCGATCCAAAGTCGGTGGAGATGTAACAAATCCTTCCTTGAGATAGAACTTACTCTGTAGGTTCAAGGAAGACGAAACCTCGATGCGCTTCCTCAATGACCCGGAAGCACAACAAGGGTTCAAAAATACAAAGCCCCTGTCCGCCTGCGCTGCCTCAGATTACAGTGCCATCTTCTATGTTGGCGGTCACGGACCTGGTACTCTCAAAACTGTTACCGGCTAATTTCGCAGTGTTTGATCTCACAAACAATGCTGTCTCCATTTCTCTCGCAGAGCAGATGTGGAAAGAAGGAAAGCCAGTCAGTGCAATCTGTCACGGCCCCGCTGCTATCACCAACGTGAAAGATCCCAATGGGAAGCATATCGTTTCGGGGAGGAGGGTGACTTCCTTCAGCAATGAGGAGGAAGAGCAAGTTCAATTGACAAAGGCCATTCCATATCTAGTTGAGACTAGACTCAAGGAGGTATAGAGATCTGTATATACTGATAGCTAATGGTCAGCTGGGCGGCAAGTATGCCAAAAATGACCAACCTTGGGGACCATGGGTCGAAGTGGATGGACAATTGATTACAGGTGCTAATCCCAGCAGCGGGGAAGAGCTTGGAAAGGCGCTGGTGAAAGCTCTTGCGGGCCACTAAAATGGGAGGGTATATAGCAAATAGGAAAGAAAAAGATCAATTGAAAACGACGAAAAAAAAACTCAAGCAAACAATCCTGCAGCAAATCTGAAAAGATAATCCGAACCTCTAACCCATCCATATACATGAACCACAGAAACACGCAAGAGTCCTGACATTTAGATGAGTTCTTACTCACTTGTCTTTTGCAGGAGCAAGACTCTCCTGATCGCTTTCCGTAGCAGCCTTCGATCGCGCAACCCATCGCTTCCTCTGGGCTGCTTTCTTCAAGATCTCAGCTAAAGTCTCTACCTCTTGACATCAGTGCCGGAGGTCAAGGATATTACGAATAGGCTTAGACACGTAGTCGTCACAGCCAGCTGCGATTAGACACCTTCCAAAAGGAGATAACCTTCAAAACATCGCTTTTTGTCCTCAGTCATAGCTAGATAATTAATCATCTCACAGAAATTAGGAACCATTCGCAGTCATTGCTAACAGTCAGCATAAGCATGGCAAGACACTAACCGCAGATAAAGCAGCGGGGGCCTCGCGTTTCTTCCTCTCGTTGCCGAATCCTAACGTTTTAACTGACATCCAAGGGTATATACTGATTTGTCGATTGCAGACCGTCCTGGCGGGGCATGTTCACATCCATCAAAATGATATCGTAATCCTTTTCGAGACTCATTTCGACAGCTTCGATTCCATCGTGAGCTACATCAATATCCGGATAGCCCAAGCGTTTCAGAATCTAAATTCAGAGTATGCTCGAATACACCGGCACCTGTAGCGCAACTTTGATATTCTATATGATTAGCAGCCAGCAATAGAAGAATCTACGATTTGATTATCCTCCGCCATGAGTATCTCGAGAGGATCATCTTTGCCGATATTAGAGATCCTGCATGATTACCTTACTTTAACTGGGGGGGTTAAGTTACGGGATATGTCTGGAGGAAGGTTGAATTGTAGTGCCCGATGTTAAGAGTTGCTCGATGATATTGCGAAGCGAATCTCGTTTGATATGGCGTGACACGAGTGCATCGATGCCTGCTTCGGTACGGACTTCGTTCGGGGAGCGCAGACGACACACTGCAAGTTTGAATTTCGCTGGAATGGTCTTAAACTGTGCCTTCCTTTGTTCAAGTTCGTTCTCCAGCTCCGAAACAACTAACAGCGCGGATTTGCCTTTGTCACACAATTCCAGAAACGAATCAACGCAAACACATTCGAAACCGAACGATGTAAAGTGTGCAACGAATACTTGACGTGAAATTTCCCATGAGTCGTAAATAAAGCATACACTTTGAGCCGTAAGTGGCGCTGGGATTTCGTCTTCCTCGGCGATTGAAGCAACGAAGTCAAATGTAAATGTCGACCCTCGACCGACTTGGGAGTCCACGACTAAGTCCCCTCTCATCAACTGTGCTAACTTCTTTGAGATTGCAAGTCCGAGGCCAGTTCCTCCGTATTTGCGAGTAGTAGTGGAATCGACTTGACTAAATGCTCGGAAAAGTCGTTCTTTGATTCGATCAGATGGGATGCCGATCCCCGTATCTTTTACTGATATCGAAATTCCTGATATTAGCACATTCATAGACGGACGTACGCCTCTGTTTATCGTCGAGCACAGTGGCGTTGGATCTGATAACGATACTGCCTTGATGAGTGAACTTTGTGGCGTTCGATAGCAAATTGAGAACTACTTGTCGCACCCTGGTTGCATCTCCCATGATCTGTCACATTAGAATCGTCTTACGACGAGCCTCGAACCTCATCAAAATCTTGGATGCCTGAGAGGTAGCCTAGATCTATTGCATAAGGAAAATGTCTGAGATGGAGTACCGAGCATTTTGCTTAGACAAGAACCACTGACCTAATCGTTAACAGTCAGCACCACAGCACCACTGTAGTACCAGTTCCATAGCACTTTCGATTGTCCGGCGAATGGAGAACGGAGCAATATCTACTTCGAGCTTGTTGTTTTCGATCTATCTTAGCATCTCGGATGAAGCTACTCGAAACCTTGCTGAAATCCAGAATATCGTTTATAATTCGAAGCAAGTCTGTACTTGCGGTTTTTATGGTTTCTATTGCCATATTAGCTTTCGGAGATTTCGGATTCGGATATACCAACATCTACCTATTAGATCGCGAAACAGAGGAGCAACAATCCGCTTGAACGGCCGAGAGATTGGAGTCGAAGAGAAGAGCTGTAGTACCCAAGACCTGAGCCATTAGCAGAAACTCACCGGAGAGTACAGCATTGAAAGGGGTCCGAATCTCGTGAGACATGGTTGCCAGAAATGTCGACTTGAGCTTGTTTGCCTTGACAGCCTCATCTTTCGATTGTAACGCATCAGATCTGGCTCTTTCTGCTTCCTCCTTTGCTAGTTCCGCTGCTTCCTTGGCCTTCTCGGCTTCATCTTTAGCCATCTCTGCCTCATCTTTAGCCTTCTCCGCAATTGATTTCGCAGTCTTAAGCTCATGTATCTTCTCTTGTAGCTCGGCTGTTCGAGATGCAACCTCCGCCGCTAGCTTGCTCGATTGATTTTCCACTTCTTTGTTCAATTCAACCAATACATTGTTCGTTCGATCGAGTTCTTGGTAGATAGAAAGTTTCTCGAGGGATACAGCGGCTTGCACTGATAATACTTTCAATACTTCCCTCTCCTCCATTTGAAATGCATCAACCGAGTAGGAATGTAGGTACAGTACTGCTTGGAGCTGTCTCTGACTGATCAAAGGGAGGCACAACAAAGACTTTGGCTTTTGAGAAAGAAAAAAGGGATCCGTCTCAGCGCTTCCCACAATATTGATCTCAGCTAAAGTTGTTTTCGTGCGAGCTGATAAAAGTTTAGACCAAGCTTGAAATTGAGGTATGGAAGTACCGCAATAGTGACATACGCTTGCCGGTGCCTGAGAAGTCAAATGTAGGTTTAGGATTGTACCAAGTCGCCGTGATCTAACGGCGCTTTGTCATGGAGCTTCAGTTTACCCTCGGCGTAACTTATACCGTCAGCTCGATTTTGCTAGCTAAACGAACGTAGCTTCGACAGCCAAACCACCTTGGTAAGGCAAGATCAACGCAACATAATCAGCTCCTAGTCCTGTTATTTGGACTGTCAAGGCCCGAATACCTGTAGATTTGGCGACGCTGGTGCTAAAACGTTTGATGAGGGCGCTCGTATCATATTCATTCGACCTGTCCGAAAGTTAACGTCATCATATTTCTTGTACATTGCCAATGCCATTCTACTTGTTAGCACGCCGACTGAAATTTAGATACTCCAATCCCGCTTTTAAATCAAGTCTCGATACACCAAATTCTTCCCCTGCTATTAGTATTGCAGCAAGCACATACCGCCGCCAGACATGGAAGAGCGTCGACGAGGGGTCGCAGGTCTCGAGGAAATTGGCGTAAGCTCCACTTTAAAAGCATTCGCAGCGGCCAACATCTTGTGTGCCTTATACCTACACCCCCATTGCCGATAAAAAGCCGCCGCTGCAATATAGTAGCTGAGCGTCAACAAGATCAAGGCCGGGGATTCACCCAGTAAATACTTTGGAGCTTGGACCTAACTTCCGTTTTAAAAAATCGGCGCACCTCTGATTAGATAGTCGGTAAGCGGGTGAACCTTTCATTGAGAAAAGCCGCACAATCTAATGTATTTTGCCGTTCCGCTTCATCGATTGCTAGATCGAAAAGTTTAGTTCCCTCCAGATTAGGTCCACGTCAACCAGAGACCATGCCTCTGTGACACTTGTCCTGCAAGCTAATTCAGCTTGTAAATGCAACAGACGTGGTTTCAGGCGGGCGTTTTGATCGCTCCATTTTTCCAAATTGGTCAAGAATTTCTCCACTCGACTTTCCTCGACTCCGTCACTGATCAAAGATAGCGCGAGCCAGTAACTGCTATAGGCAGAATAATAACCTAATGCTTTTGCTACAATATTAGCATGGTAATCAGCCCAGAGTAAGGTTACCGTTTTCGTGAAGTTCATTGAGTATCTCGGCATATTTCTTATGAGTTTTCCCTTTCTCTAATACAAAGGAAACAACGCATCTCATTATTGCATATCTGTTGTGTTAACAAACAACTTGACTAGAAAGTACATAACGAGCTGCATTTGCATCGCTCGGCTTTCAACGAAGGCTTGAACATTCGGCAAGGTGTCATCGAGGACTGAACCCTTTTGCAAGATGCTGACATCCGGTTCGTTTTTGGCTTTGGAGAATAATTGGAACAGCTCTTGTGGCGTGTCACCTACGCGATATTAAGCTTCATCACGGACCGCATACAATGAAATTTACAGTCTTCCCTACCCATTAGCCAAAAATTGTGGGATGTTACCTCTTATAAATCCGTATCGTTTCTTGATAAAACTCTTGTCTCAATGCAATCGCCTTTGACACTGGCTCTCCGCAGAAAAAGGCACTAATGATAAGAACCTTTGTCGATCCATCAAACCCGCAAAGCATATTACCCTGGCAATTAGCGCATTTAAACGAGACAAAAATTCACGTAGGCATATAATCCAAAGTCAACAGCGCTTACTGACGTCTCTCCAAGCTTGCAAGCTATTATCGAGGCCTCCATTCCAGCAGGCCAGTCACCAAGGTTAACATAATCGATTGCTATGGCGCATCAGTCATTAGAACTAGGTGATAGAACACCGATAACGCACCATACACGACAGCTCAGTAACTTCGATGCTCCGAATTCGGTCAGCATGCTTTTGGCGGTTTCGATCGCAGCTCTCGTCAAAATTGAACTTGAGTTGAAGCGAGCCGGGTTGGAGAGGCCGAATGATAGGGTGGCTAACTGAAGGTTAAAAGGAGACTGGAAGTGAGTACGTGAAACGCCGTCTGAACGCATTTTCCATACTGAAAGGCGAGTGAGATTCCCACTGATGGTATAGTGTGGAGAAGATGAGGAGCAGCCCACGCTAACGGAGCAGTAATCTCGACGAGAACTGAGTTAATTGCTAAGAGATAATCGTCTTTTAGAACGGGGAGAGTTGCGAAGGATTTTGCGAAGCCTTGTTCTCGACACGCATCTAGAATTTGATTCCAAAGATCCATCTCATATGAAGCCACTAGCTCTGGATTGTCGAGAATAGGAGGAAGGCTGAGATGTCCCATCGAAGTCAGTGCTTCTATGCCTCGGGAAACACATTGTGCATTTTCGCCCTTGAACAACAGGATACGACAATGATGCATAACGATTTGCATGGCAAGAGTCCTGTCACAGAAGCTCTTCGTAAGTATCATAGAACAAAGCTCTTCGGCCTCTTCATAATTCACAGAGCTGCGAAGTTATCTTGTGATACACTCTGTGTTTACCTGTAAAGTGCGATGATTAGGTTCAGAAAAATCGAACGAGCCAGCTCAGTATAATCTGGAAGAGTCTCGATATCCGGGGTACCTAATTGACGGGCGCTTCTGGCGAAACCTAACGCTCTCTCGAATGACGCAGACTCTAAGGCTCGTTCAGCGCAGGTATTGTTGAGCGATGCGAACTGAAGCCGCTCTTCCTGATCGATAATCAAGCTAAGGCATTGGTTGGCATGATTGCATATCGACTGTCAATGAGCCAGGGTACTCAGAAGGCCCTCACAAATATACTAGCCTCGTCTAGTTCATTCTCTGCAGACCCATGTGTACCAGTCTGCCGAATAAGGCTTTTAAGGACCCGACATAGTTTTAAATGAACAATCTGAAGCTCAGTTTGTGGAATAAGTGAGAAAAAGGCTTGTTGAATGCGACTTGAGGATCAGATATTTTAAGGAAGAATGAATACTCATGAGAGAAGGAATAAGACATTACTGCTCTCTCAGCATGAAATGAAATGGTAGAAGCATTTTCTTTGGGGCTGTAATCGTCGTCGTACCGGGGAGAAGTGAGAGGCCTTCTGTTTGGGCTTATTCCCTTTCGCTATAATGTTACAAGTAGCCCGCAGTGGTCTTTACATTTGAGGAATCCAGAAACGCGTTCTAGCGTGGTCAGTAATAAACTTTCTACCATGCTGTACCTTCAATCGTTCGTCGGTAGTAATAATCAACCCAGCCATCACTGCAGGCCATAAAGTCTGGGTGATCTAAAAATCAGAGCCACGACTGAGAAGGGGCTACTTCTTGAGCCGAAACGTCAAAAACATTGGAGAGTATGAAGCTGTTGAACTCCCTATTTCCAAGGCAAGCCGCGAACTTCAGCACTTCAATTGTATCTTTATGGATCGAGTCCTGAAGAGTGTTTTGAACGAGGAATTCGACAATGTCTTCAGACACCTCCAAGTTTGCAATTTCTTCTTCTTTCCATTCCCACGCCATAGAATCGAAGTCATAGAAAATTAGGTTGTGGTCGACCAAAGTTTTCATGAACTACAGATGAGCGGCATTGACGCAACATTTACAGTTTCGATGAAGAAGGGATTGCCGCCAGTATGTTTCAAGACAAATTCACATAGCCGGAAGAAACGTTTGTTCTGAGGTGTTCTCCCGTTCTCCTGGCGAGGAATGACCAGCGCATCAGCTATAAGATTTTCAAGGTCGTCCTATAGTGAGAGACGTCCAGATACAAGCTTACCAATTGAAGAGGCCCAACTTGAATCTTTGCAATAGTGTGATTTTCACCAAACTCGTTCTTGGACTGCAACTTGTCCACGCTCTCTTGGATTTTCGCTGCCGTCGAGGGAGACAACTCATTCATACGGTGACACAAGATCATCAAACAATTGCGAATTGGTGAGGCAGACCCGCGAGCTGAGAAAGAGGAAATGAGTCCAGCGAGCACCGAAGCTTCTGCTGCCGACGACCACTGTATGTCATCAATGAACAAGACCAGCGGGCGTTCAGGGATAGCAATGCAGCCCATGAAGGTTCGCACCAACCGCACCATTCGATCCTCTGCTTCTGACGGACCAACTTCTATCTTTTGGTAAGGGAATTCATCCTTCGGAAATAGTTTCTCCAGGACAGGAATCATTTCGATCAGAATTGTGAGATCATTTCCAATGACTGATGCTATCGTATTTTTGAAGAAGTTGGAATCCTCGGTACTGTTGAAGAACAGTTGTCGTGCAATGTCAGAGATGAACTGGACCTACGATCAAAATCGATTGAAGAGCTTGTACAGTGCCAGTATAAGGAACGTCTTCACTGTATTGATCGAATTTCGCACATGCTACTAAAGCGCCTTCTTGTTGCATCCTTTCCAGAGCCTCACGCACTAAATAAGTTTTCCCAGACCCCGGGTGGCCGTTCACGATGCAGATCCCCGAGCTACCGGAAATTTGTAGCCCTCTGAAAGCCTCGGTCAAAATATGCAAGGGTTCATTCCTGCCATATAATACTGAATTAGAGACCTCCTAGAGCACAATTACGTCTTGGAAATTTGAACCTTGCACTTTGATCCACTTGTCCTACTACAAAGTTTGGGGAGGTCTTTCCTTCGCCGATAGCACGCAAGTCATGTATGAGCCCCTTAGCTTGGAAGTTAGCCTGATTCATCTGGCTAGTACCTGTTTGATATCTCGAATCAGGAGCCTTCTCCAGGAGCTGCAGGACCAATTGATCTAACAGGGCATGTTTGCCAGCTGTAGGTGGAAACGGGACCTGTGCACGGTGCCCGGCAGAAATTTCGAGGGCACTTTCCATTGTAATCACACCTCCTCGGACAAACTCCCCGAACAACGGTGTTCCGCTGAGAAGATGATAGAATATTGCACCGAGGGAATAGAAGTCTGCACGGTAGTCCACTAGCAATCAACAAATTTGAATGGGTGTTACACAATAGCTTAGTTCCACCGAGTGCCTCTGGAGCCAAGTAATGTATACAATGCGAGATCGGAACTGAGGAATCCCCAATCTGTGATGAAGGGTCATCACTTGCAGGTGTACCGCTCTCCCCAAGCAATGCACTCTCAGTGAAGTCACGAATACAAACAAAGATTTCACTATACTTGAACCAGAAGCTAATGATTTCTGGGCGCAGGTTGCCATGCCTCACCTGCTTCTCATGAATTTGCTCTAGGATTTGAACGATCTTGACCGCAAGCAAGCAGAACTCGGAAATTGGCGGGGGGCTGTATGTCGAGCTTATAGCGGAGTCGAGATACGCTTGCTTCAAGTTCCGTTCCCCTGGATGGTATTTGGAAATAAGAGCGATCTGAGACTTGTTGGGTGACGCTTTCCAGAGAAGAGGATAAGTGATGCCATCCATTGGAGTGCCCGTGTGAAGATATAATAGACTAAAATTAACAAGAGATTCGAGTAATTAACAAGAGATCGAGTAATTAACAATGGATTCGAGTAGATTTACATCTTCCACTCTTGACGCAATTTCGACACTGTTGTAGGCTCTACTAATCAGACGGCGAGCAAGGCTGACTTTTACCAGTCGCGATAGTGAGAAGGACTTCGCGGCGAAGATTGGATGGCTTCCCAGTCAATGGATCAACTTTCTCATCCCTCCATATGCCTCGATAACAAAAGAGAGATTTGAGCTGCCACACGGGCTGAACGGCGCCAACTTGGAGAACCAAACCGAAAACGTCATTCGAGGAAAGAAGGGGTCCATCCGAGGAGGCTCCCTGGGAAGCGTTCATCTCTGACGGAATTGGCGTGAACCCGAATCTTCCAGAGGCAGGCTCGTCACGTTTCGCAGGCGAATCTGTATTCATCTTGCGCTATTGTTGGTAATGACGGTGATGTCGGGCTCAAGCTCGTGTCGAGGTCGATCTAGTCTCGAAACCAACAAGGGGGGGTTTGGTTTCGAGACTAAGGTCGATTGATCACTTGCTGTCTATTTACCCAGAATGGATCTGGTTGCTCCGGCGACGGGGCCCCGGCCAGGAACGAGCTGGCTTTTGCCAGGAATTCCGCCGATCCGAGCCGCGTCATCAAGGTTTAACGTGTCAACGAACTTTGCGACAAGCCTACAATGACACAAGACGAAGGTGAAAGGGTCTTTCTTTACATATACGATCTTTCCCGTGGCCTGGCACGCAGTCTTTCGCCTTCCTTGGTCGGTCGTCAGATTGACGGGATATGGCATACCTCAGTAGTCTGCTTCGGCTATGAATTCTATTACGGTCAGGGAATTTTCATAACCGATCGAGTCGGACAGACTCAGTATGGCACTCCCGTTGAGATCAAAGAGATGGGTGTTACTGAGCTCCCGCAGGAGGTAGACTATCTTAGGGAGACGATCTGATTTGTAGGTGTTCATCGAGTATATCGAGAGTTTAAGAGGGATATATACGGCCGATAAGTATCACTTACTCGAGAATAACTGCAATACGTTCACGAATGATCTCTGTCAGGTATCGCGTTTATCGAGAATTCCATCTAAAAGCAGTTTCTTCTGGGAAAAACCATTCCGAGCCACATCAGCAGTTTGCCCGAGGATTTCATGAATACCCCCTTCGGCCAAAGTCTGAGACCGATGATAGATGGCGCCTTTGCTTCCCGTCCACCGCCGACGCAACAACCATACATACCGCCTCAACAGATTCATCAGACTTCCACCACCACTTCACAAACTCATCAAACTATCCGATTTCCAAGCACTACCGCCGAATTCGATTCCCTTATCTCCTCGTCAAATATGGCGGTTGCATTCTTTACCTCCGAAACATGTGGACCATGTAAAATGATCGAACCACACTACAAATCCCTCTCGCAATCTCACACAAATATCATTTTCATGCATATAGACACACATAAACAATTCTCCATTGCCCAAGCCCACGGTATCTCAGCAACACCAACATTCAAAACCTTTCTCAACGGACAATTACATTCAGAATGGAAGGGAGCTAACATCTCTGCTCTGGATTCAAATATATCCCATCTACTCGAGGCCGCGAGACCGACTCTACCACCCCATTTGAGAGGAAGTTATAGCCAGTCGGCGATACTATTTCCGAGGGCCCCGCCCATGGAGAAGGTTCTTCCGAAACTTCCGGCCGTGATCCCGAAACCGGTGCTGGAGAGGGTATCGACTTTCTTTGCAGCGAAGGGAGATACAGATGTCCTTGTGCCGCCATTGATGGCGTGGTCAAAAGTATACGTGGATTTGGATTATGATGTCGAGAATGCTTGGATGGTGGTCGATTTGTTGAGGGCTGGGATGGCTGATAAACGCATCAGCGGATGGTTTGCTGTGGATGGACTAGACACTATTGGACAAATTGTGAAAGACGTAAGTAGTCGACAGGAGGAGGAATGGCAATTACGCGTCGTCACGGTGCAACTGGTATCCCCTCATATAAAGATGGACTTTGGCTGACTGATTAGATTGCAAACCTGTTTTCGACGCCGCTGCTTACGAGTGCGAGCTTGAAGCCTTTCTTGCCGGAGTTATTGGAATTACTTACATCTTCACTTTTGGCCAGTGGATCTACTTCGACAATGAAACTCGTCAAAGCCGCTGCATCGGCTT
>Ga0182024_10022392_pt1 | contig 11390 bp, 11 predicted proteins | sample P32metaG_FD_120480 | JGI IMG/M metagenome (GOLD analysis project Ga0182024, IMG submission 120480) | Permafrost microbial communities from Stordalen Mire, Sweden - P3-2 metaG (Illumina Assembly) | ecosystem: Environmental > Terrestrial > Soil > Wetlands > Permafrost | place: Sweden: Stordalen... | reverse complement strand
GGTCCTCGGCGTTCTGGGTTGCGCGGCCATCTCCAGGCTCCTTTCGAGCATGCTCTTTGGAGTCAGCGCCTACGATCCGCTGGCGTTCGCGGGTGTTCCACTGCTTCTCGCCGGCATTGCCTTCCTGGCCAGCTACGTTCCCGCGCGCCGCGCCATGAACATCGATCCCGCTGCCGCCTTGCGGTCGGAGTGAAATTGCATAATGGAAGGATGCAACAGACCGCCAAACAGCGGGTAGCTGTGTTTGGAAGCGGGGGACAACTCGGAGTCGAGCTGGTGGCGGCGTTTCAATCGCGCGGTTACGAAGTGCTCGCCTTCGAGCGCGCCACCGTCGACATCACCGATCAAGCTCACGTCGAACGTGCCATCGCCCAAGCCGATCCCGCCGTGGTAATCAACGCCGCTGCCTATAATCACGTCGATATCGCCGAAAAAGAGCCGCAGGCGGCGTTTCAGATCAATGCCCTCGCCGTGCGAAATCTGGCCATGGCGTGCCGCCAGGCCGACGCGCGGCTGGTGCATTTTTCCACCGATTACGTCTTCGACGGACTCGCCGGCCGAGCCTACACCGAACAGGACGACACCCATCCCATGGGCGCCTACGCCGTATCGAAACTGGCCGGCGAGCTTTACGCCCGCGCCTATCTCGATAAGCCGCTGATCATCCGAACGTCCGGTGTTTTCGGACCCGGCGGACTGGACACCGCCCGCGGCAATTTCGTGGAGCTGATGCTCCGCCTTGCCAATCAGGGCCAGCCAATTCGCGTGGTGGAGGATCACGTCGCCTCCCCCACTTTCGCTCCCGCGCTCGCGTCCCGCACCGTCGACCTGGTGGCGCGCGGCATTCATGGCATCCTCCACGCCGGCGGCGGCACACCCATTTCCTGGTTCGACTGGGCGGTCAAGATTTTCGCCGCTGCGGGCCTTAAACCGCCCTTAAAACCCACTAACGAGCGTGAATTTCGCACCGCCGCGCGCCGGCCCAAATACTCCGCGCTGTCTAACGGAAAGCTGGAATCCTTGGGCATCGATCCCATGCCGTCGCTCGACGAAGCCATCCGTACCTACCTCGATTTGCGAACCCGCCGGACCGCGGACGTCGCCGGATAAGCGCGAAATGATGCCCGATCTTCAAGCCCGCTGCCGCGCGATCGCTTCCAGCACCTGGAGCGATGCACTCGATCAACTCGGCCTTCGCGGCGTGATTGACGGTTTGACCCTTCGCAGTGGAACGGGCCGCATCGCCGGCCCCGCGCTGACCGTAAAAGAAACCTGCGGCAAATATCCCGTCGAAGCTTTCGGCATTGCCGACGTGCTTGACGCCATCACGCCCGGATCAATATTGGTTATCGACCTTGCGGGCGAGCCGATCTCGACGTTCGGAGGCCTCGCCGCGCAGGCCGCCGTTCAGAAAAAAGCAGCCGGAGTGATCGTAGACGGCGCCTGCCGCGACGTCTCAGAAATTCAGGAATCCGGTCTGTGGCTGGCCAGCCGTCATGCCACTCCGCTCTCCGGAAAAGGTCGCATCAAGACCGAAGCGATCAACGTCCCCGTCACCATTCGCGGCATTCCCATTCGTCCCGGAGATTGCATTGCCGGCGATGAAACCGGAATCGTTTGCATCCCCGCCGGCCGCTTGACGGAAGCCCTGGCGATCGCCGAGGAATTAACCGCGCGCGATTCCCAATTTTCGGACGCTCTACGCGGAGGCGATTCGTTTCGCGCCGCGGCCTCCCGTCTGCGACACTTGTAGATTCAAGATGACCAACGCAGAGCAGATTATTCGGGCGCTCCAAGCCGCGGGCGTCCAACGTTTATTCGGAATGCCCGGCGGCGGCAGCAATGCCGATCTCATCGAAGCAGCCCGGCTCGCGGGCCTGCCTTTCACCCTGGGACAGACCGAAACCGCCGCCGCTTTCATGGCCACGGCACAGGCTGAGATCACCGGCCATCCCGGCGCCTGCCTGGCCACCCTCGGGCCCGGCGCGGCGTCGGTCATGAACGGCGTCGCCAACGCATTTTTGGACCGTGTTCCGTTAATGGTCCTCACGGACTGTCACCCCGGCACCATGCAGCATCAAAATCTGCCGCATCGGGAAATGTTTTCGCCGTTAGTGAAGTGGACCGGCCGCCCCACCGCCGACGAAGTTCCCGAAGCTCTCGATTGCGCTCTACAAGCTCTCGAAAGCCTTCCGCACGGCGCCGTGCATCTGGATCTTTCAACCGAAGTCACTTCCGCTCCCGCGCGCGATGCGGAATTTCGTCCGCAACGCCCCGCGCCCGCTCTCCCGGGAATTCCTTCATTCGTAAGGAGCGCGAAGCGGCCCATCTTTCTCATCGGATTGGGCGCCCGCACCGCCGAAATCGCCGCCGCCATTCGCGATCTCTGCGATCGCTTTTCTATTCCGGCGCTGGTCACCTATAAAGCGAAAGGCGTCGTGCCGGACCGTCACCAATGGTTCGGCGGCGTCTTCACCAACGGCACTCTGGAACGCGAAGTCGTGGAAGCGGCGGACCTGATCGTCGCCGTCGGACTCGATCCGGTCGAGCTTCTGCCGCGCCCCTGGAAATTCCATCAACCGGTGATCTCCGTCACCAGCTGGTCCATGCGCCAGTCCCAAATTCCCTTGGCCGCCGAACTGGTCGGCGATATCGCGCACCTTCTGTCCTCCCTTGGCGGATCGCTTCACCAGACCGAATGGAATCGCAAAGAGCTTGCCAGTCTTGTAAAGGCGCAGCGCGACCGAATGCGGCCCGACGGCGACGCGGGCACTCTTCTGCCGCATCGCGTCGCGGAATTAACCGCTGAAGTTTACGCCGGATCGCGCATCACGGTCGACGCCGGCGCGCACATGTTCCCCATCATGGCGCTGTGGCCCGCATCGGAACCCTGTGGCGTTCTGATCTCAAACGGTCTCTCGACCATGGGATTCGCCTTGCCCGCGGCCATCGGCGCGGCGCTGCTCGATCGTTCGAAGCCAGTCGTCGCCTTCACCGGCGACGGAGGCCTGCTCATGTGCCTGGCCGATCTTCGCACCGCCGCCCGCGAAAATCTTCCCGTGCGCGTCATTGTCTTCGACGACGGCGATCTGACACTCATCAAAATCAAACAGGAACAGCGCGGCTACGTTCCAGACGGCGTCAACATCGGCGAAATCGATTGGACCTCGGCCGCCGGAGGGCTCGGCGTACGCGCGCACCAGGTTTCCACCGAAGCCGAACTGAGCACCTGCCTGACCGAAACGGCGGACCATCCCGGCCCGGTTCTGATCGCCGCGAAGATTTCCACGTCGACCTACGAAGCAACTATGCGAGCCTTGCGAGGTTGAGCGTCATGAAACCAGTCACCCGTTGTCTCGCCGAATTTCTCGCCTCGACCACGACTCTTCCTGAGACCGCCGTCGAACACACCCGGCGCGCGATTCTCGACTGGCTCGGCTCCGCGCTCGCCGGCTCGATCGAGCCGCCCGCGCGCATGGCGCAAAACGTCGTTCGCAGCTTCGGCGAATCGGACCAAGCCACTGTCTTTTCCGCCGGCCGAGCCTCCGCCGCCGGTGCCGCCCTCGCCAACGGAGTCGCCTCGCACATCCTTGAATTCGACGACGTGCACAAAGGATCGACTTTGCACGCCGCCGCTCCAGTGATTCCCGCCGCGCTCGCCGTCGCTGAACGCGAGCACGCCGACGGTCAGGCATTCCTGCTCGCGGTCGCCCTCGGATATGAGGCGGCGCTGCGCGTCGGCGAGGCGGTGAATCCCAGTCACTATCGCTACTGGCATCCCACCGGAACCGCCGCGACTTTTGGCGCCGCCGCGGCAGCGGGTTCGCTCCTCCGTCTGAACACCGATCAAATGCAAAACGCGCTCGGCTCCGCGGGAACGCAAGCCGCCGGGCTCTGGGAATTCAATGCCGATGGCGCGATGAGCAAACATCTGCATCCTGGAAAAGCCGCCTTCAACGGAATCCTCGCCGCCGATCTGGCGCGCGAAGGATTCACCGGAGCGACGCGTATTCTCGAAGGCGAGCGCGGGTTTTTTCGCGCTATGAGCGAATCCTACGACGCCGGCCGCATCACCGATGGTCTGGGCAATCACTGGAAAGTCGCCGAGAATTGCTACAAGCTCCACTCCTGTTGCGGCCATACCCACACCGCCATCGACGTGGCCCTCGACCTTCGCCCCTCCACCGAAATCGCCTCCATCGAAATTCAAACCTACGGCCCCGGCTCTGAAATCGTCAAGGAAATGAACCCGCGCTCGCCCTACCAGGCGAAATTCAGCATCGCCTACTGTGTCGCCGCGGCTCTGTTCGAAGGTGTCGTCGGACTCGATCAATTTTCGGAAGACCGCTTCGGACCCGAAGGCGTCCGCGATCCCAAAATCGCCGCGCTGCTCGCCCGAACCCGAGTCGTCGTCGCGCCCGATCTTACTGAAAAATATCCCGCCGCGTGGCCGGCTCGCCTTACCATCACGACTCGCGACGGGTCCACTTTAACCGGATCGTCCGACTACCCGCGCGGCAATCCTGAAAACCCCGTCTCCACCGAAGCACTGCGGCAAAAGTTCACCACGCTGGTCGGTTCGCGCTTCGGAACTGAAACCGTCGACCGCGCTCTTGACGCCTGGCGCGGCATCGAAGAATGCAACGACATGGCCCGCCTATTTTCTGAAATATGACCGGACGCCACTACGAAGATTTCGAGCCCGGGATGGTCATCCGCCACGCTCTCGGCCGCACCATCACCTCCACCGACAACACCTGGTTCACGCTGCTCACTGTGAACACCAACCCCATTCATTTCGACGCGCACTACGCCGCGCAAACCGAGTTTGGAAAACCGCTGGTCAATTCCACTTTCACGCTGGCGCTGGTCACCGGCCTCTCCGTTGCGGATATTTCGCAAAACGCCGTAAATTTAGGCTGGGACGAAATCCGCATTCCCGCGCCGGTTTTTGAGGGGGATACGATTTACGCGCAAACGGAGATTCTGAGCCGCCGGGAATCGAAATCGCGCCCGAATATGGGTTTAGTGGAAATCAAAACCATTGGTTTTAAACAGGATGGCGTTATGGTCATAGAGTTCCGCCGTACTATTCTGGTATATAAACGCGGCCACGCTCCGGAGCGGCCCATTCCTACATTGGAGAAATCAAAATGACAGCAATGCAGTTCCCGCGCACCGAACGCGCGCAGATTAAGTCCAGCCGTTCCTTTCCGATACATACTCCGATCGACGGATCGATTTTCGCCGAGGTCCCCGATTGCGGAGCACAAGAGGCGCGCCGCGCCGCCGACCTGGCTTCCGCCGCTTTCGAGTCCTGGCGGCGAACCACGGCCTACGAACGAAGCGCGATTATGCGCCGTTGGCATGCATTAATCGTGCAAAATGAGTCCGAAATGGCACGTTTAATGGCCATGGAGATGGGAAAACCTGTCACCGAAGGACTGGGCGAAATGAAGTACAGCGCAAGTTTCGTCGAATGGTACGCCGAGGAAGCCAAGCGCGTTTACGGCGAAACCATACCCAGCCAGTTTCCGAACAAACGCCTTCTGGTGGCGCGTCAGCCGGCCGGCGTTGTCTACGCGATTACGCCGTGGAATTTTCCTTACGCCACGGTCACGCGAAAAATCGCACCGGCGCTAGCCGCCGGATGCACGGTGATTCTGAAACCGGCAGAGCAAACTCCGCTTTCGGCGCTTTACCTGGCGGCCTTGTGGGAGGAAGCGGGCGCGCCCGCGGGCACGCTCCAGGTTTTGACGGCGCTCGATCCGGTGCCGGTCTCCGATGTGCTGCTGGACGATCCGCGGGTGCGGGTTCTGACTTTCACCGGGTCGACTCCGGTGGGCATGCACCTGTACGAGCGCTGCGCGAAAACCATGAAACGCCTGGCGCTGGAGCTGGGCGGCCACGCACCGTTCCTGATTTTTGGCGACGCCGATCTGGAAGCCGCGGTTCGCGAAGTGGCCTCCTGCAAATTTCGCAACGCCGGCCAGACCTGCGTCTGCACCAATCGAATCTACGTGGACGAAAAAATCGCCGACGAATTTACCGATCGTCTGGCTCGCGTGGTGACTTCCCTGCGCGTCGGCGATCCTTTGAATCCGGAAACTCAGGTGGGCCCGCTGGTGAACGCGCAGGGGCTCGAAAAAGTTCAGCGTCACATCCGCGATGCGGTCGAAAAAGGCGCGCGCGTCACTCTGGGCGGAACTTCGCCGGGCGGTCTGTACTTCGATCCCACGGTGATCACCGGCCTCGATTCGCGGATGCTGATGATGCAGGAAGAAACCTTCGGTCCGGTCGCTCCTGTCATCCGCTTCAAGGACGACGCCGAAGCGATTCGCCTGGCCAACGACACGCCCTACGGTCTGGCGGCCTATTTATGGACGCGCGATCTGGGTCGGGCGGTGCGGGCGGGGGAAGCCCTGGAATACGGAATCGTCGGGGTGAACGACGGTGTCCCCTCCACCGCGCAGGCTCCTTTCGGAGGAAAGAAGAACTCGGGAATCGGACGGGAAGGCGGACGCTGGGGCATCGACGAATTTCTAGACGTAAAACTTCTCTCCATCGGGTTGCCGTCCTAAGGATTATTTAAGAGTGGTCACCTGCGTCCCGGGCGGCTGCGCCAGCACGAATTTCTGGGGCGTGACGTCCGGCGGATTCATGGTCATGTCGATCACGGTCATGGTGACTTCATATCCGTCCACCGGCCGACGGATCTGGATCACCGAGGGATAAAAAATCTGCCCATATTGCTTCCAGTCCGAGTATCGTGTTTCGCTGACGATGGCGCCCGATGGCGCGAAAGTCTTTTGCCGGACAATCACCAGCGTGTAGCGGTCGAAGTACACCGCGCGGATAAGATCCAGATCGGCGCCGGAGCCGCCCACGACGAACAGAATGTAGATGGCTTTGGTTTCGTCGGTATCGTCTTCGAGCATGGTTCGATCGGCGGGACCGGGCGGCACGATCATCATTGAATTCAAAAACGCGGACGGGCGCAAATTCTCCATTTTGTTGGTCGAGCTCGGCGGCGCGTTATTGTCGCCTTCGATGAAGCGGCTCTTGCTCGGGATATAAACCCGGAAGTCCGGGCCGGTCGAAACCATGTCGAAAATGGTGGAACTGTGCACCACCGGGTCCAGCCCGAGCACGCGAATATCATCGGGACGACGGAACAACACGTCCGTTCGCACGGTGGCGTAATCCGTCAGCTCGCCGCCATACAATTTCCCGACCGAGGCCGACATGTCCGCTCGCATCTTGAAAGACTGAATCGGATCGAAGGCCTCGTGGATGCGATCGATCAGTTGCTCCCTGGTGGCCGTTATCAGCGACCGGTTGGTCACCTTGCCGGGAGGCGCCACCGTCCGGTGCTGTACGAAACAGGAAGCCAGCGGGAAGGCCGCCAGACACAACAGGATTCTGGATTTCCGTGGGGTGGGGAACATTCGTACCGTCGTATTCATGATACCCGGAACGTTGCTACAATCCGGTCAAGATGCGCACGATTCTTTTATTCGCCCTTTGCGCCGTGCTAAGCGCTCAAACGCACCGCCTTACGCTCGAAGATCTTCTCTCGGTGGAAACGCTGGGGGAAACGGTTCTTTCGCCGGACGGCAAAATTTTCGCGATGACGCGAGGCGGCCAAATTGTTCTCTTGCCGGCCGAGGGCGGCTGGCCCGTGACGCTGACCAGTACGCCCGGCGGAAAATCGGGTTTGAGCTGGTCGCCCGACGGCCGCATGATCGCCTTCGCGAGCCAGGGAGGCATCTGGGTGGTCCCGGCCGCCGGGGGCGCGCCGCGACGGCTGACCAACGCCGCTTCCGGTCCCGGCGATCCGCGCCAGGCGTCGGACCGTCAGCCGCTTTATTCCCCCAAAGGCCGCTGGATTCTGTTCGAGACCGGACGCCGCGGCCACAATAACCTGATGGTGGTGAGCGAGGACGGAATGGTGACCGATTTCCTGACCGCTGCCAACGTGGATGAAGAGAGCGCGTCCTGGTCGCCGGACGGCACGCGAATTTCTTACACGGCGCGCGCGCCCGAATATTTCAGCGGCAAGCTGAACGTGGTGAAGTTCGATCCCGCAAAGGGCCAGGCATCCGGCGATCCAGTGACGCTTTACACTTCGCCCACCGATCGCGGCGGCGGATGGCAGATCCGCAAAGCGCAGTGGTCGCCGGACGGCCGCTCGCTCGCCGTGGTCCTGCAAGACAGCGGCTGGGACAATATTTATCTGATCTCCGCGGCCGGCGGTGCGCCGAAACCGCTCACCCGCGGCGAATATGAAGACACCAATCCGGTTTTCTCGCCGGACGGAAAATCACTGGCAATCGTATCGAGCCGCAGGAATCTGGAGGAAAGCGACATCTGGATTGTGCCCACGGACGGCTCCGCGGCGCGGCAACTTGCCAAATTTCCGGTTCCCGGGATGCAATCGCAACCGGAGTGGTCACCGGATGGAACTAAGATTTATTTCCACCATACGTCGCCAGCCGAATCGAACGATCTGATCGCCGCCGATCTGAACGGGGCCACAAAATATCTTACCCGCACGACTCCTAAGAATTTCGAGTCGGCGGTGATGCCGGAGGAAGTTCATTATCGCAGCAAGGACGGCATGGACATCGCCGCGATTCTGCACAAGCCGCGCGGCTTCAAGACGGGCACGAAATATCCGGCGGTGCTGTGGATTCACGGCGGACCGGAGGGTCAGGATACTTTTCGATTTGACGTCTGGCCCCAGTACCTGGCACAAGCCGGCTACCTGGTTTTGCAACCCAATTATCGCGGCAGCACCGGGTACGGCGAAACATTTCGCAACCTGAACGTGGAAGATTCCGGCGGACTTGAAATGGACGATGTCGCCGCCGGCGCCCAATACCTGGTGAGTCAGGGCATGGCCGATCCAAAGCGCCTGGCCATCGGCGGAGGCAGCCATGGCGGCACCATGGTCGGCTATGCGGTCACCAAGTATCCGGACCTGTTCGCCTGCGCCATCGAACTATTCGGGGTGGTGGACCGGGCGACGTTCAACGAGCGGACCAACCGCAACTCGGCCATCCGCTGGATGATGAAAATGGGTGGAACGCCGGAAGAAAAGCCGGAAGTTTATCGCAAAGCGAACACGCTGGCAGACGTCGCGAAAATCAAGACGCCGCTCTTGATCATGCACGGTGAAAACGATCCGCAGGTACCACCCTATGAATCGGCGCAGTTTGTCCGCGCGCTGAAAGAGCACGGCAAGGTTTACTACTATTTCACTTATCCGAACGAGCTCCACGGATTCAGCCAGCGCGATCATCGATTGGACGCGTGGCGGAGGCAGTTGGCGTTTCTGGAGAAATACATCCAGCCGAGATACGGTGTCAGCAGCACGTCGACGGACGATTTGCTGGGACCGCCGAAGCAGTGAATCGACGCGGATGAGAGTTACTGAAAATCGCGCCCGCCCTGGCTTTAGAGACGCGATCAGCGCGGTTGTTTTCCGGTCATTTTTTTCCGCGTGAACTTCATCGCCGACCAATCGGCGTCGATGGAGCAAATTTTATAATCCACCAGCCCGATCGCCAGCGCGACTGCGCGCAGATCGTTCTGGGTCAGGTCCGACGCATACCGGCTCGATCGCTTGGGATACGCGATCCATATCGAGCGACCCTGCGGCAGCCGCGCCACCATGAGATCGAGCCCGTCGTCCACTTCCGCGCGCGACCGCACAAACCAGATCGCCAGGTTGGTCTGCCGGGACATCGCCGGCTTCAGACGAACTCCGTCCTCCAGTTCGCCCAGTTGCTCCTCGAACCCATCCGGCGGGTTGATCAACGCGACTTCATCCTTCAATCCCAACTTTTTCGGTAGCGGCGAGCCGTAAAATTGCCGCATGTAATTTGGAACCGGCGCCTGCGGGCCGTTGCGAATGGCCTGTTTCAACGCTCGCTCGACATTGTTCCAATCCGTGAAAACCGACCCCGGCAGTTCGCCTCGCAGGCGCTCGACTTTCTCTGGCGCTCCGCCCGCAAACACGATCGGGATCTGATTGGTGCTTTTGCTCGAGCGCAAGACGATGGCCACCGCGCGCCCGTGCGACGGCGTTTTGTCCAGGTCGATGACTACCGCCGCCGGCGCGAGATCGCGAATTTGTCCCACCAGCCGCGAAGATTTGTAGGGCGTGGCGTCGACGCGGAATCCCGGCACCTTGAGCGCTCGTTCGTTCCAGCTGATGAGTCTTATGAGTGGCAAGCCTTTACACTAAAAATACACGATGCAAAACCGGTTCATGGAGCGTGCCATCGCGCTCGCGATTGAGAACGTGCGCTCCGGCCGCGGTGGACCTTTCGCCGCCGTAATCGTCGCCGACGATCGCATTGTGGCGACGGGCACCAACCTGGTCACCTCCAGCAACGATCCCACAGCGCACGCCGAAGTGGTGGCGATCCGCGGCGCCTGCTCGGCTCTCGGTACTTTTCAGCTCGACCGCTGCGAAATTTACGCCACCTGCGAGCCTTGCCCCATGTGCCTGGGCGCCATTTACTGGGCCCGGCTGCGCGCGGTTTACTTCGGCGCGAACGCGGCGGATGCGGCGACGGCGGGCTTCGACGACGCTTTCATCTACCGGCAGATCGCGTCGCCGGCGGCCGATCGCGAGATTCCTTTTCGTTCCATGATGCGCGACCAGGCGCTCGCCTGTTTCCGCGAGTGGGAATCGAGCCCCCATCGGATCGCGTATTAGTTCGGTTGTTTCTTTAGGGTATAGACGAAATCGTTCAGCCCGAATTCCGCCGTGCCGGCGTCGACGAAATGAAAATCGAGCTCATTGCCGCAACCGGTTTCGAGGGTCTTCCATGACGATCCGCGAAACCCCAGCTTCGCCGCCAGCTTGGGCGGATCGACCGACTTGTCGCGCCTCTGCATTTCGTCAAACGCGCCTTGGAATAACATGTTGGCGGGATAATCCTTCAGCCGATAATTTGGACGCTCGCAGGCCAGCGCGCGCGGGCCAGTGATTTCGTTCGATTTGACTACGATTGTTTTCCCGACCAGCGACTTCATTTCCGACGAATCCGGTTTGGAATCGGCCCACGGCGCGACAACCGCGGACGCGATCTTCCAAGTCCCCAGGTAAAAGGCGTCCGCCGCCCCTAACGAGGAAAGAGACAATAACGCGGCGCACAGCAGCATCTCGATTTTCAAAAAGGACCTCCGATCGCCCAAGAGAGTAGCATACACTGCGAAATGTGAAATCGAATGCGATAACGTTGCTGCTGCTAGCGGCTCCGGCGTGGGCGGGATTTTGTTCGACCGATGCGGCGGAAGCCCGGCACGACTTTCAATTTTTTGCGGGGTACTCGCCAATATCCGCGACGCTGATCGGAACCACTGCCGATCGCCGG
>Ga0182024_10022391_pt1 | contig 11390 bp, 12 predicted proteins | sample P32metaG_FD_120480 | JGI IMG/M metagenome (GOLD analysis project Ga0182024, IMG submission 120480) | Permafrost microbial communities from Stordalen Mire, Sweden - P3-2 metaG (Illumina Assembly) | ecosystem: Environmental > Terrestrial > Soil > Wetlands > Permafrost | place: Sweden: Stordalen... | reverse complement strand
CTCAGCCCATCGGCGCGCCAGCGGATCCGCAGGGTCGTTGCCGAACCGCTCGTCGACCCACGGTTCCGTCGGAAGGAACGCGCGCAGCGCCCCGTCCGACTCGTCGACTCGCATGGCTGAGAGCCCGCCGCGACCGATCACCCCGCCGGACGCGCGCTCGTAGACCAGCCATTTGTGGAAACCGACGGCATTCCAGATCCGTTCCGCGCTCTCAGCCTCGCGTCTGGCGTCGTCGCGAGTGAGTCTCCCTGCGTACCACTCAGCGATCGCGTCGTCATCGAACACCTGGAAGTAATCCTCGGCGTGTTCGGCACGGATCGGTTCCAGACGCAGGCGCTCCGTCAAACGAACACGAGGCTTCGGACCGACAGTCGGCATGACCCGCCTTTCGCTGCGAGATGTCGAGGTTCCGGTCACCGAACTTCGTGTGCTCGGCCGCGAAACCCACCGGCCGAGACGTGTTCGATCAATTTTGACGATCGACCGCTGGTGGTCCCCGACACCTGTGGCCTGGAGCCAGCATCGCGCTCCGCCAACATCGTCTGGAGATCATTTGTGCCGCACATTGGGTGAACGGGTCTGTCGGTAGTGCTCAGCTTGGGCTTCACCGGCGAACCCGGGCCTACGCTGTGCTGAATGGATCGTGGGTCCTTCTTCTACGCAGTGGACGGCACCTTGCGGGTTCGCCCGTTCGATGGGGACGCTCATGACGCGCGGGCCGAGGAGTGGCGCGAGGCCGGGCTGACGTTGAATCCGAGCCTGATCGACCCAGCACCCGCGACGTTCGTCTCGCTGATCTGCACGGATCTGTTGCGACCACCCGAGGAGCGGTAGGACCCGTCGATATCGCGGAATATTCCGTCGCCGGCCATGACCGTCGGCGGGGAGGATCGCTTCCTCACGGCGTCGCGGGCGTGTCGGTGTCACGATCGGCAGCACTCGGGTGTCGATGCAGTCAAGCGGATGAGGCTTCGGTGTTGTCTGGATGAGGTCGTCGCGCTTGGGTCTGTAGCGATTGCAACGAGTGTCGAGGTAGAAGTTCCTCGCTTGTTGCGGTATAGCGCCGTATGGTGAGATCGCGGTATCTGTTGTTGGGGGACGATATGAGAGCGACGTTGAGAGTCGTTGTCGCCCTGATGTTGCTTTCGGGCTTCGGTGCCGCGTTCGCGACGCCCGCGTCGTCACTCACGCCGGCGTGGTCGGTCGTGTCGAGCGTGAGTCCGGCAGGTCCGCCGAATGGTCAGTCCTCTAGCGCCTTTTCTGGGGTTTCGTGCGGCGGTGCGGCACCTTGTTTTGCTGTCGGTCAGCGCGAGACGGCGACGGGAACGACCGCCACACTGGTGGAGCAGCCCACGGGGTCGGGCTGGACGGTTGTAGCGAGCCCGAACGCGTCCGGCGCGACCGCGAGCGTCCTGTCGGGTGTGTCGTGTTCGAGTTTCAAGTTCTGCGTCGCGGTTGGAGGTTCGTCCACCAAGTCCCTGGCCAAGACGCTGATTGAGCGCTGGAACGGCGCGACGTGGTCGATCATGACGAGTCCGAACCACGGCACCGGTTCGAATGGTCTGGCAAGCGTTTCGTGTACGAGCATGACGAGCTGCTTCGCGGTCGGTAGCTTCGACAACGGGTCGTGCCCTACGGCCCCCGGGCCGACGTGCTCGCCACCGGTCCAGACACTCGTCGAGCGTTGGAACGGTGCGACGTGGTCGATCGTGCCCAGCCCGGACCTCGCACTGCAGCCCGGACTCGCGCAAAGAGACGACTTCTTGTTGGGGGTGTCGTGCGCGACCGCGACGAGCTGCTTCGCGGTCGGCGGTGACGCCCGAATCGGCGTCTTCGACGGCAGTTTCACCTACCACGACGAGCAGACACTCATCGAGCGTTGGAACGGTTCGACGTGGTCGATCGTCAAGAGTCCCGACCCCGGCACCGATTTCAACGAGTTGTCGAGTGTGTCGTGCCCGAGCGCGAACAGCTGCTTCGCCGTCGGCAGTTTCGCGAACGGCCAGTATTTGGAGTCATCCCCGGGATATTCGCTGATCGCACACTGGAACGGCATCGTGTGGACCCACGTCGCCAGCGCGAATCTCGCGAAGGCCACAACCACGGAACTGTCCGGAGTGTCCTGTTCGGCTCCGGCGAGTTGTGTCGCCGTCGGCGAGGCCGACCATGTGTCGTCGTCTGGTCAGCAAGGGTCGACGCTCATCGAGACGCCTGCAGGCACGAGCTGGTCGATCATGCAGAGCCCCAACCCCGCGCCAAGCAGCGCCCTCAGCGCGGTCTCCTGTACAAGCACGTCGAGCTGCTACGCAGTTGGGGCCGGTGGCTCCGGCCATACCCTCGTCGAAACGCATTCCTGACAAGAAGCGACGCTCCGCCACCCGAAGCTCCTTGTTGTGTGAAGACGCCGCCGCTCCCCACGCCAACACGCTGCTCGGCGACAAGGAGCTGGCTGGGCGTGCACCGACCGTCATGACCGGAGGGATACCCGCCGCAGCGTCGACGACGATGTGTCCACGTGCGGACTCAGTGTCGAACGTCGTCGATATCGCGGCAGTCGGTCACATTCCACCAAGTGCCCCGATGAGACTTGCGACAGAGAGACGCAGTCCACATGATCGTGGATCGGGTTCGCGAACCCCCTTCAGGCGAGAGCGCACCGAGGTGACCACGCGGGGAGTCAGGTTGAGGTCTGACCTCTCGGTGAGATGCCCCAGTCTGTTCATGTTGGTTGCAAGCCGCGATGCCAGCGTTGCCGGTCGTCACTTTGTGCCGGACTCGCGGGCGATGTTGTCAGGGAAGCTTTTGCATCATCGCGACGAGTTCGTCGCGTCGGAGACCGCTGCGGCGTCCGAGGTCGACGAGTTCCTTCATCTTCGCGACGATGGCGCCGCGCTCGGGGGTCCCGCTCACAATGATCGCTCGGCCGCGGCCCATTTCGAGGAGGCCCTCGTCTCGAAGGAGACGCAGCGCGCGCAACACCGTGTTGGTATTGACCTGGAGCACGGCCGCGAGGTCTTTCGCTTGGGGGATGCGTTGGCCAGGTGCCGCTTCGCCGTCGGCGATCGCGCGGCGGATCTCAGCCGCGACCTGTTCGTGGAGGAGCATTGGATCACCGCGATCCACGGGAGAGAATCGGGGCCGATGATCTCGGGCTCGTGTTCGGGTTCGCTTGACAGCGCTCATAACACTACTGATACTAGCGTCAGTGACGACGACGGGCTCGGTTCGAGGATCGGCGTCCGGTCCGGCGACCGCAATCGCTGACCTGACGACGACCGGCGACGACCGCGCGGCTGAGGCGTTGTTCCGGGAAGCGAAGCGACGTCGACGTCGACGGCGGCTCATGGGCTTCTCGGTGGTAGCCCTCGCGGTCGCCGGCCTCGGGTATCTGGCGAACACACGAACGACGTCGCACGCAAGCTCGGCGCTCCCGAAACCCGTAGCGAAGGCGCCTGTGCCGCGGGCCAGGACATCCGTCGCGGTCCGTCCTGCGAGCTTGACGCCACGACAACCCTACGGCTTGGCCGTCGCACCGGACGGGACGCTCTATGTCGTCGACGTCGGTCGCGACCAGGTCTTGACGCGGCTGGCGGACGGCAAGTTCAAGGTCGTGGCCGGCAACGGACACTACGGACGCTCAGGCGACGGCGGCCCGGCGACAAAGGCCGAACTCCGACTCCAGTACTCGTCCGGCATCGTTGTGGCGAACAACGGCACGCTCTACATCGCCGATTCCGGCAACCGGCAGGTTCGCGCCGTGCTCCCGAACGGCACGATCGAGACCGTGGCCGGCGACGGGAAGGATGGACTTCTCGTCGGCGCGAGCCCCGCGCTCTCGGCGTCGATCGGCTCTCCGGCTGGTGTTGCGATCGGCCCGGACGGCGACCTCTACATCGCCGCAAACAATATCCTGCGTCTGACGCCGGCCGGGACGCTCGACTGGGTCGCCGGCACTCGCGTCGGTCTGCCGGCGTGCGGGAGCATCTATTGCAACCCGGCGGGCGAGAGCGACTTCCTGGGGCCGGGGAACCTTGCGTTCGACGCCGCGGGCGACCTCTTCGTCTCCGACGGCAACGGGTTTGGTCTCTACGAGATCGCCGCGCACGGCGCGCTCAGCTATCTCGGGCAGTTCCGGGGCGACGGCGCCCCGGGAGCGCTCGCCACCGCACCCGACGGGACAGTCATCGAGGCGTGGCGGGACGGACTGACTCGTCTCATCCGCCAGGAGCCGACTCCACGGGCTCCTGTCGGAACGGATATCGCCGCCCACGATCTCGGCGACGACGCCAAACTCGATGCGACGCTCGGTCGAGACGGGAAGTTCAAGAACGGGTTCATCGGCGGTGACGGCGTCGCCGTCGGGCGCAATGGCGACATCTATCTGGACACCAATACGGGTAACGGGTTCACATCGGTGAGCGCAGTCGTGCAAATCAGCCCCGACGGACAAGTCAAGTCCCTGTGGAGGTCCTAACCGACTCGCCAACCAGTCCACCGATCTGCGCGACGTAGCGGTCTGGTTTCGGGACTCAGTGGTGGCGCGGCTCGGGGTCCCGAGCTGCGGCGTGGTTCGGCCCCCGGGCTGCTCGTGTGTGCATCCGGTGATGAGGTTGCGCGTGGGCCGGAGCGGTGATCGCGATTGTGTCGGCTCGGTGTCGAAGGGCGGGCCGCGGCGCGAAGTTGGCGGGTCCTGTCGACTTTCGGCTGCTCGTGACGTGGTATCGGTGTGCGCAGAGCTGTCGAGAATTGCGGGTCGGGCGGAGGAGGGTCGGATTCAGGATTCGATGACGAGTTCCCTGAGCTGTTCGACGCTGGGTATCGGGCCGCGTTCCGACTTTTGGGTTCGCGGGACGACGCGGCCGAATGCGCGCAGGAAGCATGCGTCCGAGCGTTCGCGGACTGGAAGAAGCTCTCGATGCTCCGGCCCGCGGGCCGCTCACGCACGATCCGCGGCAGCGGGCGCTCCAGTTCCTGACCCGTGCCGCATGCCGAAGAAGTGCGACGGCCCACGTTGACCCATAGGTGTACCGTCCGCATGAATGCTGATCAGAACTGTCTGCATGTCGGTGATTGCACTCAGCATTGCGGTGCTGTTCTCGACGGTAGATCTGACAACCTCATCAGCCGCGACACTCAACGTGCCAACAGAGGCAACGGTTGCCTCGCCGATTGTGAAGGCGTCGCCCAGCACGCGGCTGATCGATTTTCAAGTCGTGACCGTGACGGGCAAGCACTTCAGTCCTAGCGCACGGCTCGCAACTCTGGAATGTCGAAGAGGAGCTGCGGGAGCGGGAGGTTGTGATCCGAGCACGATCGTGTACGTCTGGTCCAACACACACGGCGCGTTCACGTTGCGCCGCCGCGTGCGACGCCTGATCACGGTTGGTCAGACCCTGGTCGATTGTGCCGGACGGAGAGGCTGCCTTCTGGGTGTCGGGAACGTCACGAACCCCAAACAAGGAGACAGTCAGACCGTCTTCTTCAATCCGAAGATCCCGGCGGTGCTCCCGAAGGCCAACAAACGGCCCGTCAATACAGTTATCACATACAAAGATCGCGACTGCACACTGCAATACGAGTTCGGCACGATCTACGGCGCCGCATACGCGAAGGTACGTGCCGTCCGCGAGAGCGTCGGCGATATCTGCCTCATCCAAAGCCAAGTTGTCGCTCAACGAGGACCAACAATCCTGATCAGTGGATCCACACGGTTCTCTTGCGGGGCGAACACCAAGAGCATATGCAGCCCCGCCGCCTACACGACATGGCGGCAATCCACGGTTCCATTCGCAACCGGATTCGCCGCGCACATCAACGTGATCGAAATCCGCAACCGGAAACCCCACCGCCACGGCTTCAGCGTGTCTGCGTTCTAACTCGTTCAGGGCGCTCATCGTCGGTACGTCAGCGCCGAGAAGAAGAGGGCGCCTTGGCGCGGACCCCCGAATCGAACCGCGCCGAGGGTGAACGCCGCGGTCGACTTGCAGGCACCCGGCGGGCCGGTCACAGACCTGTTTCGCCACCCAGATCCTGCGGATAGGAAGCCCAGAGTCCGAGCTCCGCGCTTCACCCGCCCCGACCGTGGGTGATCGGCGGGAAGGCGTGGGTTTGACGCAGCCCACCGGGATTATTCGGCGGTCCAGCCTTCGGTGCGGCGTAAGCGGTCTCGCCATTCGAGCGCAGAGGCTGTCATCTCGGCTGATTCGCAGTACGCGATGAGATCTTGGATTTGCCGAACCATCGCAGCCTGACGTTCCGACCACGATGGTCCGAACTGTGCCGCGGCGAAGAGGTCATCGAGCGCGTCCACGGCTTCGGGATGGTGCATCCGCACCAGCCATTCGGTCCACGCGAGATCTTCAATCGGACTCCCAATGTGGGCCGATTCCCAGTCGACGACGCCGGTCACGCGATCTGCGGTGAGGTCGAACAGCATGTTTTGTGGTCCGAAGTCGCCGTGCACGATGACTGGCCCGGTCCCGTCGAGGCCATCAACGATCCAAGGAGCGAAGCTCTGGAGCCGAGCGAGTGTGGCGCCGACGAGACGTAACACCTGCGGGGCATGTCCTTCCTCGATGAGGTCCTGGCCGTGACGACCTGGCAGCAGACTGAGCGTCATGCTCGGGACGGCCAGGTCATATTCCACGACCGTGGCGATCGGGAGGTGCTGGCCCAGGGCCTTCAGGCATACCAACTCGCGACGTGCGTTGTCCCATCGGCGCGGTCCGTCATAGGTCTTGTGCACCTGGCCCGCCGCACTGCGCGTGAAGTTGGTATAGCCATGAGGCAGCTGGTCCACGTACGTATCATTGCCGCGGCTCGGCAGTCCACGAGCGTGACCGCTCCGGGAGATATTGGCGAAGGCTCGTGATCGAGCGAACGTAGGCGTGTTCGACCGGCAAGACCGCTGGCACGGAACTGCGGATTGTGGTGTCCGGCCATCCGGGGGCTCGGAAGCCGACCGTGGCCGCTGCCCTGTTGTGTGAGCTCGAGCCCCCTATTGAGTATCGACGCGATCAAGGAAATGCTCGCGGATCCGCTCGAGCTGGGTGACGAGCAAGGGTCCGGGCGACTCGGTGACGCGGTGCCCGAGACGGTGTTCGGCCGGGCGGTCCTGACCTGAGTTCATGGCGGAACGATGAATGCGTCGTGCGTGCCGCGCCAGAGCGAGAACCGTGCTGGCCGGTTCGAGCGAGGTCTTCTGTTGGTGTCAGCGCGCGATCGCCGAGACGCGGAAGCGGGCGAAGTCGGGCCGACACGCCATCCACGGTGTTGTGATCAACCTCGCCCTGCTCGATGATGCCCTCGCGACTGCAGTCACCGCGGCGCCATCGCGTCTCGGAGGAGCGTTGTTCGAGGGGGACACCACCGACGGCTTCATGACCGACGCCTAGGTCAAATAGGCGCGGTCAGCCCAACTCGCGCATGCGAACCCGTCGCTGTGTCAGGACGCGTCGACGTAATAGAAGACCTCAGGGTCTCCTGTGTCGAGTCCGTCGACCAGGCCTGCCCGCACCCAGCCAAGCTTGCTGAGGAGGCGTTGCATTCGGTCGTTGGACACATTGGTCGAGGTGAAGACGCGGCTTGTGGCACATGCAGTAACCGAGGCGGCGAGGAGGGCAGCGCCGATTCCTTGTCGCCGGTGCTGGTCGCTGACGTACAGAAGGTGCACGAAGCCACACTCGAAGAATGAGCAGTCCTGGATGGCGTAGCCGACGATCTCTTCGTCCTGCTCGGCGACGAGCATCTGGCGCTCGGCGAGACGGGCCTCGAGGAGACGCCCCCTGGACCCGTCGGGACGTCGTGCGATGTCGTCGATGGCGATCACTCGCAGTAAGTCGTCACCCGCCGCGGCCCGGATCTCCACGCGAACATCGTTGCACGTTCTCTGGAACAGTTCCGACTGGGTTGTCGACCGCGGAGCCCGCAGTACCCACAGCTGTCGCAGAAATCGCGCCTGCCCGTGGACGTCACGAGCACTGGGATCGCTGTTGTTGGTCCGGGCTTGGGAGACGGCAACGGTGATCGGAGTGAGCGAGCGATTGGTGGCTGTCGTAAGGTCAGTCGTCATCGCGTCTGTTATTGCGCTCGAGGCGGTACTCGGCGTGCGATAATTTCCGTGCGGCAATTTCGTGGCATGAGCGTTGCGAAGCAGGCAACCTTTGGAGTGCGGGGCGGCTCACCCGGGAAGTGATCTCGACGGCCAGTTCACACGTGGTCTGACGGCCAGGCAGCGCCTTGAGGGGAGAACGACGTGCGGATGTACCTCTCTTCGTTCCGCCTGGGTGATCACCCCGAACGTCTACTGGCCCTGGTTGGACTGCCTGGATCGGCGGCAGTGATCGCGAACGCGATGGACGGCGCGCCGGAGGAAACGCGAGCGGACGCGGTCCAACGCGAGTTGGTTGCGTTGCGAGGGCTTGGTCTCGAAGCCGAAGAGGTCGATCTGCGTGGCTACTTCGACGAACCAGCACGGCTCGCAGGCGACCTTGCTCGGTACCAGCTTGTCTGGCTGAGAGGCGGGAACGTCTTCATGCTTCGGTATGCCCTGGCGGCGAGCGGAGCCGACGCGGTCATCACCGATCTCGTGCGGCGCGACGCGTTGATCTACGGCGGGTACAGCGCCGGACCGTGTGTGCTGGCTCCGAGCTTGCGCGGTTTGGAGATCTGTGACGATCCGAGCCTCGTGCTCGCGACGTACGGAGTGCCCGCGATCTGGGAGGGAATGGGGCTGCTTCCGTATGCGATCGTGCCGCACTACGAATCGCCCGCACATCCAGAGACGACGCTCTGCGGAATGGTCGCCGAGCGGTACCGAGCCGAGGCCGTGCCACATCGCACGTTGCGGGACGGCCAGTCGCTTGTCATCGATCGCGGAACCACCGCGATCTGGTGAGGTCTATCCGGCTTGGCGTGCGACCATATCGGCTGCTGCCACTGCGCGCTCCGGGTTGAGATAGCGGCCGCGGATCCCGCCAGGTCCGACCGCGGCCGGTGGCTGGAGATCGTGGTCGAGGTCGTACACGACCACCTCACCGGTCGGCAGGTTGAGTTCGACCACCTGCTCCGCCGTGAGGCCGTCGAGGTGCTTTACCAGGGCGCGCAGCGAGTTGCCGTGCGCGGCCACCAGCACGGTTGCTCCGGATCGCAGGTCGGGCCCGATCGCGTCCTGCCACCACGGCAGCATCCGTTCGAGCACGTCCTTGAGGCATTCGGCGCGAGGCAGCACGTCGCGGGGCAGGTCGGCGTAACGCTCGTCGATCCCGGAGAGGGGATCGTCGATCGCGAGGGCGTCGGGCGGCACGTCGTACGAGCGGCGCCAGATCTTCACCTGTTCGAGTGAGAACTGCCGCGCGGTTTCGGCCCGGTTCTTGCTCTGGAGCGCGCCGTAGTGCCGCTCGTTCAGGCGCCACGACCGACGAACCGGCGCCCACGAACGGTCGCACTCACGCAACGCGAGTTCAGCCGTATGAATCGCTCTACGTCGCAACGAGGTGTGCACAAGGTCGGGGCGATCCCAGCGTCCGCGAGGACGCGGCCCGCACGGATGGCCTGCGCGCGGCCTGCTTCGGTCAGGTCGACGTCGACCCACCCCGTGAAGCGGTTCTCCAGGTTCCATGTGCTCTGGCCGTGGCGCAGCAGCACGAGTTGGTACGGCGCGGTAGCGGGACTCCCATCGTTGCTCCGCCACGCCATTGTGCCCCGCGGTCCCGGCGCGAGGCCGTCGCGCGCTCAGAATGCAAGATCTCCACGTGGTGACACATTGTCTTCGGGCAGCGTCCGATCGGTGCCGGACCACGAAATCGAAGAACGGCGCGTCACTGGTTCAGCGCGACCCAGCCGGCGGATCCGACGAAAGGCGATCGCTACCCGCGTCAAGGAGGCGACACTGCCCGTTAACGAGGCGGGTCGCTTCCCGCTTGATCATGGTGCGATCGCAGGTTGAGCGGGACTGGCAGCGGAGCAAGTGCGGCGAACGCGAGGAACTACCGTGACGCAGTGGTGCGAGCACCGTTCCAGGTCCTGGTGTTGCTCTTCCGGCGCGCCAGCTCGGGCGTCTACGAGTTCGCTGTGCTGTGCCGAATCGACGATGGCTGCTGGCAAGGCGTCGCAGGCGGTGGTGAAGACGAAGAGACTCCAACGCAGGCGGCAATCCGAGAGGTCGCTGAAGAGACGGGACTCTCGCCGACAGAGCCGCTGTATCGGTTGACGACAGCGTCCCATATCCCTGTCCGGACGTTCTCGACGCGGCATGAGTGGCCGCCGAACACTTACGTCATTCCGCAGCACTTCTTTGCCTGCGATGCGACCGCAGCGCAGATGCGACTTTCGGATGAGCATTCGGAACTGCGATGGTTGCCGGTGGACGAGGCCGATGCCATCTTGCGGTACGACGACAATCGCACCGCGCTCTGGGAGCTGAACCAGCTCCTGGAACGCGCTGACCTTCCGGTGCCCTGTAATGGAACCTGATGTAAGTCATAGACGGCAGTGGCCCTGCGATATCGGCCCTTCGGTTGGCGCGTGGGCAACGCGAGACTGTGTAGGTGTCATCGGTCGGATGGGTTCCGGACGCGAGTGAAGCGTCACTTCGGTCGGCGTTGGCAGTCGGTGTTCCCGAGCTGGCCGAGTTGCCGCTGAGGATTAACGAACGGTTGCCGTCTTCGAATCCGTTGTGGTGGTCGGCTAGCGCGGTGATCGATGGCCGCTTTGTTGTGAAGTACGCCTGGTCGCAGGTTCGCGCTGAGCGGCTCTGGCGAGAAGGCGTCGTGTTGGAACGGCTCGCGCTGAGCGACCCGTCGTTGCTGCTCCCGGAGTTGGTAGCGGTGACAAAAGCGCTCGCCTTGGTCGTGACCCGCCTCGTTGGGGGAGTGCCGCTGAGTTGGGAGTGGGCCAGTGGTCTCACCTTGACTGAGACCGAGCACGTGGGTGAGCAGCTTGCCGCGTTCTTGGTGCGACTGCATGAGGTCGACGTCGCCGACGTGGTCGGTGATCTATCGGTGGTCGATCCGATGCCGCAAGCCGACACGTCGCGTCTGCGTGATGGGTTCCTGCGACTGGTGGACGAACGTCGACGGGCGTTAGTGCTGCGGTGGTGTGCGTGGGTCGATGCGGTGTTGGAGGTCCGACCCGTGACGTTGTCTCGCGTGTTGGTGCATGGCGACTTTCACGGTCATAACCAAGTGTGGGATCCGGGATCGTTGACGCTGGGCGCGGTGGTCGATTTTGAAGAGAGCGGGATCGCGGATCCGCATTTCGACCTGCGTTACCTGCCGGGCAATGCTCAAACCTTCGTCTTGGTGCTAGCGGTCATGCACGCGTACGCGCGGCGTTCAAGGCGGCAGCTCGCGGTGGAGCGGATCATGGCGTGGAACGTTCTGACCACGTTG
>Ga0182024_10022390_pt1 | contig 11390 bp, 15 predicted proteins | sample P32metaG_FD_120480 | JGI IMG/M metagenome (GOLD analysis project Ga0182024, IMG submission 120480) | Permafrost microbial communities from Stordalen Mire, Sweden - P3-2 metaG (Illumina Assembly) | ecosystem: Environmental > Terrestrial > Soil > Wetlands > Permafrost | place: Sweden: Stordalen... | reverse complement strand
AGGAAGCCGTCGCGGAACTTCAAAAAGCGATCGAACTATCTCCCGGCAGTACGGCATTCACAGCCAATCTCGCTTATGCCTATGCTGTGTCAGGCAGGAGGGATGAAGCGGTAAAGATGTTGAACGAGATGAAGAATCGACCGCGTGATGCCCTCTCAAACGCTCCCGAGATTGCCTTGGTATATGTAGGTCTGGACGAGAGGGATCAAGCGATGGCCTGGCTCGAAAAAGCCTATGCGGAGCGCTTTAACCCGGGTGTCCTCATGCGGCCAGCCTTCGATCCTCTGCGGTCCGACCCGCGGTTTCAAGACCTGCTGCGTCGCATGGGTCTGACGCGATAGCTACTTCGTTTGCCCCACTTCGTTTTCCAATGTAGCGGGAATATTTCGTGTTCCGCAGCGGTATCAATGCTTGGAGCCCGACGTTAAGTGAAGTTAAATACGATAGTTCTTTCCCTCGAAATCCCGATGGAGACCGTGTTTCAAACGCTGGAGTCGAAGCTCGCGAGCATTGATGTCGCTGAAAGCGCCGCCTTCGAGCTCGCCACTCGGGCCGGGTTCGAAGGTCTCTCTCTGGACCGGATCGGCCTCGCTGTCCGCGAGATTACCACCAATGCGATCATCCATGGCAACCGGCACGATCCCGGCAAGAAAGTCTTCGTGGCCATTTCACGAACGCCTACCCGGTTGGAGGTTAATATTTCCGATCAGGGCGCCGGTTTTGATCCCAATGCTGTCTCCGATCCCCTGGATCCCGAGGCATTGCTTCAGCCCTCCGGCCGCGGACTCTACCTGGCCCGGGTATTCATGGATGAGCTGCATGTGCGCCAAGGCGACCTGTGCGGAGCAACTGTGGTGCTGGTCAAGTACGTGAACGGGTTCGCGCGCCAGGATGCTCTAGATGTGCAGGAACTACTTCCCGTCGCCGCCTTCGGCGTCCGTCCCGGGTTTAACGGCGAAGCAACGACCATCGGGAATTTTCTCGCGGCCCCGGAAGTCTTGAGGATGACGGCAGCCCACAAGAAAAAGAGCCGAATCATCTCAAAGACAACGTCGACGGCGAGGCCGTCAACGAAAGAAACAGGAGAAGGTAGAAATGACAAAGAGTGAATTGAACAAATACAGAAACGTGCTGGAGACCAAGCACGCAGAGCTGGTCCAATTGGTCCGTAATCGCGAAGGCATCGCTATCGAAAAGAGCCCCGATGCTCTCGATGAAGTGCAGCATGCCACGGAGCGTGAGCTGGCGATCCGCAGTTTGGACCGCGATTCGATTCTGTTGCGGAGCGTACGGGCAGCGCTCCGTCGCAATGAAGAGGGCAGCTTTGGCGTGTGCCTGCATTGCGAAGAGGACATCAGCGCCAAACGACTGGCGGGAGTGCCGTGGACGCCGTTCTGCATCCAATGCCAGGAAATCGCCGACCGCTGTCAGGGCGACAGCGCCGACAACCTCAAGTTCTTGTTCAACGCTGCCTGATCGGAAACCCTATCCAGTCTCCTCTTCGCGCGAGCGGTACCCTGACCCTGTACCACCCGGCATTTCACCGCCCAGCATTGGGGCGGCTTTGTTGTGGGTTTGATCGTAATACTCGTCGCTTTCCATGTCGTTTGGGACACCAGACAGAAATTCGTTACGTAATGCCCGCCGATGAACGGAGTGAATACATCCGGCGAATCGCGAAAAAGTTATGCTGAAAAAACCGAGTTGCAATCTCGACGTCGACGGCTCAGAATTCGCATGACCTCGCCATTGCTACCCGGTTTCTGATCGGCGAAAGCTCAATTGGGTGCCGATGTGATTGTTCACATTGAACCCTTCATGGGAGGCCCAAGAATCAATGAGCATCAAAGTGCTCGGTTGCGGAGGAGTGCTGATCTTTGCGCTGCCGATTCAAGCGCAAACCGTCACCGATACCATCCCGGAAGCGAATCCCGCCAGACCCACGGTTTCGACACCAGCAACGCTGACGCCGATCAGCTACTTGCAATTTGAAACCGGCTCTCTGGGAGCCACCACTTCTCCAGAATTCGACACTCGCATCGGCATCAATCACGTCACTAAGCTCACCGTCTTGCCCCGACTGGAATTCTTCGTTCAAACCGTGCCCTACATTCCCAGCAGCTTCGGCCGAGCCAAGGAGATTCACCCCGGCGAAGTATTCGTAGGCGCCCAGGCTGTTCTCCTGCCTGGAGCCGACGAACGGCCGACCATTGCTATCAGTTATGTCCGCCGGAGCCCGGCACCGGAACTCGACCTCGGAACATTTCGCGAAAGCGGTACCATCCTCGTGAGCCAAGACGTCGCGGGCTTTCATTATGACGGTAATCTCATCGTGACCGAGCAAACTCAAAACGGTGCGCGGCGAGCCCAGTTCGGCCAGACGCTCTCCATCTCTCACGCCGTGAAGAAATTCACAATATCTGGCGAGCTCTGGCATTTCACGCAACCCTACCTGCGCTCCAACGCAGTTGGCAATCTCTGGGCGATCTCGTATCCCCTACAGCGGAACCTGCTACATTCTGCGAAGCTCAGTAAATGCCTGACTAACCTCACGCAGCTCTCGGTTGACACAAGTTGGTACACACGCTATCACAGCTCGACCAGCCCTGACTTTGGAGCTACCTTTCCGCAGGAGCTACCGCAGCTCGCCAATGGAGTCTTCTCGGCTATCCCCATGACTAACGCCGATTTCGCGAATGCGAATCATGCCCAGGCCCTTGCTAACAGGGCGGCCTTTCACTTCGGCTTCATCGAACAGGGTGGTTCCAGCCTCTATGACACCCTGGGCCAGCTAGTCTCCGACGCCGAGGTCCTGCGCGTAGTGTTCAACATTGGCGGAGACGACGTGGCTCACTTCCTTGAGTGGGTGGACTTCGCCGGTAACGGCGTGCAGACTCCCCTGGCTCCACTCACTGATCCGATCACCGGATTGGTGTTTCCGGACTTCAATGCTATGGGAAATCCGCTGCTGCAAACCAACCTGATTTTCCCAGTGCCTTGCGAGTTCATCAGCCCGAGCCTGCCCCACTGCGCGGTCATTCGACCCACCGCCCAAAGCCAAATCAATGCCGTCAATTTCATCCACGCTTTAACCGCCGACGGTTTGTTTATCGGTCAGTCTCAGAGCTTCATTCAATTGCTGCTCGAAATGGCCGAGGACGCCGAAAACGCCCGCCCGGGCAATAGCCCGGAAGAGGATCGATTGAGGGGGGCGCATGCCGGGTAGTGTCCTAATTTGCCTGCTGTGTCTGGCACTAGGGGTGTTATTCTACGGCGTCACCGACCATGGAAAGATTAAACAGAAACAGAGAATCCTGCTTGACGGACCTTCCTATTTCGAACCCTGGGGCATAGTCGTTGCCGATCCGGGCCAAAGTATAGATCGCGCCAGTGTAATAAAAGCTATCGTCCATCGTAGCCCTGTATCCCACAACGACGATAACGCTGATCCCGAAGAACTTTGTATCAAGTCCTGGAATGTCGTTGAGTCTGCTTTCGATGTCCGCGCTGGGGGCGCTTATGCCGTAGCGCTGCTCAACAGGGTTGTCAGGGAAAATAACCTGTCCTCTTTTTTTTGTGGTCGCCTTAAGGTGCTCAGAGATCTTGTCGCGTTCTGCAAATACCTGATGGGACTCATCATAGATATGCGCTCTTGGCACGATGGTGGTACCAATGGCGGGAATCTTCCCAACGTTATTTATCACGACCAGAATGGGGAATGTGATTCCGGCTTCATGATAGGTAAGATCGCCGCCCAAGGATACGCTTACGGACAGCCATGGTCGTTGGGAGTGAATAAAGGCTTTGTTGCTCGCAGCAGCGGCTTCGACCTGCTGTTTCATCACCCCTACTTGCTCCGTCATCGTCGTACTCTGCGCTTGAATGGCCGCCAAGGTTTCAGTACTGGATCTATCGCTAGATGTTTGCTGTCCCTCCATCAATCCAATCTGCCTGTCCATGCGGGTCACTTGGTCTTGGATTGCACCCAAAGTTCGGTTAGCGGCTCTGACAGCACGGGCACCGACTACCACCAAGGCCAACGTCAGAATCGCAACCGCTGCGGCGGAGAAAGCGGCAAGTTTATCGTAGAAGTCCTTACCTGCTGTGCCGCCCTCTGTACTGGTGGAATAGGCCTGACTATGTGGGCTATTGGGCTGGAGAATGATCGCCCCTCCCTGGCTGGTTACTTGCAATGGCTCGGCTTGGGCTGTTTTGCTATCGGGTGGCTTTATTGGTGGGGCGGTTTGATTTTTGGTCTGCCCCCAGGATGGCCCCCATGCTACCCCTACGGAAACGCACAAAATAATCAGCCGCATGGACAAAATGTAACACAAAAAGCATTGACAATGTCCTACTTCCAGTATTACACTAAGTATATGGCAAATATACTCAGCACCGAAAAGCAAGCGGGGATCATCGGAGCGCTCTGCGAGGGTTCGAGTATCCGCTCAATCGAGCGCATGACGGGCGTTCACCGTGATACGATTATGCGGCTCGGCGTGCGAGTCGGTCAGGGTTGCATGGCGTTGATGGATGCCAAAATGCACAACCTTCCTTGCACCCGATTGGAGATGGATGAAATTTGGGGATTTGTCGGCAAGAAACAGAAAAATGTAGAATTGACGGATGAACCCGGCGTGGGCGATGTCTGGACGTTCTGCGCAATTGATGCCGATACTAAGCTCGTCCCCGCGTTCATGGTAGGAAGGCGCGATAAGGACACGGCAAACGCTTTCGTTAAGGATATCGCTGGCCGCATGAAGAACCGGCTTCAGATTTCCACTGATGGACTGGCGGCCTATGGGGACGCGATAGCGGGCGCTTTTGATAATAAAGTCGATTATGCTCAGATCATCAAGACCTACGGCAAGGTAGAGAACACCAACAATAGGCGATACAGCGCACCCGATTTCGTTTCGTCCGAAAAGATCGTGATGATCGGCAACCCGGATAACGACCTCATCTCTACCAGCTACGTCGAGAGATTGAACGCTACAACTCGCCTTCACATGCGCCGCCTAACGCGCTTGACGCTGGCCTTCAGCAAGAAGCTGGATAACTTTGAAGCGGCTGTGGGCTTGCACTTTGCTTACTACAACTTTGTTAAGCGGCACATTACTGTCAAATGCACTCCAGCAATGGCTGCTGGCGTCACTGCTACTCAATGGAGTGTTGAGGATCTAGTGAAGGCTGCATGACCTACATCGAAGAGTTACGTGAAGTGATTCTACGCCTTCATGGTGTCGAGTCTACGCATGTGGCTAGTGTACCTGTGAAAGAGACTTTTCAGGGCCGTACGGTGTGGGATGGGATCGTCGAAGTATTTGAGCTAATCGGGCATCCGACCGCGCCGAAGCTATATGCTTGGTCGCATGACACCGATGACGAGGACAATCCAAAGCGGCATGTCACAGTACTCTATAGCCACCCGGTAACGTCACCGGTGCTCGCCGTGCGAGCAGCAATCCTACAGGAGCTTAGAGGCAATGTCCCAGCCGAAGCCTAAGAAGATGGGACGCCCAAGGTTACCAAAGGGAGAGGCCAAGGGGCGCATAGTCCCGATTCGTTTTAATGTAAGTGATCTCAAGCGGATTGAGTCGGCGGCTAAGGTGAGCAAAAAGAGTGTCTCGGAATGGATTCGCGGAACCATTGCCACGGCGCTGGAGGCATGAAAATATGGTTTTCAAATTAGGACACTACCGCATGCCGCGCCGGGCGAACCGCCGGGTTGGCCCCACTTCTTCAGTTCACCGGAATTGCGCAGCGACCTCCGTTTTCCTGTCAAACACTTCAACCCTGAGACGAGCGACCGCGTCGGCAGAACCCCCCGCAGGAAGCACCCGTGCTACCCAAGTCGAAGTTCCCAAGACGATCTTCGGCGCTTTAAATCGATCCCGTCTAACTTCGAAGTTGAGATCGATGGTGAGTGTTGGGGAAGCACCCCAATTCCTGAGTTGGCTAGAATTCCGGCTGGATCGCACACGATTCTGATCAGGAAGCTTGGTTACATACCCTGGGAACGAATGATCTCACTCTTGCATTTGGCGATGACGGCACCCTAAGTGTGGAATTAGAACTTCAACCGTCGACCCTTCCAAGCCAAAGGGTTGTTGGCAACTGAAACACCGTGACGGTAAATTTGAGAAGATGTCGATTGGTAGCGGCGATCGTGTTTCTTGCGCTTCCGGCATTTTGTCAGATTCCGATGGTGCTCCACTCCGAGGAAGCCATCATCACCATCTCTGTCCGAGGCCACGGCGTCCCGTTTATCGGGAGCTGCCTATCAACACGCGGCGAAGGCGCTTCAGTCACCACTGGACTAAAGGACACCGTCCCCGACGAGTTCACAATTGCTGCAACCGCGATTTGCCTGACGGTTCAGAATCTCTCCGGCGGTAAGGAACCGGAGGTGCGCGTGGGGTCAGACTCGACTAACCATACTCGATCCAACGGAAGCCGAATACCGGCGGCACGCCAGGGGTTTTCGACCGGCTTGTCGGAAGGGATTTCCCGGAATATTACGCGCCGCGAACTGGTATACATAACCGGGTGGATTGGGTACGCAGTGCCACAATCGCCGGTTTCCGTATACAGGAGCAGTCGAGGATGACTAGAAAAGAGTTGCATACAAGAGCTGCCAGTTTCACCGGGAGGCTGCAGTCTTTCGCACCGCGATGAAGGCGTGGCCGGCAACAGCGGAGGCCGGCAAGATTGAGGCGCTCTAGCGTAAAGCACCACGATGGAATATCGACCTTCTCAATTGAGGCGTCGATCGTTGCTGAGCAACTCGACCTTCAGAAAGGGTTGTCTTCGAGTTTTCGTTCTCCTTTGAATCGGTTATGTTGACTTAGCCGCGCGCGCCGAACTCCACAGCGCCCACCCAGGATTGACCCGGCTCGGATAGAGTTCCAGCATCTTGTCGTAGACCTCTTGAGCGGTTTTCGTCATTTCGGCCAGCCGGTCAAAATCGCGGATGTACTGCCGCGTCTCCTGGACATTTCTGGGATCGTAGTCGTTCTCCGGTCGCTTATGTGAAGCGACCACGGCGCGCGGGTTGAGGGACTGAATCTTGTCGAGCGCGGCAATCCACTCCTGGCGCTTCTGCGCATTCGACTCGGCAAGATAGAGGTGAACGTCATTGTAGGCGGCATCGCCGGCAACCACGAGCCCGATCGAAGGGACATTCAAACAGGTCGTATGATCCGTGTCAGTGTGACCGAGTTCCACGGCGACTAATTCATGTCCTTCCAGGTCAATTACAGTTCCTTCGAGCTGTTCCGCGATCACCAGCTTGTCCGGAATCTGGCCCGGAAATCCTGGCTTCCATGCCCCATCGAGCGCCTCCGGTCAGGCGTTCTGGCGCATAACCTTAACTGTGTTGGGCGTTGCCACCACTCTGGCGTTTGGGAATCGCTCGAGAAGAGTGCCAACTCCAAACTAATGGTCTCCATGGCCATGTGTAATGTAGATCGTTGTCAGATTTTTGCCTTTTGACGCGACCCAATCTGCCAAGGCATGTGCCTGCTTGGCCGTCATAAAAGCATCCACGAGGACAGCATCCCTGATCCCATAGATGAGCGTGGACGCCATCGCCTGAAAATACGTCTCTCGTATGCCCGGAGGCCGGTCGGGGGTGACGATAGGTATGCCCGGCGTCACGAAGACTTCCCAATTCAGAACGGGAGTTCCCGTTGTATTGGCCGAGGAACTTGAAGTTCTTGCTGGCTCAGCCTCAGTAGGTGACCCTTTGAGATTTTCCATACGAGCCTACTTTACTTTAAAAATTGTCTCTGGGATTCTCATCGCCCAACGGAAACTGTTTTTTGCTCGTCGTGACCAGCGAGCGCTCTTAACCGCTCCGCTCCATGAGCGCGGCAGCGCGCTTGCCGGCTTTCTTCAGCGCCTCTTCTAGCACGCGAAGCTCCTCCGGACTCAGTTCGGAGAACACTCTCTTCATCTGCCCCGCATGCTTTCGGAAGGCCGGAACAATGAGGTCCTTGCCGCGCGGGGTGAGGGCGACGATCCGAACGCGCCGGTCTTCGGTGCTCTCGACCCGGCTGACCAGGCCTTTCGCGACGAGACGGTCCACGGCAATGCTGATCGAACCTGGTGTGAGATCGACGATCGGGCCTATCGTATTGACGGGCAAAGGCCCCTTATGGAGCAGCACTTCCAGCACCCCGAAATCCGAGACACCAAGTCCAGTTCCTTCGATTCCCGCTGCTGCGTAGCGCGTCAACGCGCGCATCGCCTTCAACATGACAAGCCAAACGTGCGACGTCTCCTGAACACCGTGGGCCATAAGATTCCTGAAGCTTCCCAAAGTATACACCATCAACTATATTGACATCAATCTGATTGGCACCATGGTTAATGGCTGCCAACTGAAGGGAGAATCCAGTCATGAGAACCGTTTCCGCAATCGCCCGATATCTGGCGGGCGTGATCTTCCTTGTTTTCGGCCTGAACGGCTTCCTGAGCTTCATTCCCCTGCCCCCGCCTGGGGGCATTGCGGGACAGTTCATGCGTGCCCTCTACGCGTCGCATTACCTGTGGGTGATCTTCGCGTTTCAGGTCATCGCAGCGGTACTTCTGCTGGTCAACCGTTACGTGCCGTTAGCTGTGGCCGTGCTGGCGCCGGTGATCGTCAACATTCTTTCTTTTCACGCCTTGATGGCCCCAAGCGGGCTTCCGCTGGCCCTCTTCGTAGCTGTAATGTGGGCCTTGATCTTCGTCGATGTGCGACCGGACTTTGCCGGGTTGTTCCAATCGCGCCTGCAGGCAGGGGCCTGAGGGGTGCCTCACTGGTGCCAAACGTTCGGGAACGGAAAGGACGATCCATGTTGTGCCTAAGATCATTCGGGGATATCAGCGGGCTTGATGCAGGCTGGCTTCAGGCAAAACATCACTTTGCCATCGGGCCCTACGGCAATCCGGCCCACAAAGCGGTCGGGAATCTCATCGTGCTCAACGACGACGAGATCGCTCCCCACACGGGATTTGGCCTCCATCACCACGAAAATGTCGAGATCGTCAGCTATCTTCGCGAAGGCACGGTAACGCATCGCGACGATCAAGGTAACATCGGGAAGACACACGCTGGCGACGTCCAGGTGATGAGCGCCGGAACCGGAATCCGTCACTCAGAGGAGAATGAGGAAGACGTTCCGATTCGAATATTCCAGATCTGGCTTAAACCGTCTGCAGCAGGTGGTATTCCTCAATGGGGGAACAAGCCGTTCCCAAAGGCCGATCGCGCCGGCGCATTCGTGCCCCTCGCTAGCGGCCGCAACGCGGAAGGCGCATTGCCTATTCGCACCGACGCCGAAGTATACGGGGCCTTGCTTCAGGCCGGCGCTAGGACGAGCTTCTCCTTCCGCAAAGGAGATGCGGGCTATTTAGTACCTGCAACAGGCGAAGTGGAGGTCGGCATGGTGCAAGTTGGTGCCCGCGAGGGGTTGGTAATCGAGAACGAGAAGATGGTTGCGATCAACGCACTCAGAGACTCTGAACTCATACTCGTTGTCACAGCCAAGTAGTTGACCAGCTGGCACCTCTTCAGGCGCGTGGCGAGCGTTCCTCAAAAATGTGTTGGCCTGATCTTCAGCCCGACCCACACGGGATGGGCGTCCCATGCGAGAATCGATGGTTCCCTTGACCCGCTGAATTGACAGATATCGCAAAATTAAGGGGTTGCGGGGAACGAAACTTATGGCCGCCACCAACAGAGCTCTTCACGCGCACTCGCGGCGTGAGGTAGAACTAGAAGCGATCGTTAGGATCGTTCCGACGTATGCCCGGTACGCTTTCGCGAGCGGCGCGCTCACGTTTGTAAATGAGCGGACCCCCGAGTCCTGGTTCTACCCAAGATCATTCTCTGCGGGTTCTTCGGACCGGGACAGATGTGACTGAGCAGGAACGATTGACGCAAGAGCTGAAGCGTCGGGAGGCATATCTTGCCGAGGCACAAAGGCTCAGCCATACAGGCAGCTTTGGGTGGAACGTTTCGAGCGACGAGCATTTCTGGTCGGACGAAATTTTTCGTATTTTTGAATTCGACCCGTCTGCGACAGTGTCATTGCGGACGATTTTGCAGCGCGTTCACCCGCAGGATATGCCTTCGGTGGACATGGCCATAGCCGCTGCTAACAGGGCTGAAGGAATCAACCTCGAGTTTCGTCTACTGATGCCAGACGGGAGGATCAAATACCTGCACGTTGTTGGAAAAGCGGAGAGAGGTGAAACCAGTACCATCGAGATCATCGGCGCGGTAATGGATGTCACTGCTCGGAAGCTGACCGAAATCGAACTTCGGCGGAGCCAAGCGCATTTGGCAGATGCGCAGCAATTGAGTAGAACCGGCAGCGTTGGAATAGAAGTAAGTACGAAGCGGATATTCTGGTCGGATGAAGCGGCTCGGATTTACGGGTACCCTCCCGGGACAGAACCAACGCCCGATTTGATACTGCAGCGATCTCATCCTGACGATGTGGGCCTTCTCTCAGACGTTCTTGGGCGTGCAGCGCAGGGCGGACATAAGTTCGACTGGGAGCATCGGTTGCTGTTGCCGGATGGTTCGATAAAGCATCTTCATGATCTTGCGCATTCCGTTAGAGACGAGGCGGGCAACGAAGAGATTGTCGGCGCGATCATGGACATCACGGAACGTAAGGTTGCGGAAGAGGCGATCCGGCGAAGTGAGGCCTATCTGGCTGAAGCCCAAAAGCTTAGTCATACAGGCAGCTTTGGGTGGAAGCCCGATACAGGAGAAATCATCTAGTCGGAAGAATCCTATCGCATTTACGAATGGGACCACGCCGAGATGCCAACCCTAACCGGGCTGTTCGAGCGGATACATCCGGGGGATAAGACGCTTGCACAACAAGTCGTCGACGACCTGTCCAAGACTGTCACAGACGTCGAGCACGAGCGTCGTCTCGTGATGCCAAGCGGGTCGATCAAGCACCTCCACGTACGAGCTCACCCAAGCCCCTCTTCGTGATGAATGGACCGCCTCACCCCGGCGCCAGTGCATAAGCACTCGACTGGTGCGCGATGAATTCTCGCACTGCCGGTGCGAGTATTGATTTGAGGCTAGATCTTCGAACTACCCGAGACTGCCGACAAAATGCGAGTGGGAAAGCATTTCGGCGCCAACGGTGGCCGCAATTTGATCCGAGTGATCTTTGGGTTTCTCAGGTTTGTTAGCAATCGGGAAATGGGCTGTTTAAATAGCCGTAAATTATTGAAAGGATTGGTTGCGGGGGAAGGATTTGAACCTTCGACCTTTGGGTTATGAGCGTACCTGTTATTGGCTATGTAGTTCATAACAAGGCACGAGTGGCACTCGAAAGAGCCTTCAGGAACCCTAAGAAACGGGTAATGGGAGT
>Ga0182024_10022389_pt1 | contig 11390 bp, 12 predicted proteins | sample P32metaG_FD_120480 | JGI IMG/M metagenome (GOLD analysis project Ga0182024, IMG submission 120480) | Permafrost microbial communities from Stordalen Mire, Sweden - P3-2 metaG (Illumina Assembly) | ecosystem: Environmental > Terrestrial > Soil > Wetlands > Permafrost | place: Sweden: Stordalen... | reverse complement strand
CCAGTGTGAACGGCAGCGCGCGGCTTTTGGCCTGGAATATTCCATCTTCGTTGGCCCAACTTTGGACCAGCAGTTCAAATCCCAATTTCGGTTTTCTTCTTTCGTTTGAGCCTGAAACCGGCTCGTTGAGTGGTTTTATTTCCTTCGTGGATGACACGGGAAGCGTCACTGAACGGCCAAAACTGGTTGTTGAATACATAGTTCCATGAGGAGTGGAGAAGTGATGAAAATTTCAATTCTTTTGGTCTGGATGCTGATAGGCGCTTCGGCGGTTTTGGCAAACGAGATTAGTCCAACTCCGACGCTGCCAACCACGCCAGGCCCTACTATGTCTCCTGCCGTGGATACGACGAAATGGGTTTCACCGCCGGATATTGATAACGACTCCAAGACAGTTGATACAAACGTTGTAGCTCATTTTTCTAATGATTCGTCAGCGAACCCAGCTTATTCCTTATTCGATCTTTCATCAGTTCGCAAGTTGGATGAAAACGATGTTTCAGCCACAGGTAAAGTCCGTTTTATTAAACCCTTTTCCAGTTCGGATGATGTGGTTGAGCTTGAACTCAGGGAAGCCAACCTTTCCCTTTCCGAACCCTGGATTGAGATCAGGGTGGGGCGAATGGATTTATCCGATATTGTCAGCACTACCCATTATTTTGGCCGTTTTCCGTTGATGGGAGAGAGGCGCTTGGATGGAATCAAGGTTTATATACCCTTCAAATTCTTTTTTGGGGTGGAGGATTATAAGGGTGTCTCAAGTCCACCCACTTCCTTGAGCTTCTTTTATTTCCCCACACTCTTTTCAGGCCAAGACGCTGTAATAAATGGTACCCAAGGGTTTTTCATGGGACAAGCCCGCATGAAGCTTAATTTTGGAGACTTGCGGACAATTCTTCTTTTCAACATGGGGGCTAGTTCATCGGATTTTTATAACTACGGCTCTACCAGCGGAAATATAACCTATTCCATTTGTGGGGAAGCCAATTTCTCCAAAAATTATTCTCTTTATTTTGAATATGGAGTTCAGAATTCCACGGATTCAGGCGATACGGGTGCTTTTGTTTTTGGTACAAAGCTCTCCCACTTGATTACTTTGGATTTCTTATCACTTGATCAGGTCATATTTGAAGTTCAGGCCCCGATAGGTAACAACCCGAATAATCCTTTTACGGGTGGGAATGGCATCGACCCTTCTTTGGCTGGATCGCCTCAAATAGCTCTGTATGGCCGAGCGCGTATACGGATTCGATCTGTATTCATCAATTTCAACATTACCGATTCGATGAACGATTTTACCTTTGCGAGACTTAACGGGTCCAATATCAATTCGCCCTTGCCTATTCCGATTGGAAATGGAAACGAAACTGACGGCCTTGAAATTCCGCTTTCCTCTACAGCCTACAACAACTGGGTTTTTAGCACCGATGTGGGAGTTTCGTTTTGAGGAAATTTGTTCCCTTAATATTTTTAACACTGGCTCCCGCAATGGCGCAAGACAACCCTTTTATGGCAATTCGGGATAGGGATCAGTGGGGCTTTGAACAAGTCATGCAACACAAGATTCCTGATTATTCAAATCCTACTCAATCTGGCAGACATCACAAAAGAGTTGTGCCAGTTGTGACGGTGCAACCTACGTTTACGACCCAAACCTATAACTTTGTGACCGAAACCGATCAAGCCAAGATCAATGTGGCCATTACAAACTTTGGTGTTTCTTTCATCGTCGATGTTACGAGCGACCAAGTTATTCAAGGCTGGTTATTGAAAAAGCAGTCCACGCGCGAAACCTTTCTTAGAGGAAGGGCGAGCGACAACTCCTATAAATGCAGAATCCCTGTGAACCGTCCATATCTCAAGGATTTTGGATTGACCGTTTATGTGACCGAGGATAGTGATCCGGCGTTTGTGCAGCTTTTCTAAAAGAGGGGTTATGGAAATAAACGATTCAAAAATTATGGCGGATAATTTGAAATTCATCCACCCGTCATTTTTTCAATACTTACCAATTTTTGTACTACCGTTTGCTTTCTTTTTGCTTGTCGTTCTTGGAATGGATGTTTTCTATGTTTTGTTAGGATTTTTTGTTTTGGAAATGGTCCTGCTTCTAACGATCTGGTTGTTACTAGCGACTATCACTTACATCATCAAAACGGATCGGCTTGAAATAAGGAGTGGAATTTTAATCAAACTTTCAACGGCCATCCCATTTGACAAAATCATCAACATCACTTGTAAACAAAATCTATTTCAAAAGATTTTTAACATTGGAAACGTTTTTATAGAAATTCCAGGAGTAGAACCCTTTGAGGTTGCTCTGTTCGGTATTGAGAAGCATGAGGAAGTAGCGGAGTTTCTTTTTGCGTTAAAAAAAAGAGGCGAGATATGAAGCCTTTTATCTCTGGATTTTTAATTGTTTTTTTATGGTTTCAATCGGCTTTAGCTGACACCACTCCCGATGATCCCAAAGTTGATGAGGCGTTAAGAAGCAATGTCATCGATTTTCGTGACTGGATGATCAAACAACTTTCCCAATTTCCGAAAGCTGATCCCCGTAATGTTGGAAGGGGTAACCGAAATTACGCTTTCATCCCCCAAAAGAATCGGATTATCACCGCTAACCAGTACAACCGGGCTGCCAAGTCAGATTGGGTAAAAGCTCAGGTTATGCAGGGTCTTTCCAACTTGAGCCAACAACTTGCCAGTACGGCAGGGACGGCATTTACTCAAAATGGCGCAAACCAACTTCAACAAAACTCTGTCCAATTACAACAAAGCAACGACCCCCAATTCCAACAAATCGGGACGCTTTTTAGCCAACAAGCCCAAGCCATGCAAACAGGCAATGTCGAGGGGGCTAACCAGATCGCCAGCCAAGTTGCGGCAGTTCCGGCACCTATTATTCCACCCGGATACCAACCCACCCAAGACGAAACTAATTTAGCCGCGACTCTTCATTCAATCATCGGTTCGGTTATCGGAGCGGTTCTAACAGCGGCTATTGCCGTTTATGGCGGGCCGATAGCTAGTGCTCTAGCTGGACCTGCTGTTCAGTCGGTTTTTGGAGGGGGACAAAGTGTGGGAACGGGCCTCGCAACTGTCCCGAATTCTGCAAAAGCTCTTAGTTCTACTGGATTAACTGCACTTCAATCAGGAGGTGCCGCCACTTTGCAACAGTTGGGAAATGTGAACGTAAAACCGCTTCAACCTCAAAATTCATCAAACGCCGCTGGGCCGCCACCGGCCCAATAAAAATTCAAGGAGTTAAACAATGAAAAGAAGATACGAATGGATTTGGATAAAGGTTATTGGAATAACTGTGTTGATTTACATGAAAGCGGGTGAAGCCTGCGCCCAGGCACTTACTAGCATGCCGGAACTTGCTCCTGTGAAATTGATGATTCTTTTTGTTCTCGATGCTTATGGCGTTTGGAAACTTTTGCAGTGTATCAAGAACGTTTTGGATCATCTATCGGACTCAAGTAAGGGCGATCCCACGGCAAAAGACCGCATTTGGGCGAGCGTATTGGCTTTCATTGGGATTCTTATGGTTGGAGTGATGGTCAATGTGCTTCTTCTCAAGGCGGGCGAATTCGGCGCGAGACCGGTTAGCTCAGTTCTGTCTGGAAATTGAATTTCATGAATAAGGTTTTTTTACTTCCATTCTTATTTTGTCTTACGGTTTCAACGGCTTGGGGAGTCACCGTTTTATCGACCGATAGTGGCCCAAGTGAAACAACCATCATGCAGGGAGTCAGTGACGGCATTTTTGACACGATGACGAAACACGCCGGGGATTGGGTAGCCAATGGAATGAACAGTATCGGAAATTGGGCTTTGCAAACTCTCTTTGGCATTTATGACAAATATATGGGGACTTTCCTGATTAAAATTCCTGATTTGGCGTCTCCGCAGACTTACACAGCCTTGAGCAATGGTTCACTCAATACGTCCGCCAATGCTGTCCAAGTAGTTTTAAACATATTAAAAATTACGAGCGGAACAGGACTTTTCATTCTGATAGTAGGTTTTGTTATTGATACCGGACAGAGATCATCAGGCCTTTGGGATAGGTTTGTTGATGGATCGGTAGTGATCGGATTTGTTGGAGCATTTCTTTTTCTTTTTGCTTGGCCGACAGTTCATTCCTACTTAACGAATGGCGTGTCGGCGATGGGCTATTACATCTATAGCCAAAATACCTTGATGACTTCGGGTGTTTTGGAAGGTATCCAAAACATCGACCTTAATTCAGGTAGTGTGACAACATCTGTCTTGTTAGCCCAAACCGATTTCAGAGGAAATTTCATCACGGTTCAGGGAATCGTTTGGAATCTTATTTATATTATTTCTATATCCCTAGTGGTTTTAGGTTTTTACAACTGTTATTCAGCCATATCTGCGGGAGATTCTCAGAGAGGGAATTACAAGTTCTTCCAAGCAGTCGCCGGAATTATTTTGATTCTCGGTGTTCCAACGGTCATCCACATTTTTATCGCCAAAGGAGCCGATGCGATTGGGAGCCAACAGGCCATTCCGGGCCAGACACTTACGCCTTTTTCCCTACAAGGGTTGGTAGGAGATAATGGCGTTCAATATCCACAACAACAAGGTCAACCTTCATCCAGTATAGGAACCGCGGACAACAGCGTCCCCGTTCCAACACAAAGCCGTTTAGCGATATTTTCAGCGGGTTTGCTTAAGGTTGGTGTTTCTCTTTGGGGACTCATAGTCTGTTTTTCGGTAATCTTCGCAAAGTTTTTCCAAGTTTTGAATATCTGGGTCATGTTTGTACTTGGTCCTGTTTTTATTGGTTGTTTGGGACATCCATCCACCTCGTCCATTTTTTGGGGCGCGGCCCGTTACTTCCTGAAACTCATTCTCTATTCCGTTATTTGGGCCATCACCCTAGTTGGTCTTTATTTGATCCCGAATATCAATTGGGGGGTGGAAACAATTGGGGTGAACAGCCTTTTAACGGCTATTGCGGTTTTGGCGGGTCTTCAAATGATTGCAAACGTTCAGGAGTTTGCTTCGTTATTTACAACTTTTTCAGGAGCAAACCTAAAGGGTGATAGTTACAAGGAATCTTTTCGCGATACCAAGGCAGTCGTTGGGTCTGCCAATAAAGCACGCCTTGGAACGTTTGGAGCGATGAAAACCGCAACCGGTGAAACCAGTCAAGGTATGGCCGCCGCTACCGGTGCTTTTGCCGGTTCCATTATTCCAGGTGTTGGAACAGCGGGAGGAGCGTTGGCCGGACAAAGGACGATGAAGGGATTTAACGCATTAGCCAAACTGGGTGGCATGGGGGGAAAACCCAAGTATGGGAAGGAAACAGATAATCCGGTTTCTAAAGCTTTGAAAAAGTTTTCAGGGAATGTGATTTCCAAGGGACTTGCTAGAGAAGATCAACAAGGCAAAACGTATTCACCAGATGAAAGTAAAAAGCGGCAACTCGTTGGCGAGTACGCCAAAAAACTTCAAGGTAAGAAACCGATCAAACCAGATCAGGGATCAAAAGGAAGGAGTGTCTAAATGGCAATACCTTTAGAAAAGGAATCAAAGATGTGGGGTCTTTTTTATACTTCGGATTTTAACAAGTTGATGTTCGTCACTATTGGGAACGCTTTTGCCTTCATGGTTTTTTTTATTCTTTGGGGGCTTGAAGGTGCTCTTGTTCTTTTCTTCGCAACCATGACCCTTGTGACGACTTACTTCGTAATGAAGAGTTTTTGGCCTGAAAAATACTTTGAAAACATTATTCGTTACCACAATGAACCTAAACAATACTTCCCTGGTGGGGAACCAAGCGAGCTTGAACCATGAGAAATTATTTTAAATCAAAAAGTAAACCGGATTCGGTCGCGGGATTACTCAGGATAAAATCGGTGGGGCCGGGTTATCTCGTTTTAAGAAACCCAGAGCAATATGTTTCTATTTTTAAAATTGCTGGGGGGCTTAGTCCTTGGATGGAAGACCCGGACGTTTTGGGAGAAAAAATACGAAAACTTGATTCTATTCTTACTGATTTGAGAAAGGGCGAAGAAGTCCAATTCCTGACTAAAAGGATTAAGGCTGATCCTGAAGCCGCTATTGAGAAGTTCGATGAAAGAATTCACGACAATGCTCCTGAAATTTTCAGAAAACAATATCCAGAGTTTTTGAGGAATTGGCTTAGAGAATTCTATTCTCAGGAGAAGATATGTCATTACCGATCATTTGTTCTGTTTACTATTCCTCCTCCCAAGTCTTCAAAACCCACCAAAGACTTCTCAAGGATCGAAGAAGTGCTTCGAAGAGGGAAGTCTTGGGCATCCCAACTCAATATGGTGGGAATGGACATACAGGAACCAACAGAAGAAGAGATTTACACCCTTCTTTTTGAAGAGTTGTCCCTGCAAAGATTTTATGGAAATCCTGCAAGGTTTAAAAACGCCGTTGGTTTATCCGGGGGCGATCATGGCTTACAAACTTTACGGGAAATGTTGACCACCTATCCTTGGGATTTTAAAGACCCCAATTTCTTCAAAGTCGGAGATGTCTTTGGCAAAACCCTCTATGTGACAGAATTCCCTTCGTTTAACGAACAGAACCTTTTCTTTCAGGAACTGTATGAGCAAACAGATGATTTCAAGGTTTCGCTTTTCACGAAAGGAGTGGATATCTTTCGGGCTCAAAACATTGTTGAAAAGCAGATTCAAGGAGATCAAGGAGCCCTATGGAAAAGAAAGAATGTCATGAATTTCGACGCGAAAGCGTCACTCGATTATCGCCAAAGTGTTCTAGAGCTTGTATCCGAAAGAAAGACATCTCTCGCTAAATTTTCCCTCTATGTGACTCTTTTTTCTGATGACTCAAAAAAACTAATGACGAGTTTTGAAAACCTGATCCGAATGTTTAAAAACGTCCACCCCTTATCCGGCTATGCAGAACAAAAAAGACTTTTTCTTTCAACTATTCCACAGGCAACGGATTTGGCCTGTCATGAACATTTGCAAGCCACGGCGGTAATCGCAAACGCTATTCCTTGTCTCTATGAGCCAATTGCGGACACTGATGGAGTCCCGATTGGCAAAACCCTTTCCGGTGAAATGGTTCACCTGAATTTGTGGGGAAGGGAAACTGAAAACTGGAATGTTCTTGTAGTGGGTTCTTCCGGTACTGGTAAATCTTTCACCATCAATCAGCTTCTAATCAAAAACCTTGCGATGAACCCTTATGTCATGATTATCGACAAATCCCAATCCTATAAAACCCTTTGTAGGTTGGCCGGTGGACGGTATCTCAATTACGACTTAGAGAGTAAGCATCACCTCAACATCTTTGACTATCCCCTTGCTGATGTTAAGGAATTGGACGGGGAGATTGATCCTGATCATATCTCCAACATCATCATGTATTTAGGGGTTGTTCTTGCCAACATTAAGGATAACCGGATAGAGGAAGCTGAAGAGTTGGACAAAGCCCTACTCCAAGAAGCGGTAAAACAAACCTATCGAAACACCATAGGCGAAAACAGAGTTCCTCTCTTGAGTGATCTTAAGGAAACCCTCTCAAAGATTGCCGATGACAAAAAAGTTCCTGCCCAATTCCAATACATTTGTCGGAAACAATCAGAAGTCTTGAAGCTTTTTACCGGAAAAGGAATGTATGCCAACTTGACCGACAGGGAATCGACAGTCAACGCGGACAATTCTTTTATTGTTTTCGACACTTCAGGAATTAGTGATAACGATAAAAAGGCAGTTGGTTTGGCCGTTTTTACGATCTCAAATTACTGTCTCAATAAGGCGAAGCAGAACAAGGAATTGAATCGCCTTTCACAATTGGCGATGGATGAATGTTGGTATTTGGCCCAATATCCCGCTGGTCTTGCTTTCCTTTTAAGAATCGCAAAGACCGCCCGCCATTTGAGGCTTCAGCCTATCTTTGCCACCCAAGAAATCGGTGAGTTTTTCGGGGTTAAGGGTGTTGAAGCCATCCTTAAAAACACATCTACCAAAATACTTCTAAAGCTTGTTGGGGATGACGTTGACCATGCCAAGGGACTTCTTCAATTGAATCCAACCCAGGTGGAACGGGTAATGAATCTCCATTTGGTTAAGGGTGTTTATTCTCAAGCTCTTATTCATCAAACACTTCGACAGGGAATCGTAAATATTTTTCCCGATGAATTGGCTTATCACATCGCCACGACTTACGGCCCCGAAGCGGCTGTCCGTGACCATTACCTAGAAACCTACTCAAACGAGGATGATCCTTTGACAACTCTGGGAGCTATTAGCAAATGGATTGAAGACAAGGAAAACAATTGTGTGTTGAAACCAGCCATTAAAGATCAAGACAAGTTGCCAATAGTAAAGAAAGTTGAAGAGGTATTGATGAAATGAATGAATCTCATGAAAAAGATGATCTTAAATTTTTGGAAAAATTGGATGAGGAACCAAAAAAATCAGGCTACATTCCCACGATTCTTATTGCCATTTTGTTTGTGTCGCTTGGAATCGCGACGACTCTTTTGTGGGGGCGGCCCAAGACATCTAATTCCATTCAAACCCAATTGCCGGATTCGAAAGACCAACAGGCGATAAAACAGGAAGCTCAATATATCGACGTAATCAATTTCGCCGAAAGATTCACGATCATGGTTTTTAACGTGAGTTATACGGATATAAATCACCAAGAAGGCAAAGTGGCAAACCTTATGAGCGACAACATGATGTCCTACTATCAGGATGCTTTTCTTGACCCGAAATGGATTGCTTTTTTAGCGGACAACAAGGCCTACGTTACTTATCAAGGAATCGACAGGTCAACCGTTGAAAACACGGATGGAACCCATTATTGGGTTCGAGTCATCGGCAAATGTTTCTACAACTCTGATGCTAGAGGCCCCGCTTCTCAGATTGAATTACCGTTCCACTTGGTGGTAGTCGTCAAGAACGATAACGGAAAACTTATTGTTACTGATTTTCAGAGGCTTTGATGGAAGACAACGTATTGCAGATAAACCCGGAATTAGCCCGAAGATGCCTTCAATCGGCTCATCTATATATGGAAACGAACCGGTATCGGGAAGCTTTGAAGCTTTTTGACGATGTTATAGACAAGCACCAACCTCAAAACGTTGAAGCGCATCTGGAATCGGCAAAGATTTACGCCAAGTTCAAAAAACCCAACTCCATATTAAAGGTTATTACTCGCCTTCATAATTTTGCCGAAAAGACTCCCGAAAGCCTTGTCTTGTTGGCTAGGGCCCAATTCCTTCTTGAGCTTTATAGTGATTGTGAAGCCACGCTTAAGGAAATATTTTCCAAAACCAGAGACTTTCCCGAAGCCGTAGCCCTTGAAGGGGAATTGTTAGTCCATACAGGCAAATACGAAGTCGCCATTGAAAAGTTTGAAAGTCTAAGCACTCGATATCCCAAGAATTACAACTATCTGGCTCTTTTGGCTCTTGCTCAATATGTAGGTGGGCGATACCACCGAACGATTACTAATTGCACAACAATCATGAAAACGGGTTTTGCTGATCCCAAAGTTACGAAATTGTACGAAATGGCGCGGAAGAAGAAGCGTCGAGAAGCATTGGGGAAGTTGAGAAAGGTAAAACCCCTTAAATGGCTTTTTGCCCAATTATTTGACCCATTCCTTGAAAGCGAAATGAGGGCCGATTCACAAAGCCAGACTACTCACGAAGATCTTGTTCAAGAAACGTTAGTAGACCACCGGACAGGCCTTTTCAATGACAGGGCGGCGATGCAACAAATCCCTGCTCTTGCGGCAAGGCGAAAGCATCAGTTTTTTCTAGCTATGGCGGATATCGACTTTTTCAAATCTTTTAACGACGTTCATTACAACCATCAAGTCGGAAATGCTGTTTTAAAGGCCCTTGCAAAAGCGGGACAAAAAATCTTCTCCAAAAACAACATTTGGCGATACGGAGGGGAGGAAATTGTTTGGGTATTGGATTGTTCGGAAAGTGAAGCGATTGAAAAGGCGGAACAATTTAGAAAGTATTGCGAAGAAAGTGTTGTCGAAGAGGCGAATGAAATTATCAAAAAAGAGGGAATTAAACATTTTGCTGACGGTTTGGATCACAAAAAAGATGAAACCTTTTACATCTATTACCCCGTGACGATTAGCCAAGCCATTGTTCTTTGGGGCGAGGATGGAACAAACCTAGCTAATGTTTTAACGGCGGCGGATCAGGGACTTTATACAGCAAAGGAAAGCGGACGAAATGCGGTTGTCTATAGAGGCATTCTCAAAAGTAGTGGAAAGCGACCTATTAAATACACTCCTGAAATGCTCGGAATTCTTCACGAGCATTCCCAAAAAAAAGGTTCGTCTCATTGGTGGACACATTCAAAAGGTCTTTCTGATAAGTCGCGGGAAGATGCCCTTGAGTACGCGAGGAATACTTTGAACGATAAGGAGGTTCCAACTAAGAAATAGTTTTGAGTTATTAAATTTAAAGGAGAAGAAAATGAGCTTGAAAATAAGTATTACCAGAATGTACCCCTACGAAAGTGAACATACCCAGGCATTTTTTGACGTGAAAGTAGCCATAGCGGGCTATGAGTTCAGTTTCAATGATCTGACTTTGGTTAAGAAGAAAGAAGGGACAGGATTATTTATGGGATTCCCGTCTCGTCCAGGCAAAAAGGAAGGAGATTATTTTCACTTCTGCAACGCAAACAAAAAAGCCAAGGATGAAATCGAAAAAGTTGCCATAGCTGAGTTTAAGAAAAAGGCAAAAGGCAATGAGACGGCTTAGATTAAAAACGAAGACTTGTTGTTGGAGGGACACATGGCAGAACGCAGAAATAACGACCGCAGACATCTTAAACAAGATTATTTAATGACCGACAGCCAAGTAGCAGAAATGGCTAAAGTTCCAATTAGAACTGTTCGATATTGGCGGAGTGCAGGAATTCTGCCATCCGTCAAAGTCGGTCGTCATCCGAGGGTCTGGTGTTCTGTATTTCAAAAGCTATTTCATAGACCTGATGCAAATGGGTCTTGGGAATTAGTGGCCGGTTCTGATAAAATGCCTTCTGTTAGGGACGTTAGGGGGAGGCATTGAGTAAACCTAATGTTCACGGTTTGCCGCAGCATTTGAGAAAGGATGTTGGGGGCTATTTTCTGGATTATTTTGTTCAGGAAAATGGTTTAAAGACGAGAAAAAGGGTTCGGTTGGGACAAATTCCTTTGCCACAAGCAAAGAGGATTTTGGCCCAGCACATGCAAGCCATCGTTGAAAATAAGTATCTGGCACCTGAGAAGCCGGTTATTACGTTTAGCGAGGCGGCAGATTCGTTTATGGCTTATTCAAGATCGAGGAAAAAGACTTTCCACAGGGATGGTGAAATTGTGGAGTG
>Ga0182024_10022388_pt1 | contig 11391 bp, 7 predicted proteins | sample P32metaG_FD_120480 | JGI IMG/M metagenome (GOLD analysis project Ga0182024, IMG submission 120480) | Permafrost microbial communities from Stordalen Mire, Sweden - P3-2 metaG (Illumina Assembly) | ecosystem: Environmental > Terrestrial > Soil > Wetlands > Permafrost | place: Sweden: Stordalen... | reverse complement strand
GAAGGAATACATGCGGGCACGCTCGTTGCGACAGAGCCCATCGAGAAAATGAAACAAGGATGGGAAATCAAGATGGAGGACAACACATTATCGGCCCAAGCGTCACATATTTTTCCGTTTCTCATTTGATTTCTCATGGCTCGTTCCTTGGCCAATTATAGCTGCGCAAGGTTAAGGGCCCTTGACGCAGGTTAATTTCATGGCTTCGCGGATGATGGGATGCTGGATTTGGTCGACGGTCTCCACTTCCTCGAGTTTCGAATATTTGAGACGGATTTGCGCCAAAAGGCTTCGCTAATGGTGACGTACACATAGCGGGTAATGGCAGCGGCCACTACGAAGCCGGCGTGCTTCCGATAGTAGGAGGGAAGGTCGGTGCCGCCGACTCCGAAAGACATGCGAAGCGGGCTGCGCACGATAATCACAATTGCGAACCTGAGGGGCATGCAACCAAAGCCGGGTAGGGGTCAATAAATGATGGGTGCGGTAAAAACCAAATATGTCTAACTCTGATGACTGGAAGCGATTTGCGGTCACTTTGGGTTCCTAGAACCGGTACGGACTTGCAATGCGTTAGCATTCTACTATCGCGCGTTTATGTTTTCGCTCCGTAAAAGCGTTTGGGAAGCAAATTGAAGAGACCACCACAACTTGAACCGAAGGGCAGACGACGATTGTGAGCGTTGTTAGATTTTGCGCACCACCGCGGTACCGGACTTATCGGGGATAGGAATAACCTTTTCCGGTTTGTCGGCCAGAAATTCGTCGACGGCTTTTTCCGCCCCTTTCCAGGACGCGTTCGCATAATCGTGCAGGATTAAGAATCCTCCGGTAACCAGGCGCGGATAGAAATATCGCAGCGCTGCCTCAAACGGGGCGTAAAGATCGCAGTCCAGATGTACCAGACAGAAAGACAAGTCTCCCTTCATCTGAGAGGCTGACTCTGGAAAATAACCTTGAATGAACCGCACGTGATCGGTTCCCACCAGCTTTTGGACCGACGACAGAGAGGTGTCGCTGAAGTGCAGTCCGGCTGACGCGTCGATCCCACGCAAATCGTCAGGAGAAAACCCGCCGAACGTGTCGAGAAGATAAGCGGTGCTCCCTATTCTTCGAGCCAGGTCCGCCAGAACGAATGCCGTGTTGCCCTTGTAGACGCCGAGTTCCGCGATGTCTCCATGCAGGCCTTCTTTCAAGATCTGGTCGCAGACCATATTCAGAAAATAAAACCGCGCGACGTCCCCTCGATTATTAACTTGATTGCCTTTAAAAAATTTGCGGATAGTGTCATGGCGGAAGATTCCTCCGTTCTGAAGGTACTGTTCATAGTTGTCGGAATAACGATCGGGCAGATAGCCTACGTAGGTCCCAGGCCAGATTTTCGAAATGCCCAGTCGGTACGGCGTTGGCCGGAGACGAGAGTAGATGGCTCTATGCAAGCGGCCGGGCTCTGTCAACAACCGGCGCAAACGCATAAAAAATGAGTCACGGGCCTGCGTGGTAGCGACACTTTCCATTTAAGATGCTCCGAGTATGCTCGTTGGTTTCTACGAGCGCCTGACGTTGGCTACGCCTAACCATGCACATTTACTATTCTAAGACAGTCTCGCGAACGGCGCATCCCTCGGGCCATGGAGTGCTGCGCACCGCTACTCAATATGCGGAGAAACGGTACCTAAATATGACGATCTCAAACTCAGCCGTATGGGTCATTGGCCGTAAGAGCACTTTATTGCTGTTGCTCGCGGCGTATGTGTTTGGCGGAGGTCCTTTGCCAGCACAAACTCCGGGAAAGCCGATCGCGGTGAAAGTTGTGGTGATCGCCGCGTTCGAACGTGGGGAAGATACCGGAGATGCACCTGGGGAATTTCAGTTGTGGGTGGAGCGGGAGCACTTGGATCGGGTGTTGGAGCTGCCGGCCGGGTATCGTCATGTCCGGATGAATAAGGATGGCGTGTTGGGAATGGTTACCGGAGTGGCTACGGCGAAGGCCGCCGCTTCAGTGATGGCGCTGGGACTGGATCCGCGGTTTGATCTGTCGAAGGCGTATTGGATTGTGGCAGGGATTGGCGGGGGAGATCCATCGGATGTGTCGCTAGGATCGGCGGTGTGGGCGGATCATGTAATTGATGGGGATTTGGCGTTTGAGATAGACGCGCGGCAAATTCCTGAAGGCTGGTCCACGGGTTTTGTGCCGTTGCGGAGAGCGGTGCCGTACCAGCAGCCAGTGCGGAGCGATCTTGAGGGCGAGGTCTATACACTGAATCCGCAGCTTGTCGGGTGGGCCTTTGGATTGACGCATGAACTGGCTTTGGCGGATTCGGATGCCTTGCGGAACTCGCGCGCTCGATTTGCGGCTTTTCCAAATGCGCTGCGGCCGCCGTTTGTGACGCGAGGCGACACGATGTCAGCCAGCACCTTCTGGCATGGATCGAAGATGGAAGAGTGGGCGAACGCTTGGACCAAGTACTACACGGCGGGCACAGGTAATTATATGGTCGCGGCGATGGAAGACTCGGGGACATTGCAGGCGCTAACGTTCTTGAGCCGAGCCGGGCGCGTGGACTTGCAGCGGGTTTTGGTGCTGCGCACCGTTAGCAATTATGACCGCGAACCGCCTGGAACAACGGCTGCGGACAGTTTAAAGGGCATGGTCTTCGGGAATTACTCGGCGTATCTTCCGGCTCTTGAGGCTGCGGAGACGGTGGGAGATAAGGTGGTGCGCAACATTGTCGAGCATTGGAACGAGCGGATTACCACCATCCCTCGGACGGAATAGCTCGCGGCGAGGTGAGTTCTGACTGCTTGTGCGTCAGCCGCAGCCATGGTCTTCGTAGATTTGCCGGAGCGGATGACACCGAGGACTTCGAGAGTAGATTTGCCGGCTGTTCGGGTTCCTTGGACGATGTAACTCCTCAAAAAAAAGAATCAGCGGGCATCCCGTCCTCAATCAACAATGAAAAATAGACAACGGCGTAAACCGACGCCTTATTACGACTCTGACCTTGATTCGATTTGTTATTAATTTAGTTTTCTAAGCTCTCCAGCGCTACATCTAGACGCGCTTCCAGTGAATCACTACAATTCCGCTGCTCTCATCCAGGGGCTATAACCGGTGAGAGCATTTAGAGCCAAGTTGCTCAATCCTTTCCCCCGCAAGAATGGGCACTCACGACTACGGTGGTCGTCAGTCCTAGGGTTCTACACTGCCGACGTTTGCGCATCCGATGGGATCAGATGCGTTTAACGGAGTCGTTGTGTACCTGTGCCCGCGGTGGTCGTAGTGCGTTCGTTTGGGTCCATGCGTGTGACGGGTTTCATCTTTGCCAGGACTTTTCGTCCGACAGGGAACTGTTCGACGAGTTCATAGGAATAGAGTTTTGCGGAGACGTCTCGTAGAGAGATAAATCATAAATTTAAATCATAAATCCTGGCGGTTTCCGAAATGGGGGAGGAAACGTGCCTAAGAAAATAGCGGGGTTCAACCTTGGGTCTGGACTTACCACGATTCCTTCTCTTTGGCTGTTTGTTCGTTCTGGCCATGATCTTCTCTGGCTGCGCATCGAGTGGCTCTCAGAGCGAAGCTCAATTTGAACAACCGGCAGGACTTCAGGTAACCCCAAGTGCCGTACTTGTGGAGGCCGGACAGAGCGCCCAATTCATCACCACCGGTAACGCCGGGAGCCTGGTCAGCCTCACGTGGAAGGTTAACGGTGTAGCCGGGGGATCAGCAACGTCGGGGACGATCACGTCGTCGGGAGTCTACACAGCGCCTTTGGCCGCTCCCACTGGAAACGTATCAATAACGGCGACCAATACGGTGACCAACGCGACAGCCAGTCCGGCGCAAGTATCGGTATTTTCTCCCAAAAATTTCGCCGCCGGCACGGTCTCGACCTCGAACAATCCCCAAGTGGCGCTTTACAACATCGTAGCCCCGGCGGGGGCAACCGTACAGATTCAATTCGGCGCGAGCACCAACTACGGGTTGACAAGTTGGGCGCAGCCAGCTCCCGCGCTGGGAGGAGCCACTGGCATCCTGGTGGCGGGTATGCGAGCGAACACTACTTATCATATGCAGGCGACTTTGCAGCTGGCCAGCGGTCTGCGTGCTGTCGATTCCGATCATGTATTCACAACGGGAGACTTGCCCGCAAGCTTGATCCCGAATATCACAATTCCGCAACCGGCGGCAGCCGGTGCGGCGCCTGGGGTGGAGCTGTTGGATCTAGTATATACAGGTACGCAAAGTCAACTCTCGACCTTAGCTACAGACCTAGAAGGCAACGTAGTTTGGTATTACACCATGGAGCCAGGTCAGTATCCTTTTCCAATCAAGCTTCTGCCGAATGGCCATATGCTACTGGTCGCTTTCGAAGACGGAAATGCATTTCGCGAGATCGATCTTGCTGGCAATATAGTATTCCAGCTTCAGGTGGGCGATATCAACGCAGGACTAACAGCGATCGGGGCTTCCTTTCAAAATTTAATTCAAATGCACCATGATATTTTGAAATTGCCCAACGGCCACTACATCTTGCTTTGTAACTACTTCCCGATTCTCCCGGGCGGCGGACAGTCGACAACTCTCGGTGATGCGCTGGTGGAATGGGACCCGCACGCGCAAAAGCCGGTCTGGACATGGTCGACTTTCGACCATATCCCTCAGACCCACGCGCCGTACGGTCTCGCCGACTGGACTCATGCCAACGCGATCGCTTACTCGCCCGATGACGGAAATTTGATTCTGTCGATGAGAAATCAAAACTGGATCGTCAAAATCAACTACCAGGATGGGGCCGGCGATGGAAGTATCTTGTGGCATCTGGGGCCCGATGGCGACTTTATCTTGCCTAGCGGGCAGGCGCCGATGGAATGGAACTACGGCCAGCACTATCCGACGATCTTGAGCCCGAACAGCGCGGGCATCTTTCAAATGATGTTCTTCAACAACGGCAACGGCCGCTTGCTGGATGCGAGCAATGACGCTTGTGGCACTCCGGGGTTTGTCGCTTGTTACAGCAGCGTGCCGATCTTTGAACTCAACGAGAGCGCCAAGACGGCGCAAGTTCTGTGGGAGACCAAGCTGTCGCCCCACTACTCGATTTGTTGCGGAGATGCATTGGTGCTTTCGAACGGAAATATCGAATATGATGTGGCGTTTGACGTGAATACGCCCAATCAGTCCTTCATCCAAGAGGTAACTCCAGAGCAGACTCCGCAGCTGTTGTGGCAAATGAATATCACCGGACAGCTGGCGTACCGGGGATTTCGGATACCGAGCCTGTATCCTGGCGTGGAGTGGACCCAGTCTGCCATCGCTGCGGCAAACGTAGGCGCCGTTAAAAGCAAGCAAACCCTGGTTTCAACCGGGCAGCACTAAGACAAGACGTTTGCCGAAATCGAGAAGTGCGGCGAGGTGTGCCCGGCAAATCCTGGCAAAGGTATGACGCAGCAGGATGCCGCGGAAGAACCATAAACGATCGACGAACCGCCTGGGACCCGCACCTCCGACAGTTTCAGACATGTCTTCGTGAATTGTTCGGCTTACCATCCGGGCGCCTGAGGACGGGGAGCCGGTGGGAGATAAAGTGTTGCGCGACATTGTCGAGCCGACCGGGCTGATTCCTACCGCGCACTAGGTAGGCCGAGCTACCCGGGCGTGCAAAGTTGACGTCGGGCGGAGTCTCTCGAAGCCGGGTCAACAAGCGACTCCCCTACCGATGCGGGACCGAGATTACGGAACCGTTGTCGTCGCAGATTTGCTGCGGTGCGGCTAGCGAAGAGGAAGACTCTGCCATTGGTCTTCCTGTGTTTCTCCGGCACGGATCAGGTGCACCGCTTCATGGCGATTTTGGGCGTCTACCTGTTTCATAACGCGATAGATGTGGTTTTTCACGGTGAACTCGGAGAGGTTGAGGTTAGCGGCGATTTCTTTATTGCTGAGACCCATAGCTACCAGGGACATCAGCTGGCGCTGACGCTGCGTCAGCTCGAAGCGCATGCCGGCGCGCTGCTCGGCGATGGCCGCTTGTTGATTGGCCTCGCTGGCCAGGGCCTGGAACAACACCTTGCAGAATTTGGGCGGGCAGGCCGCTTCGCCCTGCGCAACGCCACGGACGGCGTCAACCAGTTCGGAGGCCGAGGCGCTTTTCAGCACGTATCCATTGACGCCGAGTCTGACGGCTTGCAGGAAAATGTCGGCGTCCTCGTCCATGCCAAACAGAACCACCCGGATTTGAGGGAGCGATTCGCGGAGATCGCAGATCAGATCGTCAGACTTCTGATTGGGATTCAGGCAGTCCAGCAAGAGTAAGTCCGCCTGCGTGAAGGCGATGCGCTCTGGAGTCGAATCGGAGTAGGAGGCTTCGCCGACCATGCTGAAGTCGCCACGCTTGCGGAACAGCCGGACAAGTGATTCACGAAGGAGACGATTTTCGGCGATAACATAGACATTCGTCGAGGAGGACGACTGCTTTTCGATAATTTGTGTCATTCAGAGCCCTCAGAGCCCTCTTGGTTGGGTGCGAGTCTCTCCGTCGGCCTTTAACCCCTTGCGTATGGCCTATTTATATGTCGCGACCTGTATTGAGTATACATATTAGGTAGAGCTAGTATCCCTCAAAAACCTGTTGCAGCAAAATTAAAAGGTAGCTAGGCCAGGTGTCAAGAGGTTGCAGAGCGGGAATTTCTCAACAGCAACGTAGTACTCGCCCTCCCGAAGCTTGGTAATTTGTTAGTACTTTCGAAGAATTGGTGTACCCAGTTCTGATGCCTGAGGCTAATGCAAGGTTGGCAGGCAACACCATCCTTCTTTGAGTCTTTTCTTTCCAGCACATTCGACAATACTTAAAGCGATTCAATAGGAGTTGAAGACATGGACAGGCCCATACGCATTCTCGTGGCCAACCGGCCGAAACTGATGCGCGAGCTCATCCTGGCAACCCTGTCGGACGAACCCGGCATCGAGATTGTTGGGGAAGTATCTGAAGAAGCGGAGATTCGTCAGCGGGTCCGCCAGACGTCCCCGGACCTGCTGGTGATCGCGTTGGACGAGCCGGCGAAACGGCCGGACATCTGCGATACGTTGCTTCGCGACCAGCCTGGACTGCGGATCATTGCAGTCGCTTCGCAGCAGAATTGCAGCGTATTTTACTGGGCGTCGTTCGACATTCATTCCAGCCAAATCGAACCCTCCGAGCAAGGGATCCTGAACGCAGTGAGAAATATTACGCCCGCGGATGCGGCAGAGCGGGTGTGACGTGCGGATCTACGAGACTCAGGCTAAGCGTAGAGCCATCGTCCGAGGGATGGAGACAAATACGAAGGATGGGCGAATCAAGTGATCTGTGAAATGCGCACAATCAGGGTGAGAGTATTTTATTTGTTGGCGGGGTTGTTGCTTTGCAGCGTGGGACTTCGCGCACAACAGAGCCAAGATCGGCAGAGACCGGTGATGCCGACTTCGGAGCTGGGGCGCGAAAATTTGAGCCGAGTGGCGGCCTCCGCGTCGGATATCAAGACGATTTTGGTCAAAGACACGGGATTGATGGTGGAGTTGAAGCGCTGGGTGGCGAAAGATGCGACGTCGCAGGGACAAATCATCAGTGAAGCGGACCTGACCGACGATGCGATTTTCGACCGATTGCAAGCGGATGTGCAATTTCGTTCGATTGCGACGCAGCTGGTGCAGAGGTACGGGTATCTTGTGCCGCAGGTGAATCCGGATTCCGCGGCCGGGAAAGAACAAGAGTTACTCGTCAAAGAGCGCGTGAAGTGGATTGCACAGAATGAAGAAGAGGAAGCCCAAGCTCGGACGCGCCAGCAGCGGAGAGGCGGCGGCGTGCAAAATGCGGCGACCTGCAACGTGCTCGATTCCCAGTGTGGTGAGCGGCAAGGAGCGGAGGAAGAGCAAGCGCCGGGGCAACAGCGTCAGCCTGGATTGGATCAAGGAAATCCGCCATCGAGGTTTGGCCCAGAAGAATCGAATCCACAGAATTCTCCTCGCAATACCGGTGACGGGCAATTGTTGCGTGCGCAGCTTGGCTCGCCCGGGCTCGGTTCCGACCGGGCAGATGAAGGTTTTCCGGAGTTGCCACTGGGGGGTTCATTCGACTCGACGCTTTCTCCAGGGTCCATCAGTTCCGGCGGGAGGGGCGACACAGGTGTTCGCGACAGCCGAGAAGCCGATGGCCAGTCGGGCGCTGCGCAAGCTGGGGCGACGCCGCAGAGCCAGAATGTGGTGGATTCATTCGCAATTTATGGAGTCGGGTCCAACAGCCCCGCTGGAAATGCGCTGGATCCATACCGTTTGAACCGACGCGATATGAATCCTTCCAATTCGACGGGAAGTTCTTCGTCGTCGTATTCCCCGATGCAACCGTTCGACCGCAACCGGTATCAGCCCAGGCCGCAGCCTCCAGCACCGGAGCTGGTGCGGGCTGCGAGCCCTTACAACGACATTCCATCGCTTTACGACATGTACGTACAGGCGATACCGCGGCCGACAGTTCCGAAACGATTTGGAGCGGAAGTATTCGAGAACGGAACGCGCGATTCGCAACTGATTCCGATGGACGTGCCCGCGGGACCCGACTACGTCGTGGGTCCGGGAGACGGGTTGTCGATTGATCTGTGGGGCGGGGTAAGCCAGAAAATCTATCGGGTGGTGGACCGGGAAGGGCGAGTGAGTCTACCGGAAGTCGGTCCTTTGCTGGTGAGCGGCAAGACCCTTGCGGATGTGCAAGCAAGTTTGCAGCAGACTCTACGGACACAGTTCCGGCAGGTTTCGGCGGAAGTGTCGCTGACACGACTGCGCACCATTCGAGTGTATGAAGTCGGAGATATCGCGAATCCTGGAGCTTACGATATCAGCTCACTTTCAACCCCCCTAAATGCTTTGTTTATGGCCGGCGGCCCGACGCAAAAAGGATCTTTGCGGATCGTGAAACATTACCGCGGCAATCAACTCGTGGAGGTGGTGGACCTGTACGATCTGTTGTTGCACGGGGTGAAATCGGGACTGCAGCAACTGGAAAATGGCGACACCGTGCTGGTGCCCCCGGTCGGATCGCAGGTAACGATCGAGGGGATGGTACGGCGTCCAGCGATTTATGAACTGAAGGACGAGAAAAATCTTGCATCCGTACTAGAGCTCGCAGGCGGGTTGCTTCCGACGGCCACGCTGCGCCATGTGGAGGTACAAAGATTGGTGGCGCATCAAAGCCAGACGATGGTGGGCTTGGACATCCCAGAGGTGGACAGCGATTCCGAGGTTACTAAAAAGCTGGAAGCGTTCGAGATTCACGATGGAGATCGCATCCGGGTATTTCCGATCCCACCCTACAATCAGGATGCGGTGTATCTAGAAGGCCACGTGATCCGACCGGGCCGCTATTCGTATCGGCAAGGTATGCGTATAACTGACGTAATCACGTCGTACAAAGATTTACTGCCGGAGCCGGCAGGGCAATACGCCGAAATTATTCGACTGAATACGCCTGATTTCCATCCCACGGTCGAGAGTTTTGACTTGACGCAGGCGCTGACAAATCCTGCGCAGGCGCCGGTACTGCACGCCATGGACACAGTGCGAATCTACAGCCGGTTCGATTTCGAGAATCCACCGACGGTGTCGGTGTGGGGTGACGTACGAGGGCCGGGAACTTATCGAACTGCCGGTCAAATTCACTTGAGCGACGCCGTTCATTTGGCGGGCGGAATAGCTCCGGACGCGAACATTGAGGATGCCCAGGTCTTCCGGTATTTACCCGATGGCAAGATGAAGATTTTCAGCGTCAGCTTGAATCTGGCGCTGGAGGGCGATCCTACCGCAAACATCTGGTTACAGCCGCGGGACCGGCTTTTGATTCACCGAAACCCGGATGCGGTTCAACCGGCTAGCGTGTATGTGCAGGGGGACGTTGGGAAGCCCGGGCGTTATCCGTTAACCACGAACATGACGGTGGCGGATTTGATCCACGTGGGTGGTGGATTGAAGCCGAGTGCGGACACCCGGGCGGCGGACCTTACGCACTATGATTGGGCAAACCAGGGAGAGCTCAGCGGGGAACATCGTTCGGTGATGATATCCGAAGCGCTCGCGGGAGATGCGGCGGCAAACGTGTCACTCGGGAATGGTGATGTGTTGACCATACGCCAGCTTCCGAACTGGAACGATATCGGAGCATCCATCAGCGTGAAGGGCGAAGTGAAACATCCTGGTGCTTACGGAATTCGACCTGGGGAAAAATTGAGCTCGGTCCTGGAACGAGCCGGCGGCTTTGGCCCACTGGCCTATCCGTACGGGGCGGTGCTGATGCGGCGGGACGTGCGGGAGGTGGAAATGAATGCACGATTGGAGATGGTGCGCAGGTTGAAGCAGGAAGAGGTCAATCTCAAGCAGCTTCCTGATGCCGAGCCGGATCAAAAGAACGCGAAGCTCACCGCGATTGCGGAGACAGAGACAACGCTGCAGCAGCTCCAGGCCAACCCGCCCATCGGGCGAGTTGTGGTTCGAATTCCGTCGGATGGGCGGGGATGGAGGAATACCGCAGACGACGTGCCGGTGCGTGATGGAGATGTATTGCTAGTTCCTAAAAAAGCGGACTACGTGCTGGTTAACGGACAGGTATTTAACCCGACGGCGGTCAGCTATCGGCCCGGGAGAAGTGCCCGATGGTACCTGAGCCAGGCGGGGGGAACAACACAGCTGGCTAACAAGAAGGCGGTGTTTGTCATTCGCGCTGATGGCTCGGTGCTGTCGGCAAAGAATAATGAGGCTGGCTGGTGGTCCGGTGACCCGCTGGGGGCCCCATTAAGGCCGGGAGATTCGATCGTGGTGCCCGAGGTTGCGCCGCGCATTGGAACTCGCAACTGGCAGACCTTATTCCAAGCAGGACAATTGGCTTCGTCGGCCGCGCTTGCGATTGCGTATATTCACCCGTGATGCCAGCGCGGACAATTGGCGCTAGGACAATGGCACTTGCGTGGCTATGGGCCCTATGGGCCGCTGGAAGTTTAGGCCTTGTTGCGGGCACCCGGGGTGCGCCAAGACCCCAAGAATCAGAGTCACAAAACGGCACCAAGCCGGCACAAGGTGAGAAGGCGAAGCAGGAGGAGCAAAAACAGGAGGAGCAAAAAGAAGAGAAGAAAGTACCGGAAGATCAGAACAATCCGGATCAAAATGCGGCACCAGCTTCAGGGTACGGCTTAAAACAGTTGGGGAAGGATTTTTTGGGAGATCAGAAGCAAATTTGGACCAGTCCTGCGCGTCTGCGTTTCGCTGACGTTGATTGGCTGGTGCCCGCGAGCGGTTTCGCCGCCGGGTTGTTCACAACTGACCGGGATATCAGCACGCACCTTTCGAACGATCCGACGACCATCAGCCAT
>Ga0182024_10022386_pt1 | contig 11391 bp, 10 predicted proteins | sample P32metaG_FD_120480 | JGI IMG/M metagenome (GOLD analysis project Ga0182024, IMG submission 120480) | Permafrost microbial communities from Stordalen Mire, Sweden - P3-2 metaG (Illumina Assembly) | ecosystem: Environmental > Terrestrial > Soil > Wetlands > Permafrost | place: Sweden: Stordalen... | reverse complement strand
TTCGTCAGGCTCTTGGAACCGGGCGGCGCGATGGAGGCGCGAAAGGCGCCGTTGATCGGTTCGAGAGTGATGTCATTCATTCAGTTTTCGATTATAACCATTGGCGGCGTTAGGAGACATTGTGATGGCGCAGGCGGATGTGTTGGTGGTTGAGGACGATGCCGAGATCAACTGTCTGGTCGGCGCATACGTTCAGCTTACCGGCTGCACGTATCGCTCGGCGCTGGACGGGCATTCGGCGCTGCGCGAATATCGCTCGCATCTGCCGGACATGGTGATCCTGGACGTCATGCTCCCCGATCTGGATGGGTTTGAGATCTGCCGCCGCGTGCGGGCCGAGCAGGAGGGGAAGCGCGTCGTCATCATCATGCTCACGGCGCTCAGCGATGATGCCTCCCGGCAGAAGGGGATGTCCTGCGGGGCGGACGAATATCTGACCAAGCCATTCGACCCCGACCGGCTGATTGCCGCGCTGCGGAAATATCAGATCTGCCCCGGCAGCTAATTCAATTCCCCGCGGCTGATGGAGCGGGTGCGCTGACCCGCGGGGCGGCGGGAAGCCAGATGGTAAACGTGCTCCCCTGCCCGAGTTCGCTTTTCACTCCGATCGTCCCCCCATGCAATTCGACAAACGCCCGGACGATCGAAAGCCCCAGGCCGATGCCCTGCTTCCCGTGCTCGTAGGTGCCCGAGGAGTGGTGCGACACGTCGAAGCCGGTGAAAAACGGCTCGAAGAGCCGCGGCTGCGATTGCGGATTGATGCCGGCGCCGGTGTCGCTGACCGTGATTTCCACGCCATCGATTCCCCCTCGCGTCGCCGCGTGCGCGTTGACGGCAATGCGCCCGCCGTCGGGTGTGAACTTGATGGCATTGAGCAGCAGGTGGTTGATGCTGTCCCGGATCTTTGCCGCATCGACTGCTATGTCTCCCAGCACCGGCAGATCGATGGTGAGCGTCTGCTTCCGCAATTCGACAAACGGCCGCACGTCATCGCACGCTTCATGCAGGATGCCGGAAAGATCGGCCGGTTTGATCTCCAGCGTCTTGTCAAACCGATTGGCCCCCAGCATTGCGACGAGCTGGTCGACGATGCGCTGCAGCCGCCCGCCCGCCTGCTCGATTTTCTTCAGCCACACCTTCTGCTCGGCCGGCGGCGTCGTCGGCCGCTGCGCCACGCCCGCCAGCCCGATCAGGATTGTCAGCGGCGTGCGCAGCTCGTGGCTGGCGACCTGAATAAAGTTGGTCTTGAGCTCGTTGGCCGTGCGCAACTGCGTATTGACGGTTTCCAACTCGCGATTTTGCGTTTGCAGCAGGGCGAAGAGCCGCTTCCGTTCCACCAGCAGATCATATCGCTCGCAAGCCTCGCGGATCACGCTCTGCAACTCATCGGGATCCCACGGCTTGGTGATGTATCGGTAGACATTCCCCTGGTTGATGGCATCCACCACGGCGCGGATGTCGGCGTAGCCGGTGAAGAGGAGGCGGATGGCCTCGGGGTACTCGCCGCGCACTTTGTTCAGGAACTGAACGCCGGTCATTTCCGGCATGCGCTGGTCGGTCATCACCACGTGTACTTCATCCTGGCGCAGCATCTCAACCGCCTCGGAAGCGCGCTTCGCCCCCAGCACCCGATAGTCCAGGCGCAGCAAATCCCGCACGCTCTTGACCACGTCGGGTTCGTCATCGACTACCAGAATGGTGTGACGATCCATGCCTCAAATCCTCGGTTCCATATTATGCGCAAATTCCTGCCATCTGACGATAGCAAGTGCGCAAGGGCTTGATCATATACATTCTAAATGACCTTCCGCGATTGGCGCAGGACTTGGCGAGGAGATTTCGTGTAAGGTGGGCGTACCCGCCCGCCAAATTGACTTGTAAAACGTGGTGGGCGAGTACGCCCACCCTACGAAAGAGTTGCTGTGGGAAGACAGCGGCAGGATGCCGCTGCCACTATGACGAAGAAAGTGGCTGCGGCTTCTAGCCGCAGGTTTTTCATCCTCTCAGTCAATGTAGGGCGGGATTCATCCCGCCGCCCTTTCCGCAATCAAACCGCGGCGGGATGAATCCCGCCCTACGGGAGATCGACCGCATTTTGGCACGATCCGCTGGGAATTGAATTTGACCTCTGCCAAAGCCCCGTGTAGATGGATTCGCTTTGCGCTCCTCTTTTCCTCCTCCCGCGGCACGGAGATAATGGTGCAGACTGTCGTTCACGTCACTCATGAAGCGATTCACAAAATCGGCGGCATCGGGGCCGTGCTGCAAGGGCTGCTGACCAGCAAAACCTATCTCGACTTCGCCCCGCGCAACATTCTGGTCGGCCCGTTCTGGCCCGCCGACGAGAGCGGCGAGCGCCGGCTGGGTCCCGATGGAGAAGTCTTCTACAGCAGTCTCGACAGCCTCTATCGCTCGCCGCTGGCGTCGCGATTTCGCGAGATCGAGCAGGAATTCGGCGTGGGCATCGTCTACGGCCGGCGGCGATATTCCGACCGGGAATCGGGCGTTGTCAGCACGCCGGAGATTCTGCTGATCGATGTCGCCCGCTGCGATGAGGCGAAGATCGGCGCTTTCAAATACGTCTTGTGGGAAAAATTCGGCATCGAAAGCGCCAAGCACGAGCACATTTGGGATTTCGAGCAATACATGCGGCTGGCCCAGCCGGCGATCGCCGCGCTGCACGCCCTGGGCGCAACCAGCTCTGTTGAGCCGTGCATCGTGCTCGCCCACGAATACATGGGGATGCCGACAGCCCTGGCGGCGAGGCTCGAGCAGTCGCAATACAACTTCCGCACGATCTTCTACGCCCACGAAGTGGCGACGATGCGGCGAATCATCGAGGGGCATCCCGGCCATGACACGATGTTCTACAACGTGATGAAATCGGCCATGGCCGAAGGGCATTACGTCGAGGATGTCTTCGGCGACCAGAGCGGCTACTACAAGCATTCACTGGTCAAGGCGGCGCGCCATTGCGATGGAATACTCGCTGTCGGGGATTATGTCCTCAAGGAAGCCCGTTTCCTCGGCAGGGATTTCGGTGATGTGGATGCGCAAGTCGCCTACAACGGCGTTCCGTGCTGGAAACTGACGCTCGAAGAGAAGATGGCCAGCCGCCGCAAGTTGCAGACGTATTGCAAGGCCCTGCTCAAGTTCACCCCGGATCACGTTTTCTCGCACGTCACGCGTCTGGTCCTCAGCAAGGGATTGTGGCGCGATCTGCGCGTGCTGGATCACCTGGAACTGATGCTCCGGGAGAAAAACGAGACTGCGGTGCTCTTCACGCTCAGCACCGAAGTTCCCGCGCGCAGGCCGGAAGACATTTACCGCATGGAAGAGCAGCATCACTGGCCCGTCGCCCATCGCGAAGGCCTTCCCGATCTCTCCGGCGGGGAGGCGGCGTACTATCAGGACGTGCAGGAGTTCAACGCCCAGAGCCGCAACATTAAAGTGGTCTTCATCAACCAGTTTGGCTTCGAGCAGAGGCTCTGCGGGAAGCGCATGCCGGCGGACATGGAATTCATGGACATCCGCAAAGGCTCGGACGTCGAGTTTGGGCAGAGCATTTATGAACCGTTTGGCATCGCCCAGGTCGAACCGATCAGCTTCGGCGGAATTTGTGTCTACAGCAACGTCTGCGGCTGCGCCGGACTTGTCGAAAAAGCCGCCGGAGGCGAAACCCCAAACGCCATCGTCGCGGACTACACCAAGCTTCCGCCCGGGCATGTGAAGCCCGAGGAATTGTTGAATATCGGCAAGGCGCAGCGCGATGAAATTGAACAGGCGGTCGGGAAGCAGGTCGCGGCGGAGTTGATGAAGCGGCTGCCGCGCACGCCCGCGGATTTTGCGGGATATGTCGACCGGGGCCATGCCCTGGCGGAAAAAATGAGTTGGAACGCGGTGGCGCGGCAGTATGTTGTCCCGGGTTTGAAGCGGGCGGCACTGCGGAGTCATCGAAAGAACGAAGAGTGATTCTTATGCAAGTCAAACTGCTCGATTTACAGGGTCAGTATCTTCCTCTTCGCAACGAGATTCGCCGCGCCATCGACGAGGTGTGCGATGCCCAGTCGCTGGTGCTGGGTCCGCACGTGGAGAAATTCGAGAAAAATCTGGCCGCCTATTGCCAGACCAAGCACGCCATCGGCGTGAGCAGTGGCACCGATGCCCTGCTCTGCTCGATGATGGCCATCGGCATCAAGCCCGGCGATGAGGTGATTTGTCCGTCATTTACGTTTTTCGCCACCGCCGGCTGCATTGCGCGGCTGGGAGCGACGCCGGTCTTCGCCGAGATCGATGCCCGCACGTTCAATCTCGATCCTCGGTTCCTCGAAGCGAAGATCACTCCTAAAACAAGGGCGATCATTCCCGTACACTTATTCGGCCAGACCGCCGACATGGAGGCGATCAACGCGATTGCCGACCGGCATGGCGTGAAGGTGATCGAAGACGCCGCCCAGGCGATCGGCGCCAAGCGCAACGGCAAGCCCGCCTGCTCAATGAGCCTGATGGGGTGTCTGAGCTTCTATCCCACCAAGAACCTGGGCGCTTTCGGCGACGCCGGCGCGATCTGCACCAACGATGATGCGGTGGCCGAAAATTGCCGGCTGTTGCGCGTGCATGGCTCCGGCCATCAATATCACCACCGCATGATCGGCGGCATGTTTCGCCTCGCCGCGATTCAGGCGGCGGTGCTGGATGTGAAGCTCAAGTATCTCCCCGCCTGGCACGAAGGCCGGAGAAAAAACGCCGCGATTTACGAGAAAGTCCTTGCCAACAGCTCGGTGGTCACGCCCCTGATCGAGCCGGGAAACTACAGCATTTACAATCAATACGTCGTCAGGGTGAAAAACCGCGACGCCGTCCGCGCCCGCCTGACCGAGCGCAACGTGGGCAGCGCGATTTACTATCCCCTGCCGCTGCATCAGCAGGAATGTTTCGCCGACCTGGGTTATCGCGAAGGAGATTTGCCGGTGACGGAACAGGCTTGCCGGGAAGTATTGGCCATGCCGATTTATCCGGAGTTGACGGAGGAGCAGGTCCATTACGCCGCGGCGGAATTGCTGAAAGCGGCGAGTTAAGGCATTTTTCAGGTTGGCGTACCAGCTATTGTGGTGCAGGCTTCCAGCCTGCCGCCCTAAAGCAGGCTGGAAGCCTGCACCACAACGCTATGTCAAACTGAAAACTGTTCTAGAACGTTGCACCGGCTGCCCACAAGTCTTTGGTAGGGTGGGTCTACTGACCCACCACGCTTTCCGAGAAAATCTGGTGGGTCAGTAGACCCACCCTACGAGAAACTGCCTCGCCAATACATGCACTATTCGCGCAAGCTCATTTAGGTCAAACTGAAAGCTGCTCTAGAACGCTGCGCCGGCCGCCCGCAAGTGAGGCGTTGCAAGAAGGCAATTCGAGAACCATTGACCGTGGCCGAGCCGGCGATACGCTGAATCAGATGGCTTGGAATCGATCACGGCTGTACGTGCAGCGCCAAGTGCTGGTCGAGGCGAATTATGATGATGACCGTTCGCAATGCGCTGATTGGTCTGGCGCTCTTGCTCACCGGCTGCCAGCACGCCAATGCCGGGCCGCCGCCGGCTGATCTGGACGGGCTGGTCGCGCTCTACAAAAAATACGAACTGCCGCTGCCGCCCGCTGATGCGCCGCTTTTGAAAATCGGTGGCGTGGATGAGGAGTCTGCAGGGGAGAACGCGGATGCGGAGTTTCGTATCGGCTTCTTGCTCCGGCCCGCGCAGGCCGATCGACCGGCGGTGGCATTGGTGGGGACGGAGGAATGTCAGCCGGCCGAGGAGGGCGAAGCGTTCGCCACGATCGAGCCGGATGCGGTCAAAGCGGAGAAGATCAGACCTGGATCCTGGTCTACCTTCGAGGTGAATGCGGCGCTGGCCGCCGCAATTCAATGCAAAGCCAGAGGCTGGAATGAGCTGGCAAAGCGGCTGCTTGCGCGCAGCCTTTCGGAATCTATCGGTGGTCCCGGCTCGATGTACTTCCAGCCAGCGGGGCTGCCGCCGCGGACCGCGCTTGGCTATCTGGCGATGGCACATTGGGGCAACGAGTTGCTCCGTCCGGACAGCGACCGCGCCGTCATCGCCGGACGAATCCGCAATCTATTTGCCGCCGAGCCGGCACTCGCCCCCGAAGCCAACGAAGGCTTGCTCCATTCCTTGGAAGCGGCTTTGGTTCCGAGCCGATCCAAGCCCGGCAGTATCGATGCGCTGATCGACGGGCTGGTGGATTTCGGCAATGCGCCAAGAAGTTGTCAAGGCGACGACGTCGATCCTCGATACCTGAAGGTCTCTCTGCTCGGTTTCGCGGCGGTGCCGGCGCTAATTGACCACCTCGACGACGACCGCCTGACGCGCTCGGTGAAACCCGGCTTCAACAACTTCCCAACATGGCACCAGCGCGTGGGGGACGTGGTGAGCGATTTGTTGCAGCAACTGTCGGGGGACGATCTCGGCGAGAACTGGCTCGACCGGCAGCAGGGATACGATGTGCAAAAGGCGTCGGCGCTGGCGTGGTGGAAGAAGGCGCAGCCGGTCGGCGAAGAGGGCTATGCGGTTGCCCATGTGCTCCCGGCCGACCCAGCGGCGGAGTGGCCCAACGACGCGCTGCTGCGAATCATCGAGGCTCGATACCCGGATCAACTGCCCGGCATCTACCGGACAATGGTTGATCAGCGGCCGACGCTGCAAACTTGGCCGGTGTGCCAGGCGATCACCGAAAGCGGACTGCCGCCGGAGCAAAAGCTGTCATTGTTCTTGCACGGGGCCGGGAGCGCAGACTTGGAGCACCGACGCGCGGCGTTGTCGGAATTGAAGGCATTGGCGCCGGAGAAGTTCGTAACACTGCTTGTCAAGACGCTCGACGGGCTGCCGGCTACGCCGGCTGGGTCATATTGGGATTGCCGGGAAGGCGCGTTCGCACATCTCGTGATGGAGACCGATGACTCCCGTGCATGGGATGCGCTGAAGCGCGCGGCAACCCGGGCGGATATTGGCCTTCGAATGGAGATGCTCAACCCGATGGACTACACGTACATCGGCAACAAGCAACGCCGTCATCGCGTCGAGTTTCTGGCCGGCTTCCTCGATGATGCGGAAATACGCGACAAGGCTTCCGACCCAAAACGCTTCGATGGGCCATTCGCCGGGTTTACCTTTCCCCGACTTTCCGTGCGCGACTTCGCGGCGATGGAGATCAACGCCCTCCTTGACGCATCGGAGCAGCCGCAGCCGCGCCCAGACTGGACATCCGATCAATGGCTCATCTTTCGAGCCCGAGCAAAGGCCGCGGTGACTCGAGAGTTGCTCAACGCCGCCACGCAGCCGTCGAAGTAAGGCATTGAGAGCGATCGAGATCGCGGAAGGTCATTTCGCCGGGACTGCAGTGGTTATTGCTTCTCCTCTGTCAGTCACTTATTCGTGGCATGGGCGTCCCGCCCATGCAGACAGCGCAGATTGATAACGAGCTTCTCGATACCAGAATTTTTGCAATTGCCATTTTATCGTCTTGACGATATTCGTTATAACGACTATTATCATTGCCATGGCCAAGTTGAAGGACGAGATTCGCAAATCGCAGCCGTTTGCCGTTCTGGAGCAGGAGGCTTCCTTGAACGTCATCCGCACGGCTGATGCGCTGTCCCGTCCGTTCGAGGAACTTGCCAGAGAGAGCGGCCTGTCTCCCACCCAATACAACGTTTTGCGAATCCTTCGCGGCGCAGGCGCCGAAGGTCTTCCCTGCGGCCAGATAGTCGAGCGGATGATTACCCGCGACCCCGACATGACCCGCCTGCTCGATCGATTGGAGAAGCGCGAGTTGATTGCGCGGTCGCGCGATACCGTCGATCGCCGCGTGGTGAGGGCGACGATCACCGCCGGCGGGCTGGACCTCCTCTCGACGATGGATGGGCCCATCCTGGAGATGCACCGGCGTCAACTCGGTCACATGGGCAAAGACCGGCTCAAGCAACTGATCAAACTTCTGGAAGAAGCCCGCGGCGGCCCGGACGACCGAACTAGCACATGCGAAGGCCGGTAAATGACATTGCGCGATTGGAGCAGGACATTTTCTTGTAGGGTGGGTGTACTCGCCCACCAGCTTTTGTCGGAAGAAGATGGTGGGTGAGTACACCCACCCTACAGGAAGCCCGGATGCGATATTCTTGTTCGCCGTTCATTACACAAATTCGACCCGGACTCGATGGTTCGGGCATTGTTTCACCTGTTGTCAGAAGGAAGGATCATATGAAGTTCCACACACGATTTGCATTGTTCTGCACACTCGCCGCGGGTTTGATGGCAGCCGCGCCGGCGCGAGCCGCCGACACGTACAAGATCGACCCGGTTCATGCGACGGCGATTTTCCGCATCAGCCATCTCGGCTCGAGTTTCGTCTATGGCCGCTTCGATGATGTCGGCGGAACGTTCACCGCGGACGATCAGAGCCCGGCGAACGTGAAGTTTGACGTCAGCATCAAGGCGGACAGCGTCGATACCAACAGCGCCGCCCGCGACAAGCATCTCAAGAGCGCGGATTTCTTCTCCGTCAATGAATTTCCCACTCTCACCTTCAAGAGCACGGACGTGAAAAGCAGCGGCGACAAGAAATACGACGTCACCGGCGACCTGACCATCCACGGCGTCACCAAGAGCGTTGTCGCCAAGGTCGAGTTTGTCGGCACCGCCGACGGCTCGGCGATGAAGATGGGCTTCCGCGCCGGGTACGAAGCGCATCTCACCATCAAGCGAACCGATTTCGGCATGGACAAGATGGTCGGCGGAGTCGGCGATGAAGTGCAGCTCACGGTGAGCATGGAAGGCGTCAGGCAGTAAATTCCCTCTCCCCGGAGTACCGGGGAGAGGGAAAGTAAAAGTGGGCCGCGCAACTGCTGCGGAGGCTTTTCCCATGCTGACATCATCCGATCTGATCTTCGGCGTGATTCTTCCCTTCGCCTTGGCAACCGTCATCCTGGCGATTGCCTGGCGTCCTTGGAAACGTTCGCGCGGCACGCCGGGGTTGTGGGGCGGCCCAGTGGCCTGCGGGGTGGCGTTCGCCGCCGCCTTCGCGTTGCTCCAGGGACCGCGTCATCTCTTCCCGCCGAACAGCGCGATCATGTGGCTCTTCTTTGTCGCCATCGGTTTCACGCTCCTCGGCCTGATCGATGCGTTGGTGTTGCTCCCTCGCACCCTCGGCGCGATTCTCGTTTTCGCCGCCGCGGCGGGCGGCGCGGGACTGCTCCTGAAATTTAACTTCATCAACCAGAACTGGGATGCCCTCCACGGCGTACTCTGGCTGGGGGCGATCGCGGCGATGACGGCTTTCTGGTGGGCATCCTTCGAGCAGTCGGCGGTGGGGGGTTCGATGACCGCGCCTCTCGCGATGGCGGCAACCGGCGGCATCAGCGCGCTGATCATCGCCGTCCTGGTCGAGCAGACCACCGGCCAGGCGCTGGGGGCGATGACGATCGCCCTCGGCGTCGCAGTCGTGCTCATGGCATGGTCGGGCAAGGCAACAGTTGCGCGCGGCACGGGAATAGTTGTCGCCGGTATCGGAGTCAGTGCCCTGGCCGCGGCGTACTTCATCTCATCGCTGCCGCTGCAATACGTCTTGCTGCTCGCCTTCACGCCCGCCGCGCTCTGGGTCGGCCGTGTGCCGGCGATCAGCCGGCTGCGCCCGTGGTTGCGCTCTGTCGTTCAGATCGCATTATTATTGATTCCACTGGTTGTCGCCGCCGTTCTGGCGGTTTTACAAGCCCGACGGGACGCGACGATGGGAAGCGATCCATACGTCTAACGCCCGATCTCCGGCAGATGATAATGCCGGGCGAGTTCATTGGCGGTGTCGCGCAAGTCCTCCCACTCGTGGCGAGGTTCCCCGTGCCATTCGCCGCGCTCGACGGTGCGTCCGAACTCGGCGGCGGCTTCGAGCACCCGGTGGGCGTTCTCGGGCAGCTCCCATGGCTCGTCATGTGGGAGAGGGCAGGGGTGAGGGTGATTTGGAATGTCGCGCGTCGTTGCTGTTCCAAATCACCCTCACCCCATCCCTCTCCCAGACGGAGAGGGGGGGGCAGGAGCAGGGGCGGATTCGATGAAAGTGAAGTTGAAAACCGGAGCGCTCCCGTCCGCTCACCGCGCGTCTGATACCATCGGCTTCTCGCCCCCCAGTTTCAAATCATTCGCCCACGCCACAAACGCGGCGGGCCATGTGCCAAACGGGATTCCCTTGCGCGAACTGATTCCGCCGCCATGTCCGCCATGGCCGTAGATGTGCAATTCAACGGGGATCTTCGCCTCGAAGAGCGCACTGTAGAATTCGACTGTCTGACGGGCATGAAACGCATCATCGACTCCGGCGCTGGTCAAAAACGCGGGTGGGGCATTTGCCGGCACTTTGGTCATGTCCATTTGCTTCCACCCTGCATAGACCAGCACGGAAAAGTCCGGGCGGCAGCTCTGCTGCTCCACCGGATCGGTTGCCTGCGGGTTCCCCTCATCGAATTTGACTTCCACCCACGCCGACTGCTCGCCGCCGGCGGAGAATCCCATGGTCCCCACGCGCTTGGGATCGACGTTCCATTCCTTGGCGTGCGCCCGGACCATGCGGATCGATCGCTGCGTATCCGCCAGGGCATCGACGGTCGAGTCATACGGCCGCAGACGGTAGCGTTCGATGAAGGCGCTGATTCCCAGCCCGTTGAGCCAGTCGGCGATGTCCGTTCCCTCGTTGCCGATGTTGCACGTTTGGTTCCCGCCGCCCGCGATCACGACAATCGCCATTCCGTTGGCCTTGTCGGCCGGCGCAAGATGCACCTCGATCGAAGGGTTGTGAATATTCACCACCGACTGCACTTTCGTCGTCGGATATCCCTTCGAGTAATTCCACTTCTCCGGCTGGTCATACCCCGCAAGCGCCTTAAGCATCGGCGACCCCTTGGGCCACAGGGTCACCACCTTCGCCCCCGGAACCAGCGGCTGCGGCTCCGGAATCGCCAATACCGCGCCATCCTTGGCAGCCGGCGCGGCACCCGGCGCAGCATCGTCCGCCAATGTGGCAGAAGGCAAGCCAATGCCAAGAACCCATCCGAGAAGAATCCCGATCGACCAGTTGAGTTTCATCCTCATCGTTTTCTCCTTCAAATTAGTTGAGCATCCACACAGGACTGAGAAAGGCAAGACCGCCGCAACCCTCTACTGCGCGCCCGGCTGTTCTGTTTGAAGATAAATTTGATGCGGCCGACCATCGCGCCGCGGTGTCCCCGGCTGATATCAGTCTGCTAAAAGGGGTCGGGAGTCTTTGATGGGTCGCACCCTCGGTCTGCCCCGCGCCCGCAGGGTGGATTCCAGGTGCAACTTCTCGGCGGTCTGCGCCTGC
>Ga0182024_10022385_pt1 | contig 11391 bp, 6 predicted proteins | sample P32metaG_FD_120480 | JGI IMG/M metagenome (GOLD analysis project Ga0182024, IMG submission 120480) | Permafrost microbial communities from Stordalen Mire, Sweden - P3-2 metaG (Illumina Assembly) | ecosystem: Environmental > Terrestrial > Soil > Wetlands > Permafrost | place: Sweden: Stordalen... | reverse complement strand
GTGGCGGTCATGGTCCTCACTCTCAGCTTTCCGCCACCGCTTCGGTGGCGCTCCGGGGTCTCCCGTCCGTCTCGCTTGGACCCGCACGACGATTGTCACACGAAGCGCCGCTCGTTGGCTTCCATGAGACGGCGGGGCGGGCGAGTCCCAGCTGCCCGGGGCCGGGCGAGTCCCAGCTGCCCGGGGCCGGGCGAGCCGCGCTACGCGACTTCGCGCGCGGCGGCCGTTTCGCTGTCGGACAGCGCGCGCCGGTAACCGTCGGCCAGCCGCTGCATCGCGGCCTCCCACGTCCGGGTGCGCACCGCCGTCAGCGCCGCGCGGCGCAGCCGCTCGGCGAGCAGCGGGTTGTCGACAATCTGATGGACTGCGGTCGCGAGTGCCTGCGGGTCGGCGGCGGCGAGCAACCCGGTCTCACCGTCCTCGATCAGCGTCCCCGGCCCGCCCTCGCCGACCGCGACCACCGGCAGGCCGCTGGCCTGCGCCTCCAGTACGACCTGCCCGAAGGTGTCGGTGCGGCTGGCGAACATGAAGACGTCGGCGCTCGCGTAGACGCGGGCGAGGTCGGCGCCGTACTGCCAGCCCAGGAAGGTAGCGAGGTCATCGAGACGGTCGGCCAGCGACTGCTGCTCCGGTCCACCGCCCGCAAGCACCAGATGCAGCCGCGGATCGCGAGCTCGAGCCGTCAGGAACGCGTCGGCGAGGAGCTCGACGCCCTTCTCCTTGGTGAGGCGCCCGGCGTAGAGGACGTTGATCTCCCCGGGCAGCAGCCCCGGGTCGCGCAGCGCCGGATCGAAGCGGTTGAGATCGACGCCACGATCCCAGCGGCCGATGATCTCGCGCTCGACGCCGATCGTCTCGAGCCGCTCGTCCGTGGCGCTGCTGGGGGACAGCACCACGTCGCAGGCACCGTAGAACTTGCCGAGCGCAAAATTGGCGAGCGCCTCGACATGACCCAACCCGGAACGCAGGCCCGCGTAGGCGGCCAGCTCGGTGTGGTAGCTGCCGAGCAGCGGCAGGTCGAGCAGCTTCGCGATGCCCCAGGCGGCGATGCCCGCGGGGCCGGGACTGCAGACGTGCACAAGGTCGTATCTGCCCTCCGAGATCGCGTCGGTGATGGCGAGCAGGCTTGGCACCCCGATCTTCAGGCCGTTGTAGAAGGGCACGTCCACCTCGGCGACGGCGCTCAGCCGGCGGTCGACGTCGGCGTCGGTACCGATCACCTCGACCTCGAACCCGGGCACGCCGCGGTCACGGATCTGCTGGATCGTGTGGGTCACGCCGTGCATGCCGCCGAGGCCGTCGGCGACGATCGCGACACGTGGCCGGTCGCCGTCGTTGCGCGTCAGCTTCAGCTTCTCGCGCCCGAGGAACGCGGTCGCGGCGGCGTATGGGATCGCCGGCACGCAGGCGTCGAAGAGCTCGGCGGCGGCGCGACTGAGGTCCGGGAGTCGGCCCTCCTCGATCACGGCCATGGTGTCGTGCACGACCCGGGCGAGTTCGCGCTCGTGGATCCGGCGCGCGCGGCGGTAGAGGTCCTGGTGGCCGATGTCGCCGTCCTGCAGATGCTGGATGAGCCTGCGCTCGTCGACCTCCAGGTTCATCGCCGCAAGCCAGGAGCGGAGCAGCGCGAGCGCGTGCTGCGGCCCGAGGTCACGCTGCGCCTCGCCCGAGCGGACGTTGCCCTCACTCATCACGCGCTCGACGATCTTCACCACCGCCAGCGGGTCTGGACGATCCTGCTCCTCGCCGTCCCCGAGCGCCCGGATCGCGAGCGACATCGCCGCGTGCGTCCACTTGGCCGCGCCGCCCTGGTCACCGTGGGCGACGGCGTTGCCGGCGCGGATCTGGGCCAGGAAAACAACCGCGTCGCGGGCTCGGGGTGTCTCCGTGAAGGTGCGGCCGATGTCGATGCCGGCGTGGTCGTCGGTGCCTCCGATCGCGGTGCCGCCATGCGTCTCGATGTAGACGAAGGCCGGCAGGTTCAGCTCCTTGGCACGGGAGCCGTTACGGGTCTCCCAGATCGGGAACAGCTGCGCGAGGCGCCGGCGGTGACGCGGCGCGAGCGGCGCCTCGACCGCGAAGAACGGATGCGCCAGGGCCGCGGTGATCTCACGATCGTTGAGGTACTCCGCGCACGACTCGACGCTGTCGTTGTGCGCCTGCAGCCACTCGTGATCCTCGGGCGTGATCCCGTAGCAGAGCACGTGCACGGCCTGTGGCTCGCCCCTGAACCAAACCGTCAGCTCCTCCGACACGAACACACCCGGCAGGTGCGCGATCTGCAGAGCGCCGGCGATCGTGTCGTGATCGGTGATCGTCACGAAATCCATGCCGCGACGCTTGGCGAGCTCGTACACCTCCTCAGGCCCGGTCGCACACTCCGGCAGTTGCAGGGAGCGCTGAATCCCCAGCTTCGACAGCTCCGATGCCGTCGAGTGCACGTGCATGTCGGCGCGGCTCACGTGCAGGTCTGTGCTCTTGGTCTCTTGCATGGTGCAAAGTTTTCTCCCAATCGACGCTCCAGCCTGTGAAGTTCACGGTCAAAGGCTGTGAACTTCCAGTGAATTGCTGGGAAGAAAGCCCTGCTTGCCGAAGAGTTCCAACGAATGTCGGATGCGGTGACGGACCTGAAGCTGGAGCAGGGAAGCCTCACCGCCGAGGTCACGCTCCGGCCCTTCAGCTTCACGATTCGCCGCGACGGCCGCCGCCTGCTCCGAAACGCCTCAGCCTGGGCTGCCGACGGAACCGCCAACGATCACTTCATCCAATTCACGGAAGGGGTGGTTGCAGGTGAGGACATTGCGCCGCATGAACGAGCCGTGCGCGCAAGTGTCTCTGAAGCTTCCTCGCCCAACGGCCAGGAAGGTTCAGCGACGTTGCGCGTCGGCGTCCAGTTCGAAGGCGGGCGGAAGGGCCAACTTACCCTCACGCTGCATGAGGATGAGCGACTAACCCTGAGCCTGATAGCCGAAGAGGAGCCCCTCAGACTCGCGTTTGACTGGGACCGCAGGTCGGTCGAGCACTTCGTCGGGCTGGGCGCACGACACGGGACTGAGTTCGATCAGCGCGGGAGGGTTGTGCAGTTGGGCGCTGACCGCCGCTACACCGGGCCGGACTGCCCACCAGAGATGCTGGCGGAGGGCGGGATCCCGCAGGGTGACTGCGCGCCGATGCCTTGGATGCTGTCAAGCCGCGGCTATGGGGTGATCGCCCACACCTACGCGAACGGCACTCGCTTCGACATGTCCAGTGACCGCACCTCGGTCTCCACGCGCGCGCTCGCCGGTCCGCTCACGCTCGAGTTCATGTGCCAGTCGACCCCGGCAGCGCGCCTGCGGGCGCTCTGCCGGCAAACGGGATTCCCAGCGCTGCTGCCGGAGTGGGGCTACGGGTTCTGGAAGAGCCGCGACGTGCACGAGGATCGCGAGGCGGTACTCGACGACTTCTACGGCTTCCGGCGGTACGAGATCCCGCTCGACGCAATCGTGATCGACTCGCCGTGGGCGACGCAATACAACTCGTGGGAGATCAACCCGCACCAGCTGCCGGACGCCGAGCAAATGATCCGGGACCTCCGGGCCGATGGCGTGCGCACCGTGCTCTGGTGCACACCGTGGGTGAACATCGACTCGCGCGATGGTCAGATCCCGCCGCAGCCGGAGTCCGAGCGTCTGCACCGCGAGCCGGCACCGAACTACGCGCCGGGCGCCGCGGCAGGCCACTTCGTCAAGCAGCCCAACGGCGACGAGCCATGGGTCGGGCAGTGGTGGATGGGCACCGGCTCGATCGTCGACTTCACCAGCCCAGACGCCGAGGAGTGGTGGCGCGAGCAGGTCAAGCGCGTGCTCAGGCAGGGCGTCGAGGGCATCAAGATGGACGACGGGGACGGCTACTACCTGAAGGAGGACGTGCGACTGGCAGACGGCCGTCGCGGCGGCGAGGCCGCCTGGCAGCTCGGCGGCCTGCACCGCATCAGCCTGCAGCTCGCGCTCGACGAGGTCCACCCCGGTGCCGGCGTGCTGTTCGGCCGCTCCGGCTGGATCGGCCAGCACGCCGTAGGCCACACCTGGGCCGCCGACCAGGGCTCGGACTTCTGGTCGCTGCGCGCGCTGGTCGTGGCGACGCTGTCGGCAGCGGCCAGCGGCATGTCCAACTGGAGCCACGACGTGGGCGGCTACCTCGGGCATCGGCTGGTCGAGCGCTGCCCACCGGAGCTGCTGGTGCGCTGGCTGCAGTTCGGCTGCTTCACGCCACTGATGCAGGCGCATTCCCGCTTTGCGCATGAGCCGTGGAACTACGGTGAGCGCATGGTCGACACCTATCGCGGCTACGTGCTGCTGCACGAACAGCTGGTGCCGTATGTTCGGGCCGCGGCCGCCACCGCCGCGCGCACGGGACTGCCGATCATGCGCCCACTTTGCCTGATCGACCGCGCAGACCCGCGCGGCTGGGAGCTGACCGACGCCTACGGCTACGGGCCCGCGCTGTGGGTCGCGCCGGTGCTCGACGACGGCGCGCGCGAGCGCGAGGTTCAGCTCCCGAGGGGCGAGTGGATCGAGACCTGGTCAGGGCGCCGCGTCGCGGGCGGCGGCGAGGTCGTCGCGCCGGCGCCGGTCTCCCAGATCCCCGTCTGGGTGCGGGCCGGCGCGATCGTCGCCACGTATCCGGCAAACCACGTGGCAGCCGGGCTGGGCGATACGCCCGAGTCCGACCGGCCACTGGTGGCGACGCTGTGGGGATCGCCCGCCTGCGGACGAGCGAGCGCGAAACTCGCGGACGGCCTGCGGATCCGCTGGAGCGAGCGCGACGGCTGGCAGCTCTCCGACCCGCGGCGCGAGGTCACATTCCGGATCGTCGAGGCGTAGCGGCGGCGAGATCAGTCGGCGGCCGGCGCCAGCCGCAGGTCGGCGGCGGCGGGCTCGTCGTCGAGCAGTGTCGCGAGCCAGCGTCGCGCCTCCTCGAGACTCCAGCCCTTGCGCGCGGCGTAGTCCTCGAGCTGGTCGGTGCCGATCCGGCCGACCCCGAAGTACCGCGCCTGCGGGTGCGCGAGGTACAGGCCGCTGACCGACGATCCGGGGTTCATGGCATAGCTCTCGGTCAGCTCGATCCCGGCGTTGTCGGGCGCGTCGAGCAGCGTGAAGATCGTGCGCTTCTCGGTGTGGTCGGGCTGGCACCCGTAGCCGGGCGCGGGGCGGATGCCGGGGTAGCGCTCGGCGACCAGTTCGGCGGTTGAGAGCTGCTCGCCGGCCGCGTAGCCCCAGAGCTCGCGCCGCACGTGCTCGTGCATCCGCTCGGCAAAGGCCTCGGCCAGGCGGTCGCACAGGGCGGAGAACAGGATCCGGTTGTAATCGTCGTTGTCTCGCGCGAACGCCGCGGCGCGCTCGGGTTCGCCGTGACCGGTCGTGACCGCAAAGGCGCCGACGTGATCCTCGACCCCGGCCGCGGCCGGCGCCACGAAGTCCGCCAGCGCCAGGTTCGGGTGCTCGCGATCACGCGCGAGCTGCTGGCGCAGCGTGTGCAGCGTGGCGAGCGGCGCGGTGCGCTCCCCGTCGGCGTATACGCGGATGTCGTCACCTTCGGCGGCAGCCGGCCAAAGCCCCACCACCGCCGATGCGGTGACCCAGCGCTCGGCGACGATCCGCTCGAGCATCGCCCGCGCGTCGTCGTAGAGCGAGCGCGCCGTCGGGCCCACGGTCGTGTCCTCGAGGATCTTCGGGAACGTGCCCTTCAGCTCCCAGGTGCGGAAGAACGGCGTCCAATCGATGTAGGGCGCGAGCTCGGCCAGGTCGTAATCCTCGAAGGACCGCACGCCCAGCTGCGACGGTGCCACCGGGACGTAGGCGTCCCAGTCGATCCGCAGACGGTTCTCGCGCGCCTCCGCGAGTGAGGAGCGGCGACTTGCGGCGCGCCCGCTGGCGCGCCGTTCGGCGACCTCGAGGTACTCAGCCTTGACCTGTGCCGAAAGCACGGCGCGCTGCTCCGGGTCGACCATCGCGCTCGCCACGCCGACGGCGCGCGAGGCGTCCGGCACGTAAACGGTCTGCCCGGCTCGGTAGCACGGGTCGATCTTGATCGCGGTGTGTAGCTTGCTGGTCGTGGCCCCGCCGATCAGCAGCGGCAGCGTCAGCCCGCGGCGCTCCATCTCGCTGGCCACCGAGCACATCTCCTCCAGCGACGGCGTGATCAAGCCCGACAGCCCGATCAGGTCCGCGCCCTGCTCTACGGCGGTGTCGAGGATCTGATGGCCGGGGACCATCACGCCCAGGTCGATCACGTCGAAGCCGTTGCACGCGAGCACTACGCCGACGATGTTCTTGCCGATGTCGTGGACGTCACCCTTGACGGTCGCCATCACGATCCGCCCGGCACCGCGCGTGTCGGTGCTTTCACGCTCCATGAACGGTTCCAGATGCGCGACCGCCTGCTTCATCACGCGCGCCGACTTCACGACCTGCGGCAGGAACATCTTGCCCTGGCCGAACAGATCGCCGACGACGTTCATGCCGTCCATCAGCGGGCCCTCGATCACCTGCAGCGGCAGCCCGAGCTCGAGCCGCGCCTCCTCGGCGTCCTCGACGATGAACTCGTTGATGCCCTGGACGAGCGCGTGCACGATCCGCTCGCGGACCGGCAGCTCCCGCCAGCTGAGGTCCACCTCGCGCTTGACGCCGCCAGCGTCACGGTAGCGCTCGGCGATCTCCAGCAGGCGCTCGGTCGCGTCGGGGCGGCGGTTGAGGATCACATCCTCGACGCGCTCGCGCAGCTCCGGGTCGATCTCCTCATATTGGGCCAGCTGGCCGGCGTTGACGATCCCCATGTCGAGCCCGGCGGCGATCGCGTGGTAAAGGAACACAGCGTGGATCGACTCGCGCAGCGGCTCGTTGCCGCGGAGCGAGAACGAAACGTTGGAGACGCCGCCCGAGATCCTCGTGCCGGGCAGCCGCTCCTTGATCTGCCAGACCGCCTCGATGAAGGCGAGCGCGTAGTCGTTGTGCTCGTCGATCCCGGTCGCGACCGCGAAGATATTCGGGTCGAAGATGATGTCCTCCGGGTCGAACCCCGCGCGCTGGGTCAGCAGGTCATAGGCGCGCTCGCAGATCGCGACCTTGCGCTCGACCGTGCCAGCCTGCCCCTGCTCGTCGAACGCCATCACGACCACCGCTGCGCCGTAGCGACGAACCTTGCGCGCGACCTCCAGGAACGGCGCCTCGCCCTCCTTGAGGCTGATCGAGTTCACGATCGCCTTGCCCTGGACACATTTGAGCCCGGCCTCGATCACGCTCCACTTGGACGAGTCGATCATGATCGGCACGCGCGCGATCTCGGGCTCGGACGCGATCAGCCGCAGGAACGTGGTCATCGCCTGCTCACCGTCGAGCAGGCCGTCATCCATGTTGACGTCGATGATCTGGGCGCCGTTCTCGACCTGCTCGCGCGCGACGCTCAGCGCCGCGTCGTAGTCGCCTGCCGCGATCAGTCGCTTGAAACGCGCCGAGCCTGCGACGTTGGTGCGCTCGCCGATGTGGATGAAGGTCGCACGAGTCTCGGTGGGCGTCGGCGTGATTTCACCTGTCGCGCGACCGACCACGTCCGGCACCTGGGTCACGCGGCGGCGAAGGGTTCGAGCCCGGACAGCCGCAGCGTCGGCTGGACCTCTGGGATCTGGCGCGGCGAGATCCCCTCGACGGCATCTGCGATCGCCCGGATGTGCGCCGGTGTCGTGCCGCAGCACCCGCCGACGATGTTCACCAGCCCCGCCTGCGCCCACTCGCGTAGCTGCGAGCTGATGATCTCCGGCCCCTCCTCGTACTCGCCGAGCTCGTTCGGCAGCCCGGCGTTGGGGTAGGCGGAGATCAACGTGTCGGCGACACCCGCCAGCTGCGCCAGGAACGGGCGCAGCTGCTCTGCGCCAAACGCGCAGTTGAGACCGACCGCGAACGGCTCCGCGTGGCGAACCGAGATCCAGAACGCGTCGATCGTCTGGCCTGACAGGATCCGCCCGGAGCGGTCAGTCACGGTCCCGGAGACCCAGATCGGAAGTTGCGTGCGTCCCTCGTCCTGAAGGTCGAGGATCGCCTTCAACCCCGCCTTGGCGTTGAGCGTGTCGAACACCGTCTCGATCAGGAACAGGTCGACGCCGCCGTCGTAGAGCGCGATCGCCTGCTCACGGTAGGCGTCATAGACCTGGTCGAAGTCGACCACCCTGGCGCCGGGGTCGTTGACGTCAGCCGACATCGACAGCGTCCGGTTGGTCGGACCGATCGAGCCCGCTACCCATCGGGGCCTGGATGGGTCCGCCGCCGTGAAGCGGTCCGCGGCCGCGCGCGCCAGTCCGGCGGCCGCGAGGTTGAGCTCGCGAGCGAGCGCCTCGGTGCCGTAATCAGCCTGCGCGATCGCGGTGGACGTGAAGGTGTTGGTCGAGACGATGTCGGCGCCGGCGTCGAGGTAGGCGCTGATCAGGTCCGAGATCACCTCCGGGCGCGTGATGCAGAGCACGTCGTTGTTGCCGCGCAGTGTGAGCGGGTGATCGGCGAGTCGTTCGCCGCGGAACTCCGCCTCGCCCAGGCCCAGCTCCTGTATCTGAGCACCCCAGGCTCCGTCGAGGACCAGGATCCGCTCGCCGGCCGCCTTCTTCAGCGCCTCTATCCGTGCTTCGCGTGATTGCTCGTCCGTCATGCCGCGTCCGCCTGTTCGGGTACCTGTCGTACGCCCAGCAGCCGGCAGACAGCCGGCGCCAGGTCGCCATGATTGAGGGTATAGAAGTGGAAATCCTCGAAACCCTCGCGACGGAGACGATCGACCTGCTCGGCCGCGACGATCGCGCCCACGAGCTTGCGCGTCTGCGGATCGTCGTCGAGCCCGGTGAAGCGCTCGCCGAGCCAGCTCGGCAGGCTCGCGCCGCAGCGCGTCGCCATCCGCGCAACGGCCGCGTAGTCGGTCGCGAGGAGGATGCCCGGCACGACCCTGAGCGCGATCCCGGCACCGGCGATTCGCTCACGCAAGCTCACGATCAGGTCGGTGTCGAAGCAGAACTGCGTGATCGCACGGCTGGCGCCGGCGTCGGCCTTGCGCGCGAGCACAGCCAGGTCGTGGACCATGGAGACAGAGTCCGGGTGCGGCTCGGGGTAGGCGGCGACGCTGATCTCGAACGGTCCCTGCCGGCGGATCGCGCCGACGAGCTCGACCGGATTCGCATAGCCGTCGGGGTGAGGCTCGAAGCGCCCTGACTCCCCGGGCGCGTCGCCGCGCAGCGCGACCATGTGGCGCACACCGGCGTTCCAGTAGTGCACGATGTGCGCGTCGGTTTCCTCGCGCGAGCGTCCGACGCAGGTCAGGTGGCCTGCGATCGGAAGGGAGCTGCGCTCCGCGATCGCGCGCATCACGCCGAGCGTCGCATCGGTCGCGCTTCCGCCGGCGCCGCAGGTCACTGAGACGAACCTCGGCTCCAAGGGCGCTAGCCGCTCGAGCGTGTCCCAGAGCCGCAGCTCGGCTTCGGGTGTGCGCGGTGGGAAGACCTCGAACGAGATGGCGGCGGGCATCAGCCCAACCCCCCGGCTTGGCGTCCCCCGCGCGCTCCGGCCCGTAGCAGCCAGAGGCAGACGGTGAGCTGCTCGTCGGGACCCGTAGGCGGCAGTGTGCGCTCGCTCTCCACCTCGAGCCCGGCGGCCTGCGCCCAGGCGAGCATCTCCTTGTCGGCGATCCCGAGCCTACGGTGCCCGTGAAGCCTGCGCAGCTCCTCGAGGTCGTGACTGGCGAAGTCCGCCACCAACAGGCGTCCACCGGGACGCAGCACCCGCGCCGCGTCGACGATCGCCCCGGCCGGATCGTCAAGCAGGTGCAACACATGGTGCATGACGGCCACGTCGAAGCTCCCGGCCTCGAACGGCGGGCGGTGCAGGTCGCCGTGCCGGACCGCGGCACGGGAGAGCTGGGCCTCGCCGAGCGCGGCACGGGCGAGCTGCAGCATGTCGTGATCGACATCGAGGCCAACGCTGTGCTCGGTGTGTGGCGCAAGCAGCTCCAGGATCCGGCCGGTGCCGGTGCCGATGTCGAGCAGGCGCCCGATCGGCCCCTCCCCGACCAGCATGTCGAGCAGCGCACGCTCGACGGCCGCCTCGCCCACGTACATGCCGCTCAGTGCCTCGAGCTCGTCGGCGTGAGCATTGCGGTAGGCGGTGGCCGCCTCGATCCGCGTCTGGCGCACCCGCGCAAGCGCAGCGAGGTCAGCCGCGATCGTCGTGTCGGTGGCGGCGGCGCGCGAAGCGACCCCGTAGGCGAGCTCGGCAGCCGGGCTGTCCTCGGCCAGGCGGTAGTAGACATAGGCGCCCTCGGGCCCACGCTCGAAGATCCCGGCGTCGACCAGCAGCCGCAGGTGACGGCTGGTGCGCGGCTGGCTCTGGCCGATCACGCGACTGATCTCGGTGACGGTCAGCTCCTCGTGGCTGAGCAGCGCCACGAGCCGCATACGCGTGGGCTCGGCGACGGCGCGCAGCGCGCCCACGAGCTCGTCGAAGCCGAGCTCCGGGCCGATTGCATAGGCGACGCTCTCAGGCATGGGAGCGCCAAGATAGCACCAAGAGTCACGCATATAAAGATATGTGCATATGGCTTGCATACATGCATGGGGTGCGCATGCCGGGGGCATCGTGGGCATGCGATCACGCGACCCCGGAAACGCCGATCGCCATGCATTACCCTCGCGGCGATGCACTTCGACGCGCTCACCGGCCCTGAACAACGCGTGCTCGGGTGCCTGATCGAGAAGCGCTTCACGACTCCGGATCAGTATCCGTTGAGCCTCAACGCGCTGCGCCTGGCGTGCAATCAGTCGACGAACCGCGACCCGGTCGTCGCCTACACCGAGGAGACCGTGCGCGACGCGGCGCAGCGGCTCTCGCGCTACGGCCTGGCCCGCCTGGCCAGCGGACACTCGAGCCGCGCGACCAAATATCGACACCTCGCCGAGGAGGCACTCGGGCTCGGGCGCGAGCAGCTCGCCGTGCTCGCGGTGCTGCTGCTGCGCGGCCCGCAGACCGCCGGCGAGCTCAGAACCCGCAGCGAGCGGGTCGTCGACTGGCCCTCGCTCGCGGCGGTCGAGCAGGTCCTGAACGAGCTGACCGAGCGCGGCTACGCGGCCCGGCTCGAGCGCCGGCCCGGACAGAAGGAGGAGCGGTTCGTGCAGCTGCTCGGCGGCGAGACTGCCGCAGCGGCCGCGGCGCCCGCGACCGCCGACGCGCCGGCAGCGGGGCAAAAGCCAAGCCCCGCCGGCGCAGACAGCTCTCCGCGCGAGGCCGAACCCGAGACGGACGGCGCGGACCTCGCCGCGCGCCTCGAGGTGCTCGAACGGCGGTTCGAGCAGCTCGCGAGCGTCGTTTCGGAACTGCTAGGTCG
>Ga0182024_10022384_pt1 | contig 11391 bp, 12 predicted proteins | sample P32metaG_FD_120480 | JGI IMG/M metagenome (GOLD analysis project Ga0182024, IMG submission 120480) | Permafrost microbial communities from Stordalen Mire, Sweden - P3-2 metaG (Illumina Assembly) | ecosystem: Environmental > Terrestrial > Soil > Wetlands > Permafrost | place: Sweden: Stordalen... | reverse complement strand
CGTCAGCCACGCGCCCGGGCTGGCCGGTAACGATGACGTGGTCGCCAGGGCGAAGCGAATTTCTGGTCACACCGCCCTCGGCGAGTTGCGTAGGCGCCGCTCCCTCGATCAGCCAGAGCTGCGTCTCTCCTTTATCGTCGGGAGCCTCTACTTTCATGAACGACTGCGGATTGCGCCAGACGAACTCCTTTAACGTTCCTTCGACGGTCACGGTTTTGCCATGCAAGTAAGTCGCGGATGCAGCATGATGCGCGGACGCCCGGCTCCCGCCCAACGTCAAAACGATCGCCATACCCAGCAACACAAGGACGGTTCGCTTCATAAAATAATCTCCTGTGAACCTACCTATAGATCAATCTCCGCTTGCTTCACTGCCTCATGGTACTACACCCAAGCTGCCTGCACTCTCCATGTGGAACGCCGTAACACAATATATTCACAAATAAGTAATCAGAACTTGATCATCGTACTGCGCGTCAGCGTCACATGTGGGGCGACGCCATTTGCGGCCTGGGAGAGATGCCACACTGCGTATTGCTCCAGATAGGTAGCGTATGGATTGTTGGACGCCAGGCAATCGATTGGTACGATTACTTTGTAGCCGCGCAGTGCCAAGCCTGAGCCGGTACCAATGCCCACTCCTTGAAACGAATGGCCGCAGATAATGGCGGTCTGGATGTTCCGCGCTTTCAGTTTATCCTCCAGGTTCGACCCACGAAACTTGTCAGGTCCGTTGATGCGCTCCCATTCTCCGTCGTGCGGGATAAGTCCCGGATCGATCATATCTGAGGGTTTGCTGTTGTCACCCGGCAGACTAAACCAGAACATTGCTCCAGCGGCACGCCCTGCATCGTGCAGCCGCTTGATGGGGGCGACGGTCGCCGCACAACGCGGGTTCTGTGTACACTGAACCTGGTTCATATCCATAATGATCACAGCCGTCGTTTTCCCGTCGAGGGTAACCGCTTTGAGTTCGGGGGGCGGGGGCGCCTTAACGTTTGCCCAATCGTCGAGGATATCCGCGGCCGAAGCCCCGGTAGCGAAAGCAATGATGAGCACTCCGGACGCGACAGCGGCATGGCGCAACACAGTCCGCATATTTAGCATTTGTGTCCTCCTGTGGTTTTTCGATCCGGCCCCGCCTCAATAAGTCGAGCCTCGTCCTCTCCATTACAACAAGGACTTTCGTCGCGCACCGTGCCGAGAGGATGGCCACGGGACTCCGTCAATTCCGAACCGTCGGAGTATAACACCGATGCTGTGTTGATCGCTCCGCCACCCGTACCGATGGGAGCGAATATTTGTCACGTGATGTCGGACTCGGTCTACCGTTAAGTTGCGGAAGGCAACGCACTAGCTGAGATGGATACTGTGCTCGCGATGAGAGCCTGGTTCGCCCTTCCCGGAGCCTTGTTGTGCATTCTTTGCCTCACCTTTTGGACAACATCATCACAAGATCAGGTCCAGCACGTCACCGTTCGGCATCCCCCCGGAGCTTACGCCCAAGTGAACGGGGCGAAGCTGTGGTACGAAACGGAAGGCAGAAGCGAGCCCTTGGTGCTGGTGCCGGGCGGCCCCGGGGACTCGCACAGCGCCTACCATCCGTTTTTCTCTCGCCTGGCAGACCGCGATCGCGTCATTTATTTCGATGCGTTAGGGGTTGGGAATTCGGATCGTGCGCGGTCGCAGAAGGAATACACCTTCCGCCGCGACGTTGAAGACCTCGAGGGCTTGCGCAGCGCGCTGGGCTTGGCCGAAATGAATGTGGTTGGCCAGTCGTTTGGCGGCATGGTCGCACAAGCCTATGCCTTGAAGTATCCGCAATTCGTGAAACGCTTGATCCTGATCGACACGTTTTTTAGCGGCAAGATGTGGCAAGCGAACAACGATAATGCGAACCGGGAGATCCGCAACCAGTATCCGGAGGTATGGAAAGAATTGCAGGAATTGCGAGCGAAAGGAGATCGCTCGAGCGCCGGATCACCAGGAACTCTACGATCAAGTTCCGCCCGGTCTCTTCTATTTTTATGATGCCTCGAAGGCCAAGAACGTCCCCTTCGAGCCGGCTAACGACGAGGTGTTTTACACGATTGCCGGCAGCGATGCAGATTTTCTGATCGGCGGCGATATCGCCCCTCTAGATTTTCGCGCCGATCTTCAAAAGCTGAAAATGCCGATGTTAATTCTGGCGGGACGTTTCGATCGGATTTCGATGCCGCGCTACGCCCTCGCATACAAGAAGTATGCCCCGCAGGCTCGCTTCGTCATGATGGAAGGGAGCGGTCATTTCCCTTTCGTCGAAGAGCCCGATAAAACCTTTGCCCTGCTCCGTGCGTTTTTGGACAAGTAGCAGTGTCGTTGTTCGTCGGCGCAGTCGAATAGGCAGCCGACGATGGCTGCGGCCGTTCTCGCACCCACCTGAAGCCGGTCAGAGTTTGGTTGCGGCACGTATTCCGGCGTCTGCCGCGCGAGTATCGTCAATCGACGGCTGATAACTATTGCTTGATTTTGACGGGTGGCGCGGGCGGCGGCTGCGCAAATTTCGCCGCATCGACGGCGCCATTCGGCTGCACCTGATCCAAGTCAATCGTAGTTTGATTGTCAGTCCAGGTGCCGACACGATGAAAAGGGCCCTTGACCCCGGATACATCACGATAATCTGAGAAATCTAGCTGAGTGGGATTGAAGCCTACCGGCGTATCGGTGAGGCGCACAGCCCGCACGAGAAGACCGGTACTCTGGTCGAAATACAACTTCAAGGGAAGCTGCCCAGTCGCGATACCCTCGACCATCCAAACATCCTTGTCATCAATGGAGGATAGACCAACCCGCCACTGCGGGAAAAGCTGTTTGATACCAGGCCGGCGGTCGTCACGCCCGCCGCGCGCAAAGATAATTCGTCTCGATCCAAACTTCATATGGCCTCCCGTTTATTATCCGCGCCTGCTACTTTATCGGCCGAGAATGCGCTAAATCGCCGCGGAACGGATTCCACACTCCGAAGCCAAACTTTCTTCCTCCGAAGGTACTCAGTACCACTCGTAAAGCACGGTCAGACTCTGCGGCAATTTTAGCTTTAACGTGTTTACGTTCAACCAAGAAAAAATGTCGTAAGGTGGCCGCGATAACGCGGCTTTTGCTGACGAGCACTCTTGTGGGCTATCGAATTTGGTGATTGCTGCGGCAGCGGCCATTATTTCAATAAGTATGAATACGCTAGATCGCCGCTTGCGGGGCAGATGTACGCACTAATGCTGCCGACGGCACAGGCTGATAGACACGCGCCGATACGTCCAGTTAGAACCCGCTCACGGCGGCTAGAAGGTCAACTTCAAGCCGAATTGGATATGGCGCGGACCGCCCGATCCAAAAATGGGATTTGGGTTTCCGACCACGGTGCCGTTATCCGGGGTGCTACACGAGCAACCGAACTGTCCGGCGGCACCTTTACTCGGATCCGTGACGCCGGGGGTTAGAGCGAAATCGCCACGGTTGAAGAGATTGAAGAAATCCGCTCGGAACTGCGCGCTGTATCGTTCCTTGAACGTCCAAATTTTGCCCACGGAAAAATCGACGTTGTAATAGGCGGGACCACGGAAGAAATCATAGCCCGCATTACCCAAAGTTCCATAAGCAGCAGGTGTAAGAATGCCGCCGCTCTGCACATAGCAGCCGAACTTCGCAAGCGAAGCAAGCGCGAGTTGGGCGGTTGTGCTGCCTGGGGTGTAGGGGGCAGTGGCGGCGCTGGTGCATTGCTGCTGTATAGCCGCCGGTGCGGAGGCAAAGGGCGTGCAACCCGAACCTGCACCGTAGCAGGGGATCGGATTCGGACCAGAGGTGAAGGCGGAAGCAGGCCCAGTGTAATTCCAGGTCTGCACGTTTCCCCCATCGTGATTCTCGCCGGTACCGAGCACTTCATCACTGGTGAGATCGGCCGCAGTCCAAGGCATCCCGCTTTGTATAGTAAGATAGACCGTGGTAGCTCCGCCCGGTCGCCGTTACTTGTAAGGCGTCATAGTTGGAGAGAACCCCGGTCTGTTCCTGAGTTATGAAGCTGAGGTATGGAAAGTACGGAGTGAGGGCAGGGTTGTTGTACCGCCCGACCTCGGCCGCCGTACTGGCGGTGCACTTGCTCTCGTCGGCGCACTGGCAATACAAGCACTAACCGCAGCGGAGGTCCAGCCAGCGCCAATCTGTGGCTGATTAAGATCAATCAGATATCCTTCATCATAACCATGGTTGCCAACGTAGGCCACGTCTAACGCCAAGCTACTGGTGAGGGCCCGCTCAATATCGAGATTCGACTCAGCGGCATGAGCGTTACGGAAGTTGGGATTCACCACTCGGGTAACGGAGCAGGGGGCAGTGGGCGTACACGACAATCCCGTAAATCCAGGAACGTTCTGGGTGGGAAATATTGTTGGTCCTGTCGTCTTCCAGTTAATCTCACTCAGTGAAGCACCGCTTATGCTCAAATTGAGCGGGGTGTGAGCGTTAGCTTGCGTGTTTCTATTATTCACGCCAATGCTGGGGAAATTCGCCCCGAAGGGAGCAGTGCCAATCAACTCCGTATTCATGGGCGAGTAGTCTGTCAGAAGTCTGACTCCGGCGCGGACCACAGTCTTCCCATTGCCACGAACGTCCCACGCAACGCCCAACCGCGGCGAGAAATGCGGTAATCGGGATTGTAGTAGGAAGGTATCGGTGCGCCCGGGCCGACCTGTTCCACCGCCGGCGTTGTAGCCGGGTTGACATTAGGATTGAAGCCGCCAAGAAACTTATTACGCTCCGTCGGAGGGGACTCATATTCATAGCGCAGACCGAGGTTGAAGGTTAGTCTGGGAGTGACGCGATAATCGTCCTGGACGAAGCCCGCGAACCAGTGACTTCGAATCTCATTCGTATTATCACCCTCCAAAATACTCGCACTATTGACGGTGCCCGTGAGGAAAGTTTGCAAGGTCATGAATGTGACCGTACCTTGTTCAGGCGTCCGTATATTTCCACCAAGGCCCTGATCATAAAGGATGTCGATATACTCAAAACCAGACTTGAAGGCGTGCTTACCGCGCAGATATTAAACGTTGTCAACAAAGTCGATATTGCCTTCCGGGCCGCACTCAGTCGCACCGTCCGCGCCAGCCCCCAAGTACCCCGTGAAACTGTTGATCGTGATAGAAGGCAGTCCGCCGTATGCCGGGTTCGTCACGCCCGTATTCATGCCATAGCCGGCTGGCCAGGGATTTGATGCAATCTTGTTACCGTCTTCCACCGTCGTTTTATCAGCGATGTACGCGACACCCGCCCGGACGTCGTTCACCCAGGTCGAATTCGGGGTCCACGTCCAGCTTCCCGCGTACATTTTCGTATCATCGATAACTCCGTTTTAACCATTGCGGTTCCAGTTGACCGGTAAATGTGTTGATTATTTGTTTTCCCTGAGCCATGAAATACATGCCACTGATGTGGTGGTGGGAACCGGGGATATAGTCGCCTTTGATGATTCCGTTGTTGAGCGGCCCGGAAGAGGTGATGGGAGGGTCAAAGAGATTCGAGTTAGTCGGATTGTATGGGAACAAGTTCTCGAATGTAGAAGAAGCCGGTTGCGGTATACAACTGCCAGCGGGTAACCGGGCCAGTTGTGCGCTCAGCGGGTTAACCTTTGCGCGCCCCTCCGCATTACACGCATCGACCATGCTCGTAACCGGATTTCCCAACGCGATATCCGAAGGGATCGTGGGTGCGAACGCGTCCCCCAGTACGTCACGCAGACCCTCGTAGCTTACAAACCAGAAGAGCTTATTCTTGAGCATGGGTCCACCCGCTGTCGCCCCAAATTGCTCGACGGTGGCCGGAGTAACTTGCCCGGTGAAGTAGTTGCGGGCATCGGTGGCGCTGGCATCGCGTCCAAAGGCATAGGCCGTGCCATGAATGCTATTGGTACCCGACGTGATTGCAACGGATACGACCGAGCCTTCTTTCCAGCCATCTTGCGCCTTACAGTAGGAGATAGTAAAGAGGCAAATCCGCTTATACGAAAATGTTGGAATCAGTGATTCCCGCCGCGGCGGCTAGCATTATTTCAATGGGCGTGAATGCGCTAGGTCGCCTCCGGCAGGATACCTAACTCCCTGATTAAAAGTCTGTTCCTCGGAAGACACACAGTATTCCTCGTAGAGCACGGTGAAACCTTTCCGCAATTCTAGTTTGAACGTCTCTTTATTGCCAACCGATGGCTTTGTGTATGTCTTCGGGTCATCCAGGGTCATGGCGATTTCCAAGGTTGTAGCGTCTGGATGACGGTAAACTTCATGCAATTTCATGTCCTCGCTATGCGGAAACCCATTGCCGTCGAGCCATGCTCTTGCGTCATAACCATTCGAGTCCACAATCAGGGCGTCTCCCTCCCAATGAACGCGGCAAGAAATTATGCAAATGCGATTTCTTGCTACACTCGTTCGGCTCCGCTAGACCCAAGCCCATCGTGAATTCAACGGAGCGGCGGCCGAAAACGCCGGTTTTATGTGACGGTGCGCCTCGCCAGCCGACTGCTGGAAGTGACACTGTCGGCTGTTTGCTTCGAGTGACCGATGACGGTTATACAACTCTGTTCTGCCATCGTGTCGAGGCTTGAACTCTCCTGACCATTTCTACCGCTGCTAAAACATTAACTTCAAGCCGAACTGGATGTGGCGCGGACCGCCAGACCCGAGCACGGGGTTAGGGTTAAGCGTAGAGCTGTCGGGCGTTGTGCAGGAGCAACCGAAATTGCCCTTAGAACCCTTGCTCGGATCGGTGGTGGCGGGAACCTGGATGAAATCGCCACGGTTGAAAATATTAAAGAACTCCGCCCGGAACTGAGCGCTATACCGTTCCTTGAACTTCCAAATCTTAGCCACCGAAAAGTCCGTGTTGTAAAAACTCGGCCCCCTGAAGCTGTCGCGGGATACGTTACCGAGCGTGCCGTAAGCGGGAGGAGTTAGGATGCCGCCGTTCTGCACGTAGCAGCCGAAGTCTGTGAGTGACGCGAGAGCAAGCGCTTGAAGCTGCGTGTTGCCAGCGTACGGAGCCTGCGCTGCGGTGATGCATTGTGCCGGGGGCTGCTCGACGCCACCGACCACTGAATAGGGTGTGCAACCAGGCAAGTTTCCGGTACAAGGAATCGGCGTGGGACCCGCTCGGAATGCCGAAGCAGGCCCAGTTAAATTCCAGCTCTGCACAACTGCCGAGTTATTGACCTCGCCCGTTCCGAGCAGATCATTGGTGACATCGCTGGGGGTCCAGGGCAGTCCACTTTGCAGAGTCAGAATACCGCTGAGCGACCAGCCTTGGAGCATCTGCCCGGGCGACTTCATGCCCGGAATCAGGTAGCTAGGTGAAAGGGTAAAGTGATGTCTGAGATCCTCGACACCGCTTCCGTAGCTGAGCTGCGGGTTGTTAATGTCGATTGGAAATACATCACGGTCGAGAGCATGGGAGTACGTGTAACCAGCAAGAAAGGACAGACCGTGCGAGAGCCGCTGCCTGGCGATTACCTGCAAGGCATTATAGTTGGAAACGCCGTTAGACTGGTTCGAGTTTATATAGCTGAGGTAAGGAAATTTGGCTGTGTATTGCCCGACTTCTGCACTCGGATCGGGGTTGCAATTGCTGTAATTTTTGGCCACGCTAGCAGGGGCGAGGCATGCACCAATAGCACTAGGGTCCCAGCCAGCGAAAAGCTTGGGCTGGTTAAGGTCAGCGGTATACATCTCATTAAACCCGTAGTTGCCAACGTAGGCCACGTCGAGCGATAACGAATTGGTGATGGCCCGCTGGATATCTAAACTCCACTCAGCTGCGTGCGCGAGACGGAAGTTTTGAGGCACGATAGTGACGGGGCAAGGTCCCGCCAGCGGAGTTACGTTAGGAGCTGCGCACGTCAACCCGGTAAACACGACGCAGCCGGGTGTTCCCGGCGTGCATGGCGCGCCAAGCGTCGGATTGATGGGAGTAGCCCCACTAATAGGAAATATTGGTCCTGTCGTATTCCAAGACAACTGACTTCCACTGGGAGTCAAAGTAGCGGGGCTATGAGCGTTTGCGACGGTGCCGCTATTATTGACAACGAGTCCGGTGGCAGGGCTCACGAAATTCGCTCCGAACGGATTAAGGTTGATCAAATTCATCAACTCTGGGAAATCTGTCATCAGGCTGGCCCCGGCGCGGATGACGGTTTTTCCATTGCCCCGAACATCCCACGCCACCCCTAGGCGTGGAGAAAAATCATTTTTATTGGGATTATATAGGGAAGTGAGCGGCTCGCCCTGGCCGACCTGCTCAATGGCTGGCGTCGTGGCCGGATTGACAGTGGGATTGAAATTGCCCAGGTAATTGTTGCGTTCCGTCGGAGGCGCATAATATTCGTAGCGCAGGCCCAGGTTCAGGGTGAGTCTGTTCGTAACACGCCAATCGTCCTGGAAGAAGCCTGCGAACCAGTGGGCGTGAACGCTCGTTTGAGGATTACCTACCACAATAAGTCCGCTAGAGGGGAGACCCTGTAGAAACCCCTCGAGAGACTTGAATTTTATCTGACCCTCGGCTTGGTCCGTCGGGTTGCCGTCGAAAATGGCCTCAACATACTCAAAACCAAACTTGAAGGAATGTTTGCCACGCAAATACGAAATATTGTCCACCAAATCGAGACTGCCTTCCGGACCGCGCTGAGAGGGACCACGAGTGCCAGATCCCAAAAAGTTAGTGCCCAGGCCGTACTGTATTTCAGGCAGGCCGCCGAACGCCGGATTCGTTACCCCGTAGGCAGGCTATATCCGCTCGGGTAGGGACTCGGCGCGAGGAGGTTGGCATCCCCGAGGATCGTGAAATTATTAAAGTAGGCACTTCCTAGCCTGAAGTAGTTCACCCAGTTTGAATTCGGAGTCCAAGTCCACCCTCCCTCATACATATAAACGTTATCGGCGACTCCAAGTTCCCATTGTGGGAGTAGTTCGCCAGTGGTCTGGTTAACCGTTTGGGTTGTCTTTCCAATGAAAACCATTCCCGTGAACTGGTGCTTGGAACTGGCGTTGTAGTCGATTTTAAAGAGTCCGTTATTGAGCGGCTCCAGTGAGGTCAAAGGAGGGTTAAAGTTGTTGGACGCGGTCGGATTGTAGGGGAACAAGTTCTCAACTGTAGATGAGGCCGGCGTTACCGTGCAACTCCCCGCACTGCCCGTTGCGAAGTTGCCAAGGCCGGACAACTGCGCGCTGAGGGGGCTCACTCCACGCTGCCCCGGGCTTTTAAGGAAGTTGCAAAGATCAACCATGTTGGTGCTAGTGGCAGCTGTGGCGGCACTCAGCACGGTCCCCGTTCCTACATCCGTTGGAATCTGATCCACGGCGGTGTCCCCCAGAGCGTCACGCAGGCCCTCGTAGCCTACAAACCAGAAAAGCTTGTTCTTGAGAATGGGGCCACCCGCTGTCGCCCCAAATTGCTCGAGGGTTGCCGGTGTAACAGCTCCGGTGAAATAGTTGGGCGCATCGGTGGCGCTGGCATCGCGTCCAAAGGCATAGGCCGTGCCATGAATGCTATTCGTTCCCGACTTCACGGCAACCGATATTACCGAGCCTTCCTTCCAGCCATCTTGCGCCTTGGGGCCTTGCGCCGTGTTGAATTCCTGGATGGCATCGATGGGCATGAGCGAGCCGGAATCTCCAGCCCGATACGAGCCATTGAGGACACCTGATAAATTGGCCGTCTGTGCGATGGTGGCAATACCTTCCACCCGATACAGGTCGTCTCCCGCACGCCGACCGTTGGTATACTCGCCCGTGCCCGTACCAGCTCCTACCGATGTCTGCACGACTCCGGGGCTCAGTTGTATCAAGCGATCGAAGTTGCGGCCATTCAAGGGCAGCGCGTTAACCAAATTATTGCTGACGGTGCCACCCAGCTGAGCGTCCGTGGTATCGATCGCCGGGACTTCTCCGCTGACGGTAATGGTCTGGGTCTGCTCGCCCGGCTGCATGACCAGGTCTATACGAATATTTTGGCCCACCTCCACCAGTACGCCGCTGTGCTCCACCGTCCGGAAACCCTTGGCCTCGGCGCGCACCGTATAGGTGCCCGGAACCACACTGTTTGCCGCGTACTGCCCGGCACTATCGGTAACCAAGGCTCGCGTGGAACCGCGGGCCACGTCGATCACCGTGACCGTGGCGCCAGCAATGACCCCGCCGCTCTGATCAGATACCGCCCCTTGAATCGCGCTTTGACTGGCTTGTGAGAACAGCGGGATAGAAACAAGTGACAATACCATCGTCGGCGCCAGCACCTGCAGCGCCTTCTTTACGTTGCTCCACACAAATCCCCTGCACACTTGAGAAATCACGCGAACACCTCCTTGTTATCGCCAACCAAACCAGCGGGGCTCCGACCAAAACTGGGCGGCTTTCATAACACGCCGTTGCCCAAGTGTCAATGGGATTGGGGATTATGCCTCTGCCGGGCCTAAACCACGGAGCCTACAGCAACGGTGCACTCCTGCGCTCTTCTGCGAGAGTGCTTTTGCAGTCTGCGTGCGCAAAACCCATAACTTCCCGGAAGAAAGTTCGCTAAATGCTGAATTGATTTAAGCTAGGTTCTACTGAAGCCTGACGGTGGATAAAAAAATCGTACACTTGCACCCACACGCCTCGGGAACTACTTATTGTCGACGATAGGCTTGGAGAAAGCTTTGTTATATTCCTCGGTCTCTGATGGTGAGCATTCCATCTCGTGCATATCGAAGTTCGGTGCTTGCAGCCTCAAAGATAGTCTGTCGAGAGCAACCCAGGGCTTTTTGTACATTTTCGGGTCCGTGATCTTGATCGACAGTTCCAAGTGGACAGCGTCCACACGATGATAGGTTTCCTCCACCAGCAGAGCGTCGCTGTGCGGGAGACCAGCATTATCGAGCCACGTTTTGTCATCATCGAATCCATTCGACTCAGCTACGAACGTGTTGTCATCTATCCATTTGCCGACTGAATATCCCCACCACCTGGACTCTGGTGGATCCTGGGTGGTCCAGCTAGGACGTTCCGCATCCTTAGGTAGCAGTCGACCGTCGGTCCAGATCACACGCCATTTCTTATTGAACTCGTACAGAATTACGATCTTACTCGGAGTTTGAAGGATTTCGCTGGTTCTGAAGTTATGCAGCACAATGCGCGGGAACCCCTGAGGGTCACAGTTGGGCATAGGATCATTTGTGAGCGCCGGCGGAACCATTCTGTAACCCTCCGTCGGCTTGTGGTCCATGAGTCGTTGCCGCCCCAGTTCGGTGTACGGCGGCTCGATTTCTGGCTTCAGGCAGTCGGGGGTAGCGTATCCCGTATCAGTAACAGGGGGATTCCGTTGGATGGCAAACTT
>Ga0182024_10022383_pt1 | contig 11392 bp, 7 predicted proteins | sample P32metaG_FD_120480 | JGI IMG/M metagenome (GOLD analysis project Ga0182024, IMG submission 120480) | Permafrost microbial communities from Stordalen Mire, Sweden - P3-2 metaG (Illumina Assembly) | ecosystem: Environmental > Terrestrial > Soil > Wetlands > Permafrost | place: Sweden: Stordalen... | reverse complement strand
TTAGCCGAAGGAAAGACTTCCCTCGGCGCTGCTCCTCCAATCACAGCCAGGGAAGTGTAGGCGTCGGCCAAACCGGCGTAGGCCGGTGCGTATCCTGGGTCTTTTTCTATTGCCTGCTGAAAGAAGCCGATCGCTTTCCTGAATCCCTCTTCTGTAACTTTGTTCATCAGGTACCAGGCCTTCAGGAAAGCTTCGTAAGCTTCGGGGTTCACACAGCGGCGCATTGCCAGCTGTGCCTGTTCCTGGGACGTCAACTTCACTTTGATCTGGTCGCTGACGGCACGGGCGACCTGACTTTGCACGATGAGAAGATCCTGAAAGTCACAGTCGTAGCTGTCGGCCCACAGGTGCCGGTCATTGCGCGCTTCCAGCAACTGCACGATGATCCGTAAGCGGTCTCCGTGGCGCTGGATTGAGCCTTCCACCATAGCGTCTACTTTCAACTCATCTGCGATAACCGGCAGCGACTTACGGACGCCTTTGTATTGCATCACCGATGTTCGTGAAACCACCCGCAAAGAGCCGATTTTTGCCAGATTGGTGATCAGAGCATCGGTCACTCCGTCGGCGAGATACTCCTGCGCGGGATCGCTGGAAAGATTCTGAAGCGGCAGCACGGCAATCGACCGAATTGCCGACGCAGTTGCGTGGTGAACTTCTTCGTGGAGCGAGCCGATGAAGCGATACCCGCGCCGACCGACTGTTTCCACAAACCTTGGATTGTTAGCCTTGTCGCGCAGAGCATCCCGCAGCTTTTTCACCGCAACATTGATGGCGTGATCAAAGTCGCCAAACTCATTCCCCGGCCAGAGCGCACTCCTGATCTCTCCGCGGGTAACGATCTCACCCGGGCGTTCCAGAAGCACGGCGAGGATCTGAAATGGCTGCTCCTGGATCCGGACGATCGCCCCCGCTCGGCGCAGTTCGCCTGTCCGCAGGTCCGCGTCGAATGCTCCAAACCGGACTCGACCGCCAGTCTGCATCGCGCGCAGTACCTCATGAAGAGATGAGCCGAGTTTAAATCCCGAAAGCATCGCCGAAAAGACTATTCGTTACCTGACTTGATCTCTGCGGGCTTCCAGACTAAACCATCACAAAGTAAAGAGCTTCCCTGCCGCGCCTCAATTGACTGACTGTTGACCGATGGTGAATTGCGGCAATTCCCATCCGGCGCGAAGCTGGATGCGAACCACGGGACGCCACGGGGCGCTGCCGATGGGAATTCAGAGATGAAGAGGAGGAGTCATGTTCACTCGAACCAGATCGAAAGTCATCGCCGCATTGTTCGCGAGCCTTCTGATGCCGGCTTTCGCCGCATCGTTGGGGGGCGGGCACATTGCCGGCGCCCCGCAGCACATGGTCAACGGCACAATTGAGGCAGCGCACGGTGTTTGCTCGAATGCCAGCCTGGAGGGGAGCTACGGTTTCAGGGTTGAGGGAACGAATGTTTCCAATTCGGCTCTGCCCGCCGGACCTTTTACCGCACTGGGCAAGAACACGTACGACGGGCATGGAGGCATGCAAGGAGAGATCGTCGTCAGCGCCAATGGTCTGATCTTCTCCGTTCCCTATACCGGGGCCTACACCCTGAACGCCGATTGCACCGGCCAAAAGTCAGTCAATTTACTAGGTTCCCTCACAGGTCTGACTGTCACCTTTGATTTCCTAGTTGACGACGATCTGCGTGAGATCCGAATGATCATGACGCAGGCGGGCCCGACCGGAGGAACCCTTTCGAATGGACTCACTGTAAGCGGCGATGCCAGGAAGGTATTCAACCACAAGGAATAAACCAGAGTTGCGGCATCGTTCCCCAAATTGTTTAAGCTGAACTCGCTCGAATGCAAGGTCCTTCCCCACGCCCAAGAAAAACCCGTTCACAGTGATCAAATTTCGAATGGAACGTCGCGCTTCTCAGTGTTGGGGGATTGAGACGCAACCGCGCATCCGTTGCGCGTTCCCCACTTCAGGAGGATTCCCATGTTGAAGAGATGTCTGTTTGCAGTTGTCTGCCTCATCGCATTAACCGCGTCTGCGCCTGGGCAACAAGGGGCACCAAAGGCCTTGACGAATGCCGATGTGATCACAATGTACAAGGGAGGTTTGGATTCTCCCACGATTATTAGCGCGATCCAGTCGCAAGACACTAATTTCGATATCTCCGCGACTGCACTGCTGCAAATGAAGAAGAGCGCGTTACCGCCAAAGCTTCTCGACGCCGTGATCGCCGCTGCAGGCAAGAAGAAGGCAGCCACAGAAAGCGCTGCTAGCGCGGCGGCGAAGACGGCGCCGGAATCCGAAGCAAAGGTGAAAGAAGCTGTCCTCGCGGCTACGACAAGCCCGAGCCTGGCAAAAAACGGCCAACCATTGGTCTTCACGGTGCTGGACGGCAAGAAACAACTCCTGCCAGTCATGCAAACTCAGATCATGCAGGCCAAAACCAAGCCTTCGAATCTGACGGCTCTGGCGGCAGATGGAAGTCTTTCGCAGGCCATGGGTGGTGTCACGCAAACCGCTTCCGCGGCAGGTGCCATGAAGGGAAGCTCGAAAGTGGTGAGCATGGCCATGATGGCAAATCCCATGGTGGGAGGCGCGTTGATGGCCGGCAGCCTTCTCACGCACCGAAGGCAGACCGTCACGGAAGTCTGGGCAATTCCGGGACCAAAATCGGAGACCGTCATTCGCGCTTCTCAGCCGAGCTTTGAAGTACGTTTCGACAACACTCCCGGCATTGACCCCGACGCCTATCAACCTGTGCTCCTGAAACTGGAGCCGACTCCAAATAACTTCCGCCTCGTTGGCGCCACGGAAGCGAAGTCCGACGCTCTCCAGAATTCTTCCACTGACTGGAACGTCTACTCGTCGTTCGTCGAAGAACTGGGTCCATCTATATCCACCAAGCTCGCCCCAGGAAGCTACCAGCTGCAGACCAGCTCCACTTTGTCTCCCGGCGAATATGCCGTTGCACTAAGGCCCGTCAGTAAAGACAAGAAGTTCTCTGGCAGCAGTATCAGTCAGAACACCGGTGACGGCCTCATCTTCAACTTGGTGTGGTCGTTCGAAGTTGCCCAGTAGCAGAACCAGTCTTCGCAGTAGGGACTCACAAGGAGGAATTCGATGAAAACGCATATGACCCTCAATCTCACTTTTCTGTTTACACTTTGCCTTCCAACATTTTCGCCGGCACAAACCAGGGCACCGCTTACCGACAATGACATCCAGCAGATGGTTGGCAGTGGCCTTCAAGACGATGTGGTGATCGGCGCAATCTCGGCAAACGACATCAATTTTGACGTATCACCGAATGGGCTGCTTGCGCTCAAGAAAGCGAACGTCGACGACAAGATCCTCCAGGCCATGCTCGCGGCGCAAAAAAAGAAGCGCGACGATGGTGTACGGCTCGCCGCCCCGACGCCCGTGGCCTACTCGAGTGCGCCTCGCATTGGCGCGATGGGCGTTCCCATCATGAACTTGGGAACGCAAGCGCCCATCGAGCTACCCAAAGTCACCTTGATCGCCGGAGACAAGAATCTGCCGATCCAGCCCTCAACCACTCAGATTGCCCAAAGCAAAGGCAAGGGCGGGTCCGCCGCCGGAGGCATCCTGAAAGGTTTTGGACAGGGATTGATGATGGCTGGAGGAATTCCAGGCGCAGGAGGAAGCCGTGGCGGCGCCGCCATGCCCCGCCTTGCGTACACCTGGGCACTGCCGGGTAGAAGTTCGCAGTTCGTGCTTCCCAGGGGTGTTCCAGGATTCGAGATCGAGTTTGCCGACATCGCGGGAATCGATCCCGACAACTACGAGCCGGTCATCGTGAAGCTTATCCAAACCAATGACAACTGGCGTCTCGTCGAAACTTCAAAGGAGAAATTCGACAAGCACGGCAACGATACACGCTCTTCAAAGACAGAGGATCAGATACCGCTGAGTATCACTCAGCTGGGTCGCGGTCATCTGCAGGTCACGCCTGCTTCCGAACTAGCGCCTGGCGAATATGGCCTTGTGCTGCACCCCAGGAAAGATCAGAAGCAATTTGCCGGCGTTCCCGCGCCTAACATCGAAGCGCTGTTTAACACGGTGTGGGACTTCTCCATTCCATCGGTGGAGACCGCCTCGGCCTCGCAGCGTTAGTGATTCTCTGAAAGAAGGAGGGTATATGCGAATCCCAAAGGCAATTACAGCAATCGTCGTAACGGCGGTCATCCTGGTAACGATTGGCTCCATCTACGCGTACAGAACGGCGAAGCGGGCCCTCGCCTGGATGGATTCAGGACAAACGGCTGTGAGCAGCGCGCCTCCGTCTCAGAAGGCCCTCGCAAGTGGCAAGTCTAAGGATGACGCTGGGAAAAACTGGCAACCTGCTCAGATTGGCGCAGTTATGAGCGTCGCCTTTAATAGCGGGAAAATCCCCGAGCCCTTGGCCGTCGGCGCGACCGAGCCCGATGCTGCGGCTGCGGAAATGGCGCAAAAGGTCGCGCTCAAGGATGAATATTCCACTGCAGCCCTTGTCTCGGCATTCAAGGCCGCAGGCTTCAGCATCCTCGCCGAGGATGGCAGCGAGCTCGTCGGCGCGAGAAATGCGGGCCAGGGCATCGGGTTTGAATCGTGGGAGATCGCGTCCATAGCGAAGCTTTATGGAGACGAAATGCACATTACTTTGGCGGACCTTAGCCAGACATTTTCCCAAACGCTGCCCGGCTTCAAAAAGCTACCATTGAGCAAATTACTGCTGGAAGGGATTCAAGCAGACAGCGAGTCCAAGAAACCCGAGCTGAGGTTCTGGGCTCGCTTCATCGTGGAGCTGGGGAAGAATGCGAATCCGTCCTACGATCTCATGGCGGGTGACGTCGATCCCGCGAATGTGAAGCTTGACGCAATTCAATTTGCTTTCATCACCCGCAGGCTCGCCGCAGACCTGGCTATCGCCGGCGCCAAAGGAAGAAAAAACGGAGGAGTTCACGAGCCCCAACAGTCCTTGAATCTCCGAAGCACCGGAAAGCTCCGAAATGCCGACCTGGTTGAATCGTACCTGGCGCCCCGATTGATCCAGGGTGTCTTCCATCCGGCAAGTAAGGGACCATATGAGAGGGCCGGCCTTCAGGAAGGCACCGCCAGCGTGCCCGGACTCCCCTGCAATCTCACGGAGGCACAGCTGCAACTGATGGACGTCATCGCCTATGGATTCGGTTTTGCGTTTGATCGCCTCATGGAAATGATCAGCGTGCCTGGCTTCTTAACAGAAGGCCTCACCGGGGCTGTCGAAGGTTATGCGAAGTTTAATCTGATCGCTAACGCCATATTTGTTTACGGAAAGCTCGTCTTCACGTCGATGACCGCAAATGCAACTATCAGCATGAATTCTCCTCCGCTGGTTCGACAGATCGATCCCGTTGCTGGATGTCAGAGAAAATTGACCGGCACGATCATCCAAAAAACAGGAAACTGGCAGCTTGTGAACTGCTTGCGCATGGCGCTGCTTCACGCCGGCATCGATGTCAGCTTGCCAAAAGATGGCCCGATCGCAGGAGCGAAGACACAATGGCACATTGTCGAAGGCGGGGCAAATGTGACTCAAGCTGGCGCGGCAGGCTACAACGATGCGATCGTCGAGTGGACTGGCAACGGCCCCCGCATTCAGGATGCGGGCACCTACGCCGGAATCCCGGGCATAGTTGGCGGAACAGCCGTCTCTGATTTTAGTCAGCCGGTCACAAGCGAGGACGGAACCGTTGAGATCTCGATCGAAGGAACGCGGCGGAGAGAATCCCTTCAAGGATGGGCCGTTCCGGTGATGAAGACAGCGAAAGTTCAACTCACCTTTGCGGCGAAGCCGCCCTATCTTCGTGGCGACCTCATCGATGCGCTGGGAGGGGCGGCGGGGCTGCTTAGCGGACCAATAGGTCTGTTAACTACCGCGCCGGTAGAGATGCTCTTGCGATCGCGCTGGTTTGCTTCTCCGGTTTATGCCATTCCCGTGAAAGACTGGAAGGCATGCAACGGTGGCTGGGTTGGCAAAATCAGATATGAAATTACAAGCAAGGCCACCAGCAGTACGACACATGTCATTGCGCTCGGACCCGAGAAGGGGAAAACTTGCACAGAAAATAAATCGCAAAATGGAAGCGATTCTTCAGAATGGGATTTGAACGGGTCAACGGTGGTAAACGGTTTGATTCAATCGTCCTGGTCAGGAGAGCGTCAGTTTGATGCGACAACCGAAGGATGCTTCACTCAAAGAAACACTACCAGTGGCCGCGATCAGGGAATCGGAAAGGTCCAAATCAGCATTGGAGACGGTGTGTACTTTCTGGGAATGAACGCTGGCGGCAGTATGAATCCCAACGCGGTCACCTATACCGAAGTTAGAAGTGGGGACGGCTCCCATTCCACAAGCAAGGGTCCATTAGTCCCAATAGAAGCTCCACCGGTCAGCGGCAAGCTTGATCCTGATGATCCAAACCACCTGGTCGGCCGGCAGAATCTGCCAAATTCGGTTGGCGGTGTAACGACGCTGGAGTGGGATTTGCAAGTCTGCGGTCGAGTGGGCGATGTTTGTGCTGGGCAGAACTAGCCGGCGACGGAATGTCAGCCGTAGCTTCACCCTTCGATCGGGTTTAAGTTGAGCGACCGAAGCTACGGAAGAGGCGGACGCCGGACTTAGCAATTCCATCCGGAGCGCGCGGTTCGTCAAGCCCGACATCAGCGCTGCCCCGAAGACAGCTGCCGGATCGGCATCAAGGCTCTACCACCGTCTTCACTCTTGGCGTCAACCAGACAGATACGATCACATGGGATTTGAAACTGCAATCGAGGCTTTGACTTCGGAAATCGGTCGCGGTTCCGTGTGACTAATATCGAAGCGCTGTTTAACACGGTGTGGGACTTCTCCATTCCATCGGTGGAGACCGCCTTGGCCTCGCAGCGGTAGTGATTCTCTGAAAGAAGGCGGGTATATGCGAATCCCAAAGGCAATCACAGCAATCGTCGTAACAGCGGTCATCCCGCAGCCAGTGTCGATCTCCCCGCCGTCGTCCTCCCCACTGGCCCCATGCTCGTCGGTCACCATCGAGGGGAAGTCCTCGGCGCCTGCACCGACTGCCGCCGCATTTGGGCGCAACACCGCGCTGGCACCATCGACGTCACCGAGATCGAGTTAGTTAGCGGCCGGCTCTGCCCCTCCGTCGGAACTTGCGGCGTGATGGGCACCGCCAGCACCATGGCATGTCTCATCGAAACCCTAGGCCTCTCATTGCCTATGTCCGCCACCGCACCCGCCACTCATGCTGACCGCCGTCGCATCGCAGAATCCAGCGGCAAACGCGCGACTGAAATGGCTATCGTCGGCTCACCGCGCCCCGGCGATCTCATCACTCCCGCCTCTGTCCGCAACGCCAGCATCGTCCTCCAGGCCATTGGCGGATCCACCAATGGACTCATCCACCTCACCGCAATTGCCGCCCGCTCCGGCGTTCCGCTCGACCTCAGCGCCTTCGACCAACTCGGACGCGAGATTCCCGTCCTCCTCAATCTCAAGCCCTCCGGTGCGCACTACATGGAACATTTCCACTACTCCGGCGGTCTGCCCGCTCTGCTGCGAGAGCTCGCCCCGCTTCTTGACACTTCGGCGCCCACCGTCTCCGGCCGTCCCCTCGCTGACTCCATTACCCACGCGGAAGCAACCCACAACCAGGACGTCATCCGTACCCTCGCCGCACCGCTCAAGCCGGAAGGCGCCATAGCCATCCTCCACGGCAATCTCGCGCCCCGCGGAGCCGTCATCAAGCACTCAGCCGCCTCGCCCAGCCTTCTCCGCCACACAGGCCGTGCCGTCGTCTTCGACTCGGTCCAGGACATGGCTGCACGCATTGACCTCCCCGATCTCGACGTCGCCCCCGACGACATCCTCGTCCTCCGCAATACCGGCCCCAAAGGCGCACCCGGCATGCCTGAGGCCGGCTATCTGCCCATCCCCCTCCGTCTCGCGCGCCAGGGAGTCAAAGACATGGTCCGCATCTCCGACGCCCGGATGAGCGGCACCGCCTTCGGCACCATCGTCCTCCACATCACGCCAGAGTCCGCCATCGGCGGACCGCTTGCCATCGTCCAAACCGGCGACCTGATCAGCATGGACGTCGAAGCTCGCCGCATTGACCTCCTCATCGACGACGCCGACCTCTCCGCACGCTTGGCCGCTTGCCAAGCCACGAACGCTTCGTCTATCTCCTCAGTCCGCCAAATCCCTACCCGCGGCTACGCACGCCTGTTCGAAGACCACATCCTGCAAGCCGACCAAGGCTGCGACTTCGACTTCCTCCAGCGCTAGATTCGTCGCAAGCTACCAACAAGCCGACTTCGATCGTCATATCAATCAGGAATGAATCAGCGGTGGTCTGCTCATTACAGCATCCCGCGCCTTACCATAACTTTTGTATGCGCCTATTCATCGGGGTACCCCTGCCGGCGGTGGTGATTGACGAACTTTCGGCAATCTCACGGCGGCTGCGATCCAACGACGACGGGCTCCGCTGGTCGGCGCCGGAATCTTGGCACATCACTCTGCAGTTTCTGGGCGACACCAGCTTAGTGCAATACGAGTGTACTGCCGCACGGTTACGTGAGGTGCAGGTGGCGCCTGTTCCGATTGCGCTGGAAGGGCTTGGCTGTTTCGAGCGTGCGGGCTTACTTTTTGCCAGTGTCAAGATCACCCCGGAATTACTCTTGCTTCAGGAGAGGGTCGCCGCAGCGACCCAGATATGCGGCTTCGTTCCGGGAGTTCGTCCCTTCCAACCACATATCACCCTCGCTCGCAGCAAAGGCAACGGACAACGCCAAGGGCTCCTTCGACTCAAAGGCTCTATACCCCGTGAGCCAAACTTCACCAGGTTCACGGCTTACGAGTTCCTGCTGTACGAGAGTTTTCTCGATTCAGCCGGCGCTCGTCACGAAGTCCGCGGGTGCTTTCCTCTCGGTGGCCGTTAGATGTCTCCACGGCACTTCAGTAAGGTGCTATCTACCGCCCGGAACAAACCGAATAAGGTAAGCTACCCAGATGCCGAGTGTTCGCCAAGGTTCCATCCATCTGTTCCGCCTCGCCGGAGTCGATCTCTTCCTGCATTGGTCCTGGTTCATCGTGGCAGCATACGAAATTCAGAGCCGACAGGGCAGGTACACCTCCATCGTCTGGAACATCCTGGAGTATCTGGCGCTGTTTTTGATCGTGCTGATGCATGAGTTCGGGCACGCTCTTGCTTGCCGGCAAACGGGAGGGACGGCAAACCAGATTGTGCTATGGCCCCTCGGCGGCGTGGCGTATGTGAATCCACCGCAACGACCGGGCGCTACACTGTGGAGCATCGCGGCGGGGCCACTGGTCAACGTGGCACTCCTGCCTATCCTCATCGCAGCGGTTTTAATGAGCCGGTCGTTGGGGTGGGCGCAGGCAGTGCCCGATGTTTACCAGTTGTTGCGGGCGGTCATGTGGATTGACGTGTCGCTGCTGGTCTTTAACATGCTGCCGATCTATCCGCTGGACGGCGGACAGATTCTTCGCTCTCTGTTGTGGTTTGGACTGGGACGCGCCCGCAGCCTGATGGTGGCCACAGTCCTCGGCTTTGTGGGCATCGTTGGGTTCTTCGGCCTCGCTTTGTGGGTAAGGTCTGTCTGGTTTGGTGCGATCTCCGTCTTCATGCTCATGAATTGCTGGGGTGGACTGAAACACGCGCAGGAGCTTCTACGCCGTGCCAAACTGCCGCGCCGGGAAGGATTTGCCTGCCCGAGTTGCCGGACCGCTCCACCGATTGGAGCGTACTGGAAGTGTGGGCAATGCGAGCAGCCGTTCGACACATTCGAGAGCCGTGGCGTTTGTCCGCATTGCGGGGCACAATTCGCCACGACGAGCTGCCTGGACTGCGGAGAGCAACGTCCGCTGCAGGACTGTATGGTTGGCGCCTTTGCGGGCGTTGGTACGGCGAGCGGCGGTTTTTCCGCAATGTAGTCGTACCATAGCTGATCCCCGCCTCACCGCATCCGCCGCAAACGCCAGCGGCTCAGTTCAAACGACTCTATCGAAACTGCCCCGGAGCAGCGAACTGCGCTCCTACGCGCTGCATCTGCCGGGGCAGTCCCGATAGGGATCTATCGTTTGTGGGGACCTATACTGCGCTTCCAGAATTCCGCCGGGTCTTCGAGTGGTTCTGAAAAAGGTTTTGAGCCTCTATTCGACGGCCCGTGCTGTAGGATGAGGAGCCGAGATCGCCACGCCTGTGCTCTCAGGGCGGACAGAATGTTTGGCGCGAACCGGGATCGCCCACCGGCCCTTTTAGCCTTTTGGTGGCAGCGGGAATTAGCCTAATCTTCTATTTCATTTAGGTTTGGGTTATTTGCGGAATTTTTAGAAGGATTCTTCTCAGGTTCTTCCACTATCACTTCGGACCATTGCGGCCGAATCACCGCCTAGCGAAACTCTTCAGTCGCTCGACCGCGGGCATGAGATGATTCTTGACGACGGGAACTCGCGCTAGACTGTCGGACGCGTCTTCGATGCTCTTTGCGAGCCCTCGAAAAGGTAACGATATGTATAGGGGGATTGCACAGCCATGAAATCGTCCATGCAAGTCTCGGCGTCCCGCCGTGATTTCATTAAAAACACGGGCAAATTAGCCGTGGTTTCGGCTTTGGCCAATGTGGCCATGCCCGCTGTCCACGCCGCCGGCAGCGACCTGATCCAAGTCGCTCTGATCGGCTGTGGTGGGCGCGGCGGCGGCGCAGCGGCCAACGCACTTTCCGTCAAGCGCGGCCCTATCAAGCTGGTGGCCATGGCCGACATCTTCCCGGATCGCCTGCAGAAGGACCTGACCAAGTTGCAGATGCAGTTTGCCAGCCAGGTAGACGTGCCGCCGGAACGCCAGTTCATCGGCTTCGACGCTTATGAGAAAGCGATGGATTGTTTGAAACCGGGCGACGTCGCCATTTTCGCTACGCCGCCGGCGTTTCGCTGGGTGCATTTCGCCTACGCGATCCAGAAGGGTCTGAATGTTTTTATGGAGAAGCCGCTTACGGCTGATGGGCCCACCAGCAAACGCATGTTGAATCTGGCTCACGAGGCCCAGGCTAAGAACCTGAAGGTCGGTGTGGGGTTGATGTCGCGTCACAACCGCGCGATGCAGGAACTGGCCAAGCGCGTCCACCATGGCGAGATTGGCGAGATCATTCTGCAACGGGGCTACCGGATGCACGGGCCGGGCGGATATTTCAGCTCGCTTCCGAAACTGCCCGGTATCACCGACCTCCTTTACCAGGTGCAGCGCTTCCACAGTTTCATCTGGGCTAGCGGCGGCTGCTTCAACGACTTCTATATCCACTTGATCGATCAGTTGGGGTGGATGAAGAACGA
>Ga0182024_10022382_pt1 | contig 11392 bp, 9 predicted proteins | sample P32metaG_FD_120480 | JGI IMG/M metagenome (GOLD analysis project Ga0182024, IMG submission 120480) | Permafrost microbial communities from Stordalen Mire, Sweden - P3-2 metaG (Illumina Assembly) | ecosystem: Environmental > Terrestrial > Soil > Wetlands > Permafrost | place: Sweden: Stordalen... | reverse complement strand
CTTGCCAGCAAATTCTTCCGCGACAACGGCTATCAGTCGCGGCCGACGCAATGCCATGGCATCGATCTCGTCACCGACGGACCACATGTGGTGGCAGAGCACGTGTCAGCGGAAAAATTCGAGGAAGTGCTCAAGCCCGGCATGGTGATCATGGCCGAGCCCAATCCGATCACGCCGGACGGCATGTTCGGCATTTTCCTCGGCCACACCTTCGTCGTGACCGAGATCGGCCACGAAGTGGTCGACGACTTCGCTCTGGAGATCGCGGTGGCAGGTTGACGGGGCGGCGCGGACTCGCGCTACTCGCTTGACGGAATCCCAACAAGCTTGATGGCGCTGGCGTAGTCATCGTGCTCGCGCTGGAACGCGGCCGCGATCTGCAGTTTGGTCATGCCGCCTGGAACGATGCCGAGACCGTTTAGCCTCGCGGAGGTCTGCGGTGTGTTCACGAAGGCGGTTACCTCATTACGGATCGCATCGATGATCGACGCGGGCGTGCCGGCGGGCGCAAGGAAGCCGTTCCAGGACGCCGACTCAAATCTCGGAACAGTCTCGGCGACAGTTGGCAAATCCGGGAAAGCTGGCAACCGCTGCGGCGTGCTGACAGCGATGACGCGGACCGCGTCGTTCTTGGCGAGCGGCAATACCGCCGAGGCGTTGCCGAAATAAATGTCCGCGATGCCGCCCAGCAAATCGGAGATTGCCTGAGGCTCGCTGCGCGCCGGTACCATGACCACATTCACGCCGGTGGCGGCGAACAGCCGCACCGGAGAGAAATGGCTGAGGTTTTGCGTGCCCGCAACGGTGAAGTTGAGCTTGCCCGGGTTAGCTTTGGCGTAGGCGAGGAATTCGGCAAGGTTGGTGGCCGGCAGGCTGCTTTTGATCGCGATCGCTTGCGCGCCGGTTCCAACATTGGTGATCGGCTCCAGTTGCGTGACGGGATCGAAGTCCAGCTTCTCCAGTTGCGGCGTCAGCGTGACCATCGACGACGCGCAAAACAGCAACGTGTAACCGTCGGGTGCTGCGTTAGCGACTATTCGTGTTCCAATTGCTCCGCCGGGGCTCGGGCGATTTTCGATGATAAAATTCTGCCCAAACTTCTCCGACAGATCCTGGGCCGCGAGCCGCGCCATCATGTCGGTGTTGCCGCCCGGTCCGAATGGCACGATGACCGTCACCGGATGGTTAGGCCAATCGGCGGCACTTGCGGTTTGCACATGGACGAAACTCAAGAACGCACACAATATCAACGGGACGCAGTGCAGGCGCGGCATTGCTACCTCTCTTGCTCGGCGGGGGAGCTGTTGCCGTGCTGTTTTGCAAGATCGATGCCGCGTGCTACGACGGGGAACTCGGCATGCGTATTTGTGATACGCCGCGCGCTATTTTGCGGTAACTCAGATGCGCGCTATCGTGGCATCAGGAACTTGAAGTCGCAGCCCTCATCCGCGCCTGTAATCTGCTCGGCGAATAGCTTGGCGTATCCGCGCTCGGGAATTTTCTCTTTGGCGGGCGCGGCTGCGGCCCGGTTTTTCAGCTCAGCGTCATCGACCTTAAGTTCAATGCGCCGGTCCTTGACCGACAGGCGGATGCGGTCGCCACTGCGCACCAGACCAAGCGGGCCGCCGGAGGCAGCATCGGGTGTAATGTGCAGCACGATGGTGCCGAACGCGGTGCCGCTCATGCGCGCATCGGAGATTCGCACTATGTCTTTTACGCCGCGTTGGGCGAGTTTCTTTGGGATCGGCAGGTAGCCGGCTTCCGGCATGCATTCCGGCGCATGAGGACCCGCGTTCTGCAATACCAGTATGTCCTCCGGCGCGACGTCGAGCGCCGGATCGTCGATCCGCGCCGCGAGATCGGCGAGCGAGGAGAACACCACGGCGCGGCCTTCATGCTCGAACAATTTGGCGTCGGCGGCGGAGCGCTTGAGGATGGCGCCTTTGGGCGCGAGATTTCCAAACAGCGCAACAAGGCCGCCAGCCGGCTCCAGAGGCGTGTTGTGTTCCGCGATGATCGCGCGGTCGACATAACCTGCGGCGGCGTCTTCCAGCCGCTCGCCCAGTGTTTCTCCTGTCACCGTCAGGCAATCGAGGTGCAACAGCGGTTTGAGTTCGCGCAGTAGTGCCCCCATACCCCCGGCTGCATAAAAGTCCTCCATGTAGCCGTTGCCGACCGGCTTGAGATTGACCAGCACGGGTGTGGAATCCGACAGCGTATTGAGGTGGGCAAGCGACACCTTCACACCAGCGCGTCCGGCAATAGCCGTGAGGTGAATGACAGCGTTGGTCGAGCCGCCGAGCGCGAGCAGCACGCGCAGCGCGTTCTCCACCGACTTTTCATTAATGAGCCGCGACGGCGTGAGCTTCGAGCCGACCAGTTTGACTGCGGCGGCGCCGGTCGCCTCGGCGGCGCGCAACCGGTCAGCGTGCACGGCGGGGATCGCAGCGGTGCCGGGCAGAGAAATCCCGAGCGCTTCGGCGATGCAGGCCATCGTCGATGCGGTCCCCATCACCGCGCAAGTTCCGGCCGTGACTGCGAGCTGACCCTCCACCTCCGAAATTTCTTCGGCATCGATATCGCCGGCGCGGTAGCGCGCCCAGAACTTGCGGCAATCGGTGCAGGCGCCGAGCCGCTCGCCGCGATGCCGGCCGGTCATCATTGGCCCGGCGACCAGCGAGATCGCCGGGCGGTCGGCGGAGACCGCGCCCATGAGCTGCGCCGGCACGGTCTTGTCGCAGCCGCCCATCAGGACTACCGCATCCATCGGTTGTGCGCGGATCATCTCTTCGGTGTCGATCGCCATGAGGTTGCGGTATTTCAGGCTTGTCGGGGTGAGAAAGACTTCACCCAGCGAGATGGTCGGAAATTCCAGCGGCAGCGCACCTGCGGCAAGCACGCCGCGTTTCACTGCCGCCAACAATTCGGGAAAGTGTCGGTGGCAATTGTTGAAGTCGGAGGCCGTGTAGGCGATGCCGATCACCGGCTTTTCCAGGAAGGCGCGCGAATAGCCCATTGATTGCGCAAACGAGCGTCGCAAGTAGCGCGAGAAGTCGCGGTCACCGTAATCGGTGAGTCCGTGAACTAGACCGTGCTCTGACATCTCTCGGTCGTATCCTCATCGCCGGACGAATGCCCGGCTTGCGCACATTATTTGAGCGCAAATGCCGATTATTCGTGCGCTGCAGCGCAGCATTAGGAAACGGTTTAGTAAGCGAATATGCGCAATTTCCTTGGTGTTCTCCAGGATTTTTCCGCGCTTGAGCCGATATGGCCACTGATTATCATCAAAGCCGTTTGCCGGCGTGGATTCTCCTTCCCGTCATCGCCGCTTCGTGCATCTCGGTCCTGGTCGGCTGGGGCAGTGGCAGCCTCCTCCTTGGATTGGTGACTGCGCTGGTTGGCGCCGCTGCTGTGGCGTGGTGGTGCGAAGAGATGCTGCACGCTGTCGTCGGCACTATCGGTCAAATCGCCGGCGGCGACCGCTATGCCGCGTTGCCGGGCCGCATCGGCAGCGGCGCGCTCGGCGACAGTGCGGTTGCAGCCGAGCGGATGCGGCAAGTGCTCATTGATGCCGATGCGCTGGCGGTCGATCATCGCAGCCGGCAAGCCGAAGCGCGCCTGCACTATGCCGGCCGCGCTTTCTTTACCCAGCGGTTTCGCGCCACGGTCGACGAACTGACCTCAGTCTTTCAGTCGGCTGCCGAGGAAATTCAGGTCACGGCTGCCGACCTTGGCGCACGAAACGAGGACGTGCGTCGTCGCACCGCCCAGGCGATCGATGCCGGCACTGCCGCAAGTCGCGACGTTGCTGCAGTTGCCGATGCGGCGCGGGAATTGCTCACGCTGATCGTACAGTCAACGAGCGAAGCGGCCACCGCCAAGGACGCCACCGAGCAAACCATCGCCGATCTTGGGCGCACCGACCGTACGGTGCGCAGCCTGGCTGCGGCGGCCACGCGTATCGGCACCGTGGTCAAGCTGATCGAGGCGATTGCCTCACAGACCTCGCTGCTTGCGCTTAACGCCACTATCGAGGCGGCGCGGGCCGGAGCGGCCGGCCGCGGATTTGCCGTCGTGGCTTCGGAGGTTAAGACCTTGGCGCAGCAGACTGCGAAAGCTACGGGCGACATCGGCGCGCAGATCCACGATATCCAGCACGCGGTGAGCGAAACCGTGGCCGCGATTGCCAGCGTGTCGTCGAGCATGACGGCGATGAGCGAAGCCAACCGGCAATTGACCGGCATCCTCGACCACCAGGCCGCCGAGATCGATCGCATCGGCAACCGGGCGGAACAGGTTGCCGGTACCGTTGGCGGCGTTTTGCCGGAAATCGCCACCATCGCCAACAACGTCGAAGAGGCGGGCAACGGGGTGCTGAATACGGCGGAGGATTTGCTCGGCCGTTCGAAATGGCTGGCGGATGCGATCTCGCGCTATTTCTCCGACCTTGAGCACGGATCGATCAAGATAGGCATCCTGCATTCGCTGTCCGGCACCATGACCGCGAGCGAGCGGCCGTTGCAGGAGCTGCTGGTCATGATGATCGAGCACCAGAACGCGCGGGGTGGACTACTAGGTCGTCCGATCGAGCCTGTGATCGTCAATCCGCATTCCGACCCGAAGGCCTATGCCGAGCTAGCGCGCAAGCTCATCTCCGATCACAAAGCGGCGGCCATATTCGGCTGCTGGAGCTCAGCGTCGCGGAAGGAAGTGTTGCCGATCGTCGAGCACAACAACTCGCTGCTGTTCTATCCAAGCCAATATGAAGGCGAGGAGGCATCCTGCAATATCTTCTATACGGGCGCTACGCCGCCGCAGCAGGCCATCCCGGCGGTCAATTACCTGCGCGAACAAGGCATCCAGCGGTTCTTTTTGGTTGGCACCGATTATGTCTATCCGCGCACTACAAACGCAATTCTTAAAGGTTATTTGGCGAGCCAGCAGATATTCGACGTCGCTGAGCGCTATACGCCGCTCGGGCTGAAGGACTGGCATGAGGTCGTCGAGGAAATCCGGCGCTTCGCCAAGGGCGGCCGCACCGCGATTGTTGCCACGGTGTCGGGCGATGCGAATGTCCATTTCTTCCGCGAACTGGCGGAGCAGGGAGTGAGCGCGGACGTCATTCCCGTCATGTCACTGTCGATTAACGAAGCGGAGCTGCCGGCGCTGATGCGCTCGAAGATCAGCGGCAATTTTGTCGCGTGGAACTATCTCCATGCCTTCGACACGCCGGAAAATCGTGCGTTCATTGCCGAGTGGCGCGCTTTCACCGGCAGGCCCGATGCCGTGACCAACGATCCCATGGAGGCGACCTGGATCGGCTTCCATATGTGGACCGCGGCGGTCGAGGCCGCAGGGACTACCGATGTCGACAAGGTACGTGCGGCGCTCGGCGGCAATCGGCTGACCGCGCCCAGCGGCTTCCAGGTGCTCATGGATGCCGACACTCATCACTTGTTCAAACCGGTCATGATCGGCCGCATTGCCGATGATGGACGTATCATTCCGGTCTCGGTCACCGAAGGTCTGGTGCCGCCGGATCCGTGGAGCCCGTGGCTCAAGGGTTCCGACCGGGCGCCGCGGCCGCGCCTTGCGGTGGGACACTAGCCCTCGGCGATGTCGCGCCTTTGAGTTGATTTCGATCAATACCGCGGCAACTGACCGCCGTATAAAGCCTCGACAAACCCCCTGGAACGCTTCTAGAAATAGCCTTGTCGCGCTCCAAAAAGGCCATGGGCGGGCCAGTCCTGCCGCTTCCCCCATGATTTATCGCAAGAATCAGCCAGTCGACTATCAAGCCTTTTTCACCGATGCACTGGGCCGGCTGCGGTCCGAGCGCCGCTATCGCGTTTTCGCCGATCTTGAGCGCATCGCCGGCCGGTTCCCGCACGCCATCTGGCATTCGCCGGATGGTCCGAAGAACGTCGTGATCTGGTGCTCAAACGACTATCTCGGCATGGGCCAGCACCCCAAAGTCATCGGCGCCATGGTTGAGACCGCGACGCGGATGGGCGCTGGCGCCGGCGGCACGCGCAATATCGCCGGCAATAACCATCCGGTGATCGAGCTTGAGCGAGAACTGGCGGATCTGCACCGCAAGGAAGCGGCGCTGGTCTTCACCTCCGGCTACGTCTCCAACGAGACCGGAATCTCCACGCTCGCCAAGCTGATGCCGAATTGCCTGGTCCTGTCGGATGCCTGGAACCATAATTCTATGATCGAGGGTGTCCGCCAGGCACACTCCGACAAGCAGATTTTTCGCCATAACGATATGGCACACCTTGAACAGCTACTCGTAGCCGCGGAGCCGGCCCGGCCGAAGCTCATCGTGTTCGAGAGTCTGTATTCTATGGATGGCGACGTGGCTCCGGTGAATCGCATTTGCGAGCTCGCCGAGCAGTACGGTGCGATGACCTATGTTGATGAGGTCCACGCAGTTGGCATGTACGGCGCGCGCGGCGGCGGCATTAGTGAGCGCGACGGTGCCACGGCCCGCATCGACGTGATCGAAGGCACACTTGCCAAGGCCTTCGGCTGTCTCGGTGGTTATATTGCCGGTTCGGCGGCGCTGATCGATGCCGTGCGCTCGTACGCGCCGGGCTTCATTTTCACGACCGCGCTGCCGCCTGCGGTCGCGGCTGCGGCGACCGCCGCGATCCGGCACCTGAAGACGTCGCAATGGGAGCGCGAACGGCACCAGGATCGCGCCGCGCGCACCAAGGGCGTGCTCACCGCTGCCCGATTGCCGGTGATGACCAGCCCAACGCATATCGTACCGGTTTATGTCGGTAATCCTGAACTTTGCAAAGCGGCAAGCGATCTCTTGCTGTCGGCGCATGGCATCTATATCCAGCCGATCAACTATCCGACGGTACCCAAGGGCACGGAGCGATTGCGCATCACGCCGAGCCCCTATCACGACGATGCGCATATCGACGCGCTCGCCGAGGCATTGGTCGATGTCTGGCAACAGCTCGGTCTACCGCTGAAAGACCGTGCGCTCGCAGCCGAATGATTAGGGCGTAAAAAAATCAATAGGCGCTCGGGTCACCAATAACCGCGACTGCGACCCCAGTAGCCGCCTCCACCGCCAAACAGCAGCACGAGCACAACAACAATCAGGATCAATTCCATGGCACACCTCTGTCGATGGTGCTGGCCCTATTTGCCACGCACCGCATCTTTCAATCCGCCGATCGCGTTTTGCACCTTGCCGGCAGCCTTGTCGGTCTTGCCTTCAGTTTCCAGTTTCTTGTCGCCGAAGACCTTCCCGGCGGTTTCTTTTACGGCTCCCTTGGCCTGCTGTGCCGAACCTTCAATTCGATCGTTATCCATGGCCGTATCCTCGACGTTTTCTGCGTGTTAGGTAACGGCCTCTTGAATGTATTGTTCCCGATAGCGTGCGCGCACGCAGACATGTAGACTGAACAATTCTCCACTGCCTGCGCCTTGCGGATGATCTGGTTTCCTGACACTCCGAAGGCGTCTCCTTCCCCTTGGCACCATCGCACACCTCGCACGGAGTATTTCGCATGGCGAAGAAAACCTCGGTCTCGCGGAAGACCAAGAAACGAGCAAAGGTTTCTCATCCGGGTATGATGGGTGACGGCACCGAAGAACAGAATCTCGGTCAGCGCGGCAACCCGGCGGCACGCATAAAAAAGAAGGAAGTAGCTGCCGCCTTCGGCAAGCCACGGCGCAAAAAATAGCCCGCGCACCGACGGCTAGACCGCCCTGCCTTCAGTTAGCAGAAATACTTGTCGCCGTTCGAAAACCGGCGGCGGAAGGTGGCGATTCAACGGTGGACCAGCACCGGAATTTTGCAGCGGGTGGGGACCTTGTCGCATCCGTAAACAGCCCACTTAATCATCACGGGCCAGAGCCCGGCGACGGCACTCGCAAAGCAGCGCTGGAAGCGGACACGTCAACGTTGCCGACGGGGGCTGGCTGACGGCTCGCCACGATCCATTGAGCGACGAGCGTGAAGGCTATGAGGACAACACTCATACAGATGCCGGCCCGAAATTTGGTCACGTCACTGTCATTCGCCAACGTCCCACCCGTCAGGATCTCGGAACCAGTTTTGGGTGGTAAAAGTGCAATCAAGCGCGCGGCGGTCGCCTCGTGTTCCAGATACGCCGATGGCCTGTCAGGTAATGCCGCAATCGATGAGGCCAATCTCTGAGTTGCAGTTTCCCGTGGCAGCCGAGCTAATTCTGCAGCCTCTTGCCAAGGATCGATACCCGATCGCGCCAGCGCTGAAAGCACGTTGAGCGGAGTATCATTTTTGTCCTTACCGATTCGCGAGAATAGAAAGTCGTCGAACTCGGATCTGAGGATCGAAATTGAAGCCGATTGGGTCATCTTGTTGCTCACAAAACTAAACAGTCCATTTTTTTTGACCATTCTTCGCGATAAGGCGGGTCCCGTTACTGAGAGTGGCTGCTCAGCGGTAGCGGCCCATTCGTCTTTTGATTTGGCGTGACCTGTCCGGCCAAGGCTAGCGCCACGACGGGATTCATGCTGTCAACCATCGAGGTCGGGATCAGGATGGTGGCGCCGCGCTCCTTAGTCGTCTCATAGATGATGTTCATGGCGCGCAGTTGCAGAGCCATCGGATGATCGGCGTAGGTCATGGCTGCCTCGACGAATTTTCCGGCGATCGCCGCCTCGGCGGATCCGAGAATGACCCGGGCCTGCTTTTCACGTTCCGCCTGGGCTTGCCGGGACATTGCGTCCTGCAAGGCAACGGGGATCGCGACGTCGCGGATTTCGACGGACTTCACCGAAATGCCCCAGTCGGCGGTCTTGCGGCCGATTTCGCCGCGCAACAGATCGTCGGCCGCGGTGCGCTCCGATAAAAGCGCCGATAGCATCGACGACCCGATCATTTCCCGAAGCGATGTCTGGGCGACGCGATCGATGGCTTCGCGATAGTTCGTGATGTTCAACGCTGCCTTTTGCGCGTCATGGACGAACCAGAAGATGATCGCGTCCACATTGACCGGAACGGTATCCTTGGTCAGCGCGGCCTCGGCGCTGAACGCCGTGGTCTGAATGCGCTCATCGATGATGGCCACGACATGGTCGATGACGGGAATGATGAGAAAGAGTCCCGGCCCTTTGACGCCGAGCAATTTTCCGGCGCGAAGGATGACGAACTTTTGCCAAGTATTGGCCATCTTCAACGCCGAGCCGAGGACGATCGCAGCGATCACCACGGCGATACCCGCATATAGGTATCCTGCGGCGCCTAATCCGGCGCCCGCGGCGATGCAGGCGACGGTCAGAAACACGGTAATGGGATTCATTATCTTGGCTCTCCGACTCAATTCCGACGCACCTTAACGACGTATAGTGACCCTCGGCCTCATGTGGTTCTGAGCAAAATTGCTCACACGCACTCGCCTCCGCTGTGCTCTACATATTTCCACATCCCGCGCAGGAATGCCGATTGAGCGTGGGCCGCGCACATGAGCACATGGACGGCGCAAAGTGTCGCGGATTTGAGCAGGCAATTCCCTTCCTCGCCAAACCGGCCTATGGTTAGTTTGGAGGTAAGGTTATGGCGAACAAACGCCGCCGCCGTTCGTTCGATACAAAATCTTTTCTCGCCCGGGTCGGCGACGGCCGCAGCATTGGCAAGTACCGCAAAGGCCAGATCGTCTTTTCCCAGGGCGACCCTGGCGATGCGGTCTTTTATATCCAGAAGGGCAAGGCCAAGCTCACTGTCGTTTCGGAGCAGGGTAAGGAAGCGGTTATCGCCATACTTGATACGGACGATTTCTTTGGCGAGGGATGTCTTGCCGGACAAGCGCTGCGTATAGCGACTGTCACGACCATGACGGATGCCATCATCGTGCGACTGGAAAAGGCCGCTATTATTCAGGTGATTCATCAGGAGCCAGCGTTCTCCGAGTTGTTTATTGCGCATCTTTTGGGTCGGAGCATCCGCATCGAAGCTGACCTGGTCGATCAGTTGTTCAATTCGAGCGAGAAGCGTTTAGCCCGCCTGCTCCTGCTGCTTGCGAATTTTGGCAAGGAAGGCGCACCCGAGCCGGCGATCGCAAAAATCAGCCAGGAAACACTAGCGGAAATGATCGGAACGACGCGGTCGCGCGTAAGCTTTTTTATGAACAAATTTCGCAAGCTGGGCTTCATCGACTATAATGGCGGCATCGAGGTCCACAGCTCATTGTTGAATGTCGTTCTGCATGACCAGCCGCAAAAGAAAAATTAAATTGACCTGAATTTCTTGCGATGCGGTTACCCATCACAATCAATTCATAGGCTGCTGAGCAATTTTGCTCAGTCTCGCCCCAGGCGGCGGCACAGCCTCGTTTGCGCAGGAGGATCGCCCTTCCTGCGTGCAATGGATTGTTTGGAAAACCGGCATGTCCCTATCGAATGAAGGCCGGCGCATAGCCGGGCGAGAGGCGACAGAGCTGCTGCAAGACAAAGACGTCCTGCTCCAGGAAATGCAGCATCGTGTCGCGAATAGCTTGCAGATCATCGCCAGCATCCTCATGCTCAAGGCGCGGACCGTTCAATCGGACGAGGCTCGGTTGCATCTGGAGGACGCGTGCCATCGAATTCTGTCGGTAGCCACGGTGCAGCGACAAATTGAGATTGCGGCTCCTGGCGAGCGGATCCGGCTCGGCCCGCATCTCTCACGGCTATGTGCCACGCTCGCGGCGTCGATGATTGGCGACAGCCGCCGTACGTCCTTGCAAGTGGTGGCCGACGCAGGAGTGGTGCTGCCCGACGATGTGGTGAGTATCGGGTTGATTGTTACGGAACTCGTGATCAATGCGCTGAAGTACGCTTTCCCAAATGGGAGCGATGGCAAAATATTGGTCAAGTATACCGTCGACGGCGCTAACTGGCGTCTATCGGTATCTGACAATGGTGTGGGGCTGCGCAAAGAGGCTCGTGTACGCACTGGCATGGGGACGAGTATTATCGCGGCACTCGCAAAACAGCTCGACGCGCGCCTAGAGACCTGGAGCAATTCATACGGCACAAGAGTCTTCATCACACATGGGACATCCGATCGCGGATGGTCTGCATCACATGACATGGAAGACTGGCCGCCGAAATCAAACGGCCACTCCGTCGGGTAGTGCCGACTCGAACTGAGGCACTATCGACGTTGTAGCCGCTTGCTTCGCGCGGGTTCGTTCTAGTCTGTTCAGGCCGATCGCCTCAGTAGCCTAAAATGCCGTTTACGATACCGCCGACAAGGGGAACGCCGTAGCCGGGGCATCCACCGTAGCCGTCGTTGTAACCGTAGCCGTCGCCATAACCCGGGCATCCGCCGTAACCGCCAGAGTAATAGCCACCTTGGTAGCTGTTATAAATCGGTCCATTGCGGTAACCGCCCGCGTAT
>Ga0182024_10022381_pt1 | contig 11392 bp, 11 predicted proteins | sample P32metaG_FD_120480 | JGI IMG/M metagenome (GOLD analysis project Ga0182024, IMG submission 120480) | Permafrost microbial communities from Stordalen Mire, Sweden - P3-2 metaG (Illumina Assembly) | ecosystem: Environmental > Terrestrial > Soil > Wetlands > Permafrost | place: Sweden: Stordalen... | reverse complement strand
GGCGGGATTTCAGTGCGCACGCCTTGCCCAACGGCTCCTGGCTAGGCACCCTGAGGACGCAGTGGTCGCTGTGCTGGCAGGTAGGGGTAACAACGGCGCAGACTCCTTGGGCTGCGCCCGCCATTTATCAGCGTGGGGCCACACGGTCCAAGTTGTGGTCTTGGCCGATGTTGATGATCCTGAAACCAACTACGCTCGCCAAATCACGGCGGCGGCTGCAGCTGGTGCCCGGCTGCGCTACCACCGCGAGGACCTCGCCGGCGCCTTGGAGTGGGCGCTGACGGGCGCCGGACTGATCGTCGATGGGCTCCTGGGTACCGGCAGCAGCGGGCCGCCCACGGGTATGACGGCGGAGGCGATCCGAGCCATTAATTTGGCTGCAGCGACGGTTCTGGCGATCGACCTCCCGAGCGGTCTCGACGCGACCAGTGGCGACAACGCGGGCGCCTGCGTGCGAGCAGACGCCACCGTGATGCTGGCCATCGCCAAATCTGGCTGCCTTGCAGAGGCCGCCCGCCCAGTCGTGGGCCAGCTCTGGCTAGCTGATATCGGTGTACCCAGGGGGGCCTACGGGGCGGTAGGGCTAGCGCCGCCTGACTTCCAAGTTGGCAACCTGGAGAGATTCGCCTCCGCATGATCCGACCGCGGTCCGCCTGGGGGCAAGCCCGGCGGCTGGCCGGGTGCTTGCGCTGGGAGCCTGCCCAGGTTATGCTTGCGCCAGCTCGCGTGTTACTGCACGCAACGTCATGAATACCGTCCTAGAAAGACCGCACATCGCCGCGAGCACGCTGGAGGAGCTCGGCCGCCAGCACCTCGATGCCTTAGTCACGTACGCCCTTCACCTTACTGGTACGCCAGAGGATTCGGTGGAGTACGTGACCGCCGGTTTGTTTCATGCACGACATTTCCCGGCCCAAGCACTGCACCGCGATGGCCGGGCGATTCTCTACCGAGCGGTTACTCGCGCCGCCCGTCAGAATCAACACTACCCGCCTCAACGTCGGGGCGTCGCCCGGATCTTCGCCAAACGACCAGCGCTGATCAGCCTGGGGCCCGCCGCATCTGACGCGGCCCGAATCAACACCGCCAAGAGAGCGCTGCTCGCGACAGAGTTCAGCCGGCGTGCGTCGTTACTGCTGCGCGACATGGCCAAACTCTCTTATCGCGAAATCGGCGTCGCCATGGAATGCTCCCCGGAGGCAGCGTCGCGTTTAGTTGCATCTGCCCGCCGTGAATTCGGCAGCATTTATCGCGACATTTCTATATGAAGTGCAGCCTCCTCACCCTTAGTTGCGCGTTGGACGGGGAGTTATCACGGGAGCGCCAGGCCGAGCTCGACGCTCACCTGATTACGTGCGAGCGTTGCCGGACGGGTATGCGCTACCTCCGTGAAGAGACGGAGCGGATTTCGCTGCTTGCACCTGTGCACCTCTCTGAAGACCGGGCAACCGCACTCCTGGAGCGGGCCCGAGTCCTGGTACCAGTCACCGGCCACCTGCCTACAAACGGCTCCGAGGCGTCTGCCGAAGACCGAACGCCCGCGCCGCGCACCGCACCGGATCCTTTCGACGCCATGGGGTTAGAGGCCGCCATCATGGACGTGCCTCCGCATCTGCAGCCCGTCGAGCCGCCAGCGCCCGTCGAGGTGGAGGAGTTGGCGCCAGAGTCCGAAGGCGCCGATCCCGAGCTCGAGCACGGAAGCGCGTTCGAGGCCTCAGAGGCGGACCGCTCTGTTGTCGACGCCATCGCGGCGGTTCCAGACTCGCTCTGGCTGACCGACACATCTGAGGACAGCGATGGGGCGATCCCGAGCGATGAGACAGTAGAGCCGGTAGAAACCGCCGATGAGCAGCCCCAGGCGCCGGCCTCCGAGCCGCCCCAGATGCGAGCCGCCGAGCCAACCTGGCAAGCGGACCTGTCCGATCCACCGCCCACGAGTTCATCCTCGGACACGGAGGATGCCGCGCCCGAGGTGCGACCGAGCACGATGGTGATCCCTGGGTGGGAGCCGGCCACTGAACTCAACATGCCCTGGACCGATATCCCGCCGGCGGCGCCCTCAGCCAATACCTGGGCGCCGGACCTGGCCGGGGTCCCGGTGCAACGGCCTTCCTCGATGCCGCCCCCGGCGCCCTTCCCAGCCGCGCCCCCTCCCACCCGGCCGGCTGCGGCCGCGGTGCCGGTGACCTCGACTCAACTGCGAACTCGCATTCCTGAGCGCCAGGGTCAGCGCCGACCTTCGCAACCTAGTTTCCGGTGGCCCAGTTTTTCCATTCCCAGTCTCTCTCTTGCCAGTCTTCCTCTGGGTGATCGCATCCGGTGGCCGCGCATTCCGCAATCCGGGGCCCAGGGTTCCGACGATCGCAGCTGGACCAGAACCGGGCTGATCGCGGTGGCGGCTCTGGCCGCGGTTTTGATCGCTTGGAACGTCAGCCACGCCAGCCCCAAGCCTGCCGCCAGTCACCATGCCCGCAAGCCCGCAGCTGCCGCCGCCTCCCCCGCGCCCAGCCCCTCCGCAACGGCCACCCCGACGCCGACACCGGCGTCGCCGACCCCGCTGGCTCTAACCGGCGTCCAGACGGTCGGGGGCGCTGGCACCGCCTACGTGGTTCAGATCGTCCGCTACGGCGTACACGGCAGCCAATTCTGGGTCGTGTTCCAGATGGTGCAGGGTAGCGGCAGCCCCAAAGTGACCTCGGGGTTCGATGGCCCCTTGACCCTTTACCTCGAGATGCCTGGCGTCGCGCCGGGAACCCCCGTGGCCCAACCCCCAGCCGGGGCGGTAGTCAGCAGCATCACGGTGGGCAGGGTCCCCGGCTTCAGCGGAGCCGTGTACATCATTCACCTCACCAGAGCGGTTCAAATCTCGCCCTCGCTGCTCCCCGGCACCGACACTGGTGGTGCTGGCGAGCGCTACATAGCCATCCTTCAGTAGCCTAGGGCGGATCTTTTCGAAAGCAGCCTCAGTGGCGGTCGAAGCTGGGCGCCCTCTGTAGCCGGTTGGCCAGCTCGAGGTCGAGAAAGGTCACCTCCCGCTTGAGCAGCTCGATCTCCTGACGGAGCCTGGCGCTGACGCTGGCGTGCTCCAGCAGAGCCTGCTTGTGAGCCAGCTCGACCATGAGGGTCGAGGCGATCACCCACGAGAGCAAGATCGGGTCGGTCGAATTGGGGTTGGCGCTGGGAGTTCTGCCGGTGATCCGGGCCAGGCCTGCCGCGTATCGCCTGAGGGCGGCTCCAGCCTCGCTGGCGAGGATGAACGACGCCGGGTCCGGCCCTTGATCGTCGAGAAAGTCGACTTGGGCGCGCGGGTAGGGGGTCCCCGTCAGGAGCCGCGTGATCTGGAAGCGGCGTCCCCCCGTCACCAGCAGATGGCTGCGTCCGTCAGGGAGCGGGACTCGCTTGGTGGTGATCGCCACGGTTCCCACCCGCTCGGGCTCGGCCTGACCTCCCACCTCGGCGCCGCTCCGAATCGCCACCACCCCGAACCTGCCCCCTCTCTCTGGGAGTCCCTCAGTAGGGCCTGGTATCTAGGCTCGAAGACGTGGAGGGGCAGCTGCATGTGCGGGTAGAGCACCACCCGCAGTGGAAACAGCGGTAGTTCGGGCAAGGTCGCCCAGTGTGAACTCTGTGCAGCCAGGACTTTCGAGATCAAGGTCAGATGCGGGGGAGCGGCGTCAGTCCGAGGAGCTCGAGCGACCGCGCCAGGGTCGCACGGGTCGCGTCCACCAGCCCCCGTCGCAGTCCGCGCAGCTCCGGATCCTCGATGCGGTGGAGCAGATCCGAGTGCTCGTAGAAATCGCTGAAGGCCGTGGCCAGGGAGAACGTGTAGGCCGCGAGCGTCGACGGCGATAGACCGTCGGCCGCCTCCGCAACGACTCGCGGGAAACGCTCGAGGAGCTTCACCAGGGACTGTTCGACGGGGCTGAGATCGGTGGCGTGCTCAGGCAGGGGGAGCGGCTCCACCTTGGCCAGGATCCCGCAGGCGCGCGCGTGCGCGTACTGCAGGTAGACACCGGTATCACCGCTGGTCCGCAGCGCCTCCCCGAAGTCAAAATTGATGATCGAGTTGAGACCGAAGCGGAGCAGGTAGTAGCGAACCGCGCTGGCGGCCAGGCGGGCCGCAGTGGCCTGATCGCGCGCTTTGGACTGAACCTGTCGCTCCGCCTCATCGAGGAGGTCGTCGGCCCCGACGTCGATCCCCCGCCGCCCGCTCAACGCATACATCGCCTTGCCCTCGCTGGTATCGATTCCCAACGCGGTCGCGGCCTTGGGTGAGAGCGCCACCACTTCATAGGCGAGGTGGTGAAGAGCCGCGGCCTGAGCCACGAACCCCAGTCGCCGAAGCGCCTCCTTGACCACCCGCTGGGGCACGCTCTGACGCTGATCGATGACGTTTACGACCCGGGCGGCCCGACCGAAGCGATCTGACGGCAGCTGGGCTAGCGCCGGGTCGGCGGTGGTGGTGGCCGGCCCCTGTGGGGACCAGAGACGGTAGTCGAAGTCAAGTCCGAGCACCCCAAACTTCCAGAGGTGGTAGGCGACGTCCTTGCTGGTATACGTGGCGATTCCGTCGCTCTTGACCAGGACCTTGGCCTCCCCCTCTACGAGCTCGGCGTCCTCCCCGCCTTCCTCCAGAGGCAGCACCCAGCAGCCCCGGAACGGACCCTCTTGGGGCTGGTGCATCACCTTGGCCTCACGCATCCAGGCCAAGGCGTGGCCGAGGAAGCCGAGCTCGATGATGTCTGACTCCCAGGTCAGCAGGTCGTAGCTCACGCCCACCCGGGACATGGTCTGGAGGTGGGCGTCGACGATCTTGCCAGCCAGTTCCTTGGCGGCCTCAGCGACCTCGCCCTGGCTACCCTCGATCTGGCGCAGGGTCTGGACCCGCAGCTCGGTCAGCTCGGGGTCCCGCTCATAACGGCGGCACACCTCGACGTAGACTCGCGAGCAGAAGCGATCGAAGGGTTCCCCATCGCGTGGGGAGAGGCCCAGGTTGCGGATCCCAACCAGGACATCGGCGACCTGGGCCCCGGTGTCGTCGATGTAGTTCTGGACCTCGACACGATGGCCCCGGGCCTGGAGCAGCCGAGCCACGGTGTCGCCGATGCAGGCGTTGCGAAGGTGGCCGACATGGGCCGCCTTGTTGGGGTTGGTAGCGGTGTGCTCGACCACGACCTTAGGGCCGGCCTCTGGGTCAGGACTGACCACGTCACCCCATTCCAGTGCTGTCCGGATCACTGCGGGTGTCAGAGAGGCGAAGTCGATCCGGAGGTTGATATAGCCGGCTCCGCTGACCGTGATCTCGCCGCCGTGGGGCACCGGCTTCTCGGCCATGCTGGCCGCAATCTCAGCGGCGATCTCTCGCGGCGACCGGCGCAGGACTCCTGCCAAGCGGAAGGCCAGAGCTGAGGAGTAGTCGCCGGCCTCCGGCACCGCGGAGGGCTCCACCACCGGGTCGACCGCGTCGGTGACCCCCAGATCAGCGGCAGCCTGGGCCAGCGCGCGGCCGAAGTCGGCTTGAAGGTCTGGGGGCATCGGCGCCTGATCGTAACTGGTCAGGTGCAGCGGCCCGGGGTCAGACTAGGGCGTCGAGCTTCGCCTTCAGCGCGGACTTGGGCTGGTAGCCAACCACTCGCTGCACCGCCTCGCCACCCTTGAAAAGGATCAGGGTGGGGATGCTCATCACACCGAACTGGCCGGCAACGTTGGGATTGGCGTCGACATCAAGCTTGGCCACCTTCACCCGAGGTCCGTACTCGTTGGCCAGGTCCTCCACGATCGGAGCGAGCATCTTGCAGGGATTGCACCAGTCAGCCCAGAAGTCAACCAAGACCGGGGTGCTGGCCTTGATGACCTCGCTGTCGAAAGTCGCGTCGCTCACCTGAACTGGCTCTGCCATGCTCTTCTCCCGGCGTCAGGCGCCGCCCGAGGCGGTCGCGCTATCAGACGCTGAATCCTTTTTGGGTTTGGCTGCCGTGGTCGTGCCCGCAACGCCATCGGTCTTGGCGGGCGCCGGGGTCGTTGAGGGTGCCTCCTTGGTGTCCGTGGTGTCCGTTGCTGGAGTGGAGGTCGAGCTGGTGGACGACGACCTCGAATCGGTCTTGTAGAAACCCTGGCCTTTGAAAACGATACCGACTGGGAAGACCATCCTTCTCACCGCCACGCCGCAGGTGATGCACTGGGTGAGGGCGGGATCGTGGATTCCCTGGAACGCCTCAAACTGGTGGCCGGCCTCGCAGCGGTAGGCGTATGTAGGCACTTCGACTAAACCCTACCCGAATTGGGCCCCAATTCAAACCGAGAGCCCGGGGCCGCTGCAATTGCAACTGGCCGGGCACCTCTCGGGACCCTTCAATCGATACTCATGATCACGAGTCCGGCTGGTACCTTGGGGAAGAAGTAGGTCGACTTCTGAGGCATGGCCTCGTCGGCCAGGGCGACCGCAGCCATCTCCTCGACGCTGGGGGGATTGACCAGGAAGGCGATCCCGCGCTTGGAGATAGCCAACTCGACCGCCTCCTCGGCGTCGCGGCTGTACAAGAGACGACCGGCAGCCGCGTCCTCCGGGGTGATCCCAAGGAGCGGCTCCAGGATCTCGGTTTCCAGCACAGCGACATCAAGGCGCAGACTGGGGCTAGGTGCATCGTTCCCGCGTCGGGCGCGGCTGGCAACAACCCTGCCCGAGGTAGATGCCACCACGAAAGCGTGGTCGGTGTCCCGCAGGGAAGCGATCGATAGCAAAGCCTCCTCCAGCCCGGCCGCGCGCTGGATCTGCCATCCCCGTGGCGTCAGGGCTAGGGAGAGGTCGTCGAGCCCCCTGCCCGCGTCGGCGACCACCCTGTGAGTAGGCAAGATCACGTTGGCCTCGCTATCCATCGCTGAGACCAGCGCTAGAACCTGGCGCAGCCCCAGCTGCAGGGCGGTCTCATAACGGTGATGGCCATCGGCAATGAAGAGGCGGGTCTGACTAAGGGCTGAGGTGATTCCAGCCACGGCGGTCGGATCCGACACTCTCCAGAGTTGGTGGCGCTCCGAGCCGTACTCACCTTTGGTCACAGCTTCGGCTGCCGGGGGCGCGACCGACGACAGTCTGAGGAGCTCGGTGGTGACCTCGGCACTGTTCTCGTAGAGCAGGAATACCGGCGAGGTCTGCGCCCTAGTGGTCTGAATAAGGCGGAGTCGATCCGCTCGTGGCGCCGTGAGGGTCAGCTCGTGGCGGAGGATCTCGCGGCGCTCGTGGGGGACTGGCTGGATGCCGACGAAGCAGCCCAGCCGCTCCCGAGGGCCCGCGCCTCCGGGGGGACGGAAGGAGTGGCGGTAGATGTAGACGGAAGGCTGATCGTCCTGGATCAAGATTCCCTCGGCCAGCCAGACGCCGAGGTAGTCGCGAGCCCTGGTGTAGCGATCGCGCTCGCCGGCGACGTCGGACTTGAAGTCGCGGCCCAGCTCCAGTCGGACCGCGTTCTGCATAGCTCGGCCGTAGAGATCCCGCTGCAGCTCGGGGCTGATCACATCGTAGGGAGGGGCGAGGACGGACTCCAACTGGACCATGGCCGGGTCGTACCGGATGCCCCGAAATCCCGAGACCTGGGCCACCGACCGCTAGAGCTCAACCAGGTGGAGCTCGGTGACTCCGTCTATCGCGCGCAGCCGCGCGGCCAGCTCCGGAGTCACCGCCTCGTCGATCTTGACCGCCGTCACCGCTCGCCCTCGCGGCGCGTCCCGGCCCACCCGCATCTCGGCGATGTTGACGTTGGCCTCCCCGAGAAGCTGACCGATCGCACCGATAAGGCCCGGGCCATCCCGATGCCGAAAGAACAGAAATAGTCCCTCAGGATCGAGGTCGATAGGAAGTCCGTCGAGGCGCACGATGCGGGCGTCTCCGCTGGCGGTGGAGCCCTCGATCTCGGCAGGGCCGTCCCCGTCCACCCGCAGGATGACTGAACTGGCCCAGGTGCCGGTGCGGGAGCCACGCTGCTCGGTCACTTCAATGCCGTGCTGCCTTGCCACCGCTCGGGCATTCACCGCCGTGATCCGGTCTTGGGTGAAGGCGCGCAGGATGCCCCCCAGCGCCTCTGCCGTGATCGAGCCGGGCTGAACCGCAGCGAGTTCGCCCTGGAAGATGAGCTCCACCCGGCGGATTCGGCCACCCCCCAGCTGGGCGTAGAGACTGCCCATGCGACCCGCCAGCATCTGGTAGGGCACGATCAGGGCGGCCTCCTCGGGGGCGACTGCGGGAGCGTTCACCGCCCATCTGGCCGGTCGGCCCGAGAGTACCTCCGCGATCTGGTCGGCCACGTCCGTGGCCACTGATAGCTGGGCTTCGACGGTCGACGCTCCCAGGTGTGGAGTGACCAGGATCCGCGCATCCTGGAGAAGCGGACTCTCCGGTGACGGCGGCTCCTTGGTGAACACGTCAACGGCGGCGCCGGCGAGATGGCCACTCTGGACCGCCTCCGCCAGGGCGGCCTCGTCGATGATGCCACCCCGGCCCACGTTGAGGACCCGGCCGCCCTTGGGCATCCGGGCCAACTGCTCTGCCCCGATCATGCCCCGGGTGGAATCGCTGAGAGGGGTATGGACCGTAAGCACGTCCGCCTGGGCCAGGATCTCGTCGAGTGACCGCAGATCCACGCCCAGCTGGGCGGCACGCTCCCGCGAGACCAGGGGGTCGAAGGCCACGACCCGCATCTGCAGTCCCTGGGCCATCCGGGCGACCTCGGCACCGATCTTGCCCAGACCCACGACGGCCAGGGTTTTCCCTCGGAGCTCACTCCCCACCAATTGAGAGCGCTCCCACTTGCCAGCGCGGAGGGAGGCGTCTCCCCGGGCAACGTTTCTGGCCAGCGCCAGCATCAAGGCCAGCGTGTGCTCGGCGGCGGCGACGGTGTTGCCGGTGGGCGCGTTTACAACCAGAACCCCCCGGTCGCTGGCCGCCTCTACGTCGATGTTGTCGACGCCGACTCCTGCCCTCCCGACTACCCTGAGATTGGCACCAGCCGCGATCACCTTGGCGGTTACCTTGGTCTCGCTGCGCACCACCAGGGCTTGGAAGGGAGCCACCCGCTCCACCAGCTGCTCCTCAGTCAGTTTTAGGGCGATCTCGACATCTCCAACCGCCTGCAGCCGGGTGACGCCGTCCTCGGCGATCGGGTCGGCGACCAGAATCCGGGGACGGATTGGCGCTGACGGCGAAGACAAGCGAATCCCCTATGGCATGAACCAACGGCGACAGGGGCCACCGCGTCGTCGGCAACTCCTCCCGGACCGGACCCAGTCTATCGACTGACCCTAGGCCCTCCCGGGCCTGAACCCCAGAGCTTGATGCCGCCCAGTAGGCCGGCGGAATTGCTGACCAGGGACACGTCGGCTCCGAGCGGGATCTTCACCCGGTTGGAGTTGCCCCCACCCACGTAAAGGTGGTCGAAGAACAACAGGTTCCGAACCAGGCCCACCGCCAGGAGAACCCGGCGGTTCCAGCGCTTCTCACCAACCTTGCGCCGGGCCGCCTCGCCCACGTACTCACTGTAGGTCTTGCCCTTGTGGCAGGGATGGTGGGCCAGCTCCAAATGGACCGCCAGCTGCCCGTCCTGAAAGATGGCGCTGCCGAAGGCTGTTCCCAGAGTGACCACCACCTCAAGGCCCTTTCCCTTGATCACGGCCATGCCCTGGACCTCAGCGTCGTTGCCCACCCGGGTCGGCCTCCCTAGGGCCCGTGATGTGGTCTTGGCCAGATCGAAGTGGGCCCAAGCGCGCTCCAGCTCCTGAGAAATGGGGGTCCCATCGCCGCCTACGCGGACGAAGTGGGGAGCGCTCAGCACGATCCCGGACCGCACCACCCCGGGGAAGCCCACCGAGATGCGATCAAATCCGGGTCCAGCTGCTGCCAGCTGCTTGAAAACCCCGATCAGGGCTGTTGGATTCAGGGGATAGTGGGTGGGGATCCGCACTGCCGCTCCCAGCGGCTTGCCGGATTCATCCAGAAAGTCCGCCTTGATACCGGTGCCGCCGACGTCGATGCTGAGTGTTACCAGCGGCTTCGAGCGACGGCGCGCGGAGGTGACTGATCGTCGGGTGCGGGCCGGCTTGCGGGGAAGCGGCACGAGCTCTGCCTCCAGTGGATCCGGGTTGACGCCAGGCACTCTACCGCGCCTGTGCTGAGATTGTTGCGAACTGGCGAGCTGCGGCCGGTCTGCTGTCTAGCTCAGTGCTGGTCGGTGGCGAAGGGAAGGAGCGCCATGTGCCGGGCACGCTTGAGTGCCACCGTCAGCCGCCGCTGGTGCAAGGAACAGGTTCCCGTCACGCGACGCGGAAGGATCTTCCCTCGCTCACTGATGTAGCGGCGCAGGCGGGAGACCTCCTTGTGATCCACCTCGACGATCCGCTCCAGGCAGAAGTTGCAGACCTTGCGCGGGCGCCGCCTTGCGTATTCCGACATGCTCAGTTCTCTCGGCCTCTGTTGGGGCGGTTCACGATCAGCCTAGAAGGGAATGTCATCGGGGTCGATATCCCCGTCCGGTACATCAGACGGTGTTGGCGAGGCCTGCTCGCCACCGGCCGGCGGTGGGAATCCCTGTACTCGGGGCCCAGTGTCTCCGGCCTCCGACGGCGCACCCCGCGAGTCCAGAAACTGGATATCGCTGGCGTTGACCTCGGTTCGATAGCGCTTCTGACCATCCTGTCCGTCCCAGGAGCGGGTCTGCAGACGGCCCTCGATGTAGACCAGGCTGCCCTTGTGCAGGAACTGTCCGGCCAGCTCGGCCAGCTTGCGCTGGCCGATATTCCAGACCACCACGTCGTGGTAGTCGGTGAACTCGCGGCGCTCGCCATCTTGGGAGCTGCTGTAGCGATTGGTTGCGATGCGCAGCTGAGTCACCGGTTGCCCACTGGGTAGGTATCGCATCTCGGGATCGGCGGTGCACCTGCCAATCAATTGCACCCGGTTGAGAGAACCTGCCACCGCTATTCCTCCCCGTTCTCGTCGACGGCCAGAGCGGCCCCGAATCCGTCGTCCGCGGCGACCTCCCCCTCCAGAGCATCGTCCGTCAGCCCCCCGTCGTCGGGGGGAGCTCCATCGGCAGCCTCACCTCGATCTCGAGTACGGGTCCTGACCCGACCGCGGCGATCCTCGTCGCCCGGCAGGTAATACACCTGCCTGAGGCTGACCAGGTGCCGGATCACCCGCTCGTCCAGCCGGAGTTGCCTCTCCAGCTCGCGGACCTTTTCTGCCGGTAGGGTCACCTCTTTGAGGGCGTAGTAGCCGTCGTTGAAGCCGGCAATGGTGTAGGCCAGACGGCGGCGTCCCCAGAGCGAGGACTTGGTCATCTCGCCCCCCTGGCCTGCGATCAGGGCGGCCACGTCGTCCATGGCGGTCCGCACCTGATCCTCGTCG
>Ga0182024_10022380_pt1 | contig 11392 bp, 8 predicted proteins | sample P32metaG_FD_120480 | JGI IMG/M metagenome (GOLD analysis project Ga0182024, IMG submission 120480) | Permafrost microbial communities from Stordalen Mire, Sweden - P3-2 metaG (Illumina Assembly) | ecosystem: Environmental > Terrestrial > Soil > Wetlands > Permafrost | place: Sweden: Stordalen... | reverse complement strand
TCGTCGCCCGGCGGCGACAGCAGCGTGCGCGCCAGCACCGAGTGGTGACCACGACCGCCGTGGTCGTCGCCCTCGCGTGCGCCGGGATCGGCGTTCGCCTCGATCAGCACGCAGGGACGGCGAGCGCTGTCAGGTCGAACTCGTCGGCCTCGTCGGCTCCCGCAGGCCTCAAATGGGTGGTCCAACACGGCAGTCAGAGCGCGAGTCAGTTCGCAGCAGTGCCTGGCCAGTTCGGCTTCTCGAGCAACTCGCACGCTCCGGACGCGCAGAATTCGGGCAGTACGTACGGCGCAGCAACCGCGTCCCCTTCGGTAGCACCGGTCACGGGGGCGGGCAAGGGGAAACTGCCCAGCTCATGTGTGGAGACAGGCTGCGACGTCGTCTTCAACTCGGGCATGCGCCCGCTGTTCACGCGGCACGTCGACGGGCTCACGGTCGTCGTGTCCCTGGCGCTTTTCGACTATCCCTCGACGATCGCGACAGGGCACGTCAGCCTGCCGGCCAGTCTTCCGACTTCCCCGCGCACCGCCTCGAGCCCGCCGGCCGCCTCGAGCCCGACTGGGACCGGCACGAGCCCGCCCGGGACCGTCACACCGGTCACGGCGCAGCCGCTCCCGAACATCGTGCCCAGGTCCGTCATCCACGTGACGATGGCATGTCCGGTCGAGAGCGAGCTGGTCGTCGAAGTGTCCGACGGGTCGGTCACGAGGACGCTCTCTGTTCCGGCCGGGGGCGCGACCGATCACCCGTTCTCCGTCGTGGCCTCGGCCGGCGCAACGTTCGGTAGCGCCGGCTCGGTCGTCATCGCCGTGGCGCGTACCACCTCGTCGGTCTCCTCGGTCTCGGCGCGCTTCCCGGGCGGGGGTTCGGACAGCATGGCGCCGAAGCAGGGGTGGGCCGTATTGGCCCAGCATCTTCCGGCCGGAACGAGCCTCAGCCGCGCTAGTCCCGTAACGCTCGCGGCGAACGCTGCCTCGGGCAGGGTCCTGGAGAGCGTGCAGCTGCCAGCCACGGGGTCGCTTGCCGCTGCCCCCTTGGTCGCCCTGTGCCGTTTCCTCGTCGTGCCGCTCAATGTCGTGAGCCCGCCAACAGGACCTCCGTCCAGCACATCAGGGGCCTCCACAGGCTCGTCCGGCTCCTCCGGCTCCGTTGCCGGAGGCCAGCCCACTTCCTGAGCTGCTCATCACACAGACTCAACTGGCTCTCCCGGAGATCGGATCCGCCCTGGGCCAGACTGTCGCCATACCAGCCGACGACGGCGCCATCGCGGCGCCCGACTTCATAGAGGTCTACGAAGCTCACTATCCACGCCTCGTCCGCGCCCTCGAGATCAGCGGTCTCGACCGTGCCGCGGCCGAAGACGTCGCCCAGGAGGCATTCGCCCGTACGTTCGGCCACTGGCGGCGGGTCCGGCAGGGGACGAACCCGCCGGGTTACGCGTACCGGGTCGGGTTTCGACTGGCGAGGCGCACCTTCCGGCGTGACGACCCACTTGTCGGGGAACCGGTGTCGTCCGGCGATCTCGCAGGCCAAGTTGCAACCCGGGAGGCAGTCGAGATCGCATTGGCCGCAATGCCGCCGCGCCGGCGCAGCTGTGCGGTCATGTGCCTGATGAGCGGGCTCACCACCAAGGAAGCTGCCCGCTCGCTCGGGATCGCGGAGGGAACGGTGCGTAAGCAGCTCGAGGTCGCCCGACGGGCGCTGAGGGAGGTGCTCGGCGACTCGCAACTCTGACTCGCTCGCGCCCGTCTCATACTCTCACCAGCCGCTCCGGCCACGAGAACTTGGGTCCGGCACTATGATTTCCCGCGGCCGTGCGGGTGGGAGTGCTGTGGGTGGACGTGGGCGGTTGCCCACGTTTTTGTTTTGTCGGGCGTCGGGTCGGCCACGAGGACTGGGAAGGAGGAGCGCAGATGAGCACGACCGAGACCGTCGAAGAGCTTGTCGCGCCCGTCCTCTCCGCTCTCGGGATCGAGCTCGTCGACGTCGAGTCCCATCCCGGCCACCTGAAGCTCACGATCGACAGGGAGCCTCCTCTCGATATCGGCGCAATCAGCGGAGCCACAGCGGCCGTGTCCCATGCTCTGGACGAGGCGGACGCCGTTCCGGGTGGCAGGTACGAGCTCGAGGTGTCGAGCCCGGGCGTTGAGCGTCGCCTGCGGCGGCCGGAGCACTTCGCGCGCTTCGTCGGCAGCGAGATCGCGGTGCGCCTGCGAGCCGGCGCCGGGTGCGACGGCGAGCGCCGTTTCGTTGGGCGGCTCATCGCGGCTGACGCAACCGGGATCACGCTCGAGCCATCTGCAGCCCAAATGAGCGAGAGGCGTCTCTCCTACGACGACCTCGAGCGTGCTCACACGGTCTTCGACTGGCGTGCTGCGCTGGCGAGCGCGCCTTCGCCTGCCGAACGCCACGAACGCCGGAACGTCCGACCCTCCGCAGCCGACCGCAGCCGGGCGGCAGCCGCCGCACGGACGCCTTCGCGCCCGGCCGCCGAGCCCACGGGTGCCGGCGAGCCGGACCTACCGGCCCACACTCGGCCTGCCCGGACCGACCTCACGATGATTGACGACGACCGACACTTGACGGAGACCTCATGACCGCGACCAATTTCGATCTTCTCGAGGCCCTGCAGCAGATGGCCAGGGACAAAGGGATCACGGTCGAGACCCTCTTCGACGCCCTCGCGAACGCTCTCGTAGCGGCGTACAAGCGGTTGCCGAGCGCAGCCGAGGAGGCCGTCGTCACGATCGATCCCGACGTCGGGGAGATACGTGTCTACGGCCAGGAGCTCGACGACGAGGGCAATGTGATCCGTGAGTGGGACGACACTCCCGCGGACTTCGGGCGCATTGCCGCCCAGGCGGCCAAACAGGTGCTCATGCAGCGCGTGCGGGAGGCCGAACGCGATCGGAAGTACGAGGAGTACGCCGGGCGCGAGGGTGACATCGTCACAGGGATCATCCAGCAGACCGACAGCCGCTTCACTTTGCTCGACCTGGGCAAAGTGGAAGCGCTGCTTCCGCAAGCCGAGCAGGTGCCCTATGAGCGATACGACCACGGCGCCCGCCTCAAGGCTTACATCGTCGAGGTCCGCAAGACAACGAAGGGCCCCCAGATCGTTGTGTCGCGGAGCCACCCGGGGCTGATCAAGCGCCTCTTCGAGCTCGAGGTCCCGGAGATCTCGAACGGGATCGTCGAGATCAAAGCCTGCGCCCGCGAGCCGGGGCACCGGACGAAGATCGCTGTGTGGTCCAACGATGCCAACGTGGACCCCGTCGGAGCGTGCGTCGGTGCCCGCGGCGCCCGGGTCCGCATGGTGACGACTGAGCTCCGCGGCGAGAAGGTCGACATCGTCCCGTTCTCGGACGATCCGGCTGAGTTCGTCGCCCGCGCGCTGCAGCCTGCCAAGGTGAAGGAAGTGCTCCTCGACGAGGACCGCGGCCGGGCGACTGTCGTCGTGCACGACTACCAGTTGTCGCTCGCCATCGGCAAGGAGGGCCAGAACGCCCGCCTGGCGGCACGGCTCACTGGCTGGCACATCGATATCCGCAGCGAGTCCGAGCTGGCTGCCGAGCAGGCGGCATATGAGCAAGCCGACTGGGCGGAGGGCGAATGGGTCGAGGACGACGCGGGCGAGATGGTCTGGCGGCCCGCCGAGGGTGGAGAGTCCGTTTCCGCCGAACAGTGGGCGGCCGGCGGAACCGATGACGAGGCGAGCGGAGCGCCAGCAACCGATGGCGAGCCCGCCTCCGAAGCCCCTGCTGCAGGTGGAGCCGAGCCTGCCGGCGAAGCTGCCGCGAGCGGTCTCGACGCTTCACTGGCAGAAGTCGTCGCCGAAGCTGAGTTAGTCGCCGAGGCAACGGCTGAGGTTGCAGCTGAGGTCGTTGTCGAAGTTGCGGCCGAGACAGAGCTCGAAGCCGAGCTCGAAGCCGAGCTCGATGCCGAAGCTGACCTCGAGGAGGAGGACGAGGAGCTCGAGGCAGTGGGCGTCGAGCTCGAGCTTTCCGCCGAGGACGAGACGGACTATCCGGGCGTCAATTCCGATTCCCCCGGCCCTGAGGCATAGAAACGCCCCCAAAGTCGACCCGGCCTGTTCGCACGTGCATCGGATGCCGCAGGCTGGCACCGTGTGACGAGTTGATCCGGGTCGTCGGGCAGGGCTGCAACCTGGTCGTGAGCCGCACAGCGCCTGGAAGGGGAGCCTGGCTTTGCCGCGGTTCACCGCAATGCGTTGCTGTGGCTGCGGGGCGCAACGCCTTTTCCCGGGCACTCCGGGTGGTTGTGCCCACGGACGCTGTCCAAGCCTTGAGAGCGGAGTTGGCTCCCGGGCGACCGACGCGGGGCCGGCGGCCTCCGGCCTGATACGGGCGGCGTCCGCCTTGATACGGGCGACCTCCGGCCCTGAGGCTCAGTCCGGCCTGAATACGGGCTGCGTCCGGCTGGATAGGGGCGGCATCCGGCCTGAATGCCGGCGGCCTGCGCCTGTGAGCAGGCGGATCGGACGCTGGGGCAGGCTGGCCGCGGGATGCGGCGGCACTTGACAAGCTCGCGACCTGATTGGGACGCCGCCGCCGGTACAACGTGAGTAAGGATCTCGCGCGCCGGTTCACGGTACCGGCGCCGGTGTGCGAGGATGTGTAACCGCGCCGGTGGTCAGTATCGTCGTCGCGCGCGTCCCCGGTAGAGAGGACCGAAGCGCCAGTTGCCCAAGAAGATTCGCGTCTACGAGCTTGGCCGAGAGCTCGGGCTCAGTAACAAGGAAGCGCTCGACCTGTGCCTCGAGCTCGGGATCGGCGTCAAGAGTCACTCGTCGTCGATCGAGGACGCCCAAGCCGACCGCGTTCGTAGGAAGGCCGACAGGGACGGGCTCCGTCGTCCGGTCGAGCCTGAGCAGCCGGCGCCGACGGTCGGTGCTGACGGCGGCCGTGCGACGGCCGGCAGGCCAGGCGCTCCGGGCACCGGCCGAGGTGACGCGGAAGGTGCTGGCGCCCCATCGGGCGGCCAGGCCGCTGATCTGACCCACCTCCCGAGCAGTAGCGCGGTCGCGAGCGCGACCACGGGCCTTGCCGCGACGCCGGCGGCGCCGGTCGTGCCATCTGGGCCAGTTTCGGTCCCCGGCCAAGACGTCGCCGCCAGCGCTCCGATTGCCGCCAGCGCCGGAACAGAAGCCCGACCGGCGGCCGCACCGGGCACGCACGAGGCGGAGCCAGGGCATCGGCTGGTCGTGAGCCGCTCCGCCAGCGAGCTCGGCGAGCAAGTACGACCGGGACAGCGTCCCCCGGCAGGCACTGGGCTTGCGGCACCCGGACCACCTGCGTCGGGCGCAGGCGTGTCGGGTGGCCAGCGTCCGGCGCAAGGACAAGGGGCGGGCCAAGGACAACGAGTCGCTTCAGGGCCAGGGGGCGTACCCGCTCCTGGCGTTGGAGCCTCGGGCCGAGCGCCGACGAGCGGGAGCCGATCAGGCGCTCCGGACACACAGCTTCAGCAGCCGGGCGGTACCACCGTGCAACCCGCTCCCGCCACCACAGGCGCACGGCCGGCCAGCCCGGGGGCGGCAGCCGGTCGCCCGGACGGGCCGAGCACCGTCGTCCCGGGTGATCTCGGCGCGGGCTCGGGCGCTCCAGAGGGCTCGAACGGTGCCGCTGGCGCCCCGCGTCCCGTCTCCGCGAACGGTCGTCCCATCCCGCCGCCTCCCGGCGGACCCCCTCGTTCGATGACGGGCCGTCCGATCCCGCCGCCGCCCGGTATGCGCCGCACGGCGCCAAGCGGACCGAGTGGCCCGGGGCGTATGAGTCCGGCGCAACGGCCAGCTGGCACTGGCGGGCCGAGACCGGGATTCGGTGCCGGCCGGCCGTCGTCAGGCGCTCGGCCAGGCGGTCCGTTCCCGAGCCGGGGCGGTCCCGGATCCTCGCCAGGGGCCGGGGGAGCCGGTGGGGGAGGTTTCGGGGGAAGACCCGGCGGCGGTGGGAGTTTCGGCGGCGGTCGTGGTGGCGTCGCGCCAGGAGCTGGCGGGCCCCCGGGAGCACGCGGCGGTGGCGGTATCGGAGGTCGCGGCCGCGGCCCGCAGCGGCCCGCGCGGCGCCGGCGCCGGCGCAACATCGAGGAGCTGGAGCCGATCCAGGTCACGGCGTACGTCCCGTCCAACGCTCCGGTTCCTGACGGCGAGGTCATCGTCGAGCGCGGCTCGACACCGCAGCAGCTCGGGCCGAAGGTGAACCGGTCGGCGGGCGACGTCGTCCGTTTCTTGCTGTTGCAAGGAGAGATGGTGACCGCTACCCAGGCGCTCACCGACGACATGATCGAGCTGTTCGCGGCGGAGATCGGCGCCCGCGTGCGCCTGGTGGATCCGGGTGAGGAGCAGGAAGCCGCACTCCGCGCCCGTTTCTTCGGTGATGAGGCCGACGTCGAGGACGAGGATTCGGATCTGCGTCCGAGGCCCCCCGTCGTAACGGTGATGGGCCACGTCGACCACGGCAAGACCCTGCTGTTGGATCGCATCCGTTCGGCGAATGTCGTCGCCGGTGAGGCGGGCGGCATCACTCAGCACATCGGTGCCTACCAGGTTGACTGGAACGGGCATTTGATCACGTTCATCGACACTCCCGGCCACGAAGCCTTCACGGCGATGCGCGCCCGTGGGGCGAGCGCCACCGACATCGTGGTTCTCGTCGTCGCTGCCGACGACGGAGTGATGCCTCAGACCGTCGAGGCCATCAACCACGCAAAGGCGGCCGAGGTCCCGATCGTCGTCGCCATCAACAAGATCGACCGCGACGACGCGGACCCGAACCGGGTCATGCAGCAGTTGTCCGAGCAGGGCCTCGTGCCCGAGTCCTGGGGTGGCGACACGATCACCGTGGAGCTCTCGGCGCTGCAGAACCTCGGCGTCGAAGATTTGCTGGAGCAGCTCGTCGTGCTCTCCGAGGTGCTCGAGCTGAAGGCCAACCCGGAGGTCGAGGCACGTGGCATCGTGCTGGAGGCCAATCTCGACACCGGCCGCGGCCCGGTTGCGACCGTGATCGTGCAGCGGGGCACGCTGCGTATAAGCGACCCCATCGTCGCCGGACCTGCCTGGGGCCGTGTGAAGGCGCTCATCAACGACCACGGCGACCACATCAAGGAGGCACCGCCGTCCACGCCGGTCCAGGTGCTTGGTTTGTCCGAGCCCCCGATCGCGGGCGACGAGCTCCGCGTTACGGACGACACCACAGTGGCCCGTACGGTCGGCGAGGCGCGCGAGCAGCGCATCCGCCTGGGTTCGTTCGTCCATTCGTCGGGAGGGGCGACGGCGGCCCCGGGCGCCAAGCTCGAGGACATCTTCGAGCAGATCAGCAGAGGCGAGACGGCGACCCTGAACCTGGTGCTCAAGGCAGACGTGCAGGGATCGCTCGAGGCTGTGACCGAGAGCCTCAAGAAGCGTGAGCGGGACGAGGTCAAGATCTCGTTCGTGCACCGAGCGGTGGGTGGGATCACGGAGAGCGATGTCGACCTGGCAGCAGCCTCAGGGGCCTCGATCATCGGCTTCAATGTCAGGCCGGACCGGCGCGCACGCGAGCTCGCCGATGCCCGCAAGGTCGAGATCCGGACCTACGAGATCATCTACAAGCTGATCGAGGACGTAGAGGCCGCCATCCTCGGCATGCTCGCACCTGAGTTTGAGGAGGTCGTCACGGGCGACGCTGAGGTGCGGGTGATCTACCGCGTGCCCCGCGTCGGGGCAGTCGCCGGGTGCTACGTGACCAATGGGGTGGTGACGCGGGGGTCGAAGGTGCGGTTCCTGCGCGAAGGCGTCGTGATTTGGAAGGGAGCGATCTCGTCGCTCAAGCGGTTCAAGGACGATGCCCGCGAGGTGCAGGCCGGCTTTGAATGCGGGATCGGGCTCACCGACTTCCAGGACCTGCACGAAGGCGACGTCATCGAGACCTACGAGGAGCGCGAGATTCCGAGGACCTGATGCCTGGTTCGATCGATCGGCGGGGTGGCGGCGGTGCTCGAAGACGTAGGGAGCGGGGCGCCGGCGGTGGGGCATACGGCGGGTTCGGGGCAGCCGGCGGCCGAGGCCGCGAGCGCACGTATGCCTATCCACGAACCGCGAGGGTGAACGCCTTGCTGGTGGAGGTGCTCGCGACCGCCCTCGAACGCCTCAACGACGACGACGATCGTCTTGAGCTGCTGACGGTGACTGGAGTGAGGACCGATCCAGATCTCCGTCGCGCCGTCGTGTTTTTCTCGTCACTTCCGCCCGCTGCTGCAGAGGCCCTGGCGGACCATCGGCACTCGTTACAGGCGGCGATCGGACGGGAGGTCCGCATGAAACGGACGCCGCTTCTCGAGTTCCGCGCCGATCCAGGAGTCGAGTCCGGTCAGCGGGTCGAGGATGCGTTACGGCGGATCGAGCGCCGTGGCGAGTGAAGCCGCACCCGACCGCGATATCGCCGGCGTGCAGTGCGACACCGCCGGCGTAGCGAAGGACGACGCCGGCCAAGAGGGCGACACCGCCGGCCAAGAGGGCGACACCGCCGGCGTGGCGAAGGACACCGCCGGCGTGCAGGGCGACACCGCCGGCCCAGGGGGCGACGCCGCCGGCCTGGCGAAGGACACCGCCGGCGCTCCGAGAGACCGCGACTCGCTCGCCGGTTGCCTCATCGTCGACAAACCTGCTGGCTGGACCTCGCACGACGTTGTAGCCCGCATCCGTCGCCTGCTCGGGACGCGACGGGTTGGTCACGCCGGCACTCTCGACCCGGACGCGACGGGCGTGCTCGTCATCGGTATAGGTCGAGCGACACGCCTGCTGCGATTCGCCACGCTCCTCCGGAAGACCTACGTCGGCGAGGTCGTCCTTGGTGTCGCTACAAGCACGCTGGATGCCTCGGGAGAGGTAACGGCACGAGCGGACATGGAGCACGTCACGGCGGAGGAGGTTCGTATGGCAGCACTTTCGCTGACGGGTCGCCTGGAGCAGGTGCCGCCAATGGTGTCGGCAGTCAAGGTCGGGGGACGCCGGCTCTACGAGCTTGCCCGCGAGGGTATCGAGGTGGATCGGCAGGCGAGACCGGTCGAGGTGTTCCGCTTCGACGTGTTCGACACCGGAGTCCCGTCCGTCTATCAGATCCTGGTCGAGTGCTCTTCCGGGACGTACGTGCGCGTGCTTGCGGCCGACCTGGGCGAGCGATTGGGCGGCTTCGCCCATCTTCGGACGCTCAGGCGGGTGGCGGTCGGATCCTTCCGGGACTCCGAGGCGGTCGCGCTCGACCGTGTCTCGCCTGCCGGCGTCCTGGCATGCGCGGAGCTTGTGCGCGACATGCCATCGGTCGAGCTGGCTGCGGAGGATCTGGACGCCATCGCGCACGGCAGATCCGTCGAGCGGGCGGCCCTCAAGGTAGCGGGGGATGGTCCCTGGGCGCTCCTCGGCCCAGACGGTGATCTTGTCGCCGTCGGCGAACCGCGGGGTACCGACAAAGTCAGGCCTGCCGTCGTGCTGGCGCCCGCCGGGTAGGTTCGCTCAGTGCGCATCGGCGGCCGCAGTGTGGTGACCATCGGCGCCTACGACGGGGTTCACATCGGGCACCGCCAGGTCATCGAACACGTGCGCTCGATCGCCGAGGCAGAGCAGCTGGCGAGCGTCGTCGTCACCTTCGATCGCCACCCCGCGTCGGTTGTACGGCCCGAGTCGGCGCCGCCCCTCTTGACCGATCTCGGCCAGAAGCTCGAGCTGCTCTGGGCCACCGGCGTTGACGACGTTGTGGTCATACGTTTCGACGAGGATCGGGCGACAGAGACGGCGGAGGACTTCGTGACCGAGGTGCTGGTGTCGCAGCTATCGGCGGCTGTCGTCGTCGTGGGACGGGACTTCCACTTCGGCAAGGGCCGCGGCGGCAACGTGGCGTTGCTCGAGGCGATGGGCCTGGCGTACGACTTCCGAGTGGCGCCCTTCGATCTCGTCACGCAGCCGTCGTCCGGCGTCGGGGCGCCGGTGGCGGTCGTGTCCTCGACGCTTGTTCGGACGTGCATCGCATCCGGAGCGCTCGCCGAGGCGGCGCTCCTGCTCGGGAGGCCCCACGAGGTCCGGGGCGTGATCTGCGACGACGGGAGCATTTCCCCGCCCGCCGAGATCCTCATTCCGCCGAAGGGTCACTATGCGGCTCACGTTGCCCGGCTCGAGCCGGGCACCGAACTTTGTCCGACAGACGTGGTCGTCGGACAGTCGAGTGCAGCGGGAGCTATCAAGGTTCTCGGCGAATGTGATGTCGATGGGCCCGCCGGCGCTGTTGCCCGCGTGGTCTTCGACAGTCGCAGGTAGCCGGCCGCCGCGAACCGTCTCTGTCCGCCGACACTAGGAAACCCGGCCTCCCGTCGCCGAGGGCTCGTTCCGCGAGCGGAAATTGTTGCTTCGTGGCGGCGAAAGACCAATTTCCGCTCGCGGAATGGTGTGGGCAAATGCGGGGCGGTCATATCGGGTCCCGCGCCGCCGGCCGAGGGGGCCGTGCTCGAACTTTGTAGCCAGCGCGTTGCAATTCGGCCCTGCGGCAACGCGCCCGGTAATTCATGCGGAGCCGGCCTCGTGCGGCGCCGGGCCCGCCGGCCGCCGGCCCGCCCCGCCGAGGCGGCCGGCTCAGACGTCACGCCTCGCAGATGATCTCGCCGTGAGGAACGAGAAACCACCCGTCTTCGCTCGACGCCCACCGGCGCCAGGCGTTCGCCAGGCGCTCGAGGTCCTCCGGATTGGCGAGACCGTGTCCCGTGGCCAGGTCCGCGAACGTGGACTGAGTGAGTCGGTCTGCCCACAGTCCTCCCCACCATGAGCGTTCGTCAGGAGTGGCGAAACACCAAGAACCGGCCGTCACCTCGATCTCCGCGAAGCCGGCCCTCCGAGCCCAGCGAAGCAGGCGGCGACCCGCATCGGGCTCACCGTCCACAGCCCTCGCGGTCCGTTGGTAGAGAGTCCGCCATTCCTCCATCTCCGGATCCTCCGGGAACCAGAACATCCCCCCGTAGTCCCCGTCCCGGGCTGCGACGACGCCTCCCTTGCGGCACACGCGCCGCATTTCGACCAGCGCCGCCACAGGATCGGCGAGGTGCTGGAGCACCTGGTGCGCGTGCACGACGTCGAAGTCCCCGTCCTCGAAGCTCAGGTGGTACACGTCACCGACCTCGAAGGCGACGTTGCGCTGTCCTTGGCGCACGGCTTCCGCCTGAGCGTCAGACAGAACGTCACGTGCGGCATCGATCCCGATCACTCGGCCGTCACCCACACGGGCCGCCAGCCCGACCGTGATCGTGCCCGGGCCGCAGCCGACATCGAGCACCTGTGCACCGGCCGACAACCGTGGGAGAAGGTAACCCGCGGAGTTCTCGACGGTCCGCCATCGATGGGAGCGCAGCACGCTGT
>Ga0182024_10022379_pt1 | contig 11392 bp, 8 predicted proteins | sample P32metaG_FD_120480 | JGI IMG/M metagenome (GOLD analysis project Ga0182024, IMG submission 120480) | Permafrost microbial communities from Stordalen Mire, Sweden - P3-2 metaG (Illumina Assembly) | ecosystem: Environmental > Terrestrial > Soil > Wetlands > Permafrost | place: Sweden: Stordalen... | reverse complement strand
TCTTCCAGCGCGCGTATTTTTCAGCCAGCCCAAAATAACCGCCGTGTGCGCCGAGAAAAATGTCGCACGGCAAAGACTTGAGCACTGTAAATTGATGCGCGTAGTCCGCAGCGATCCCCGGGTAGATCGTATTCCCCACCAGCTTGTATCCCGGATTCACATTGGGGCTGCCCACAATCACCACGTGCAGCAGGCGTCCGCCTTCGGTCTCGTCCATCGTCCACGTGGTGGTGCCGCGCGTATGCCCGGCGGTCAGATGCGCGGTCAGCACTGTGCCGCCCAACTGCACCGTGTTGCCATCGTGCAGCACGCGATCCACGTGCGCTGGCGGATACTGCCTATCTTTCTCCGCGCCGTACGCAAAGTCGCTCTTGCCGCCCGATTCCACCACTGGCACATCGGCGTTCATCACCTCGTACTTCGCGCTGGTCTCCCGGATAATCTCCGCGCTGCCCGCGCAGTGATCGAAATGCGCATGGCTGATAAGCAGAATCCTAACGTCGCCAAAGCGGAAGCCAAGCGCCTCCACGCTTTTGCGGATGAGCGGCGGAGACGACGTGAGATTACCGTTGATCAGGATGAGGCCCTTGGGCGTAGCGATCAGGTACGAGGCGAGATCGGCGCTGCCGACATAGTAAAGATTGCCGGCGATGCGAAAGGGCGGAAAGGGCGCGGTCCACTCGGCGGGGTGCTGCGCCGCGAGACGGACAGCGCATGCGAGCGAAAAAAGCACAGCGAAGCCGCCAACGAACTTGCGAATATTCATTGTCCCTCAGGCGGCGCGAGTTGCTTCTGCACGGCCTCAATCGCCCGCTCCAGATGAACGCCGCGCGAACCTTTCACCAGCACCACATCGCCCGCGCGCAGGTTTTGCGCGAGCCATTCACCGGCAGTCTCGGCATCGCGGAGAAACACCGCCGGCACGCCGCCTGCGCAGGCCGCCGTGGCCAGATGTTCCGCATTGCCCTGCACCGCGACAACCAGATCGAGACCAGCTTCGGCGGCCGCGCGCCCGCAGGCGATGTGCAGCGCGGGGCCGTGCTCGCCCATCTCCAGCATTTCACCCGCGACCAAAATGCGGCGTCCTTCGGCAGGCCGTCCAGCCAGCGTGTGAATCATCGAGCGCAGCGCTTCCGGATTCGAGTTGTAGCTATCGTTGAGAATCGTCGCCCCGCCCATCTCGATCACCTGTCCGCGCTTGTCGCCCGCCGTCAGCGACGCGATCGCCTTCACCGCGGCATCGAGATCGACGCCCGCCTCGAGCGCCACGGCGAGACCCGCCAGGGCATTCGATGCATTGTGCGCGCCGAGCATGTGCAGCGTGAAAACGCCCTCATGCTCTCGCGCGCGATAGCGCACATGCAAGCCCTTAAGATCCTCGTCGACAGAGAGAATCTGCGGGTCGCCGCAAGGGCCGCTGCCGAAATACACCACGCGGCCATGAAAATCGCGGCCAAATTGCGCGGCATAGGCATCGTCGCAATTCAAAAAAGCAACGCCGCTCGCGGGCAGCGCTTCAATCAACTCGAATTTGGCGCGGGCAATGCCGGCCTGGCCCTCATTAAAGTTCTCAATGTGTGCCGTGCCCACGTTGGTAAGCACGCCCCAGTCCGGCGTGGCGATGCGCGCCAGGGCGGCGATCTCGCCCGAGTGATTCATGCCCATCTCGACGACCGCGAATTCGTGTTCCGGCATGAGGCGCAGCAACTGTAAGGGCAGCCCGAACCCGTTGTTCAGGTTGCCCTGGGACTTGAGCACGTTGAACTTTGCGCCCAGCGCCGCAGCCACTGCGTCCTTGGTCGTGGTTTTTCCCGCCGAGCCCGTGATGGCGACCACCCGATGACCCCACTGGCGGCGAACATGCGCAGCCAGCGATTGCAGCGCGACGAGCGGATCTTCGGCAATGAGAAGCGGGTTTGCAAGCGCGGCATCGGGCAGGGAAGCGACGCGCGCGCGCGACACCACGGCGGCTACGGCTCCGCGTTCGAATGCCGCGGTCACAAAGTCATGGCCATCCAGCCGCTCGCCGCGTACCGCAAAAAAAAGCTCGCCCGGCGCCGCAGTGCGCGAGTCGATGGAATAGCCGGATGCGACCAGTGCGCCCGCATTCTCGACGCTCGTCGGCGCTTCCAGCACCGCTCCGGCGCCCATCGCAGCTTCTGCCAGTGTCAGATTCACTGCCCTTCACCATAGCCCAATTCGCGCAGGATGGAAAGCGCAACCTCGGCGTCGTCGAAAGGGATCGTGCGGTCCGCGAGAATCTGTTCCTTCTCGTGACCCTTGCCGGCCAGCAGAACCACATCGCCCGGTCTTGCAGCTTCGAGCGCGAGGCGAATCGCTGCCGCGCGATCCACTTCCACGATGTATTGGATGCCCGTCGAATGCAATCCGGATTCGATCTCGGCCAGAATCGCCGCCGGATCCTCCGAGCGCGGATTGTCGCTGGTGGCGACGACAAAATCGCTGCCCTCGCCAGCCGCCTGGCCCATCTTTGGCCGCTTGGTTCGGTCGCGGTCGCCACCGCAGCCAAAGAGAGTGATCACGCGCCTGGCCGCCGCAGCGGTCATCTGCCGCGCCAGCGCAGTCAAATTGCGCAGCGCATCGTCGGTGTGCGCATAGTCCACGATCACGGTGAAGGGCTGGCCGCCATCAACAGGCTGGAAGCGGCCGGGAACGGGCCGCAGCATGGGCACCGCCGCGGCGAGATGCGAAAACGCGATGCCGCGTGCGGCCGCGGCAGTAAAGGCCGCAAGCAAATTGAAGATGTTCACTTCGCCGGCGAGACGCGAGCTCAGGCAAGCCGATCCGGCCGGAGTTTCGAGTTCGACGGTGGCGCCGGAAGGTGTGAGCCGGTAGCTCGTAGCGCGCCAGTCGCCTTTGCCGATTCCATATGTCCGGATTTCCGCGCCCGCCTTGCGCGCCGCATCGGCAAGCTCCTCCGCGTAGGGGTCGTGCGCGTTCAGCACGGCAACGCGCGGCGCCGGGTACACTGTGCCGTCGAACAGCAGGCGCTTCGCGGCAAAATAATTCTCCATCGTTTGGTGGTAGTCGAGGTGATCGCGCGTCAGATTGGTGAACACGGCCACGTCGAAGGGAATGCCGATCATGCGCCCCTGGTCGAGCGCGTGGCTCGAGACTTCGGTCACAAGCTCGCTGGCGCCGAGCGATACACCTTCGGCCATCAGCTCGAAAACGTCGCGCGACTCGGGCGTAGTGTGAATAGAGGGCCGCACTTCGCCGGCCACATGATATTCAATCGTTCCGATCAGGACAGTGCTGCGCGCGGCGGCGTTCAGCAAAGTTTCGGTCAGAAATGCCGTAGTCGTTTTACCGTTGGTCCCGGTGATGCCCGTGCCGGCAAGCGCGCGCTCGGGATGGCCGAAAAACGCAGCCGAAGCCTCGGCAAGCGCGCGCCGCCCGCGCTCCACGTGAAGAATGGGCAGGCCGGGCTGATACACGGTGAGATGGTCAAAGGTCTGCGCCGAGTCCGTGACGATGCCGAGCGCACCCGCTGCGAGAGCCTTCTCAACAAAGCGATTGCCGTCGGTCGATCCGCCTTTCATGGCGACGAACACCGCGCCCGGACGCACCCGCCGCGAATCATATTCAATCCCGGTAATGCGCGCATCGGAGCTGCCCGCGAAGCCGTCCGCGGTGATTTCCGCAATGAGTTCGTTCCAGTTCATCTTGGGTTTGATTGTAGATGGCGGAGGAGGGTCATTCTCTGCAACCGGAATCTTCGGCGCATCGAGTTACGGAAACATCTCCACAAATTTGCTGACGCCCGCCATCAAAACCTGCCGCCCGCCATCGATCTCCGCAGTCTTCTCTGCCCCTTCAAGCAGCACAGCAAGAGCGCTCTTCATGGCTTCGTACTGCGTCTCGGCCTCGTCCTCAGATCCGAAATAACGCGTGTGCAGCATCCAGCCATAAATTCCGCAAGTGATGGCAAAAGGCGCAACGCGGCAATCACGCTCCAGCGAAATGCGCGCGCCGAGAGAATGTTCCTCGTCGCGCACCATCGTGCCTTCTTCTGAGCCCGCCCGGCCCAGCGTGCCGCCGTTTTCGAAGGGGTGCCAGGAAAAATCCGCCACGCTGCGAGCTTAACGCATCTACCGCGCGCAGCGAACGACGATTTTGGTACCGGGCGCAACCATATCTCCGGGAGCGGGCGCCTGTTCGCGCGCGGTGCCGCTGCCGGCGATCTCCACTTCAAGGCCGGCGCTGCCCGCCTCCTCAATCACCTGGCGCACTGAAAGACCCAACAGCGATGGCACGCGAAGTTGCGCGACATCGGCGACGACCACTGTATTCGAAGCCGGCCGCGGACCAGGTTGCGCTGGCTGCGCAGAGGCTTGCGCGGGCAGGGAAGGAGAGTTACCCGGCTGCGCGCCCGAATTCTGGCGGGCCGGCGAACTTGCCGTCTTCACCTCCCCCGGCGCAGGTTGCGGATTTGCGGCGGCCTTCGCAGCAGGCGCACCACGCAGCGGATCGTCGCTGGGCAAATCGTTGGCTGCTTCGTAAAGAGCCTGAATGTTTTCGCCCTGCGCCTCTGCGTCGTCTTCCTTCACAGGCAGCTCTTTTTTCGACACGGTGGTCACAGGCCGCAGATCGATGTCGTGCGGAACGCCGAGATACTCGAGAACCTGCTGCGCCACCTCGGTGAAAACCGGTGCGGAGACTTCGGCTCCGTAGTATGCGCCCTTGGGAGAATCGAGAATAATCGAGACGGCGATGACGGGATTGTTGATCGGCGCAAAGCCCGCGAACGACGCTATGTGCAGCGACCCGTTATACCTGTGCGTCGCGGGATCGATCTTTTGCGCGGTCCCCGTCTTGCCGCCAGATGAATAGCCGTTGAGCTGCGCGGATTTGCCGGTGCCGAACAGCACCACGCCCTCCATCATCTTGCGCATCTGGGCCGCGGCCATCGTAGAAATCACGCGTCGCGCACCGGCGGGCAGCGGATCGGATAACTCCTCGCCGGGCTTCACCGGCAAAGCACTCAACTGCGGCGTCGGCGCCACCTGCGGTGGGGCGGCCTTTTGGTTGAGTGTCGTGCTGCCCGACTGCTCCGGCATCAGCACGTGCGGCTGCAAATACACGCCGCCGTTCGCAATCGTCGAGACCATCGAAACCAATTGAATGGGCGTGACCGCTTCTTCCTGGCCAATGGCGACGTACCCAATCGAAGCCGGCTGCCACCTGTTCACCGGCCGCAGCAGGCCGCGCGTTTCTCCGGGCAGCTCGATTCCGGACCGCTGACCAAAGCCGAATGCGCGAATGTAGTTATACAGGCGGTCAGGGCCGAGCTTAAGCGCCAGCTTGATCACGCCCACGTCGCTCGAACGCGCCAAAGCCGTGGCCACCGTTACCGTACCGATGTCGCGATCGGACTTGTCGTCGTGAATCACGCTGCCGAAGAGCGTGATCTGGCCGCCCTGGCAATCGATCATGTCGTCGGGCGTGGCCACATTTGCGTCCATCGCCGCCGCATACGTCACCAGCTTGAATGTCGAGCCCGGCTCATACACGTCGCTCACCGCATGGTCGCGCAACAGGCCGGGCGTGGTGTGGCGAAACTGGTTGGGATCGAAGGTGGGACGGATGGCCAGCGCCAGAATCTGGCCCGTGTGCACATCTTGCACCACCACCGTGCCAGTGAGCGCGTGCGTCCTCTCCATCGCGCGGTCCAGAGCGCGCTCGGCCATGAACTGGATGTTCTCGTCGATCGTGAGCACCAGGTTGCGGCCGGGTTCAGGCTCGCGCTCAGTGGAGCCAAGCACCTTGCGCCGCGCATCCATGGCCGTGTACATCAGCCCCGGACGCCCGTGCAAATCACCGTCGAATCTTTCTTCAAGACCGCCCAGCCCGTTGTCGTCCACACCCACATAGCCCAGCACCTGCGCGGCGATCTCGCTGTCGGGATAAAAGCGCTGAAACTCCTTCTGGAAATAAATGCCCTTCATATTGAAGGCCTTCACCGCGGCTGCCACCTGCGGCGTGACGCGGCGCGCAATCCAGGCAAAGTTGTGCCCCGCGTTCAGGCGCGCGGCAATCTGGTCCTGCGTAGTCAGCGCATCTTCAGGATCGCTGTGCACCAGCGCGGCCAGCGTGCGCGCGGCGGCAGGTTTGTCGGCAATTTCCGTAGGATCGGCGTAAACGGAGTCGGCCAGCACGGTCATGGCCAGCTCGCGCAGGTTGCGGTCGTAGAGAACGCCGCGGCGCGGAGCCACCTCAAAAGTGCGCTGCTGCTGTTTCGCTGCGCGCTCTTGAAACTCCCGATGGCGCACAATCTGCAGCCAAAACAAGCGCCCCGAAATAGCGATGGCCCACAGGAAAAAGAACAGGCAGACGATCCAGAAGCGCGATCTCTTCAGGGGCAAAGCTCTTGTGGTTGGAGCGCGGCCGCGGATGGATTGAACGGTTGCGGACATTTCAGCTTCTAGCTCCTGGCTTTTAAGTGTGGGATCGTCGAGCGCGGGTTCTCGCAGAATCGTAGGGTGCCCTTGGTCTCGATTCTGAGACCAGGGAAACCGAGATGCCAGAGTAAGAACTCATGCGATCAGAGACCTAAAAGCTGGAAGCTGTCTTTGGAGGCGCCACCTGAGCCAGCGCCGGAATGCCGGTATCAACACGGGCGCTGGGATACACCACCTGCCCCGGCTGCGGCTGGTCGAGCCCAAGTTGGCGCGCCATCTGGTCGATGCGGCCCGGCTGCGTCAGTTCGGCTTCGCTCAGGTGGAGCTGGCGGTTCTCCTCGCGCAATTGGTCGAGAGCTTGCTTCTCGCTCTCCACGCGGTAGCTGCTCTCGATGGCGGAGAAATGCTGCAAGCCATAAATCATGATGAGCGAAAACAGCACGGTGACTGCGGCCGAAAACACGCGCATCTCGCGCACCCGCACCGGGTCGCTGGCCTTCACCAGCCGCGAGTTGTCAAAGTGCCTCGCGAAGTAGAACTCGGGCGTGCGCACGCGGCGGCGGAGCAGCGCCTGCTGCGCCATCAGCTCAGCGTTACGCTCGGCAATCCGCGCTCCCCAGCTGCGGCCCGACTCGAAATAAGTTGTTGCAATTGCCGCCATCTTCGTTCTCCCTGAGCTGCCAGCTTCTAGCTCCTAGCCTCTAGCTCCATCCTTCTCGAATCGATTTCGTTCTGCACAACCAAAACTACGTGTCTGCTGCAAGTGCCGATTGCCACTCTGACTAGGGGCTAGTAGCTGTCTTCTCCGCGGCTCTCAGCTTCGCGCTGCGCGAACGCGGGTTCAAATCTATTTCTTCTTCGCCGGCAGTCACGGGCTTTCTGGTCAAAATCTTCCAGATTCCCTTCTGCGCGCCTTCCCGAATGCTGTCTTTCGCAATGCGATCTTCAAGAGAATGAAAGCTGATAACGACGAGCCGTGCGGAGGGCTTAAGCAACTTCGGCGCGGCCTCGAACAAAGCCCTGATTTCGTCCAATTCCTGGTTTACGAAGATTCGCAGCGCCTGAAAGGTCCGCGTTGCCGGGTGGATATATTTCATTGGCGGGACGGCTTGGGCTACGATCCGGGCCAACTGCCCCGTGGTTGTAACCGGCCGCCCCCGCACAATGGCTCTGGCGACTGTCCGCGACCTCCTTTCCTCACCGTATTCGTAAATGAGATTTGCGAGCTCGCGCTCCCCCATCTCATTCACCACTTGTTCGGCGGTAGGCCCTGAACGCGTATCGGTTCGCGTGTCCATACGCATGTCCAAAGGGCCGTCCGCCTGAAAACTAAATCCTCTGCGCGCTTCGTCAAATTGCAAACTGCTTGCGCCGAAGTCAGCCAGCAAACCATCTACCGATGCCGGCTCCAAGTGCTCTTCGATCCGGCTGAAGGCCTCGCCGATCAACGTGAGCTGCGGCGCCTGACTGCCCATTTCTCCCGCAACCTTTACGAGCCGCGCCATTGCTAACTCCAGCGCCTCGGGGTCGCGATCGAAACCAATCAGCCGTCCATCAGGCCCCAGGCGCCGCATCATTCCTTCGGCGTGTCCCGCCAGGCCCAGTGTGCAGTCCACGTAGGTCCCTTCGGGCCTCACGCAGAGAAAATCCAACGCATCTTTTAAAAGAACCGGCACATGGCGTGCTTTTTGCTGCGTCATGCTGCCCCCCTGAGGGGCTTAAAATTCGTTCTCCGCGGAGAGAATTGCATCCACAGCCTTGAGATCGTCCTCGGTCGGAACCTTGGCCGGAAGAGCCTCTTCAAACTGCGCCTTGTTCACCACCTCGAGATGCGTGATCCTTCCGATCACCGCCAGGTCGCCCTCCAGCCGCGCCTTCGACCGCAGATTCTGCGACAGCACAAACCGTCCCTGGGCGTCCATCTTCACTTCCTGGCCGTAATAGCCCGTCATATCGAGGTAATTCTTCACTGCACGGTTCCCAACGCTGTGTTTCTTCAGTCGCGCCTCAATCTTTTTCCACTCGTCAAGCGGCCAAATCTGGGCGCGCTCGCCGTCCTCGGTCGTCACATAGAGGTCGGAGATGGTCGCGGCGTCCAGCAACTGCTTGAAGGGAACCGGCAGCTTGAGCCGCCCGCTCTCCTCGACTTTCGCTGGATGGTTGCCACGGAACATCTGCCTGCCTCACTTGCCTGCCGCAATCGGTCCAATCGGTCCTGACCCGCCACGGCCCCTCCGTACGTAGGACCATCCGTCCGTTCCGGTTAGCCAGGCTGGTTCCCCAGCCGTTTTTGCTTCCGGAATCCCATCACACGAGCCCCAAAGGGAGTACACTTCGTGTGGAAATGCAACTGCCTTGGATAACTCGCTGCCCGGCTCCGATCGGAAGGATTGTTTAAGGTTCCCCAAAAAATGCCAATTAACTCCAAAAATTTCCAACTCCTGACGATAGTATCCCGGTTCTCTGCTGATGCAAAGAAAAAAATCGGGGTAAACTGTCGAAAATCTGGGCTTTACTCAGGAAAGCCGACTAATAGGCGAAAAAACTTCTGAGACCACAAGATATGGGGTTTACCGCTTTGATTCTCCCACTGGACAGGTCATCCGGACTATGGTAGGAGAACAAAAAGCGAAGATCGGCGATTTGGCATCGCCGATCTCTACGCGCCGCGGAAAGGCCCGCTCAGCAGGGGGTTGTTTTGGTATCAAGTCCCCCACCGGGTTTTCCGACCTCGATGAAACGAGCCAGTTGACGCCAACTTGCCAACGCCGCGAACGCGGCGCCAACCCGCCAATTTGTCAAATCGTTCGTTTTGTTCGACTCACGTTTCTGTTTCTTTCTAGTCCCCCACCGGCGTCGCCGACCCGCGAGGGATGAAATATGCAGATGGGTTTCGTATTCGCGGAGGGAGCAGGGGCCTTCAGGCCCCTGAAGGATGAAGTTGGGGGTCCGCGCCTTTAGGCTCGGGCCTTTTCGTCGATCCCTTTTTGCTGAATTTTCTTTCTTGTTTCTTGTTAGGGCGCGGGTTTACTTGCGCCGTAAATTCACAAAATCAGCGCCGGGCTTTAGCCCGTGGGGGGACTGTTCTCTCGCGACAGTAGCGCGGGGCCTCCCGGCCCGCACATCCCCGTGCCCCATCCTTTTCACGGTCTCACCGTGAAAAGCGTGGGACTCCCCGCATGCGACGGTCTACCGAACCCGCATTTACAATCTTCTCGTGCATGCGACCGCCAACGCGATGAAACCCCTCTGCTTCGTGCTCATGCCCTTTGGCCGCAAGCAGGATGGCACAGGCAAGCTCATCGATTTCGATACCGTCTATCAGCAGATCATCGCGCCGGCAGTCACAGCGGCCGGGCTAGAACCCATCCGCGCCGATGAAGAGCAGGTCGGCGGCACCATCCACAAGCCCATGTATGAGCGCCTGATGTTGTGCGAATTTGCGGTCGCCGACGTCACCGGCGCCAACCCCAATGTCTATTACGAACTCGGCATTCGCCACGCCGTCCGGCCGTCGAGCACGGTGATTCTCTTCGCTGAGGGCACCTCTCTGCCTTTCGACATCGCCCTCTTGCGCGGCATGCCCTATCGCCTGGACGCTTCCGGCAATCCGGCCAATCCCGAAGGAGACAGACAAAACATCATGCAGCGCCTGCAGGCCGCTAACCAGGAACCGCATGACGACAGCCCGCTTTTCACGCTCATTCAGGACATGCCGCGTATCACGGTCGACCACGAGAAGACGGACCTCTTCCGCGACCGGGTCAACTACTCGCGCGAAGCGAAGCAGCGGCTGACAACGGCGCGCAAGGCCGGAGCGGATGCGGTGCGCAGCGTGGCCGAGGAATTCCCCAACCTTCTCAATGTCGAAGCCGGCATCGTGGTGGATCTGTTTCTTTCCTTTCGTGCCGTCAAAGCCTGGCAGCAGATGGTCGATCTTTACGCGCGCATGTCCCGCACGCTGCAAAACACCCGCATGGTGCAGGAGCAGCTCGCCTTCGCTCTCAACCGCCTCGGCAGATCGGAAGAGGCCGAGCAGGTGCTCAAGCAGACCATTGAGAAATTCGGTCAGAGCAGCGAGACCAACGGACTGCTCGGCCGCGTCTATAAGGATCGCTGGGAGAATGCCCTCAAAGCCGGACGCACGATGGAAGCGCGAGGCTACCTTAAACGCGCCATCGAAGCCTATCGCGCCGGCTTTGAAACCGACTGGCGCGACCCGTATCCCGGCATCAATGCGGTCACGCTGATGGAGCTGCAGGAGAAACCCGATCCCGCCCAGGCTGACATGCTGCCCGTGGTGCGCTACGCAGCGCTTCTGCGCGCCAAGTCCAATGGCGATTACTGGGACCAGGCCACACTTCTGGAATTGGCCGTGCTCGCCCGCAACGTGAGCCAAGCGCAGGATTATTGTGGCGCGGCTCTCGCCGTTGTCCGCGAAGCCTTCGAGCCCGAAACCACCGCCCGCAATCTCCGCCTCATCCGCGAAGTGCGGACCGCGCGCGGTGAGGATGTCACCTGGCTCGCAGAAATCGAGGAAGGCCTGAAAGAAGCCCAGACGCGCCTCGAAACACCAAACCCTGCGGCCAAATAAATCGTAAGTGATCGTTTTGTTGGCATCCCCGACGGAATTTGAGCCCGTGTTATCCCCGTGGAAAGGCGCTGGCGGACCGGATCACGTTGTCATTGCAAGACAATGCTCGCACCGTAATGCCCTTTAAACAGCCGCAGAGAATAAAAAGGAAACCTGAACTCGTGGGACACTGTATTTGCAATGAGCACTGTACCGAGAGGAGTCGTCAATGAGCGTACAAGTCGACCAGAAGAGCTATGAGATGCCCCCACGGGAGGGGATCAGCATCGCGCAATTTCTCACCGTCGCCGACATCGAGCGATCGGCTCGCTACTACGAAAAGGTCTTCGGCGCTCGCATTCTGAGCCTGGGTGACGGCAACGCGCCTGGGTACCTT